>Ga0315273_10008744_pt1 | contig 12805 bp, 9 predicted proteins | sample YL17G02_0_MG_FD_205753 | JGI IMG/M metagenome (GOLD analysis project Ga0315273, IMG submission 205753) | Sediment microbial communities from Yellowstone Lake, YNP, Wyoming, USA - YL17G02_0 | ecosystem: Environmental > Aquatic > Freshwater > Lake > Sediment | place: USA: Wyoming | collected...
CGTCGGACAATGGGAACTTCGACCGGGTCGTGGCCCTGACCAGAGCACGCAACGCTTTGATCCGGCGGCACCCGGACCTGGAAGCAGCGCTGCCGCACTCTGCGGCGGCGACGGGGGAGCAGCGCGCTGAGCAGCCGACGCCGGCAACGGTCGCCGAGCCGGCCGACAGCGACCGATTCGCCATTACGCACGCGATGCTCGACGCGGGCCTTGACCAAGCCTTTGCGGAGGAGATCGAATCGCGCTTCGCGTTGAACCGGGCGCACGGGCTGCTGCTCGTGAGACGCGGCGTCTCGGAAATGCAGACCAGCCAAACTCACGTGCGACGGCCCGGCGCTTGGTTCCGGCGATTCCTTCAGCGAGAGGTGGCGTCGTGAGCACGAAAGGTGACAGCCGATGATCCGCACGTCGGGTAGGGAAGCCGCATGTAGTCGGTTCGCGTCTGCGCTGCAAGCGGCGGCTGGATCGGCACTTGCGAACGGCGGCGAGCCGACCGCAAACCGCCGCGGAGCCGGTATCTACCGGCTGTGCCCCCGCGCGCTGCCCTTCCCGCGTCGCCAGGGCGGTTTTTGTCCGAGCCGTTGTGCTCAGAGGATTATGCGAACGCGACCCGAACTTAGCGGGGGTCGAGAGGAAAGGCGGTGACGTATGGCGGCTCTGACGTTCACACCCGCGAGCTTGTCGATCGTGATTCACGTGGCGGGCGGTCCGTCTGATCCCGTCAACGTTCGCAACCGTGGCGTCGGGTCGATGTGCCGGACGCAGACACAGCAGTTGACCGTGGGTGGCGGCTATGCGGGCTTCGCCGACCTGGCCAAGCTCGGCGGTGCGACCTGGCTGACCGTCCCGACCCCTCAGCAGTCCGGCGTCGCGTTCAACGTGACGCTGGACGCCACGCTCCTGAAACCGGGCAGTTACGCCGAGACGATCCGGGCGACCAAGGGCGGCTACACCGACGCGGACCTGCCGGTGTCGCTGCTCGTCCAGCCGGAAGGTCCGCCGGTGCGAGCACGATGATGACGGCGGCACCGTCAACAAACGGCTCTGACGGCCGCGATCATCACGGCCGGTTCGTCCAAGGCAACCCCGGCGGTCCGGGAAACCCGCTCGGACCCGCTATCGCCCGGCTCCGGGCCGAACTCGTGAAGGCGGTGACGCCCGCCGACGTGCGGGCAATCGCTCGGGCACTGATTCGACGGGCACGGGACGGCGACACGCTCGCGACGCGGATTCTGTTCGGCTACGTGCTCGGGCGTCCGGTCGAATATGACGTACTCACCCGGATCGAAGCTCTTGAAGCCGAACTTGAAGCGAAAGGCGGTGCGGCGTGAACTGGCGAGCACGAATTCGGCGGATGGAACAGCGGCGCCCGGTTCGCGTTGATGCGGCCCGGTTGGCGGAAACACTCGCGGCGATGGCGCTCGCCACGCTCGGCACTGACGCCGGACCGCTGGCGGGCGTGACGGCGGACAGTGTGGCGTGGGCGTTCGCCGATCGGCCTGACACGGCGACGGCCGTCCAGAGGATCATCGAATGGAAGGTCGGGAAGCTGTAGGTGGCAGAAGTGCTCCGAGCGGTCATGCCGTAGCTGCCGGCATGATGGAATGGCGGGCCGGCCGGCTCATACCCGGACCCCCGTCGCTCTGTTTGTCAACGCTGAGACTGTGTTGTGCCAGCGGGGCTATACGGCCGGTAGAATTGTGGTACGCTACCCGTGCTCGATTCGACTCCGCTCACTTCGTTCCGCGGGTGCTGGACCTGAGCCTCGTTTGGGAGCAAACGTATGAGAACGGCTACTGCGATTGCGATGCTGGTCGCGTTGGCGTTAACGCCCATAATTCTCGCACAGGACCGCGGCGCCTCCTCTCAACCAAGTGAGACGAACGCCGATGGTCGCGACGCGAAGCCCGCGGCCGATCCCGCCAAAGTGTTCCGCGACCTGGAGAGGAAACTCGACGTGCGCCTTGAGAAGTGTGACTCGTGCAACGCTCGGCCGCCGCCGCCGGGGTCGCCGCAGCCGCCGCCGCCGGGGCCGCGGCTGCCGTCGTCGCCGCCGGGGCCGCGGCTGCCGTCGGGGCCGCCGGGGCCGCCGCTGCGGCGTACTCCGTCGCCACGCAAGACCGTCGGCTGTTACCAGTGCCGCGGAAGCGGCAAGGCTCTGTCGTTCGAGGTTGAGACGTTATCCGGGCCGGACTCCCTACCTTCGCAGATAACCGAGATCTTTGCCCGACCGCTGAACAAGCTGGGGCCGAAGGGCGAAGAACAAGCGATTCGTGCATTGAACGGGTACGTCGCGTGGTGCGAGGCGATCGACGCGCACGCGTCATCGCTTGCGGAGAAGCGGAACAGTAAGCTCCGGGAGCGGGTCGAGGGGATTCGACAGCAGTGGTTCGACCGCATTCGCGGCGGCACGGAGGCGGTCGAGGTGGGGAGGGGCTTGGAGGTGGGGAGGCGCTTCTACGCCGACGCCGTGTTCACAAGCGTCTCGCGAGGCGTGATTCTCGGCAAGAAGGCCCCGGTGGGCCGGGCGGTTGCCTTCGCGGGCAAAGTGGACGAACTGCTCGGCGAGGCGAAAACTCGCGTCGCAAGCCTCACGATTGAGAGCATGGACACGACGGACGTCAGGTGCTTCGTGGAGGTTCCATCCGGCGTCCGCTGGGTTCCGGGAGCAAGGGTGCTCGTGGTGGGGCGAGTCATCGACCCAGCCGGACGGAAGGAGATACTCGACCGCGACGCGAACGCGGTGCTCGTGCGGCCGACCCTTGGCACCGAGTAGCGCCTCGCCAGACGCAATCCCCGGCACACTATCACGCTACCGGCCGTATAGGTCCACTAGGATCAGTTGACCGCGACCGCGGGCTTGCGGCACTCGGCCGTCAGGCGCAGGCGACGAAGTAGACCTCCCTCTGGAGAGGCGGCCGGCGCAGTAAGCTCCCGCCGGTGACGCCGCCCCCGTCCGTTCCAGCATGGCGGGCGGGGGCACTGAAACGCGCGCGGGCTGGCCGGCTGATTCGCGGTCGGATGCACGTGCAGGACCGCGAGCGGGTTGCCCGGCGGCCCGCCTTTCTTGTCCGGCTCACGCCGCTGACGGCTCACGCCGCTGCGTAGCGTCCCCGCTGCTGCACGCGGCGCGAGTGGGGTGGTAGGGTGAGTCCACCCAAATCAACAGCGGGGCTGCAATCGCGTTCTCTGGTGTTGGGGCCGCTCGTGCGCTCCGCGTGCGCTCCGCGTGACTTGACTCCGTGCCGCCCACCGATCCGGTATGTACCGGATTCCCACCGCAACACCCGCGTTGTACCGCTGCAATCCGCGATTGTCTGTATAGACTTGCAAAGCCTGCGAAAGTGTGGTATAGTGCTGAAAACAAGGGCTTTTCAGGCTTTTCGGCCGACCCGCTGCGTTGCCTCCGGAGCCGAAGGTTGTGGGTTCGAGCCCCGCCGGGAACGTTCCCCCCGTCCGAGCCCGAGCGGGAGCGAGGGGCATTCCGATCCGAACCGCGACCGTGAGGGAGCGGTCGGTCCGAGCCCGAGCGGGAGCGAGGGGCAGGTCAGATAACCAAGATGATCATCGTGTGCGTGCGCGCGCGACCTAATTGATCACCTTGGTTATAGGACTTCTAGTAAGGCCCGCCGGCGTCGCTGGCCGGCCGCATTTCGGATGCGAACCGCGACCGTGAGGGAGCGGTCCGTCCGAGCCCGAGCGGCAGCGAGGGGCCAGGCAGCTCTGCGTCCATCTGCGTCATCTGCGGATGGCTCCCCGTGCCCCCGGCGTCCCCCCGACCTCTGCGTCCATCTGCGTCATCTGCGGACAGCTCCCGGTGCCCCCGGCCCCTTCCCCTGACCTCTGCGTCCATCTGCGTCATCTGCGGATAGCTCCCCGTGCCCCCGGCGCCCCGCCTGACCTCTGCGTCCATCTGCGTCATCTGCGGATAACTCCCCGTGCCCGCCGCCCCGCGCTCTTCAGCTCTGCGTCCATCTGCGTCATCTGCGGATGGTTTCCCGCCCTCCCAGCTCGCTACTCGCAACCCGCCACTCATCACTCCCCCCATCCCTCCTCACTGACAACTGATAACTGACAACTCGCCACTCTCCCCCTACGGGCACCCTCCAAGGACCAGGCAGGTCACGAATGGGTCAATGTCATCGAAATGCACCGCTCCATCGCCGTCTATGTCCCCGTTCAGCCACCGGCAATCAGGATACGCCTGCTCGTAACCGGGACGGTAGGTTATGGCCAGCACAAACGGATTGATGTCGTCGAAGTCCACGCGGCCATCGCAGTTCAGGTCGCCAGGCACATAGGGCGGCGCCGTGGTGAACGACCATTCCGGGCCCGCGGTCGTCCCGACTTCGTTCTTCGCCACGACCTGCCAGTAGTAAGTCGTCTGATACCCCAACGTCCCCAGCGGCCAACTGCTGGACGCAGTGGTGCCCACCGCCGGCGGCGGGCTCGCCGTGCCGAAGTACACGTCGTAGGACGTGGCGTACGGCGCATCGGCCCAATCCAGGTCGGCGGCAATCGCCACGTTGACGGCACCGTTCCCCGGCCTGGGATTCGAGGGCGACGACGGCACCGCGGACTGGGTCGTGAACGACCAGATCGGCCCAGCCGTCGTCCCGCCCGTGCCCCGCACAACGACTTGCCAGTAATACGTCGTCTGAGATGCCAACGGCGGCAACCACCATCCGGCCGACGTCACGTTGCCCACCAGCGGCGGCGGGCTGACTGTCCCGAAGTGTACGTCGTAGGACGCTGCGCCCTCCGCGTCGCCCCAGTCCAGATCGGCGCCTACAGGGACGCCAATGGCCGCGTCCGGCGGAGTCGGGTCCGACGGCCCACAGGGCGTCCCGTCGCCCTGGTACGCGCCGCCGGCAACCGCGCAGTCGAATGGCATCAGGTAATGGCAGCTACCGTCGGCGGCGAAGGAGCAAGCGCCTCTGCGATAGAGTTCGTAAGCTCCCATGTCCACGATGGCCAAGCCGTCAGCGTTCCCGTCCAGCACGCGCGGATTGCCGTCCGCGTCGTAGTCCGGCAGGCCGCCGGCGGGGGTGTTGGTGCCCGCGTCGATGCAGGGCGAGAGCGCCGTGAGGCGGAAGTTGCCAGAGCTGGCGTTGACGAAGAACGGATTGAGGTTGAGATTGCCGGTGCCGGCGTAGCCGCCCTGGACGTCGCAGTAGGTCACGACGATGGTGCTGGAGTCCAGGCGGAACTGCTGCGGCGTGTTGGCCCAGAGGATGCAGTTGGTCAAGACCGGGGTGCAGGAGGGCCAGCAGTTGACGGCGCCGCCACCACCATCGGGGGAGGCTGAGTTCCCGTAGATCGTGCAATTGGTGAGGGTCGGACTGGAACTCTGGCAATTCACGGCACCGCCCCAGATAGCCGCGTTGGCGGAGATCGTGCAGTTGCTGAACGTCGGGTTCGAGGAAGGGCCGCAGTACACGCCGCCGCCCCCGCCGCCCTCGTAGGTAGCCGTGTTTCCTTTGATCGTGCAGTTGATCAGGGCGGGGCTGGCGCCATCCTGGCATAGCAGGCCGCCGCCGACGGTGGCCGTGTTCGCGCTGATTACGCAGTCAGTGAAGGTGGGGTTGCACGAGGAGCAGACCACGCCGGCACCGGCGAAGGTGGCGTTTCCGCTGATGGTGCAATTGGTGAACGTAGAGTTGGAGGAGTCGCTACAGTCCACGCCGGCGCCTTGGTAGTAGGCCGTGTTTCCGCGGATTGTGCAGTTGGTCAGGGTCACGCCGGAGAGAGTGCAACCCACGCCCCCAGCGGATCCGGAGGCGTGGTTCTCGCTGATGGTACAGTTGACCAGCGTCGGGTTGGAGAAGGTGCAGGAGAAGCCGGCGCCCCCGGCGGCCGTGTTGCCGGTGATCGTGCAATTGGTGAGGATCGTGGATGACGACAAGCAGTACACAGCGCCTCCGCCGCCATCGTCGGCGGTAGAGGCCGTGTTGCCTCTGATCGTGCAGTTGCTCAGCGTGGGGCTGGAGAGGTAGCAGTACACACCGCCGCCTCGGGCGGACCCCGGACTGCTGGCCGTGACAACTCCGTTGGCTATAGTGATACCTGAGACCGTGGCCGCAGCGGTTTCGCCGCTGTGGAAGTAGAAGCCGCGGCCGCTGCCTTGGCAGTCGATGGTACACTTAGCCGGGTTGCCGCTGGCGGAGCGGACGGTGATTATCTTACCCCGTATATCGAGGTCTCTGTTTCCGCCGCCGGAATAGGTGCCGTCGGCCACGAGCACTTCGTCGCCGGGCAGCGCCGCATCGATGGCCGCCTGGATCGTTGGGTAGTCGCTGGGAACGTGCCGCGTCGCGCCCACATACAGCACAACGTCAGTATGGCGCGGGCTGTTGAGAGCTTGCGGAGCGAACACCGTCAGGGTCGTGGAGTAGACCCCCGGCGGAAACGTCGCTGCACTCGCCGCCAACGTCACCACATCAGCTTCACCCGCCGATTCCCCCTCGACCGGGCTGGCTTGCAGCCAGGGTGCGCCCCCGCCTAGCGTCCAGCTCAGCGTCCCGCCGCCCCCGTTCCGGATGGAAAGCGCCTGCGGTTGCGGGTCGCCCTGTCCTTCCTTGACGAAGAACTCGAAGCGGATACGGCCCAAGGCGATGATCGGCGCGCCAGGGTCGAATTCGTAGGCCCCCATGTCCACGACGGCCCGGTTGTCGTCGTCTCCATCCTGCGGGCGCGGGTTGCCATCGGCGTCCTGGGCTGGGAGGCCGCTGGACGGAGTGTTGGTGCCGGCATCGACACAGGGCGAGCCGGCCACCAGGTGGTAGTCGCCGGAGTCCGCGAAACGTGGATCGACGTTGATGTTGCCGGTGCCTGCGTAGCCGCCCTGGACGTCGCAGTAGGCCATGGTGGGCGGGCCAAAATCGGGAAAGACCTCCAGCGGCGTGTCGCCCCAGAGAATGCAGTTGATGAATGCCGGGTTCGCGGAGTAGACGCAATCAACGGCGCCGCCGTAGGACCCGGCTCTGTTGCCGGTAATCGTGCAGTTTGTCAGCGTCGGGTTGGACGCGGAAGAATTGCAGTAGAGGGCGCCGCCATAGTTGAAGGCCCTGTTTCCGCTGAGCACGCAGTTGGTGAGTGTCGGGCTGGCGGCGAAGCAGTACACGGCGCCACCGTAGTTGGCCGTATTCCCACTCATCATGCAACTGGTGAGCGTCGGGCTGGACCCAACACAATCGACCGCGCCGCCGTAGTTGGTGTTTGCGCCGCGAATCGTCAACCCGGCCACGACGGCCGCAGACGCCTGGCGACCATAGAAGGTGAACCCATTGCCGGAGCCTTGGCAGTCGATGATGCAGGCCGCCGGACGGCCGCTGGCGGACCGGACGGTGACCATCTTGCCGTGGGAATCCAGGTTCCTGTTGCCGGTGCCGGTATAGGTCCCGTCGGCCACGACCACTTCGCCGCCGGGGACGGCCGCATCGATCGCTGCCTGGATGGTAGGGTAGTCGCTGGGAACGTGCAGCGTCCGGCCAACGTATAGCAGGACCGCGACCTGGCGTGGGCTGTTGACGGCTTGCGGAGCGGACAGCGTGAGCATGGCCGAGTAGACCGCGTGGGAGAGCCCCCCGCCACTGGCCGTCAACGTTACCGCGTCAACTTCGGCCGCCGACGTGCCTTGCAGCGGACTGGCTTGGAGCCAGGGCGCATCGCCGGTGACCGTCCAGTTCAACGTCTCGCCGCCCGCGTTGCGGATGAATAGCGTCTGCGTCTGCGGGGCGGTTTGTCCTTCGATGATGAAGAACTCGACCGGCACCGGATGCAGGGCAATGGCCGGGGCAAGCCGGTTGAACTCGTAGGCGCCCATGTCCGCCACGGCTTGCCCATCACCGTTGCCGTCCAGCGGCCGCGGGTTGCCGTCGCCGTCCTGCGCCGCCAGACCGCCCGGGGGCGCGTTGGTTCCGGTGTCGATGCAAGGCGAACCGGGCATCAGGTGGAAATCGTTAGCGAAGGCGAAGCCCGGGTCGACGTTGATGTTGCCCGTCCCGGCATAACCGCCCTGGACGTCGCAGTGAGTCACGATGGGCGTGGCACCCGAGGACACGTAGATTTCCTGCGACGCATCGCCCCAGAGGACGCAGTTGGTCAGTGTCGGGCTGGCGGAGTAGCAGTGGACGGCGCCGCCGCCGGAGGCCGTGTTCCCGCTGATCGTGCAGTTGGTCAGGCTCGGGTTGCAGCCCGAGTAGCAGCGCACGCCGCCGCCGGAGCCGGAGAGAACCGCGTTCCCGCTGATCGTGCAGTTGGTCAGCGTCGGGCTGGAGGCGTTGTAGCACCACACACCGGCGCCTTCATACCCGGCCGTGTTTCCGCTGATCGTGCAGTTGATCAGCGTCGGGCTGGAGGAGGCGCAGTAGAGGGCGCCGCCATAGTAAGTGACCGAGTTTTCGCTGATCGTGCAGTTCGTCAACGTGGGGCTGGAGGCGGACGCGCATTCCAGGCCGCCGGCGTCATGGGCTGTGTTGTTGCTGATCGTGCAATTCACGATCGTCGGACTGGAACCGGTGCAGTACACGCCACCGCCGGCGCCGGTGGAAGAGACGGTGTTTCCGCTGATCATGCAGTTGGCCAGCGTGGGGCTGGAGGAGGAGCAGTACACGGCGCCGCCGTAAGCGGCTTTCCCGTGTCGGACCGTGAACCCGGCCACTGTTGCCGCCGCCGTCTCGCCGCTGTGGAAGTAGAACCCGCGGCCGCTGCCCTGGCAATCGATGATGCACGTGCTCGGATTACCGCTGGCGGACCGGACCGTGATCGCCTTGCCGTGGAAATCCAGGTCTTTGTTGCCGGTGCCCGTGTATGTCCCATCCGCGACCAGCACCGTGTCACCCGCAACCGCCGCGTCGATCCCCGCCTGGATCGTCGCATACTGGCTCGGCACCAGCAGCTCATTACCGAGCGCACACGGCGACAGAATCCCGCACAGAACGCCGATCAGCGGCAGATACCGCCCGAAAGTGGCACGCATGATTTGTGACCTCCCATTCAGAACCCCGCCCGCCAGGGCGGGGCCTCTGTGGCCCGCCACTCGCGTGGCGGGTTCCGCCAGACGCTCCCGATAGCCGCGCATCCCGCTCCATCCCGTAACGTGGACCCGCCGGCCCCACCCACGACGCGCAGTGGCGCCGACACATCCAGCATACCGCCCAGCCCACAGCCCACGCAACCGCTTTCCCGACGCACGTGTCAAGTCCTGACCGGAAGTTGTCAGTTCGATCGCGGATCTCCTCCGACCGGCCACCGCGGAGGGAGCCCGGAGGGCGACCGGAGCGGTGGCCGGTCACGCCGCCTGCGGCCCCCCCTGGTGCACCACCATCGGCAGGCGGTAGTCCAAGGCCTGATGCGGACGATGGTGGTTGTACAACTGCACCGCCTCGGCCACCGCCGGCCCGACCTCGGCCTTCCGCGTGAACGTCGCCCCCAGCCCATATTCCTGTTTCAAGATCCCGTTGAGCCGCTCGGCCTGGCTGTTCTCGTAGCAGTGGTTCGTTTCCGTCATGCTGATCGTCAACGCCGCCGCCCGCAGCCGCTCCAGGTACGCCCGGCTGCAATACTGAAGCCCCCGATCCGAGTGGTGCGTCGTCGCCGCCCCACGCGGCAACTGCCGCAACGCCTGCCCCAACGCCCGCAACGCCCCCTCCAACTCCAGACTGTCACTGCAGTCGTAGCCCACGATCGCCCGGCTGAACGCGTCCATCACCAGGCACAGGTACAAAAACCCCTCCTGCGTCCGAATGTACGTGATGTCGCTCACCAGCAACTGGTGCGGCCCCGTCAGCGTCAACGCCTGCGCCAAGTTCGGATACGTCGCCAATCCGTGCCGGCTGTCCGTCGTGCGCGCCGCGTGGCGCCGTCGTGGAATCAGCAGGTCCTGCGCCCGCAGCCAGGCGAACAGCTGGTCGCGACCCAGCCTCACCCCCGCCGCACGCAGCTCCCCACGCAGCATCTGCCACAGCTTGCGACCCCCCAGGCACGGCTGCCGCGCCCGCTCCCGCCGCACCAACTCCAGCACCAACCCTTCATCCACCACCCGCCGCGTACGGACCGCACGCCCCTTGTAGTAGTTCTGCCGCGTCATCCCCGTCAGCCGGCACAACCGGCCCACGCTCAACGCGCGGGCCCGCGGCGCCTGCGCCTGCGCCCGGTGGACCGCGTCCCAGCGGCTTTTTTTTTGAAGGCCCCCACGTCCTGACCCAGTTGCTCGCAGGCCAACTGCAAGAACGCCGCGTTCAGCACATTCTCCGCCTGCGTCTGACCCAGGGCCCGCTGCAACTCCGCCACCTGCTGCTGCAGTTGCCGAATCCGATCCGCCTCACCGGACTGTTCCACACGCACCACCTTGGCCTGCAAATCGTTCCGTCCGTAATGGCGCAGCCACTTCTGCAGCGTCTGCTTGCCGCCGATTCCGTGATGCCGCCGCGCCGCCTCCAGCGAATCAAACCGCCCGCGCTCCAACTCCGCGATCACCTGCCGCTTGAAGCACGCACTATACCGCCGTACCTGCCGCTCCCGCATCACCTGCTCCTTCAACCCCCCAAACAGGTGACAACCTATGGCCGGACAGGACATTCATCCCTCTTTGCCCATCCCCCATCCCCCACGCCCGCGGCAATAGAACCCGCCGCCCGGCGTTGTGCCTGCTAGAACCGGAGGCGGCGGATTTGGCCGCCCCGCCAACCACAGGAGCAACGTTATGAGAACCGTATGGGCAATCGCCCTGACTGCATTCTGCCTGGCGCTTGCGGTCCAGGCCCAGGAGGCCCCACGAGCCGGCAGAGCGGAACGCCCCGGGGCCAGACCGGGCCGCGAAGGCGAACAGGGCTTGGGACAGATGTCGCTGGCCGATGTCGCCGCACGCCTGGCCAACAGACTGGAGCTGACCGACCAGCAGCGCACGCAGTACGACGGGATCGTGGACAAGTACACGAATGCTTGGGCCGAAGCTCAGAACGTCGCCGCCCAGCGGCGCGAGCTCACCCGCCAGGCCCGCGAGGCCCGACAGAGCGGCGACGAGAAGCACGCCGATGAGCTGCGGGCCCAGATGGACAAGCTCGGCGCCGGCCCCGCGCAGGTGCTGGGCGAACTCGCCGACGCGGTCGAGCCGATCCTCAATCCGCAGCAGGTAGCCAAGCTCGACGAGTTCCGCCAGCAGGCGCAGCAGCGTCTCGGTCAGGCCGCCCGCGCGGCCGGGATGATGGAGCTTATTCAGCGCCTGCCCGCGGAGCTGAAGCTCGATGCTGACCAGAAGGCCAAGTTCGACGCGCTCGTCGCCGAACAACGCCAGCGCTTCGAGGAAACCCAGCCCCTGATGCGCGAGCTGCGCCAAGCCCGCCAGTCCGGCGATCAGGCGCGCGTCGCGGAGCTGGAAAAGCAGCTCGCCGAAAAACGCGGCGCCGGTGACGGCGCGCGCGTCTTCTACCAGAAGCTGGAAGGAATCCTCAGCGCCGAGCAGAAGGCCAAACTGGCCGAGCTGCGCGCTAAGGTCGCCGGGTCACAGGCCGCCGCCGCTAACGTGCGGTCGCTCTTCCAGGCCGCCCGCAAGCTCGACCTCAGCCCTGAACAGAAAAACCGCCTCAGAGAGATCACGCGCGGCGTAACGGGGTCGGTGCGCGAGGGCGCGGCCAGCGCCGACGCCCGCGCCGACCTGGCGCAGCGCGTCAAGCAGCAGATCGTCGAGATGCTCGACGCCAAGCAGGCCGCCGAGTTCGAGAAGCTCCTCCAAGCCGAACAGCGCCCCGGCGGGGGTGACCGGCCCGGGGCGGGGCGCATGCGCGGCGCGGGGCATCGGAGCGGCCAACCCGACGCGACCGGCGCTGAGCAGCCCGCCAACAAGTCCGGCAGCCCCCAGAAGCCATGATCTTCTGAGGCGTCGTCCCGAGCCCTGCAAGCGGCCGCGCACCATTTGGGCGCGGCCGCCGTCCTGCGCCCCTGGCACGCACAATCCGCCTTGTGCGCGCCACCCGCCGCAATCGTCACGCACAGGCCACTTCGCGCCTGCCGCTGTGTGTATAATGCCCGCCGGCGCGGCTTGAGATTCGGCGCGGCGAATCTGCGGATGGAGAGCGAGGCATGATCGGCGTCATCGGCGGCACGGGACTGGGTGAAGCCCTGTTCGGCGAGTCCCGCGGCCAGGAACACCAACTCGACACGCCCTTCGGCCGGCCCAGCGCCCCCATCCGCGTCGTCAAATGGCACGGCCTTCAGGTCGCGCTCCTCCAGCGCCACGGCGCCGGCCACGTGCTCAACCCGTCGCAAGTCCCCTACCGCGCGAACATCTACGCCCTCAAATCGCTCGGCGTGACGCACATCATCGCCAGCGGCGCCGTCGGCTCGCTCCGCGAGCATATCGCCCCGCGCCACCTGGTCATCGTCGATCAGGTCATCGACAAGACGTATCGCCGCACGCCCACGTTCTTCGACGAGGGGCTGGCCGTACACGTGGAGCTGGCGGAGCCGTTCTGCCCGCAGCTTCGCGGCGTGCTGCAATCGGTTGCCGGCCAGGTCGCGACGACGGTGCATCCGCAGGGGACGTACGTTTGCATGGAAGGCCCCGCATTCAGCACTGTCGCCGAGTCGCGTATGCACCAGACGTGGGGCGGCGACGTGATCGGCATGACCGCGATGCCCGAGGCGCGCCTGGCCCGCGAGGCGGAACTGCCGTACGCGCTCGTCGCGCTGGTCACGGACTTCGACTGCTGGAAGCCGCACGCGCCGGGCATCAGCCGCCAGGCGCTGCTGGAGGAGATTCTCGGCCACCTGAAGGCCGCGGCCGCCAACGCGATGGCGCTCGTCA
>Ga0315273_10008745_pt1 | contig 12804 bp, 10 predicted proteins | sample YL17G02_0_MG_FD_205753 | JGI IMG/M metagenome (GOLD analysis project Ga0315273, IMG submission 205753) | Sediment microbial communities from Yellowstone Lake, YNP, Wyoming, USA - YL17G02_0 | ecosystem: Environmental > Aquatic > Freshwater > Lake > Sediment | place: USA: Wyoming | collected...
TGTTCGTTCTGGGCGCCATAATCGGCAGTTTCCTCAACGTAGTAATCCTGCGCCTGCCGCCCCTGCTGGAGCATGACTGGCATTGTCAGTGCCGCGAATTGCTGGCATTACCGGCGGGTGCGGATACGCGCCCGCCAGGTATTGTTTTTGCCCGCTCCCACTGCCCCCATTGCGGTCATGGCATCAAAGCCCATGAGAACATACCGCTCTTGAGTTTCCTGTTTCTGCGCGGACGGTGTTCGGCATGCAAGGCCAGTATCTCCTGGCGTTACCCGGCCATTGAGTTGCTCACAGCTGTCCTGTTTGTCATGGCCTTATGGCATTTCGGGCCCACCATCCAGGGCTTCACTGCCTTGTTTCTGACTGCGATTCTGATCGCCCTGACCGGGATCGATGCTGATACACAGCTGCTGCCCGACAACATGACTCTGCCACTTCTCTGGGCCGGCATCGTGGTCAACTATTTCGCGCTTTATACCGACCTGGCTTCCAGTGTTATGGGCGCCATTGTTGGCTACCTGATCCTTTGGTCCATCTACCACCTGTTCCGTTTGCTCACCGGCAAGGAAGGTATGGGTTATGGCGATTTCAAACTTCTGGCTGCCCTGGGCGCATGGATGGGGTGGCAATTTCTGCCCTTGATGGTCCTGATGTCATCAGTGGTTGGCGCAGCTTTTGGTTTGATCCTGATGGGTACCGGCCGTTTACAACGCGACAAACCCATGCCGTTCGGGCCATTCATTGCGGCTGCCGGCTGGATTACCCTGATTTGGGGTGAAAAAATCATGCAGTACTATACGAAGTCCAACGGGTTCGGTTAGAACTTGCGCCCTTTCGTGGTCGTCCTGACGGGTGGCATCGCTTCTGGCAAAACCGCAGTATCCAGCCGCTTTGAACGCCTTGGCGTTCCAGTTATCGACACCGACATCATTGCACGCGAAGTAGTGCAGGCGGGGCGACCTGCCCTGGCTGCAATCGTGGATGAATTCGGCAAGGAGGCACTGGACAACAAGGGCGAGCTGGACCGGGGCAGAATGCGCGACCGCATATTTTCAGACCCCGTCAGCAAGAAAAAACTGGAAAACATCCTTCATCCTGCAATTGGACAGGAAGTACGACTGCGACTTGATGCAATTCAGGGTGGCTACTGCATTCTGGTCGTGCCTTTGTTGGCGGAATCCGGGCATTATGAAGGGTCAGACCGGGTGCTGGTGGTGGATGTTGATGCACCAACCCAGCTGCAACGTTTGATGGCGCGGGACAAGATCAGTGCTAATCTGGCGTCGACCATGATCAAAGCCCAGGCCAGCCGTCAGCGACGCCTGGACCTGGCAAATGATGTCATCGAAAACGCGGGTAATCTGGAAGCGCTTGACAAGGCAGTTGCATCGTTGCACGAAAAATATGCCAGGCTCGCACGCCGGAGCCAGTCAGAGACGCAGCCCTCAGAGCCAGAAAGCCGATAGCCCCGCAACTCCCTGTCCCCCAGCCGCGCGAACGGACGGGAGGTCTCCCCCGGCAAGCCCACCGAGGCCGTAAACGGGCAGCCTGACTTCGCTTACCCACGAGGAAAATGTCTCCAGTCCTAATGGTGCGCTTGCGGGGTGAGACGTGGTGCGGTTCACCGGCGAAAGGCAGGCCCAGTCAGCCCCGATCTTTTCGGCATGGCGGAGCTCTTCCAGGGTGTGACAGGATGCCCCCAACAAGAAACGCTTCGCCAGGGGACGCTGCTGCTGCGACATCAGCACTGCAGAACTGAGATGCGCGCCCGCCAGGCCAAGTTCATCCACCCAGTCAGTTGGCCCATTCAATATGAGTTTGCAATGGGACTGGTGCGCGAGACCGGCCGCCCGTTCAGCGATTTCGCGCAGTTGGCGTGGTGCAATACCTTTGACCCGTAACTGCACCATGCGATAGCCGCAGTCCATCCCGTGTTGAAATTTCCGCCACCAGTCAGCATCAACCGGGCCCCCTGACGTGATCGGATAGATTGATGGCAACCGCACCGCACCAATAACTGGCCGGTCGGCGGCAGGCATGGGCAAATCATCCCCGACTTCCCCATTGCCAAATCCCTCAGGTAAGCTTCCCATGGCACTGCTTGTATTTGTTGCCGGAACCGCATGGACATGGCTCATTGCGCCCTACTTTACGTCCCTGGCGAACGTAGGTCTCGGGCTCTGGTGGCGGCGCAGGTTCAGCTTGCCCGGATGACGAGGCAGAATCATGGCGGAATTGCATAGGTGCATCGGTACGCCTTTGGGTTTCGACCGCTTCCACATCCGCTTCGGCTTTTACCTGTACCCGGGCCAGCACACGAATGACCTCGTGCTGGATGTTGTCCAGCAGCTTGGTGAACATTTCAAAAGATTCGCGTTTGTATTCCTGCATTGGCTGCTTTTGGGCATAACCTCGCAGACCAATACCCTGGCGCAAATAGTCCATGTTGGCGAGGTGGTCCTTCCATTTCTGATCGAGCACATTCAGCATCAGGGCCTTCTCGAAATGCCGCATTACGCCCGGCCCGGTCTGGACCTCCTTTTGGTCGAAATGCCGCTTTACGCCCTCCATAAGGCGCTCACGCAGTGGAGCTTCGTGCAGATGCTCGTCTTCCTTGAGCCACTTGCTGACTTCAAGGCGCACACCAAACTCTCCTTCAAGCGCTACTTCCAGGCCAGGCAAGTCCCATTGCTCGTCGATACTGTCGGGAGGAAGAAAGCGGTCAATAACCTCATTAAAAACAGAGTCGCGCATGTCCAGCACGGTATCCCCAATTTCATCGGCTTCCATCAGCTCATTGCGCTGCTGGTAGACCACGCGCCGCTGGTCATTGGCGACGTCGTCATAGTCCAGCAGGTGCTTGCGCACATCAAAGTTGTGGGCCTCGACTTTGCGCTGGGCATTTTCAATGGCCCGATTCAGCATCCCGGCTTCAATCGCTTCATCTTCTTTCATGCCGAATCGCTGCATCATCGAGGCCATGCGGTCCGAGGCAAAAATGCGCATCAAGCTGTCTTCCAGCGAGAGGTAGAATCTCGAGGAACCGGGATCGCCCTGGCGCCCGGAACGGCCGCGCAGCTGGTTGTCGATGCGGCGCGACTCATGCCGCTCGGTGCCGACGATGTGTACGCCACCGGCCGCAAGGACTTTTTCGCGTTCAGCGGCGCACGCCGCACGATGACGCGCAAGCGACGCCATGTACTCCGGCGTGGTCCCGTCGCAGGCGCCGGGTATGCAAGCCAGTTCCTCGCCATAAACCTCTCTCCGCGCAGCGAACTCGGGGTTGCCGCCCAGCACGATATCGGTACCGCGTCCAGCCATGTTGGTGGCGATGGTGACCGCGCCGAAGCGTCCTGCCTGGGCGACGATTACTGCCTCGCGGGCATGCTGCTTGGCGTTGAGGACTTCGTGGTCGACATGCTCTTTGCGCAGCATTGCGGAAATCAATTCGGAAATCTCGATGGACGTGGTTCCCACCAACACCGGTTGTCCGCGCTGGACACAGTCTTTGACGTCATCAATGATGGCACGGTACTTGGCATCAGCCTTCAGGAAGACCAGGTCATCGTGGTCCTTGCGGATCATCGGCATGTGGGTAGGAATCACCACGACTTCCAGCCCGTAAATAGACTGGAATTCATAGGCTTCAGTGTCCGCCGTGCCCGTCATGCCGGCCAGTTTTGTGTACAGGCGAAAATAGTTCTGGAAGGTAATGGACGCAAGTGTCTGGTTTTCTTTCTGGATTGGAACGCCTTCCTTGGCCTCGACGGCCTGGTGCAGGCCTTCCGACCAGCGTCGCCCAACCAGGGTGCGTCCGGTGAACTCATCGACAATGACGACCTCACCGTCCTTGATTATGTAATCAACATCCTTGTGGAACAGGTGATGCGCGCGCAAGGCTGCGTTCAGATGATGCACAAGGTTAAGGTTATTCGCGTTGTAGAGGCTGTCGTCTTCTTTGAGCAGGCCGGAGCGAACCAGGAGTTTTTCAACGTGGGCCATGCCGTCTTCGGTGAGATAAATCTGTTTCTGCTTTTCATCGATGGTGAAGTCTCCTTCACCCGGTTCCGCATCGTCGCTTATTGCAGGTTCGGCCCGTTTGAGGCTCGGGATCAACTGGTTGATACGCACGTACAGCAAGGGAGATTCGTCTGCAGCCCCGGAAATAATGAGCGGGGTTCGTGCCTCGTCTATGAGGATGGAATCAACTTCGTCGACAATGGCAAAGTACCGTTCCCGCTGCACTTTCTGGTCGATTGAAAATGCCATGTTGTCGCGCAGGTAGTCGAAACCCAGTTCATTATTGGTCGCATATGCCACATCGCAAGCGTAGGCAGTACGCTTGTCTGCCTGCGTCATGCCCGGAACAACCACACCAACTGTAATCCCCAGCGCTTCATATACCGGCCGCATCCATTCAGCATCGCGGCGGGCGAGATAGTCATTAACGGTGACCACGTGTACGCCTTGCCCGGTGAGGGAATTGAGGTACACCGCCAGCGTAGCCATCAGCGTTTTGCCTTCGCCGGTCTTCATTTCCGAAATCATGCCGCGATGAAGGACCATGCCGCCGATCATCTGCACATCGAAATGCCGCAGGCCCAGTGTGCGTCTGGACGCCTCGCGGACCGCTGCAAATGCTTCAGGTAAGAGGCCGTCCAGCGTTTCGCCATCAGCGTGGCGCTGGCGCAATTCAATGGTTTGGGAGCGCAATTCCTCGTCGGAAAGCGCCTGCATCGACGGCTCAAGCACATTAATCTGCGCGACAGCCTTGCCCATTTTTTTGACCAGCCTTTCGTTACGACTGCCAAGTATTTTTGTAAACAGCTTGTTCAGCATGAGAATCAGGTACCGGAATCAGCCAATGTTGGGACTTCTAACCAGCGGAATGTGGGGGTGATTCGGTGGCGATGCAAGCCACCAGGGCAATATTGGACGGTTCTGCTCCGGAGAGCTGTGCCCCTAAAGCTGGCCTTTAACGCAGCTGCCCGACAAACTTGGCAGGATTCAAGGCGACGCCATTCTGTAGTACTTCAAAATGCACGTGGGGCGTAGAAGTGCGACCCGTGCTGCCCAATTTCGCTATCAGTTGCCCGGCGCTGACCTGGGTCCCGGGTTCAACCAACATGCTTTCATTGTGCGCATAGCGGGTCCGGTAGCCATTGCCATGATCAATCTCAATGGTATTGCCATAGCCGTTGCGCGTGCCTGCAAAGACGACAACTCCATTGGCCACGCTCAGCACATCGGAGCCGCGCGCTGCAACAAAATCCAGGCCATCGTGCCGGGCACGTTCGCCCGTGAATGGATCGGTTCGTTCGCCATAGCCTGAAGAAATCCAGCCTTTACGCACTGGCCAGCCGGAGGGAGTCAGGTCATCCTCTACCTGGCGGTTTACCATCAGGAACTGAAGCGCATCGAGCTGAGAGGCCTGGCGGCGCAACTTTTCGCCCAGCAGACCTATCGATGCGTGCAAATCCATTTCGCTCGCCGCAGCCACGTCAAGCGGGTTAGCCGGGCCACCAACAGGAGCGATTTGTGTGAAGTCGAACTCGTCCAGCGTCAATTGCCCCATCTTGGCCAGGCGCTCACCAAGGGCATCTATGCGTGTGGAGGCAGCCTGAAGTTCGGCCATTCTGACCGCTAACGCGTTGATATTTGAGCGATTACCCTGAATCAAACGGTCAACGTCGCGCTGTTGTAGCTGTATTCTGGCCTGCAGCTCGTTGATGGCCGATTCGAACTCGCCCGGCATTGAAACAGACTCCCGCCCAAGAAAAAAGGCGAGGCTCAGTGTTGCCATGACGGCAAAGGAACACACCAACGTTCTCTTCCTGTCCCAAAGCTTGAAACTAAGCTTGAAACTAACCATGGAACTAACGGCAGGTCGCCAACTGGCAATCAGGGTCTGGCTTGAAGTACGCTTGAACAATGTCTCGTTCTCCTCAAAATCGCGGTAGCGGTGCTGTCAGTGTCAGGGACGTAATCTCTGGCTCGGACAACGCGTTTGCCATGCTTTTAAACCAGGCCAAATCACTGGCCAGGCTAGAATCCTTACTCTCTGGCCCTGACAGTCAGTTTGGCAGCCAGGACGAACCGGCGAATTTCCAGGTAGCAGCTTTGCACCAGGACCGGTTGGTGCTGATTACTCCCACAGCCGCCTGGGCGACCCGTTTGCGCATGCAAACCCAAGCGATGTTGCATTTCCTGCGGGCTTCGGGCTACGCACAACTGGCTCACATTGACGTCCGTGTTGCACCGCTTGCACGAGAAGTTGCCAAGCCAAAAACACCAAAAAAACCTTCCCCAGCGGCCAAACTCGCCTTAAACCTCATGTCCGGCATGTCCAGAAAAATCGATAAGGACCGTGCAAACTAATATTCAGATTCTAGTGGCCTGTAACAGAGAAATCGAAAGCAGCTCGCTCGGTCTGGCGGCGCCTGGCTTGGTCTTCACTCGGTCGATAGCTATGGCTATCAACCTCGCTCCAGACCGGCGCCAACCACCGCCATCCCTTCGCGATCCCTCTTCCACTTTCTCTGTTGCAGGTCACTAAGTCGCTTCGGCAGGATGAGCGTAACAAACCGGTACGCTGTCCTTTTCGTCGAAAGTGACCTCTTCCCAACTGGAAGACTGTTGCAACAACTTGCGTAACAACAGGTTATTCAATTCATGGCCTGATTTGTAGCCGGAAAATGATCCAATCAGGCTATGACCCAGCAGATACAAATCTCCCATTGCATCAAGCACTTTGTGTTTCACAAATTCGTCTTCGTAGCGCAGGCCATCCTCGTTGAGTACGCGATAATCGTCCAGAACAACCGCATTGTCCATACTTCCACCGAGCACCAGGTTACGTTCGCGTAGCATTTCGATGTCGCGCATGAAGCCGAATGTACGCGCCCGCGCTACTTCCTTCAGGTAAGAGGTGGTGGAAAAATCAACGCAGGCGAAGGACTGGTGCGACTTAAAAACAGGGTGATTGAAATCAATCTTGAACGAGACCCGAAAACCTGCGTGGGGTTCGATCCTGGCCCACTTGTCCTCTTTCTGCACTTCAACCGCTTCCAGGATCCGGATAAATCGTTTTGCTGCTGACTGTTCTTCAATGCCGGCTGACTGGATCAGAAATACAAAGGGGCCTGCACTGCCATCCATGATGGGAACTTCGGCATTACTCAGATCCACGTAGGCATTGTCAATGCCCAGGCCCGCGAACGCAGACATCAGGTGCTCAACCGTGGACACCCTGACACCATCACGTTCCAGCGTGGTGTTCATGCGGGTGTCACCCACATTCGTGGCAAACGCGGCCACTTCCGCCACCGGATCCAGGTCCGTGCGACGGAAAATAATACCGGTATTCACCGCTGCAGGCCGCAGGGTCATGAACACTTTCTGGCCGGTATGAATACCTACCCCGGTCGCGCGGATAACATTCTTGAGAGTGCGTTGTTTGATCACGATCGGGACTCCAGGAAGCCCGTAAATCCAGCGGCATACTAGCACAGCACCGATGTGCTTCAAACAGTAAAATGGGGGTTTTGGCTACACTTGTGGTAATTTAACAACAAATTAACGCGGGCGTAACGAATGTGTCACGAATACTGAAAGCCGCACGCGGGGACGGCAAAGCAAACATAAAAAGGCGCAGGGACCGGTGGCTTCACGGCGAGCGACCAGCAAACAGTCCCTGCATTTGTCTTACCTTTCTTACTTTGCTCAGTCCGCCTGGTTACGCAGAAACGCCGGAATATCGAGGTAGTCGATATTGTTCTGCCCGGTGAACAGGTCCTTGGGCTCAACCTGGATAAGACGCCGTTCGCGGTCTGTAGCAGCAGTTTCAAATCCGTCGCTTGCGCCTGCATCTATCGACATGCGACCGGTCGTTCCGTTGGCAACCAGTCGCACGGGCTTTCTGCTCCGGGAGCTTACCCGCATGGAGTCACCCAGGCCGGTTGCAACCACGGTCACCCGAATCTGGTCGCCCATATCCGGGTCAATCACCGTACCCACAACAACCGTTGCGTCCTCGGAGGCAAGATCCGCAACCGTGTTACCCACGTCCTCAAACTCTTTCATGGTGAGGCTCGGGCCGGCTGTGATGTTAACGAGGATGCCACAGGCGCCGGAGAGGTTGATGTCTTCAAGCAGAGGGCTGCCAGTTGCCGCTTGCGCCGCCATGATAGCCCGATCGTCACCGGATGCCTGGCCGGAACCCATCATGGCCATACCCATTTCCGCCATCACGGTGCGCACGTCGGCAAAGTCAACATTGATCAGTCCGGGCCGGGTAATCAGTTCCGCTATTCCCTGGACAGCTCCCTGCAATACGTCGTTAGCTGCTTTGAATGCGTTCAACAACAAGGTGTCCCCACCCAGTACGGCGGCCAACTTGGAATTGGGTATCGTGATGAGGGAATCGACATGGCTCGCCAGCTCCTCAATGCCCTTTTCCGCGATAGCCATGCGGCGGCGGGCTTCAAAGTGAAATGGCTTGGTAACGACCGCAACGGTCAGTATTCCCATCTCCTTGGCAGCCTGGGCGATTACCGGGGCTGCGCCTGTGCCCGTACCACCACCCATGCCGGCAGTGATGAAAATCATGTCAGCTCCCGAAAGCATTTCCATGATGTGATCACGGTCTTCCAGGGCCGCCTGCCGGCCTACTTCGGGGTTTGCGCCTGCACCCAGGCCCTTGGTGACACTGGAGCCAATTTGCAGGATGGTTTTGCCCTTGAATTGCCGCAGGGCCTGTGCATCCGTGTTTGCGGCAATGAATTCCACGCCCTCGATCCTGGCATCGATCATTTGCGCTATTGCATTGCCGCCCCCACCGCCGACGCCAATGACCTTGATCATGGCGTTTGGTGTTAAGTTCTCTACTAGCTCAAACATTTTCCTTCTCCTCTCGCTCGCCGATATTCCTGTCGCGTGATGCATCTTGACGATTTTTCGCTGCCCGCTTTTCCGCGGTTTCTAGCTTTGCATTGTCATCATGCGCGACAAGTCCCTGAAACTCAGAATTCACCCCTGAACCAACTCTTGAGGCGGCCCACAAAATCATCTCCTCCACCGCTGGCTGACAGCGTGCGGTTGCTGTCCGCCCGGCTGCCATAGAGCAGCAAACCAACTCCGGTAGCGTAAATGGCGTTTGAAACCACGTCCGCCAGTCCCGAAACACCGTGTGGTGTCGCCAATCTCACCGGCATGTGAAAAACCTCTTCCGCAAGTTCTTCTGCACCTTCGATCCTTGAGGCACCGCCGGTCATCACCAGCCCCGCAGCCACCATGTTTTCCAGGCCGCTGCGGCGCAGCTCAGCAAGCACGAGCGAAAACAGCTCCCGGTAGCGCGCTTCGACTACCTGTGCCAGGGTCTGTCGCGCCAGCCTGCGTGACGTGCGGTCCCCAACGCTCGGAACCTGGATGGTTTCATCATTGCGCGCCAGTTGTTCCAGGGCGCAGGCATACTTGATCTTTATGTCTTCGGCGTGCTGTGTCGGTGTGCGCAGCGCCACGGCAATGTCATTTGTAACCTGGTCACCGGCAATCGGAATACAGGCCGTGTGGCGAATGGCGCCATCGGTGAATACGGCTATGTCGGTGGTACCCGCGCCAATATCCACCAGGCATACTCCAAGGTCTTTTTCGTCCTGGGTCAGCGCTGAGAAACTGGCGGCCAATGGCTGCATGATGAGTTCGTCGATCACCAGCCCGCAGCGGGAAACACACTTGCTGATGTTTTGCGTGGCGCTCAGAGCTGCAGTAACCACGTGCACATGGGCTTCCAATCGCACACCGGACATGCCTATGGGCTGGCGGATGCCACCCTGGTTATCGATCACGTACTCCTGCGGCAGCACATGCAAGATTTTCTGATCAGCAGCCACGGGGACGGCGCGCGCAGCATCGAGGACACGATCCACATCTCCTTCCGAGACCTCCTTATCCTTGATAGCCACTGTCCCATCGGAATTAAGGCTGCCGATGTGGTTGCCGGAAATGCCGGCGAATACGGAATGAATTTCGCAACCTGCCATCAGCTCCGCCTCTTCCACCGCGCGCTGGATAGCCTGTTCTGTAGATGCCATATCCACGATGACACCCCGCTTGAGCCCGCGACACGGATGTGAACCAAGACCGATTACCTCCACCGACCCGTCTGCCTGGATTTCACCCACAATGGCAACAACCTTGGACGTGCCAACATCCAGGCCTACCACCAGCGACTTTTCGGTTTTTCTCGGCATCATTTTGGGTAATTCCCGGCAAAGTCTGTGGCGTCTTTCGGCCAGTGGACGGCGAAGCCGTTGGAGTATCTCAAGTCAACAAGAACCGGTGGCAATGCGTGTTCGGTTAGCAGTGTTTCCCAACTGCTCATCAGCCTTTGCAGTCGCTCTGCGGGTTGATCACGACCCAGTTGCACCCGCGTTCCCTTATTCAGGCGCATCGACCAGGCACCACGCTGGTCAAGGGCCAGCTGGTCAATTTCCAGTTCGGCAGCATCCAGCATGGCGTCAAACTGTGACCAATTCCTGAGCACCTGCTCTACGCGATCATCCGGCCCCTGCAGCCAGGGCAATCCCTGGATTGCATCGGCATCTGGCACGGCAAACACTTGCCCGGTTGAAGATATGAGGTGACCGCTGTTCCAATGTGCGATTGGCTCGTGTTCCTCAACGGAGACTATGACCGTGTCCGGCCATCGTTTCTGCACGCCGACTGAGGCGACCCAGGCATTGCGTTGCGCCGCTGTGCGCACGTTTTGCAGATCAATCGTGAAAAAGCTGGCCTTGACTTCTGCTGCCAGGCTGCCGCGCAATTGATCCGCACTCACCCGATTGAAGGCTCCATTGAGTTCAAGCCACCGGATGGGCCATTGCTCCCTGGCCACGATACCCATGCTGACCCAGATAGTGCCGGCCACTGAAACCGCGAATAACACCAGTATCGTGAGCATGCCACTGCTGAATCCGCGGCTGGCGGGATAACGATTTGCATGTGCAATCTGCTGATAGTTGCTCACAGGCTGGTCTCCAGGATGCGCCAGACCAACTCATCGAAACCAATTCCGATAGCGGCGGCAGCTTGTGGCACGAGGCTGTGATCGGTCATTCCCGGTGTCGTATTGGCCTCCAGGAACCACGGCTTGCCTTGCTCATCCAGCAGGAAGTCGATGCGACCCCAACCGGAAGCACCCAGCAAATGGAAGGCGCGCAACGCCTGGACCTGCAGATCTTGCTCCACCTCCAGCGGCAATCCGCAGGGGCAGTGGTAGCGGGTCTCATCCGATTCATATTTCGCTGTGTAATCATAAAATTCACGGGGAGTGACTACGCGAATCAGTGGCAGGGCGATTTGTTCGAGTATGCCGGCGAAGTACTCACCGCCGCGTATTTCTTTTTCAATGATGATGGTTGAACCAAAGGACCGCGACAATTCCACCGCCGCGAGCAGCCCGCTTTCTGATTTGACCCGGGAAACTCCAATGCTGGAACCCAGGCAAGTGGGCTTGACAAAAACCGGTAGTCCAAAAGCATCCACTGCGCTTTGGTAATTCTTCTCGCCCGGCCCGAAATGCATGAAAGGCGGAGTGGAAATTCCGTTTCGTTCCCAAACCCACTTGGAGCGGACCTTGTCCATGCTCAGGGCCGACGAAGCAAGGTCTGCCCCGGTGACGGGAATTTTCATCAACTGCAAGGCGCCCTGCAGAGACCCGTCTTCACCATCGGGTCCGTGTAAAAGGTTGAACACCCGGTCCACTCTGCCCTGCCTGATTGCGTCGAATAACGCCATTGGACCATCAAAAACTTCATGGCTGATTTTGCTTCGCACCATCGAGGCAGCCACGGCACGACCGCCCTTGAGTGATACCTCACGCTCGGCGCTGCTACCGCCAATGACCAGGCCAACCCGCCCAAACGCGGCCGGGTCTTTTAGCTTGAGGGGAGGTACATTGTTCATGCAGCTTCCTTCCGTGGAAATCCATTTTCGCGAATCTGCTCCGCAACCTGGCCTATATTTCCAGCACCCAGCAGCAAAACCATGTCTCCTGCGCGCAACATCGAGGGTAGTTCACGCGCGATATCGGATACATCCGGAATGAGGATGGGATCTACTTTTCCACGAGCACGGATGGATTGGCACATTGCACGACTGTCGATTCCATCGATGGCAGCTTCGCCGGCAGGGTAAACATCGGTAAGCACAACGCAATCGGCTTCTGACAACACCTTGCCAAAATCATCAAACAGGTCGCGGGTCCGGGTAAAGCGGTGCGGCTGGAATACGGCGACAATGCGCTTCTCCGGCCAACCATTCCGGGCGGCGTTCAGGGTTGCCCTGAGTTCCGACGGGTGGTGCCCGTAGTCCTCGATCACCATGACCTCGCCCGCCCCCAGGTGATCATTCAAGTTGAATATTCCCACTTCAGCAAATCGCCGCCCAATACCCTGGAAAACTGCAAGGCTGCCAATGACTGCCGGTACATCAACGCCAAGTTCCCAGGCAATGGCGATGGCGCCTAATGCATTTTGGACGTTGTGCACACCGGGGAGATTCAAGTCCACGGTGTAGTGTCCGGAGTCATTCGGAAGATGCAGCTTGAAATGCATCATACGGCCTTGTTGCCGGACTTCAGTGGCGCGAATATCGGCTCGCTCGTTCAGTCCGTAAGTAACCACCGCCCGCGTCATGCTGGGAATCATGGCTGCTGTTTGTGCATCGTCAATGCACAGCACGGCGGCGCCGTAGAAAGGCAAGTGGTGGAGAAACTCGAGGAAAGCCTTTTTCAGGTTTTCAAAG
>Ga0315273_10008746_pt1 | contig 12804 bp, 9 predicted proteins | sample YL17G02_0_MG_FD_205753 | JGI IMG/M metagenome (GOLD analysis project Ga0315273, IMG submission 205753) | Sediment microbial communities from Yellowstone Lake, YNP, Wyoming, USA - YL17G02_0 | ecosystem: Environmental > Aquatic > Freshwater > Lake > Sediment | place: USA: Wyoming | collected...
TTAGATGCCGCCTCCACCTTTGTAGTCACACCGCTCATGCACTACGGTTCGGAAGGGTCAGAATCCTGAGAGAATATCGGCCGATAAGCGCCTCCCGTACCAGGTGGTTCACTGCAGCTTCCCCTGATCCAACACAGAACCGGGCGGCGTTCTCAACTGGCGCCGGATACACCCATTATAGGGGAACCGAAAGAGGGCGTCAATAGCAGGTTCCCAGACGCGACGGGCGAAAAATTGTGCAATTCTCCACACTATTTGGATTTTCCTCGCGTCACGCAGTACCGTCGTCGCAGGAAGATCGCTTCCGCTGCAGCACGGTTGCCACTACCTCCGCCTCCACGTCGTCCCCGGCGGCCGGTCTTCGAGAAGTATCCCCAATTCTGACAGGCGTGAACGGATCCCATCCGCCAGCTCGTACTGACCGACCTGCCGCGCCCTCTGCCGAACCTCGATCAGCAGCTCGATCAGGTCCGTGGACAGGCCCCGCTCCACTGGCGCCTGTCCGAGGCTCAGCCCCAACGATTCCACCAGCCGCTCCAACGTCTCTCTCGTGGCAGACAGCGCATGCTTCCCCGCCTCGGACGCCCCGAAGCTGACGCCGGCCCGCGCCCCGACTTGGTTCACGACGCCCACCAGCCCGTGCAGCGACGCAAGCGCGCGAGGACTGCTGAAATCGTCATCCATGGCCTCCTCGAAGTCGCTTTCCGTCCGCGCCCGCGCTTCCGCAAGCTCTGCCAAGTCCTCACCCCCGGATCGAGTTCCCGTGCCGAGCAGCCGATCGAGCGTCTGATGGCCGATTCGCAGGCGCTCGAGAGCGCTCTGCGCCTGGTCCAATTCGGTTTCCCGGAAAACGATGTCGCTGGTGTAGTGTGCGGCAATGCAGTAGTAACGGAGCGCCGCTCCGCCCACACGATCGAGCGCGCCTCGAAGATCGACCACGTTCCCAAGCGATTTGCTCATCTTGTCGCTGTTCCCGGGCGCTCCGACCATCTGCACCATCCCGTTGTGCATCCAGATGCGCGCAAAAGGCGTGCCCGCGGCCTCCGACTGGGCAATCTCGTTCTCGTGGTGCGGGAAGATCAGGTCCGATCCGCCGCCGTGGATGTCGAACCCGCCGCCCAGGTACTCGCTGCTCATTGCCGAGCACTCGATGTGCCAGCCGGGGCGTCCCGGGCCCCATGGACTCTCCCAGCTCGGCTCGCCGGGCTTCGCCGCTTTCCAGAGGAAGAAGTCCCGCGGGTCCCGCTTCCGTGTGTCTTCCTCCACCCTCGCGCCAGCGAGCTGAGAATCCAAGTCGCGACGCGACAGCTTTCCATAACCGCGAAAGCTCGGTACGGAGAAGGCGACGTCTCCGTTGATGGGATAGGCGTGCCCGGAATCCACCAGCTTCTGTATCATCGAGACGATCTGCGAAATATGCTCGCTCGCCCGCGGCATGTAGGTCGGCGGCATCACCGCGAGCTGTCGAAGCTCTTCGAGATAACTCTCCGTGTACCGATCCGCGACTTCGCGCCAGGTGATTCTCTCGCGCTGAGAGGCAGCGATGATCTTGTCTTCGACATCGGTGATGTTATAGACATAGACCACCTCGTAGCCGCGGAACGTCACCCACCTCCTCACCACGTCGAAAACGACCGCCGACCGGGCGTGGCCGATGTGGGCCGGAGCGTACGGGGTCACCCCGCAGACGTACATCGCCACCTTGCCCGCTTCTCGCGGCACAAGCTCCTCTTTTTGGCGCGCCAGCGAATTGTAGATCTGAATCGCCATGCCGTTCCTTGTTCGGAAACACTGTGACAGCCATCTCGACTACGACAAGCACACTTCCGCCGAGCCCGTCTGACGACGTGAGCGCTCAGGCCCCGCCCGCGGCTCGTTCGGATCCGCTCACGACCGGCGCCGCAGGGCCGCTATCCAGCATCTGCGTGAGCCGCCGCTCCAGTTCCTCGAAGCGAGCGTTGACCTCAGCCATGCACTGGGCGCACGGATCGGCGACCATGCCTCCGGAGATCGTTTGCGCTCGCACCGGGAGACCCCTGTTTCTCACTATCTTCGCCGGAACGCCCACCGCCGTAGAGTCCGCCGGGACCGGCTGAAGCACTACCGCGCCGGCGCCGATGAGGGAATTGTCGCCAATAGTGATCGAGCCCAGGATGCTCGCTCCGACTCCTACAACTACCCTGTTCCCGAGAGTCGGGTGGCGCTTCCCTCGCTCCTTGCCGGTCCCGCCGAGTGTCACACCCTGATACAGCGTGCAGTTCTCCCCGATCTCGGTGGTCTCCCCGATGACCGTCCCCATCCCGTGGTCGATGAACAGACCGCTCGCTATCCTGGCCCCCGGGTGGATCTCTATGCCCGTCAGGAACCGGCTTAGCTGGGACAGCCAGCGGGCTGTAAGCCGCAGTTTATGCTGCCAGAGCCAGTGTGCGAACCGATGCAGAATCAGCGCGTGCAGGCCAGGATAAAGGAACAGGACCTCCATCCAGCTTCGCGCAGCGGGGTCCCGCTCCAGGGCGGCATGAAGGTCTGCACGCAATCGCTGAAACATGGTATCTCCGCGCCGGAATCGTACTCACCGCCAGTATATAGACGCCTGAATGGCGGTGTCAAGGCGAGCCGCCGGCCAGCGGCCGGGAAGGACCCGCTCGCTCGTTGACGAACAGTTACACCCTTCTGCATGGTGGAACAATGTCTCTGAAGCACCAGGCCCCACGAGGAACCCAGGATATCCTCCCGCAGACCTCATGGCGTTGGCAGCGCCTCGAGGCCGCCTTTCGCGATGCCTGCCGCCGGTTCGGCTATCAGGAGGTTCGCACCCCTACCTTCGAGGAGACCGAGCTTTTCACTCGCGGCGTTGGAGAAGGCACCGAACTTGTCAGCAAGCAGATGTACACTTTCGAGGACAAGGGGGGACGCAGCCTGACGCTGCGGGCGGAGGGAACGGCCCCGGTTGTGCGGACGTATCTTGAGCACAACCTGGGCGCGGCCGGCGGCCTACAGAAGCTCTACTACGTGACCCCTATCTTCCGTTACGAACGGCCGCAGGCCGGGCGTCTCCGCCAGCACCACCAGTTCGGCATCGAGGCCATCGGGTCCCCCGGGCCGGAGATCGACGCCGAGGTGATCGCGCTCTTCCACGATTTTTTGGCGGGTGTCGGCATTCAGGGCGGCGTCACGCATCTCAGCAGCATCGGCGACCCCAACTGCCGGCCCGCTTTCCAAGATGCGCTGCGCGCCTTTTTCAAGCCGGTGCTGGCAGAGATGTGCGGATTCTGTCAGGCGAGGTATGAGACGAATCCGCTGCGGATGCTGGACTGCAAAGCGCCGCACGATGTAGAATTGCGCGCGGGCGCGCCCAGCGCCTTCGATTTCCTGTGTAGTGAGTGCGCGGAGCACTTTGCCGGTGTTCGCGGCGCGCTCGACACGCTGGGCGTTCCGTACGAAGTGGACCCGACCATCGTCCGTGGCCTGGACTACTACACCCGGACGGCGTTCGAGGTGATCCATTCCGGGCTCGGCGCCAAAGATGTGCTGATGGGCGGCGGCCGATATGATGGGCTGGCGGAGATGCTCGGCGGCCCGCCGACCCCCGGCATCGGGTTCGGTTCAGGCATCGAGCGGCTGCTGATGGTATTGGATGCAACTGGCGTCGCAGGCCTGCAGCCTGCGGCGGTGGACGCGTATGTCGCGGCCGCGGGTGAGGAAGCCCGGCAGGCCGCGCTGCGGTTGGCGATGGACCTTCGATCCGCCGGCGTCGGCGCGGACGTGGACTTCACATCCCGCAGCCTGCGCGCGCAAATGCGAGAGGCATCCCGTCTTGGCGCGCGCCTGACAGCGCTGGTCGGTGAAGATGAGATGAAGGCCCATCAGGTGACGCTGCGCGACATGCAGACTGGTGAACAAGAGACAATCTCCAGGGATGACGTGGTGCGGAGGATCGCCGCGCGTCTTGCCACTGGTAAGGATGAGGGATGAAGCGCACTCACAACTGCGGTGAGCTTCGCAAGGAGCACGTTGGACGGACCGTGACTTTGTCCGGCTGGGTCGCGTCGACGCGCGATCACGGTGGCCTGATCTTCATCGATCTCCGCGATCGGTCGGGCATCGCCCAGGTCGTTTTCGACCCGGCAGCGGCTCCGGACGCGCACGGCATCGCTCACACACTCCGCTCGGAGTTCGTGATCGCGGTGACCGGTGCGGTCGGCGAGCGGCCTACCGGCGCGGTGAACCCCGAGTTGCCGACCGGCGAAGTGGAGGTTCGGGCCAGCCGGATTGAGGTGCTGAACCCGTCGAAGACGCCGCCGTTCGTCATTGATGGCGCTGGGAGAGTTGACGAACCCGTTCGACTCCGCTACCGCTACCTCGACCTGCGGACGCGCCGGATGCTTCACAACCTGCAGGTCAGGCACGCGATGACCCGCGCCACCCGGGAGTTCCTCGACCAGCGCGGATTCATGGAGATCGAGACACCGCTCCTCATCCGCTCGACCCCAGAGGGCGCGCGAGACTACATCGTCCCGTCCCGTACTCGACCCGGCTACTTCTATGCGCTCCCGCAGTCTCCGCAGCTCCTCAAACAGCTGCTCATGGTCAGCGGCATCGAGCGCTACTACCAGCTCGCGCGCTGCTTGCGGGACGAGGATCAGCGCGCCGATCGCCAGCCCGAATTCACCCAGATCGATATCGAGATGTCCTTCGTCCAGCAGGATGACGTGCTGGGGCTGAGTGAAGAGCTGACCAGCTATATCTACAGTAAGGTCGGGATCGACGTCCCCGCTCCTTTCCGCCGCCTGACCTACCAGCAGGCGATGGATACCTATGGCAGTGACAAACCGGACACGCGGTTCGGGCTCGAGATTGTGAACCTCGACGCGATCTTCGCCAAGACGCACTTCCGCGGTTTTGCACAGCCGATGGCTGACGGCGGAACGGTCCGTGGTCTGCGAGTGCCGGGCGGCGCCTCGTTCGCCCGGAGCGAGCTGGATGAGCTCGAGGCGACCGCCAAGCAGGCTGGCGCGGCGGGGCTGGCGTGGTTCCAGGTGGGCGACTCCGAGTTCAAGGGCCCGATCGTCAAATTCCTGTCCCCCGAGGAGCAGATCGCGCTTCGACACACAATGAGCGCTGAGCCTGGCGACCTGCTCCTCCTGGTCGGAGCAGCGTGGGAGACGGCGTGCGTCGCCCTGGGACGCAACCGCCTGCAGCTCGGGCGCAAGCTGAGCCTGATCGACGAGTCGAAGTGGCATGGGCTGAGGATCACCGATTTTCCACTGTTCGCGTACAATAAGGACGAAGGCCGCATTGACCCCATGCACCATCCCTTCAGCATGCCCCATCCGGAGGACGTGGGGTACCTGGACTCGGACCCGCTGCGAGTAAGGGCGAGTGTGTACGACATCGTCCTGAACGGCGCCGAGATGGCCTCGGGCAGCATCCGCATCCACAAGCGGGAGATCCAGGAGAAGGTGCTGGAAGTCATCCAGATGCCGCACGAAGAGGCAGAGAGGCGGTTCGGCTTCCTGCTGGAGGCGCTCCAGTACGGCGCGCCGCCTCACGGCGGGATCGCTCTTGGATTCGATCGCATGGTGGCGATGGCGTGCGGCGAGGAGAGCATCCGCGACGTCATTGCGTTCCCGAAGAACACGGCCGCCGTGGACGTGATGATGGGCGCGCCGTCTGAGGTCTCACCTCAGCAACTGCAGGAGCTGTTCATTGAGATCAGGCGCCCGGAGGGCGAAGACAACCCAGCCGCCGACTGAAGAGATGGCTGCTGAGTCCGCAAAGAGGTCCCCGACCAAGGCCCCGAAAGCGGGGCTGCCCCTTGCGCCCGAGGCATTCGCAGCGCACCTCGGCGTGGAGTTGCGTCGCCCCGAGCTGCTGCGTCAAGCCCTCACCCACAAATCGGCAGAGCAGGAGGTCGGCCTCCCGTCGAACGAGCGGCTCGAGTTCCTTGGGGACGCGGTGCTTGGACTGACGATCGCCGCACACCTGTATCGGTCCCACCCCGAGCTTGCCGAAGGGGAGCTGACCAAGCTGAAGGCAGTCGTCGTCTCCGAGACGGTTCTTGCCCAGGTGGCGCAGGATCTGGGCATCGGCAGGTACCTGATCCTGTCGCGTGGCGAGCAGCAGAGCGGCGGAAGAAGCCGAGTCTCCATCCTGGCCGACGCGCTCGAGGCCGTCTTCGCAGCAGTGTACCTCGACCGGGGCATGGCCATCGCCCGGCGGCTCATCCTCGCGCTTCTGGAGGAGCGTCTCGGTGCGATCGAGCGTGCCGAGCACGAGCTCGACTATAAAACGCTGCTCCAGGAGAAGATCCAGGAACTGCACCGCACGCCGCCGACCTACCGAGTCGTGGACCAGTCCGGGCCGGATCACGACCGCACATTTGTCGCCGAAGTCCGAGCCGCAGGGATAGTGCTCGGACAGGGTGTCGGCAAGAGCAAGAAGCAGGCGGAGCAGGCCGCGGCGCGGCAGGCCCTGATCGGGCAGTGACGGGCGCGCTTTCGTGTGTAGGCGGTCCTTACCTTGCGCGGCAGGACCGAGGCGCCCGTGCGGAGTATTGCCTACGGCGGCCTCATCTGGGACGCTCCCGGTCTCAGTGTCGGCAACATAGAATCCGGAGGCACAGCGCCTCACACATCCGTGTTCAATGGTCGAAGGAGGCAGAGGTATGCTGCATAGACGTTCGTTGCTGCTGGCCGTTTGTATCGTGGCGATCATAGTGAGCTGCGCGGCTCTTGCTGCCGCCGCTACTGCTGCAGGCGCCACCTCATCTGCCCCGTTAGGAGTTGCGGCCGATTACGCGAACGCGCTGGCCCGAAACCAGAGGGCTGAGGCTTACAACATGCTTTCGACGGAGTCTCGCTCGGCTGTGACGCTCGCGCAGTGGCAGCAAGCATTCGAGCAGAAGCGGCCAGGCGTGCGGAAGCCACCGGCGAGTGCCGTGCTCCGCGCTATGGCTACCGCCGAACCCGCGCCCAAGATCGGCGACGTTGCCGTTCACGGCGACGAGGCCTTCATGGAGGTCTCCGGCGTGATTCCGATATTGCAGACGATCGCGCTTGTAAAGGATGGCGGGGCCTGGAAAGTAGACTTGCAGGCCACCGACCGGCTTGGCGGCCGCCAAGCGGCGGGGAACTTTCTGGACGCCATCCGCGCCGAGAGCGAGACCAGTCGATCCCGCCAAGGTCAAGAGGCCAGTCTCCCGCTCCTGCGCTCGCTGCTAGCGACAGAGGCGAACAACTACCGGGTCACCGACTCCAACATTCAGGGTGATCGCGCGCAGGTGACCGTCACCTCGGATGTGCCCGTCAGCCTCGTATTGCGCGCCACGCGCATCGGCCCTGGCTGGTCAGTCGACCTCAGCCGGCCCCTCGTCCCGCTCGACATCTCCGCGCCGGATCCGCTCCAGCAGGCAGTCGCGCTTTCCGACCGGACCGGCTGCGAGGAGCAGTTGCAGGCCCTCGTGCGCGCGGTCCAGATGTATGCCAGCAGCTCGGACGACATGCTGCCCGACCCGGCGCGCTGGCTTGACCAGGTCCGGCCATTCATACAGGGACCTGTGACCTTACATTGCCCGATGGACTCGAAGCCCGGAACCAGCTACGCCATGAATCGCAACCTGGCCGGCAAGAAGCTTCATCAGATCGCCAACCCGGCGTTGACGGTGATGTTCTACGAGTCCACCCTTCACGGTGATAGCCCGGCTGACCTCGGTCAGACCTGGCCGAAGCCTGGGCGCCACCCGGAGGGGAATCTGGTGGCCTATGTCGACGGCTCCGTGCGGCCCGTCTCAATCAAACCCCCGTTCGATGTGAAGGAGGGGCCGCCGACGCCGACTGGTAAGGTGACGCTTCCCGGGCGAAGGCCCGGTCCGGCGGGAGCCCCGGGCGCCGCGTCGCAGCGGCCCCAGGTGATAATCCCGCAGCAGCGGCCGAAGTAAAGGCAGAACGGGCGCCCGCTCGGCGGCCGCCCGTCCGTGATTCTACCGAGATATCAGAGGCAGGGCGCGCCAAGCGCCCTGCCTCGCTCATTAGAACTCCTGCCTCAGTCCGACGGCGACGAACCTCGGCGGGGTCCGGGAGAACGGCACATAGCTCACCGCTCCGTCGGCGATCTTCCCGATAATCGCCGCCGTTCTCGGGTGGAAGAACACGTAGCTCGTGATATCTTCTCGGTCGAAGAGGTTGAAGATCTGGACGTACATCTGTCTCCCGTGGCCCAGATCATAGGAGAGGTTCAGACTCAGGGTGAGGTTCTTCCCAGTCATGAATGAGTTCGGCCGCCTGAACCCCTTGGATGGATCGCTTGGGTCGATGTAGTTCTGCGGTACTACGAGTTCCTCGGGCTGGCCGTCAGGGCTCGCGGGGTTGAAGTCGGGATTCGGCACGTGCGCCGGATCGCTGCCGCCCGCATCCAGCCCGCTCTGACCAAACGGGAAGCCGCTGCCCATGACTGCCCATGGGTTCACTACAAGCTTGCCCACCTGGTACTTCAGCGCACCCGCGATCGTGCGCCGCTGGTTCCAATCCACCGAAAACTCCTGGGCCAGGCTCGCCGGATCGGTCAGGTTCAAGAACCCGAATCCGAACGGATACACATTGTCCTGGGGGCTGGTCGCCTTCGCGTCCATGAGCGTACAGGACAGCCAGCCTCGCGTCCTGCGGCTCACCTTCCGGTCGAGCTTCAGCTCAACGCCCCTCGTGGTCCCAGTGCCATTGCTCGCGAAGAACACCGGCGAGTTCACGTCGAAATCCGACAGCCGATCGGATGGGGTGGGGTTGCCGGCCGCGTCGAGGACCGGATTCCCCTGTGCGTCGTGTAGGAAGCCCTGCCAGCGCTGCATCACCTGGCGGCTATCCCGCCTGAACCAGGTCGCGCTCATCAGCGTGCTCGCGTCGGCTTTCCATTCGAATCCCAGGTCGCGTCCCCGGTCGACCTGCGGACGCACCGGAAAGAAGGTCAAGCCCAGACCCTCGAACATGGGATTCTCTGTCGGGTGGGGCACGAACTGGAACGCGACCAGACTCGCCCGTGGGAATTCCACGAACTTGCCAAACGATCCGCGCAGCATGAACTGCGGGAGCAGAGCATACGTCGCGCCCGCGCGGCCGCTCACCTCGTGCAAGTCCAGATCTCCAGCGCCCGGGTTCGGCCGGTCGTACTGCATCCTGTCATATCGGCCTCCCAGCCCGAGCGTCAGTTTTCTGCCCAGCTCCCAGGTGTCGCCGATATAGGCTTGCGTATTGTGCGTGTCGTTGTTCGAGATGGAATCCAGCAGGCCGAAGGGGCTGAATTGCGTTCCATTCACGCTGTACCGGACTCGGTTATCGCTGCCGATCTGCCAGATCCCGGCGCTCAGCCGGTGCGGCCCTGCCTGCTGCTGATAGTCGAACTGACCCGTCAGCATGCGCTCGTTTCGATGCTGCCAGAAGTTGTTCTCAGAATCGCCCAGTTCGAGCTGTAGGAAGTGGCGAAGGCGCGAGACACGGAGAGTCCAGAACGCCGTCGGGCTGACTCGATGGTTAAACGTGACGCCATCCAGATCGTGCCCTTGGCGACCGAAATCCGGGTCGTTCAGCGGCACGCCCATCGTCCATTTGCCCGTGTTAGGGTCGAACGTGAGCTCGCGGGTGAACGGGAACTTGTATTCCGCGTTGCCGTGGGCCGACAGGAGCGCCACCTGGTCCCGGTCGTTCAGATCGTAGATCACTTTGCCGATGTGATCGGTCACGCCTGGTGTCGACGATGTGAACAGATTCTCCGGGAGATTGGTGTGCCACGTATAGAGGCCGTAGTACCAGTCGAGCCTATCCGCAACGTCGCCGGCCTCGTAGATGAGGCCGCCGAAGTCATACGGCGTCCCCGCGCTGAAGTCCACCACGCGGCCGCGCATCTGATCACCGCGTTTCACCACCTGGTTGATGACACCGCCTGTGAAGCCTCCGTACTCGGGAGGGTATCCGCCGGTGAAGAGCTCCAGGCGGTCCAGGCCGATGGATACGATGTTGGTCGCGAAGACGTTGCTGTTCGGCTCGGTGATCGGGATGCCGTCGAGGTAGTACGCGACCTGGTTCGCCCTGGCGCCGCGGATGTGGGGATAGAACATGTTATCTGGGACCACGCCGGGCTGCGCGAAAATCAATCCTGTGAACTGGTATCGGTCATTCGGCTGCGACAGCGTCATCTGCTCGTCCGCTGCGGTAACGACGTACTCGGACGCGGTCACATCGCGTCGCAGCGCCACCCGTGGAGCGACGAGCTTGGCTCTCGCGCCGGCAGCCTCCTCGACCTTCTGCTCGAGTTTCACGTCCACCGTCGTCGCCTGTCCCTGCACCACGACGGCGTCCGTCACCTGGGCCTCGTGATAGCCGATCAGGCTGAACGTCACCGCATACTGGCCAGGCGCGATGTCTGTGACGATGAAGCGGCCGTGCAGATCGCTGATCGTCTTGACGTCAGCCTCTACCACGGAAACGTTGACCCCTGAGAGCGGAGCCTTCGTCTTGGCATCGGTCACCGTCCCCGAGATCAAACCTGTGACCGCGCCCCAGGCCGATCCGCTCATCACGGCCATCGCCGCTGCTGCTGCCACCACATAGAGATATCTCATGCTGGGCGCCCTCATACGTGCTGCTCCTCCTGCCGGTTCCCTTGCTGTTTCCCCCAGCGTCTGGTGTCATTCCACATTCTCGGAATGCGCCCGCGCTTCTGTCCACTGCCTCCCGTGCTATCTCAGCTCGAATTCCACCGTGGCATGGGTGTAGACGCGCCGCGGTTTGCCGTCCTGAACAGCAGGACTGTACCGCCAGCCGCGCACCCACTCCTTGGCCGCCTGGTCCAGCCTCCGGTCTCTGCTCGAGCCGGCGATCTGGACCTCAGCGACCGAACCATTCTCGGCCACCAGGACCTTCAGCTTCACCACTCCTTGCACGCCCTCTTCAGCCGCACCCTCGGGGTATGTGAACGTTCCCTTGGATATCACGGCTGGCTCGACGCGCTCCGCAACTCGCGACGGCTGCCTCTCCCCACCGCGTGCTCCACTACTGCCCGTGCCGCCGCCTGCCCCGGATCCTGTGCCGGTTCCCTCCTCGCTGCCGGGGCCTGAACCGCTTCCGCTCCCAGTACCTGCGCCGCTGCCGGCGCCGGGACCTGTCCCGCTACCCGATCCGGCTCCAACCCCCGGCAGACCACCCACAGGCGTCCTTCCGCTTGGTACGCCCATCAAGTCGCCTCTGGAGCTGCGCGCTCCGAGATCGACCGGCCCACCACCACCTCCGCCGCCGGCGGGCACCGCCCGGGCCAACTGCATCGACCTGGGGGATGGGATCGGCTGCGGTGCTCTATTGACATGCCCCGCATGACTGACAACTGCAGGCTGCGGCTTTGGCTGCCGCTGTGGCCTGGGCGTCTGCTGCACCGTCGGTCTCGTTCGCTCCGGCACGACCGGCACAGCCACTCGCTCTTCGGGCTGAGACTGCCGCGGTGGTGACCACTCCACCAGATCGACTGGAGAGACAACCACCGGTGCGGTCCTATCGAACACCTGGATTTCGTCCAGGCCGCTGTTCTTCGCTGGCTCGGCCGGCAGACGAGCAGCCGCCACCAGCGCCACGCCATGCAACGCCAGCGCGACGGCAAACGCCCACCTGAGCTGTCTCTCTCCAGAGCGCGGCATTAGCGTTTCGCCTGCATCTCCCCCGATGGCGCTGTAGCGATCGCCATATGCGCCGCCCCAGCCTTCTTGACGGCATCCATTGCTTGTATCACGTCGCCATGCCGCAGCGCGGCATCGGCATTGATCACCACCAGCAGTTCCGGACGTTTCTCGACCCGCGCTCTGACTCTCTGCTCCAGTTCATCGCGACCCACGAGCTGCCTATCCAGATATACCTCGCCCTGCCGGTTGAGCGTCACCACCAATGCCCGGTCCCCCCAAGTCTGCGGGGCTGCGGCCTCCGCCTTCGGAAGGCTGACCGGCATCCCGGCCTGCCGCGTCATCGCCAGAGACGCGATCATGAAGAACACCAGCAGGAAAGCCATGGTGTCGATCATCGGGATCAGCTCGATCCGAGCTTTCTCGACCGGCCGCCGCTTGATTCGCAACAGATGTCTCCTGTGCGCTCTCAGTCGCCCGGCCTACTGCCTGAGCTCTGCGAGCGGCACTATCTGGCGATCTTCCGCCGTCTGCAGCAAGTGTTCGAGCTGCGTTCCTCGCAGTTCGATCTCTTCGTTTACCTGCCGCAGTTTGTCGCGGCACCAGTTGTAGCCGATCAGGCTGAAGATAGCGATCGCCAAGCCACTCGCCGTGGCGATCAGCGCCTCGGCGACACCGCCCGTGATGCCGGCTGGATGGCTCGTGCCGCTCACCGAGATGATACGGAACGACGAGATCATGCCAAGCACCGTGCCGAGAAGCCCCAGCAGCGGGGCCAGCGTCACGATGGTATCCAACACCGCCAACCGCTTGTTGAGGAACCGCTGGTCGGCCAGCACCTGCTCTTCCATCGCTTCTGATACCGGGGATTCCGTCAGATAGGCGCGCAGACCGGCTGCAAGGACATTGGCCACGGGCCCGCCGGTCTCTTCACACCGTGCCAGCGCCTCTTCGCCATCTCCGTCACGCAGTGCTCGGCGGGTTCGGCCGATGAGTTCGGCCCCGCCGCGATCGGCCTTGTGGAGCACCAGGTAGCGCTCAACGATCACGGTGAGGGCCAGCATCGAGCAGACTGCCAGCGGCACCATTACCGGCCCGCCTTTGGACAGAAGAGTCAAAATCTCAAGCACACCGACCTCCCGCGACCACAC
>Ga0315273_10008747_pt1 | contig 12802 bp, 10 predicted proteins | sample YL17G02_0_MG_FD_205753 | JGI IMG/M metagenome (GOLD analysis project Ga0315273, IMG submission 205753) | Sediment microbial communities from Yellowstone Lake, YNP, Wyoming, USA - YL17G02_0 | ecosystem: Environmental > Aquatic > Freshwater > Lake > Sediment | place: USA: Wyoming | collected...
GCGTCGAGTCGCTCCTCGTCTCCCCCATCTCCCGCGCGTCCGCGCACCAGCGCGCGGGGCGTGCGGGGCGCACGCGGCCGGGCAAGTGCTTCCGGCTCTACACGGAGGCGTCGTTTGGCGCCGACCTGATCGAGCAGACGCACCCCGAAATCCTGAGGTCCAACCTCGGGTCGGTCGTCCTCCAACTCAAGAAGCTGGGCGTGGACGACCTGGTGAGGCGGGGGGTGGCGGGGGGCGGGCGGGCGCGGTGGTGGCGGGCTCCTTCCCGCGCGCCGCGCGGCGTCGCCGCCGCGCGCGCCCCGTGCGCCCTCCTCGTCTCTCTCGCCTCCCGTTCCGAGCGCGGTGACGACAACACCATTCCTCGTACCGAGTCCGGCCGTGTGGCCGCCCTGGGGACGTCTCATTATCTACCCATAGAATCTGAGCGCTCGAGATGGGAGACGAGAGGCGGGGGGCGGGGCGCGCGGCGCCGCGCGGTTTCTTTCCCTCCTCCCTCCCTCCTCCCTCCCTCCCCCCTTCCGCCCCGATGGCCGGTGACGAACCACAAACGCTCAAAACCTTATCTACATTGGACCGACGCGGCGCGCGCGGCGACGCGGGCCCCTTGAAAGGTCCGCGCCGCGTTCGCGCCGCGGCTGAGTTGAACGCGACGCCCGAGGCCTCGACGCGGCGGGGAGGGGGGAGGAGCGCGCGGATGCAGGCCCTGGCCGGGGTCGGGGCCCGCGGCGGCGCGGCCGGCGGCGGCCAGCGCGCCGACCCGGCGACCCCCCGCTTATTCCCCTCGCCCCCAGGTCCACTTTGACTTCATGGACCCGCCCGCGCCCGAAACCCTGATGCGGGCTCTGGAGCTGCTCAACTACCTAGGCGCGCTGGACGACGAGGGCGAACTCACGCAGGTGGGTCAGGGAGCGAAGGGGTGGGGGAGGTCGCCATTCAAGTGGCAACAATGCGCCGCTTTCCCCTGCCCGTGTCTTCCCACCCGCTGCCCCACGTGCCCCGCGCCCGCACCCGCCGGACGAGCCCGCGGGCGGGGCGGGGCGCCCCCAAAAGTGCCAGGCGCGCCCTGGCCGACACCCCCAAACCCCTCTCCTCTCTGCAGGTCGGCTCCCTCATGGCCGAACTCCCGCTCGACCCCCAACTCGCCAAAGTGGTCGTCGCGTCCCCCGCGTACGCCTGCTCCAACGAGGCGCTGTCCATCGTGGCCATGCTGTCCGTGCCCTCGGTGTTCCTGCGCCCGCGCGACGCCGCGCGCGCGGCGGACGACGCGCGCGCGCGCTTTGCGCACGCCGACGGCGACCACCTCACCCTGCTCAACGTGTACCACGCGTTCAAGGCGGCGGGCGAGGACGGGCGGTGGTGCTACGACAACTTTCTCAACGCGCGCGCGCTCAAACAGGCCGACGCCGTCCGCGGCCAGCTCGCACGCGTCGCCGCCCGCCTCGGCGTCCGCCTCGTGTCGACCCCGTTTGCCGACCCGGCCTACTACGTCAACATCCGGAAAGCGCTCGTCGCGGGCTTCTTCTCCCAGGTCGCGCACTTGGGGCGGTCGGGGTACCTGACGACCAAGGACGCGCAGTCGGTCACCCTGCACCCGTCGTGCGGCCTGGACGCCAAGCCCGAGTGGGTCCTGTTTCACGAGTTCGTGCAGACGACGCGCAACTACATCAGGTGTGTGTGGGTGTGTGTGGCGGGGCGCGAAGGCGCGCGGCCGCGCGCGCCGCCCACCTCTTTCCCTCCTCCCCAGGACCTGCACCCGGGTGCGCGGCGAGTGGCTCACCGACATCGCGCCCGACTACTACGACCTGTCCAACTTCCCGGCGGGCGACGCGCGGCACGCGCTCGCGCGGCTCGCGGGGGGGCGGAGCGGGGGCGGCGCGTGAACGGGCTGGGGGAGGGGGCGGCGGCGGCGGGCGTCACCATGGGATGGCTGGCCACTGCAACGGGAGCACTGCGTGTGGGCGCCGGGGCGCGGGCGGGGCGCGGGCGAGGCGGACTCTTCGGCAGCAGCGCGCGCCGCGCGCACGGCCGCGGCGGCGGCAGCCCCCATCACTCCCTTCCCCCTCCCCACACGCCCCCCCTGCCCACGCGCGCACCATGCTCGCCTCCGCCGTCCGCCCCACGTCCATGCCCGCGCGCGCGGCCGCGCCGCGCGCCGCCGCCCCCCGCGCGGCGGTCGCCGCCCGCGCCTCGGCCGCCACCGCTCGCCGCTCCGGCGCTGCGCTGGCGCCCACGCGCCCGATCGGGGCGCGCCGCGCCGCGCGCGCGGCTTCCCTGACCGTGCACGCCGCCAAGGGCTACAAAGTCGCGCTCCTGGGCGCGGCGGGCGGCATCGGCCAGCCCCTGGCGCTGTTGTTGAAGGTGCGGGAGGATTGGGGGTGGTGGGAGGGTGATTGGGGCGCCGATTGGCGCGCCCGCCGCCGCCGCCGCCGACGCCATCGCGCGCCGCCCCCCTCCCCTCTCCTTCCCAGATGCAGCCCTACGTCTCCCAGCTGTCTCTGTACGATATCGCCAATGTGGCGGGCGTGGCGGCCGACCTGTCGCACTGCAACACGGCGGTCCAGGTGCAGGGAGACGGGGGGGGGCGATCCGGGTGCGCCAAGCGCCGCGAGGAGCCCCGCCAATCCCTCCACCCCCCTCTAGGTCACCGGCCACACCGGCCCCGACGAGCTGGCCGCCGCCATCGCCGGCGCGGACTTGGTTGTGATTCCGGCGGGCGTTCCCCGCAAACCCGGCATGACGCGCGACGACCTGTTCGCGATCAACGCGGGCATCGTCCACACGCTCGTCACCGCCGTCGCCAAGCACGCGCCCGGCGCGGTGCTGACCATCATCTCCAACCCGGTCAACTCGACGGTGCCCATCGCGGCCGAAGTGTTAAAGGCGGCCGGCGTCTTCGACCCCAAGAAACTGCTCGGCGTCACCACGCTCGACGTCGTGCGCTCCAACACGTTTGTCGCGGCGGCCAAGGGCCTCGACGTGGCCGACGTGGACGTCCCGGTCGTGGGCGGCCACGCCGGCACGACCATCCTCCCGCTCCTCTCCCAGGCGACGCCCAAGGTCGCCTTCTCCGACGCCGACGCCGCCGCCATGACGGAGCGCATCCAGAACGCGGGCACGGAGGTGGTGGAAGCGAAGGCCGGCGCGGGGTCGGCGACGCTGTCGATGGCCTACGCGGCGGCGCGCATGGCCGAGTCCGTGCTGCGCGGCCTTGACGGCGAGGACGGCGTGTACGAGTGCGCGTACGTCGCGTCGACCGTGACCGAGCTCCCCTATTTCGCGTCCAAGGTGCGGCTGGGGCGCGGCGGCGTGGCCGAAGTGTTTCCCATTGGGTCGACGACGCCCGCCGAAGCCGCGGCCGTCGCGGACCTCATCCCCGTGCTGCGCAAGAACATCGAGACGGGCGTCGAGTTTGCGGCCTCGAAAAAGTGAGGGGCGCGGGCGAGGGGCAGAGAGGCGAGGCGGGGGTGACGGGCGCGGCCGCGCGCGTCTGAACGGGCTGGCCCCTCCTCCCTGGCCGCCGCCGCTCTGACGACGCTCTCAATTCTCACACGATGAAGACGCGGGCGACGTCGGTGACGGCCTGCGCGCAAAAGGGGCACGCCGCGCGGCCCGAGCGGAGGAGCGCGAGCGCGCACGGCGCGCAGGTGCCCACGTGGCCACAGGGGAGGAGGGCGACGCCGCGGGGGGCGTCCCAGCAGACGCGGCAGGAGAGGGAGGCGGTGGCGGGGTCGGCTCGTGGCCGCGGCGGGCGCGGCGGGAGCGCGGCGAGCGCGGCGGGCGCGAGCGCGGCGCGCTCGCCCGCGACCGAGTGCCTCCTCCTCCTCCTGCGCGGCGTCGCCGGCGACGGCGGCGACGCCCAGCCGGGCCAGAGCGCGGGGCGGTCGCCGCGCGGCGACGCGAGCGCGGCCGCGGCGCGCGTCGCGATAGGCGGGGTCGCGGGGCGGGCGGGGCCGCCTGGCCGGCGCTGGCGCCAGGCGCGAGCGAGCGCGCCGGCCGCATCCGTCGCCGCCCACCCGGCGGCCGCCCAGCCGGCGAGGCAGAGTACAAACGCCTGCCCCGGCGTCGGCGCCGCGCCGCGCGCGTCGCCCCCGCGCGCCGCTGCCGCCGCCACCGCGGCCGCCAGCACGGCGTAAGAGGAGGCACGTGCAATGTCTTCCACGCACGCGCGCACCCGGCGCGGGGCCAGGGGGAACGGAGGCGGCCGCCCGCCGCGCCGCGTGGCCGCCGCGCGCGCCGCCGCGTGCGCGCGCGCGGCGGGCACCAGCCGACCCACCAGCCGCGTGCCGCACGACGCCAGAGCGACGGCCAGGGCGACCAGGGCGATGCCGGGGGCGAGGCGGGAGGGGGGGGAGGCGCCGCCCCCCTCGCGCCCCGCTGCGCTCGCGTTGCGCTCCGCAGGGCGTGCCGCTTCCGCGGGCCGCCGCCCAAAGGCGGCCGCTTCCACCGCGGCCCTCAAGGCGGCCGCCACGCCGGGCTCGAGCGGGCGGCGGTCGCCCGCGAGCGCGAGCGCGGCCGCGCGCAGTGCCGCGGCCGCGTCCGCGTTGGCGGTCGCGGCCGCGTCCAAAGCGTGCAGCCAGTCGACTGAAGGGTCGGTCTTAGGGCGCCAGGACCAGGCGGAGGCCACAATGGGCGCCAGGAGCAATAATGCGGCCGTGCGCGCCATGGCGCGGCGGTCCCGCATTGGCGCCGGGGGTGCGGCTCCGCGCCTAGTCGCAACGCCTGACCGAGCCGGGTCTCGCGGCGGGCGGCCGTAGCCAGGCGGCGGCTTGTTGTGGGTGGGCTGTCGACCGGCGGGCGCGCGGTCTGGCCGCGCCACTCTGGCCGCGCGCCGGCGTCGCGCCTCCGCCCGCCATGAAGCGGGCCGCCCACCTCGCCCTCACCGCCGCGCGCCGTGGCCTGGCCACCGACGCCGGCCGCGGCGCCGGCGACGTGGCTGCGCCCGCGTTTCGCGGCCGCGGCCGCGGCAGGCCGTCGGGCGACCGTGGCGCTGGCGGCGTGACGTCCAGGTGCGAGGGAGGGAGGAGTGTGGCGGGGGAGGGAGGCGCGCCGCTGCCGATCGCGGCGGCCGACGCGACTCCCTCTTCCTTTTAGCTACGGCGACCGCTCGGCTGACGGCAGGCCGCCCTGGACCCCGGGCGGCGGCCGCGGCCGCGGCGCGCCCGGCTCCTTCTCCGACCAACCGCGCCGCCCGTGGACGCCTCGTGACCCTTCCGCCCCCGGCCGCCCGCCCCACCAGCAGTGGCGGGCGAGTGACAATGGTGGAGGGCGTGGTCGAGGCGGCGGTCGCGGCCGCGGCCGCGGCCGTGGAGGCGGCCGCGGCGGCCCGCCGCGCGACGACGCCCCCTTGCCTTTGCCCGACGACCCCGACGCCGCTCTCGCCGTCGTGGGCGACGCCCGGTGGGCGTCCCGCCGCGCCGCCGCCGACCGGCACGCCGCGCACGCCGCCGCGCGCCGCGCGGGCGGCCCGCCGCACCACCGCGCGCCCGCGGGCGCCGCCCGCGGCCGCCGCGGCCGCCGCGACGACGACGACGACTTTCGGCCGCGCGTCGACCTGACAGGAGAAGAGCGGCGCCTATACGAAGAGGGCCGCCGCGAGGCCGCGTCGCGCGACGCCGACGCGGCCGCCGCGTGGACCGCGACCGACCCTCCCCGCGGCTCCGGCACCGCGCACGCGGTGCGCGCGTTTGAGCGGTTGGCCCTGCTGCAGGCGGATGCGGACATGGATCTGCCGACTCGGCCCGGCGCGCCACCGACGGTCGCGCCGCCGTTGACCCGCGACTCGGTCGCCGCCACCCTCGCCGACCTGCGCCCGTCCCTGGCCCCCGCGCTCGGCCTCGCCACCGACGCCGCGTGGGAGGCCGCGACCGCGGGCGCGGTCGACGCCGCGCTCGCGGCCGCGGCCGCGAGCGCGCCGCGTGACGCGGCGGCCGACGCGGCGGCCGTCGCGGCCGCGGCCGCGGTGCCGGGTGCCGACGCCGCCACGGCCGCCGCCGTCGCCGCGGCGGTCGCCTCTCTCAACGCCAACCCGCACTGGCCGGCCGCCGTCAAGGTGCGGTTCGCCGCGCGGCTCGCGCGCACGCTGGGAGGCGGGGGTAGGGGCGGTGGGCCAGTGTGAACGGCGACTCGCGGCGGCGGCTGGCGGGGCGCGAGGCGCCGCGCCGCGCCGTCTCGCTCGTCACACCGTCGGCCGGACGAAGGAAACAACACGCGCCGCCCCGCTCCTCCCCCTCCCCCCCCCCGACATGAAAGTTCTCGTCGCCGTCAAGCGCGTCCTGGACTACGCCGCGAGGATCCGGGTCAAGCCCGACGGAAGCGGCATCGACGCGGGCGGTGCGCGGCACACGCTCAACCCGTTTTGCGAGATCGCGCTCGAGGTCAGGGTGGAGGTGTGGGGGGTGTCGGAAGCGCGGGCGGGCGCGGCGGGCGCGCTGACGCGCCCACCATCCCTCCAACCTGCAGGAAGCGATTCGCCTGCGGGAGGCGGGCGCCGCCAGCGAGGTGCTGGCGGTATCGGTCGGGCCCAAAGAGTGCCAGGTGTGGGGAAGGGAGGCGCGGTTGGCGGGGCGGTGGAGGCGCGCCGCGGCGACCGACCTTTCCTCCTCTCGCCTCCTCCAGGACCAGCTGCGCACCGCGCTCGCGCTCGGCGCCGACCGCGTTCTGCACGTCGACACGGGGACGGCGCCCTCCCCGGGCCCGCGGGGCGTGGCGGCCGCGCTCGCGCGGGTCGCCGCGGCGGAAGGCCCGCGTCTCGTCCTCCTCGGCAAACAAGCCATCGACGGCGACGCGAATCAGACCGGCCAGATGCTGGCCGGCATGATGCGCTGGCCGCAGGCCACGTTCGCGGGCGCGCTGGCGGTGGACGCGGTGGCGGGCACGGCGACCGCGACGCGCGAGGTCGACGGCGGCCTGCAGACCCTGACCGTCGCCCTCCCCGCCGTCGTGACTGCCGACCTGCGCCTCAACACGCCGCGCTACGCCAGCCTGCCGGCCGTGATGAAGGCGAAAAAGGCGGAGATCCCGTGCACCCCGCTCGCCGACCTCGGCGCCGCCGTCGCGCCGCAGACGCGCGTCGTCAGCCTGCGCCCGCCACCCTCGCGCAAGCCCGGCGTGCGGGTGGCAGACGCGGCGGAGCTGGTGCGGCGGCTGCGGGAGGAGGCGAAAGTGCTGTGAAGAGGAGTTTTTTTTTCCTTTAAAGAAACTGTTGACCCATTTGAGAACCCATTCCCCTCCTTCTCCTACCGCCAATCCAGCAGCGCCACCGCCTCCGCGTGCATCCTCGCGTCCCCCGCAGCCACCACTTCGCGCGGCAGGCCCGCGACGGAGTGCCCTGTCGCGTCGTCAAAGTCGGCGCGCAGCGGCCGCCCACCCCAGTCGCTCATGACCCCCCCCGCGCCCGCCACGATGGGCGCGAGCGCCATGTAGTCGTAGGGGCCGAGGTCGGCCTCCACGACGAGGTCGGCGTGGCCGGAGGACAGGAGGCCGTACGCGTAGCAGTCGCACCCGTACAAAGGAACCCGAGCCCGGTCCCTGACCCGCACCCACGCGTCCTCGACCCGCCCGGGCGCAAACATGTGGGGCGTGGTTGCGTACAGGTACGCGGCCGCAAGGTGTGGGCACGGGCGGGTGGTGGCGGGCCGGCCGTTGAGCGTCGTGGCCCTCCCCGCCGCGCCGACCCACCGCTCGCGCGTCACGGGTTGGTCGATGATGCCCAGCACGGGCGTGCCCCGGTGCAGCAGGGCGATGAGGGTGCCCCACAAAGGCTTGCCTGGAGGGTGTGGGGTGGTGGGGTGAGCGCGTGGCGACCCTTCCTCTCTCCCCACCCCCCCCCCCACCCTCCCACACCCCGGCCCTCCCCCACCCGTGATGAAGCTCTTGGTGCCGTCGATGGGGTCGACCACCCACATGTACTCGCCCGCGCCGCCGGCCGGCGGCGGGGTCAGGCCGCCCTCTTCGCCAAAGACCGCGTGCATCGGGGCCGCGGCCGCGAGCGCGGCGCGCACGACGGCTTCCGCTTCGCGATCGGCGATGGTGACGGGGGACGCGTCCGCCTTGGCGTCGACCGCGAGCGGGGTGCTGGGAGGAGAGGTGGGGCAGGGGGTGGAGGGGTCTGTGTCCGCACGCCGCCCTCTCCTCCCTCCCTCCCACCACCGCATCCGCCCCCCTCCCTCTCGCTCCCACCGAAAGTGCTTGGTCGTCACCGCGGCCGCCGCGTCGGCGAGCGCGTGCGCGAGCGCGACGAGGGCGTCGTCGACGGTGGTGTCTGGCGCCGAGATGGCCGCCATCGTGGCCATGCGGCGGGCCGCAGGCCGGGCCGCGGGGCGGGCGGTCGCCCTCGGCGCGTGCGCGGGCGGCGGCGGGCAGGCGCCGCGCATCGGGTGCTGGCGGCCTCGCGTGGGCCGCCTGGGGCGGACGGGTGGGGTCCGTTGACGCGCCTGGCGGGGGCCGGGGGTCTCTGAATCGCGGGAGGGAGCGGCTGTGTCGGCCGAAGCGCCGGCGAGCCAATCGCACAGCCGCGCCCCGCGCGCCGGCGCCGCCGGACGCCATGCAGGCCGCGCTGGACGCCGCGGCCGACCGCCGGTCGGCCGTGCTGATGCTTGCCACGGCTGCCGCGGCTGCCGCGGCGTCGGGCGTGCCGCGGTCGATGGCAGTGTGCGCCGCGTGGGCGTGCGTCAACACAGCGGCGTATATCGTCACGCGGGCGAGGTGGTATCACGGCAACAAGCGGGCCGCGGTGGCGGTCGGGCTCAGGCTCGCGTGGCCCGTCGTCGTGCAAGCGTATGTCGCGACCGGGCGCCGCTTCCCCGTCCTCGCGCCCGGCCTGGCCGCCTTCTGGGCGTCGCGCGTAGCCCCGCCTTTACTTGTCGCGTACGACGCCAACGCGCGGCTCCCCCTGCCCCGCCTGCGCGCCCTGCTCGCCGCCCAAGCCGTGACGCTGGCCCTGGGCCAGCCGGCGGCCTGCGCCGCCATCGAGGCCTGCTGGATCGGCACCGCGGGCACCATGAGAGACATCGCGTCGACAGTGGGCCGCGCGACGCACGCCGCGGTCGCGGCGTTGCTCGGCGACGTGTCGACCTCGCCGCCTGCGCCCTGCGCGGCGCGCTCGTGCGAAGTCGTGATGACCGCCATGTTCTGGTCGGCCTTTGTCGCGATTGACGCCCTCGCGCGCGCCGAGGTGGCGCCGCGCGCGCGCGCAGGGGCCGCCCCCGCGCCCGGCGCCACCGTTGCCGCCGCGGCGTGCGGGTGGGCCGCCCTCGTCGTGGCCGACGCGCTGCTGCCGTGCGGCGCGCTGCCGCAGCGCGCGTGGGGCCGGGCCGCTTGCCAAGGGCCGCCGGTGCTGCCCCCGATTCTAAAGTGGTTGAGAGGGGGGGCGTGAGAAGCGAGCGATGTGGGCGGGCGGTCTCTTAGCACGCGCGGGGGGGCGTGAGAAGCGAGCGATGTGGGCGGGCGGTCTCTTTGCACGCGCGGGGGGGCGTGAGAAGCGAGCGATGTGGGCGGGCGGTCTCTTTGCACGCGCGGGGGGGGGGCGTGAGAAGCGAGCGAGGGGGTTGGGCGGTCAAGTTGCACACGCGGGCGAGCGCGGCGAGGGGGGCCGCGCTCGCCCCCGCTGGTCCGTTGCGCCGCGCGCGCAAGGGACCGCCGGGCGGGGGTCCGGCCCATGTCACGAGCCGGTGCCGGGGGTTGAAAAAAATCTGCGCGCGGGGACGCCGCCGTGCGGCGCTCCCGGCGCGCCCGCGACGCCGTCACCGGCGGCGGCGGGCACGACGGGACGGCGGCCCGAGGACGCTGCGTCGGCGAGTTTGAGCGGTGCGAGGTGGGCAGTCACTCAGCGCCGCGCTCGCCACTCTGCGTCGGGCCCTCGCTCCGCCGCGCCCCATGCCACCCTTTTAAGCCGCCCCCGGCGATGGGCCCCTCCCCGCTGGACGAATCGGGCCGGGCGGCAGCGGCGCCGCGGGCGGGCAATCGCGGCGGCGCCGCGGCGGCCCAGCGCGGCTCCGCCGCGCCCGCGGCGCCCCCGCGCAAACCAGCCACGCCCGCGCCGCCGCCGCCCACGCGCGCCGCGGCCGCGCTCGCGCCCGCGCCGCGGCGTCCGCCGGCGAGCGGCGCCCCTCCGCCTGCCCAGGTGCGCAACGACCGCTTTGCCTTCGTGGTCTGGGCCGTGTCGTGGTCCCTCGCCGTCGCCTTTGTCGTCGCCGACCCCCTGACCCTCCACGCGGCGCACGCCGCGGCGGGCGGCTCGTTCCTGCTGCTGGCGGCGACGTGGCACCCGGCCTGGCCGCGTGTGCGCGGCCCCGTGTTGGCCGCGTGGCGCGTGACGACCATCGGCCTCGCCCAAGCCACCGCCGCGCGCGGCAAGCGGCACAGCGCGCCGTACACCTCGTTTTGGCAGGCGGCGGGCGGGCGGCTGCTGCCGATCGCCATTTTTGTTAACGCGTCGGTGTCCCACCAACCCCCTGGCGCCGCTGTCGCGACGACCGTCGCCCAGGTGTTCGTCGCGACCGCGCTGCAGCGGCGTGCGTGTGAAGGGGTGCTGCGGTCTCATCCCGGCATCGTGACTGCCTTTTTTCTGCCGGTGGCCGAAGCGCTCTCGGCCGCGACGGCCGCGGCATACAGCGCCGCGGGCGGCGCCGATCCCGCGGCCGGGGCGGCGGCCGCCTGCCCCGCGCTCGTCTGCCCGCTCGTCCTCAACTTTCTGACGGCGGCGGCCGCCGTCGCGGGCACGCTTGTGCGCGCGCATCGCCACTGGCGCTCCCCGGTGACTGCTCTCACGCCCGTCGCCGGCGCGTTTGCGTTGACCCAACTCTGGTCCGCCCTGGAAGCGGGCGCCGCGGCGGCGCCGTGCCCGGCGGCCCTGGCCGACTACGACTGGGTGACGCCCGACACCGTGGCCGGCCCCGTCGCCACCGTCGCCCCCTGGCCCGCGATCGCGGTCGGCATGTGGCGAGCCCTGTATTGGCGCGCGAGCGCGGCTTGATGGAGAAGGAGAAAGAGGGCTGTCACGGGGGCGGCAGTACGCCTGGCGCACTGCTGCCCCCGCGACGGCCGGGAGGCGCGGCGGGCCGGCGCGGGAACTGGTGTATGGCTCCGGCCGCCGCACCACCATAGCGAGGCAGCTGTAACAGCGCGGTCCGACGGGGGGGAGCACGCGCGCGAGAGAAACAGGGCGGCGCCAAAAATAGTCGGCGCAGTCTCCCTCCCCTCCTGCCGCCACACACAACCCTCCTCCTCCCCATATGCCCGCCGTCGACACGCACGCCGCCGCCGCCCTGCGCGCGGCGTCGACCCGGGCGCGGTCGGCGGCCCAGGCGGCGGCCGACGCCGCGGCGCACGAGGAGCGCGCGGCGCGCGAGGCTGACCGCCGCGCGGCCGTATCCTCTTCCCTGGACGACGCCGTCGCCACCGCAATGCGTGAGGACGCTGCCGCCGCGGCCGCCCCAGCCGCCCGGCGCGCGGCGCGCGTGCGGGCCGCGGCCGGGGCCGACGCCGCGGCGGCGGCCGCGGCGACTGCCGCCGCGGCCGCTGTCCGCCTGCAGGCCACCCTGGACACCGATGGGCGGCTGCGGACGGCGCAGGCGGGCGCGAAGGCGCGCGCTGTCGCGTCGGCGCAGCGCGCGCAAGCGGCCGCGGCGGCCGCCAGGCGCGCGGGCGAGCACGACGCCGACCGCTCGTTCTGGGCGGCTCGGGCGGCGGCCGTCAATACAGTCGCTGGCGCGGCCGAGCGTGCTGCTGCTGCTGATAAGCGTGCGCGGGCGGTTGCTGCGGGGGGGCGCCTCGCTGAACAGGCGGTGGCGGTGGCGACCGCGGCGGCCGCCGAAAAGGCCTCCCGCCTCGCCAGCGAGCGGGCGGCGGCGGCCGCGGCGGCGGCCGCGGCCGCCGCGGCCGAACGCGCGCGCGAAACCGAGCGGCGGGCTGCTGCCCGTCGCGTCGGCGCCGCCGTCTCCGACGCCAAAGCCGCCCACCAAGCTTTCCTCGCGGTCGACCGCGCGGTCGCCTCCCGGGAGGCCGCCCGGGACGCGGCGCGCGCCGCGGCCGTGGCCGACGCCGCGGGTGCCGCTCGCGCGGCCGCCGCCGCGGCCGCCGCCGCCGACCTGGCCTCCCTGCGCCAGCGGCGCCAAGCGGACGAGACTGCTGAAGCGGCACGGGAGGCGGCGATCGAGGCGGTGGCCGCGGTGCGCGCGGCCGGGGCCGACGCGGTGGCGGCCGCGGCGGCGCGCGCGCGGGGGGCGCTCGCGGCCGACGCGGCCGCGTCCCAACGGGCCGCGGTGGCGGCGAAAGCCGACGCTGGTGCGACTGCCGCGGCCGAGCGCCTAGCCGAGCGGCGCGTCGTCGACGCGCGCGCGGCCGCGGACGCACGCGATACCCTTGCCCGGCGCGCGGCGGCCAAAGCTGAGGCTCAACTCCACTGGGTCGGCGTGCGTGGGCGCGTGGAAGCGGACGCGGCGGACGCGGCTGCGGGCGCGGCGGGCGCGGCGGCCGCGCGCGCGCGCGCCGCGGTTCGCGACTCCGCCAACGCGGTCTTGGTCGACGCGCTCGTCGTGGCGGCGGGGGGGGTGCCGCAAGCGAGGCAGTTGTGAACGAGGCCGAAAAGCGGTGACGTCGGCCTTGGAGTGGGGCCGCGGGGGCGGCTGCCGTCTCCTCTCCACTTCGCGGCCCTCCCCGCCGCCACCTCGGGTGCCTTTCGCCACCCCCGCATCAGCGTCGGGCGGCTGCCAGGGCCCGAGCCCCCGCCGCCGCCGGCGCCACCGCCGCTATGCGCGCCGCCATCCCCTCCCTGGGCGCTCCTCGCGCGCCCGCTCGCATCGCC
>Ga0315273_10008748_pt1 | contig 12802 bp, 14 predicted proteins | sample YL17G02_0_MG_FD_205753 | JGI IMG/M metagenome (GOLD analysis project Ga0315273, IMG submission 205753) | Sediment microbial communities from Yellowstone Lake, YNP, Wyoming, USA - YL17G02_0 | ecosystem: Environmental > Aquatic > Freshwater > Lake > Sediment | place: USA: Wyoming | collected...
TGATAAGGAAATTACTACCATTATATAGATAGTCAAGAAGCACGTTTATAGAATCTACACCAGACGTTCCGCCCTCGATCACCAGTTGAAAACTTACCACGTCATTCTTAAGCGCAAATAAATGTACCGAATCATTTGCCCATACGCGGTTAGAATCTTTATCGCGGGCTGGATTGTAAAAAGTCTTTAATCGTATTTGCTGAGAACCATCGACGGCCCAAACCTTGTTAAATGTTGGTGTATTGTACTGATAGGCGCCAATATCGTTATATACTATTCCATTTTTCCACAGGTAAATTCCATCTCCATTGCCCCACGTACGGGAGGATGAAATGGTTAGCGTGTTTCCACTTCTCTGTGTAATACGAACTGCAGGTTGGTTGCCAATCTGAATACTGTCGCCAAGCATATATCCCCAACCGTCAAAGAACCAGGATCCATCCGTTACTGCAACAGATGTTCCAGTAGTGCCAGTAGTTGTAGTCGTAAGAGCTACCGCAGCATTTACGGCTGGAGAATTAGATGCAATCGCACAATTTGCTGCCAACGAATCTACAAACATTGGGTTGCTATCTTTATTGTTAGCCCCCCATTGATTAGGATACAACGTATGTAACGTCGCTACTTTTGCCGTTAGATATGTCGGTGCGGCGTAATATACTTCTGACGTGTCCCCATTAGCTCTACGAATTATGTTGCCATCCCAAAAATGAGTATAATTGGAAACTGAACTATTGCTAGAGTTACTTATTGTAATCATATGATCTGACAGATCGTATGCAAAGATATTATTCTTGTACTGCCATCCCTCGAGTTTACCAGTTCCGCCTCTGTCTTCGTTGAAGTTTATAAATACCGAGTCACCCCAGGTGGGGGAGCCTAATTTTTTAAGCAGCACCATAGTATTGTGATAGAACCGACCATTTACACAGCTATCAATGGCATATGCTGTATATGTCGAGACACCATTAAATGCATCTAATCCGCCGGCGGGGAGAAGCGATCTGCATACGGTATCTAGCCGTACAATATTGTTTCTTATAATGGCGTTATTAACTAGGAACTGTATACCGCTACCAGCCTGCAATGAATCGCCCAACACGTGGATAAACGTGCTATTTTCAAGAACGCAATCATAACTTCGAGCATTGAAATTTACACATCCGTGCATATCATCAAAAGAACAATTGCTGACGAATACATGCTTCGCGATATATGAGTTAATAGCGTAATGCCCCACTTTTCTAAATGTACAATTACGGATAAACATCGTATCCAATTGATGAGGGCCAATAAGATCCTCATTACTGCCACGAGGCTGAGTACCCACAAAGTCACAACTATCTATGATTATGTTGTGTATAGCAAACGTATATAAATCGTTATTTGTAGTGTCGTGTTGAGTACTAAATGACGTATACGCTCGCCCTGTGGTAGGAAAAAATTTAATGCCGGCATATCGTATAGAATAGCACCCGTTGACGATTCTTGCTACATTGTCGATATCGCGTATTCTAAAATCGCCTCGAATCACGACATAGTGCTTATTGTTGAAGTAGGTGCCATACCCAAGAGTGGTGATCAGTACCGTATCCCCTGGATTAACCATATAACAGGTCCAATCGTTGATGGTACCGGAAGGAGGCGCTAGCATAGCGGTGGCTCCGCTATAGGTGCCATTGTAAAATATAACAGTATCACCAGATGCTATCGTTGAGTTTGCTTTGTCCGCAGTAGCCCAGGCATTGGCATACGATAGCCCGGAGAGGTTATTATTGCCAGCGACCTTAACATGATAAGTAGCTGATAGCGCCGAGGAACCTAAGATGAATAGCGCAAGTATACTAAGTTTTAGCGCCTTCCAATAAGCCATAACTTTGCTCCTTTAGTTCCTGTTCCTGTTACGTCCATGTCGACAGTTATTTTTGCGTTGTTGGCTAAGGTACTGTCAGACAATACAAAAGCCGTAGCAGCAGTTCTATTTGTTTCTTCGTTGGCATCAATAGTGGGTTTAGTAGAAAAAATTGTCGTGCCGGCTTCTTTGACATTAAACGTAGGAAGACCAGAACTTGAAGCCGTAGTAACCTCTACAAAAATATCTTTTACAACCATCGCAAAGGGCATATGAAATGTAGCTTTTGTTCCAGTTGTAGTAATCGACGACGTTTCATCACTGAGAGCGACATAAAGTGAAACAGAGCTAGCTCTTGGCATAGCCGGAACAAAATAATGTACGCCTCCGGCACCTAGACTATCGTAGGGGATGTCTCCATTCTGTGTAGTGACCCGTTGCGTTCCTGGACCAGAAGCACGATTAAAGTACATTCCTTTTTTCACATACCCAGAATCAATGCGGGTAACCTGTGAAAATGCTACGCCAGTAATCAATAGCATCGACAATAAAATCCATAAAGTTTTCATATTGTTCCTATCGCTACCCAATTTATCACTGTGCCATCATCCGCCGCATATAACGTTAATCCGCTATACGTTCTTGTATCATATGTCACAGTAGAAGGATCTACTCCTAACATGCCAAAGGGAATGAACACGTAATTTAAGCCAGAAAAATACGGAGTAGTAAACTGTAATCCCTGAGGAGTTCCGCCGGTGGTAATCGTAGTACTTCCAGCCTTGATCCATCCAAATTTTGTATTTAGATCGTCCACTAACTTTTTAGTCGGGGCAACTGCCATCTTATACACTTTACTGCCGGTATTATGATTGGCGGCTGATGTAGTTTCAGTGCCCCGAGTTATAAGTAAATTGTCGTTAGTGCGAGAATAGCATCGAACAATTTCTTTGCTAGGATCGTCTGTAGGATCGGGATAATCAGTACTATTCCACCACACAAGATTAAATGAACCGTCCGTACTGGGTTGCGGAAGTTTAGCTCCGTCATTTGCGATCGTGTACACGCTCCCATCGGACGAAGAATAACCCGATGCCAATGTAACCTTGGCAAAGTTTTTAACTGGATCTAATGCATTCATGTAAGCACCATAATTCGTTGTATGTTTTTACCCGTTCCTATTTCGTTGCCTTGCCAGCCCATATGATACTCTATATGGCGGCCAGTTTCGTTGTTTAATTCGTTAAAATCGATTTGTGTTCTTCGGAAGTATACCAGCCGTCGATTTTCAACGTCTGGCGCAGTGACCGCAAATGGAACGCCATTCACTTCAAACGATCCATCGTCAATATGAACCAGTACCGCGTTATTATCATCCTCTAAACCAAAAGCGATCAGTTTCTCATGATCGATGTCATAATAGGCCGATCGCTTTGGATCTTTCGTAGAAATGTCTTCGTGTGTTTGCTTTAAAATGGTACCATCATTGTATAAAGCTGTGAACAGATATTTTAACATTGTATTGTTTTGGTTTTGTCTTTTTGACACGGACAACTTGTGTCATTACGTTTTGCAAAATTACAGTTGTAACATAGTACTTGAAAACCCTTTGGCCAACCATGCTTCTTTAACCAGTATGGCAAAGCATTACCACCTATTGGAGTGCCGCCGTTTTCCTTTACTATTTGTCTCCTGTGTTCTGATCCATTGCCTTTTATATGATCGAGTGATAGAAAATATAATCTCGTTTCACCGCAACACTCGCAGGAAGGGGGATTCTGGCTATAATGTACCAGCATCTCCCCTCTTACTTTTTCATAGCAACGTTTTTGTGTGGCATGGAACTTTTCTTTGTTTTTCTTTCGCCACTCTCTGGCATATTCTGCGTGTTTTTTTCTATATGCTTGGCCGGCCTTTGTTTTAGACCATTCTCGCATATACAGCGCATCTCCTGTGACTTCTTTGTTTTTCTTTTTCCATCTTGACATTGGCATCGCCTCATTTTATTATAAATAAGTTTTCAACGAATGTCAAGTACTAAGTTTACGTTATTTCTTCAATTTTCCATCTGTTATGCGAAGCTTTTTATCTTCGCTCTCCTCTTTTCAAAGGAGTATCGGCATATCTTTTCAACTCAATGAGTTGGCGCGGTCTCTTGGAAGGATTATTCCACCTTCTATGCTCTGCCCCTGGCTTTCGCCTTCGGTTCGGATTGGCGTAGTTTTCACTTTAGCTTTCCCGTTTAATTCCGCACTACATTCGCCATCTCGCGATAGCGACGGACAAAAATATTATCATATTGAAGGGTCATCGTGACCTGTGTTGTATCTCCAGCTACTGCTGAAGCTGTAGTTTGTAACTGTGTTGTTAAATAATTCGTACATGTTGGATTTGCTGCTGAAGTAGATGTTTTTGTCGATACTGGCGATCCAGCTCCAAACCATACAGCGATACCAGACGCAACCAGCGTATTTGACAATGTCATATCTTTTGTTAGACTGGCATTAGTTGTAGTTGCTGGAGTTGCGTACGTTAGTTTGTTGCCATCGGCCGTCATGGTCGGTGGCCCTTTTAATGTAAGACCTGTGCCAAATGTTCCGGCAGTGTGGCCATAAAGACCAGCGGATATCTGGTTAAATGACCCCGTAAATTTTCCATACTGCCATTTTTCATACGAGTTAGCACCCGCTGTAATAGGATTGGAAGTATATGCTGTAGCACGATCATCAAGATTTTTCCAGTTCACATCGGATGCGATACCAGAAGATGACGGTCCTGCGCCGTTAGACTCCCACCATTCAAATGTTGCTGCCATATAACTCTCCTTAATTGCAATTAAGAATTGAATTTCAATTGAAATTGTATTTCAGATTAAGATAAGCAATTCCTATAAAAATGTCAATAGATGCAATAAAAAAGGGGAGTGTTGAGCTCCCCTTTTTGTTAGATATATACTAACGATTACTGCGTCAGTGTAAGCTTGGCAGCCGCTTTCACGTTGCCAATTCCCATACCGATGATTTCGTATGCTGACCACTTGATCAGATTGCGTTTCTTCTCGACCCAGAACTTCGTGTCTTGTAACACGAGGAACTTACCGAAGAATTCCTGCGCTGCGAATGCATAGATCGCACCCTGAGGAACAAATCCAGTTTCGCCCTTATTGGTTACGACCAGTTTCTTGCCGAGGATAGTTTCATAACGGAATCCGTTGATGTACTGCTCGGAAGCTGCCGGCGAACCAATTGTGGTTGCAGGTAGAATTGCAAACTTATTGTAGTCGGCCTGGTTCATAAGAATCAGGTCAGTCTTCAATGGATTCGCATTTGATGTCGTAGCCGAATCTTCTAACAGGTTAAACAGTTTTACGAATGCACCAAGTTCGATAATACCTGAACTTACCGGTGTATACGTTGTGGATTTCCCTGACGAAGTAATAGCCGCATCAACCGCTGCCATGAAGGCTTTGTCTTCGATCTTCTGAATGTCTTTTACGGAGTTCCGTTCGATGACTTCAGTGATCGGCATTTCATACGCTAACAGCTCTTCTTCTGTTTTCTGGAATTCTTCCGATGAAACATTGAAGAATGAAATTTCGAAGCGCTGTCCTTCGATATACCGAACGTCCGGATTACCGCGCAGAGTGATCTGCATGGCTGCCGAATCTGGTTCGATATCTATTAACTTCACGAGCTGATCGTGATAGAGTGACCGCTGTAGGTCCGCTTTTGTGACGTAAAGAGGGTTGAGGATTTTGCGGGCAAAACCAACTTCTCTCAGTTTTGTACGTATGAAGGCTGACGTTGACGCCTCAACAGCAGTCTTTTCTTGCTCGTTATCCAGCTTTTGGACGAAGAGCTCGTTAACCGTACGTGGATTTAGATTTTCCATTTGCTCTTCTCCTTATAGCACGTAAATATCAATAACAGTGTAGGTTGTGCCGAGATGGACCAGTGTATATGGCGCCTTCACGCAGTATGCTACAACGTTTGTAGATGAACTCTCTGTACCCTTGGCAAGTTTGCCCAGGGCGGCTGTGATAAGTGGATCACCAACAGCAGGTGAAGTACCGGAGTACTGATCTGTTGTAGCGAAGAACTTTCCAGCTAGAATAGTTACTTTTTTCGAATTCGTTACGTCTGGGGTCCAACCAACGGTTCCCGCGCGTGACGATTCGTTAAATACTGGCCAAGCCAATTCTGTCGCACCAGTTGTACGTTTCATATACCCAGCATTTGAAGCGTCAAAGGTTACCCATGACCCCGTAATGCCCGACAGTAAAACATCGTTTAAAGAGTTTGCTACGTCAACTTCTTTGCGAAGCAGAAGGCTTAAATCCGTTAATATTTTAAACATATTGTTTTAAGCTCCTTAACTTTCACTTAGTAAATAATCCAAGAGCGGGTTGGAACTATGTGCATCATGCTGATCCGACAACTTGCCAAATCCTACATGAATGTTTGATGACTTAAATAACTCTGCTGCTTTTTCCATCAAAGTCAATTCGTCCAATGATTTAGTTCTCAATTCACTCAGTTTATTCAGTACTTCGTCTGCTAATAATTCGTCATGATCTATTAACTGACGTGCGATAGCTTCAGCCTTGTCAGCGACAGCTATTTTTTCTCGTAATATATGTAGTTCTTTGTTTTGCTCTCTTAGGACCAAAGCGGCCTGTTTAAGCATTGCTTTTTTGTCCATAGCGCTTCTCCAGGACCTCAAGAGCGACCGCCGCCCTTGCTAGATCGTCTAGCAGAGTATCCTCTTCGGACATAGCGTCGAGGACCTCTGCTAGTTTTTCAACTTCAACGTCAACAAGCTGCGTTTTAGGAGTTTCCTCTTTGGCGTTAGCTTCTTTTATAAGATCTGCTAATTTAGGCATTAGTCAGTGGCCTTTTTGACACCATACGCTGCGCCACCAGCCAGAGCGGCTGTTCCGGCCATGGTCCCTGCACCTAATAGCTGTTTGATAAGAGCATTTTTCTTGTTCGCGCCGAGATCCATGAATCCTTCGGCTCCCTTAGCGGCATTCGCTGCAAAGTCTTTTGCTTTGCCGCGCATTGCTCCGACTTCGCCCTTACCGACTGCGTTTAATCCCTGTTGCTTGAGAAAGTTTAAAAGTTTTGAAGTTCCGCCTTTTACACCTTCCCACATTTTACCAGCAGCTTCTTTATCAATTCCTTCTTTTACAAATTCATCGATAAACGCTGCGCCAACGATGACTTCCGCCTCTTTTTCAAAAGCTGATTCCTGTTCCATGTCCATCAGTTGCTCAGCTAACTTTTCTACATCGGTTGATGTATAGTCAGTTTTGTACTCTTCTTGTAACAGAGCTTCTGCAACTTTTACGTATTCTTCGACGATTTCTTTTGCTTCCGCAGTTTTTTGTGTTTCCACTTCGACTGCCATATCGTGCTGAATCATACGATCGGCAAGCTCGATAACGTCGTCTTTTGTATGGTCATTAGGATATACTTCCTGCATTAATTCAGATGCTAGAGATGCATACTTATCAAGTATTTCTACCTGTTGAGTTAGAATCTCTTTTACCTCAACTTCTGCAGCTTCCTTCGCCATACCCTCATACACGTCAAGTAGGATTCCCATTGTGAGTGATCCTCCCTTTATGATGCGAAATATTTATTAAATAGATGCTCGACGATTTCGGCGTTTGCTTTCTTTACATCTGCGGCAACTGGAACTTCGTCAACAACGATCGGCTGTGTTGCAGCTACTGGCTGATTGTTTTCATGAATAACTCCGGCTGGATTCACTTTCGCTTCTCCACCAAGAGTTAATTTCTTGATAATCGATTCAACCTTTGATACGTCGCTTAGACGCACATCCTGTTCACCAACTTGTACTGCCGGATTATCCGGTACAGCTGCTGTATTTGGAGTTAATTCAGATACACCAACGGCTTCTTTCTGAAGTTCGGACATAAAGCCACGTGCAATTGCACGGCCTTGTGCGTCGAGATCAGTAGCTAACTTACGAAGCTCATCCATTTCAGTCTGGGCTGCTTGGTTCTCAGCTGTCTTCTCAGTTTCTACTGCAGGATCAGGAGCCTGCGCCTGTTTTTCCAAATCGGCAATAATTTGATCTAATGTACTTGCCATAGTATTACTTATCTCCTTGTATAGGCTACGTTTATATAATATAGTATTTTCTAATTAATGTCAAGAGTTTCGACATTTTCGATAATATCATTGTATAGCTCATTGAACTTATCCTCATCTAGATTTAGTAAACGATCAAATGATCCTTTTTTAGTCATTAACCACTTTTTCATCTGCGGGCCATATTCTTGCGCGCCTTGGATACCTATTGCGCCAAGAAGTCCCGTAACAAATGGATGCCTACGTACTTGATCTTGTAGTTTGCTGATAGGCTCTCCCTTTTGTATTTTATTTTCCTGATGTCCTGCGTAAACATATGAAGCAGGTACTGCCACCATCGCTTTAGCAAAGGCATTTTCTTTTATTGCTTTTAATACTGATGATTGTTTTTGTAGCAACGATTGTGCCGCTGATGTTCCTAGTGCTGCAGAACCTATAAGAATGGGTAAAGCCCAAGGGTTTGATTTTATGAAAGCGCTGAATTCTGTAGGCTTATGATTGAACCATTTAAGATAGCTCTTGTATAAAAGACCCAGTCCGGCTAATGGTAACAACGGATTCTTTGTAGGATTTAGCAATGAGCTGCCTGGGCGTTCTTTGAGATTAGTCGGAACCGTCGGATCGTTAGGCGCATTCGATGGCCCTTGCGGCACCTGAGCGTATGTTTTGCCAGCAATATAACTATCATGTAAATTTGTTGATAACTGTACGCCGGCTTGTTTTATTAATATTCTGCGTATGATCAATGGGCGAGTCAATGCTGTGTGCTCGAGATGCGGAGCCATGTGCTCTGCTATTTCGTTATTAAATCCCTTGTAAGAAAATTCTGCTTCGATCGGACGAGTACCTTCTTCAGTGAGATCAATAAGTTGGCGTTCATGCCCTAATGCCCGTTCAGCCAATTCAAGAAGAGGTTCTTTCTTTGAAGACAACAGAACCAGCCGAACAAATTCTTCTGGCTTTGGCATGACACGCAAATTCAAGAATGTCGACAGAATCTCGTTAAGCGGATATGATGAAGCAATTTTATCCAGAGTTTCTTTTGGAATTTTTGCCGCAGTATCATATACTAAACGCTTGGGATCCGGACTCATGCCTTCTATAGTTCCTGGCACATCTTTAAATAATGTAGACTCTTTGATGCCTGCTCGTTTCATCCATTCTTCCCCAATAACTGCCGAAGGCACAGTAACTTCATCCCCAGCCGATGCTACTTTTGTAATTACACTTGCTGTTTTATCGGCAGGTATTCTTACAAAACTTATGTCGAAGAATGTCAATCTATCATCGTTTACAGCGTACACTCTGCGACCATCAGGAAGTGTGTGTCTCATCTGGTACTTCAAGTGATCGCAGTAACTCGCAGTGTTCTTAGCACGATTGTTACAGACGCTGCAGCGGTCTGATGGCGTGCGGGTACCCATTGACACTGCGGGGAACTCGCCCTTATTGATGCGATCGATAATGTCTTGAGCCTTTTCATTTTCTAGCTCGATGACAAGTTCCACACGATGCATCTCAGGATTATGGCTTGCGTACACTACTTTGCCAGCAGAAGCTTTTGGATCTTTGTTCTTATGATGGCGATACGCAAATGCATGTTTCTCAAACGATTTGTGATATGTTTCAAGTTGCTTGTCAGGAAAAAAGTCGCCGTTCAGATTGGGGCCAAAATATTCGCCGGACGTCATGGCATTTACCAGGACATATGTATGGTTGGCTTTTTTCTCAAAAGCGCCAAGAAACTCACTGAGTTCTTGACGATATTCCGCCGTCTTTTCCAGCGATTCATGAATGATGGATATCAACGGAAATCCGTTGGAAGCTCTTGGAGCAAATGTTGACCATTTAATCATTTTTTTTCTCCGCCGCCTATAGCGCCGCGATATGGAGCCATAATAGTTGTCATAAAACTTTCGCCTTTATGAGAACCACGTTGTACATTATTTTCAATCGCTGCTAATTCACTTAATGACGCAGGCAATGGTCCTTGCGCCACATGGTCATATTGTAGCGCTTGTTTAATATAAGCTCCAGCTGACAACGGATTATCCGCAACAGTTGGGCTAAAATCCCACAGTACTTCGTAATATAATTTAGCGCGCGTTTCTTTTTCTTTTAGTTCTGGATGGAGCTCAAGCATCTCTTGAAACTTTTGAGGCTTTTTTGCATCCATAGACCAGTCAATAACTTTTCCTTCTAAAGCTTTAACGGCTTCGTACAAACCCATCATGGTTCCGCCAACCAGTAAACTTTCTCCGATAATTTTTGCCGGCTTTGAACGAATAATCCCAGATAATGCTCCCTGCGATAAATTACCAAACCAACGGCCAAATGCTCCCGCAGAAGTTCCTGGCGACATCACCGCTTGTTTTGTCAGAGTACCATTAAGAAGCGCTTTTTCTAGTTCGTCTTTGAATGCAGCGGCTTTGATCAATGTCGATGATTTAACTTTACCGTCTTTGTATGCTTGTATGAAATCTGCTAGTTTGATCATCGGCTACCTCATATACTGTTGAGGAAGCTGGGACATCATTTGCTGGGACATTGCGTTCTCTTCTTTTTTACGCTGCATTGCTGCTCCTGTTGGTAACGCTACAGCAGCTGTTGCTCCTGTGCCAACAACGGCTCTTGCTATATTTGTTTCGCGCGTGGCGGAACGAGCGAGTGCCGTTAAACGATTTAACCCTTCGGGAGTTTTTGCGTGCGGCATCTTAGCGAATGCTGCCCTTGCTGTAGATCCTGTCAAAGCAGAGAACAAATTTCCGGTCTTAACGTATTCAACTAGATGTTGGCGTGCTTCTGCATGTTTAGTTTTTAACTGCTTATACTCGTCGGCATGTTTAACAAGAGCGCCTGCCTGTTTGACCAGAGGATTCTCAGAGTTAACGGTGCCAATTTGTGTAATCGTTGTATTTATTTTCTTTGGAAATACTTCTTCGGCTAGTTTTGTATGAATTTCATCGAGATTGACTCTTACAACTTTATTATCATATACAGTAGTGAGGGCTTTTTCGATATCGCCTAGAGACGTTCCACCAAGCACCGCTTGCTTTATCATTGAAGACAGAATATTGACGTCCGACTGATACGCAATTTCTACTTCTTCCATCCGATTACGCAATTGCTCTTCGACGGATGAAAGTTTGTAATATTCGTGTACCGACTCATTATTTGTTTTCGGAAGTTCCTCGACTTCAGCTACCTTCACAAACGGTTCAGACAGTTCGATCTCGAGTTCATTTTTCGTAGGTGGCTCTTCGTAATCGAGAGATACTTGCGCAGTCTTTGTAGTGAATGTATTCTCCGCTATTTTTTCCGTATCAGCGGGATTAAATTGTATGTACTTATCGGCTGTTTTGTTGAATAGCTGTACGTATGTATCCGTATTAGCGGCCTCAACAACGCGCGCTATTTGATCCTTGTTAAGACCGTGTTGTGCAGCAATCTTAGTAATAGAATCATTCAAAGGGGTCCCAGCCGTAAGATATTCCTTTACAGCGCTTTGGCTCCAGGAGTCAATATCTAATACGTTCATTTATAATTCCTTAAGGTTTGATTTATAGTAATAAAATCTGCATTTATAGTCAATAGATCTATTGGCCTTGAGTGCGGGACCAAAGATCCGACACCAATTCGCCATATAGCATACTATGAAAAGCATCGTCGGGATGCGTGTTTATATACCGGTATTTATTTTTCTCTTCGTCGTAATCGATTTGTATGGCAATGATATCCCTGGCAAACGGTTCAAAATCCGACCATTGCGGAAAGATTACTTCCTTACGTTTTATCTTCTGGAAGAAGTCAGTCATAACACGATTGCGTCCAAGCGTGTATGCCAGCATATTTTGGTTCCAGTTAGCTTTTTGTTTTTGATTTCCAAGATGTTGAAACGCTATAAGACGGCGCGAATCATTTAGTCTTTTGCGTATTTCAGAGTTCACGGCTTCGCCGAATCCGGCATCTGCTCCTATAAGCTCGATTCCCCACTTCTGAAATTGATGAGGTATTTCAGCATGAAGGTATGCGTAATCAGATTCTCTGCCATCAAATTTTTTGAGATATAGAAATTCTACCTTGCCATCGTGGTCAACACGGCGGGAACAGACTGACATAATGGTCTTGGAATTCGCGGAATTGATCGGACCCCAATCTATGCCCATGAACCGCGGTGCTACGTACGTATAAGAATCAGGTTCCTGTCTCATTGGGCCACCAGTACAGCATGCTCGAATTTCCGCTTCGGTAACCGGTGCCACTCCAGCGTCATACGGCAAGCCGAGATACTCGTTGAGGAATATACCTCGAGGTTTCTGCTGATATGGTATCCAGACATCCTTCTGCCAGTCGACCCATGGAGCATGAGCAAACATTAAAACGCTTACTCGAAATCCTTCGAAAATATACTCGCCAGTTTTGTTCGAGGTCTCTGAAGAAGGGTTGGTTCTTACCCATTGTCCAATACGAGCATCAAGCGGTTTGTTACAATAACGACATCCAAGACCCCATGGCTGTATATTTCGTTCGTCTAGATAATTCCATTTCTCGCATGCCAGGCAACGAGCGAACCATTCGTTTTGCGTAGAATGATCCCAGCGTTTTGCCAGAGTGCCGATGGTGCGTTTAGGCGTACCAGCATATATCGTGCGTTTGTATAATGACCTCGCCATTGTCTGTTGAATGATGGTGATGTTGTCATCCGGTATATCCTGTACTTCGTCGGCAATGATCATATCATCAGAAAGACCGCGAGCTTTATCCGGAGAGGCTGCGGCGTATCTAAAATACATGCTTGACCCATTGGTGAAACGTTTCATGAAAACGTTCT
>Ga0315273_10008749_pt1 | contig 12801 bp, 10 predicted proteins | sample YL17G02_0_MG_FD_205753 | JGI IMG/M metagenome (GOLD analysis project Ga0315273, IMG submission 205753) | Sediment microbial communities from Yellowstone Lake, YNP, Wyoming, USA - YL17G02_0 | ecosystem: Environmental > Aquatic > Freshwater > Lake > Sediment | place: USA: Wyoming | collected...
CCCGCCACTGGCGCCGTCCGCGTCGGTCGCCTTCCACACCAGCGAGAACGGGATCGAGCTGGGGAGCGGACGGGGAAGCCGAGGCCGTGAGGTAAAGTTCACGACCGGAGGCACGAGATCGATGGTGAACGCGCGTGTGGCTGAGGCGGTGTTTCCGGCGCTATCGGCGGCAAGAACGTTCACGATCAGGTCGCCGTGCGCGCTGTAGCTCGGTCCCCCCGCCGGGGTGTAGGTACGAGCGATCTCTTCGTCGCATCGATCGGTGAACGAGTCTGCTACCACGACGGGAACGGCGCTCGGGCCGAAGCAGGTTCCCGTCGTTGGCGCCGTGATGGCCCCTTCCGGGGGAAGGGTGTCCGCCCCCGGGAGCCGGCAGCGGCGGAAGCTCCAGGGTTCGTAGCCGGCCTCTTCGTCGAAGGCCTTGAAGAAGACCCGATCGTCCACCACCGAGAACCCGCTCGGGTCACCGGACCCAACGCCGGGACGGAGGTCTTGGAAGAGCTGTGTGCCGGACTCTGTGCCGTCGGTGACCCACAGTTCCGTGCCTTGCGCATGGGTCGTGGCGGAGAACACGATCCGTCCGTCGACGACTAGGAGGTTAGAGGGTGACGATCCCTCGGGGCCGGGCTCGAGGTCGGCGAAAAGAACCGTTCCCTCCGGAGTGCCGTCGGTCTTCCACAGTTCCTCTCCGTGGACGCCGTCGTCGGCCATGAAATAGACGGTTCCGTTCAAGGGCGCCGGCGAACGCGGGCATGTCCCCCCCCACCGATCCTCGGGTGCGATATCACGAACAAGGACGGTCCCCTCCGACGATCCATCGCTCACCCAAAGTTCACAGCCGTGGTCGGGATCGGAGGCAATCAAGAGAACCCGACCGTCAGGCCAGAGATGGACGATCTTCCACGACCCACTGCCGAGGCCAGGCCAAATGTCCTTGACCAAAGTCGGCACGAGGGAGTCCTCCACCCGCCACAACTCCCGCCCGAATTCCGCGGTCCGGGCCGTGAACCAGACCGTCGAACTCCCGGGAAGGTGAGTGAAACCGTCGGGATTCGAGCTCGCCGTTCCCGCCGCAAGGTCCCCGATCTCAAACGAGTAGTACGTGTTCGTATTCGCGTACCACGGCTCGCGCCCGCTGGTGGACCAGCCGCTGGCTCCGAAGATCAAGCCGTCCCACGCGGCGTGGAAGTGAGAGGGCGCGGAGTCGTACTGACCTACTACGATCGCGAGCCCGGTTCCCTCCGGCGTACCGTCGGTCCGAAAAAGTTGACGGCCGAAGGTCGGACTCTGCCCCTGGTACCACACTTCGCTCGCGAACGGCGTCAGCCACCCGGCGCCCCCTTCATCCAGCATTGTCACCTCGTCGGACCCACCGCGGAGGGACCAGAGGTGGCTCGAAGTTCCGAACAGAAGCTGATCGCCGAGAACGACAAACTCGTTGGGACTGTCTGAGTCCTCGCCTGGAGCGAGATCCGCGACCATGGCGGTGCCTGCGGCGGTTCCATCGCTTCTCCAAATTTCTTCGCCGTGAACGCCGTCGTCGGCCCCGAAGTACGCCACTCCGCCGAAATCGAAGAACGGCCGCCAATTTTTGGAAGGCGCGGTCCAGGGCTGCAGATCGCGGACCAGGCGAACGTTCCCCGTGCTCGCGTTCACCGCGAACAGTTCGTAACCGTGAACGCCGTCATCGGCGGCCAGGACGATGTCCTGTCCCAAGGCGATCAACGGGTCAAAATTACTCCACCAGTAACGGCCCGAACCCGCGGGGCCTGGACGGATGTCGGCCAAGATGTGAGTCCCCGAGGCGGTCCCATCAGTCCGCCAGAGTTCGGCGCCATTGACCCCGTCGTCAGCGCGGAAGTAAAGGACGTTTCCCACGCGCACGGTGCGACCGATCATCGAGCTCTCCGGCCCGGGACGAATGTCCCGGAGCAGTTGCGGAATGGATGTGGTTGGGTCGATCCGCCAGAGTTCGAATCCAGTTTCGGGTGTGTCTGCCGCGACGACGAGGACGTCGTCCAATCCGGCGAGTGGCGTGGCGTACGAGGACGCGGTGCCGGGGGCGACGTCCGCGAAGAGCGTCGTTCCTTCAGACGTTCCATCGGTGCGCCACAACTCGAACCCGTGCTCCGGATCCGTCGCGGTGAAGACGAGACCGCCTTGGAACTCCAAGTATTGGCCGGGGCCCGATGACTCCGGCCCCGGGACGATATCCCGTACGAGGATGGTCCCGGCGGCCGTGCCGTCGGACTTCCAGAGCTCCCGGCCGTGCACCGGATCCTCCGCGGAGAAGTACAGCACCCCGTCGAGGTCCATCAGGGACTGCGGATCGGACCCGCCGGGACCGGTCCAGATGTCGGCAACCAAGCGGGTTCCTTCCGCCGTACCGTCGGACCTCCAGAGTTCCCGGCCGTGTACGCCATCATCTGGGGAGAAGAAGACGATGGTGCCGACGGCCACGAGGTTAGTCGACGAACTACCCGGTACGTTGCCGAGATCGGATACGAGCCGGGTTCCCTCTGCCGTGCCATCCGTGACCCACAGTTGCATGCTGGCATCGAAATTGTGGCGTACGGTGAAGAACGCCCGGTCAGCCACGCTCACGAGACTTTCGATCGAACCATCACAGAAAGAGCGAACGAAGATGGTTCCGGCTTCGGTTCCGTCGGTCGTGAACAGTCCAAACCCACAGACAAACCGCGTGGACCCGCTAAACACGACCTTCCCTCCCAGAACGACACGCTCAGGGCCCCCCGGAAAATTTCCCTGAACATCCACTGAACCGATGGACCGCGTGCCCTCCGGAGTGCCATCGGTGCGCCAAAGAAGGAACAGCCCTCCTTCTGGCGAATCACTACTTGCGGTCGAGAAGATCGCAGCGTCGCCGAGCACGGTGAAGTCGCTCAAATACTGGCTCGCGGGCGTTTTGTTGATGTCCGCAATCCGTCGCGCCGGCGGCGCAGCCAAGAGGGTCGACGCGGCCAAGACCGCGACTGCGACGAGCAAGAATGCTGTCCTCGTTCTTCGTGACATGACGTCTCCTTCTGATGAAGCGGTCTTCGCGACTCATCGCTTCTCTGTCTTGTCGATCCTCGACATAGGTGTTGAGGTGCCACCCGGCATGGAAGCCGTCTGGCCGCTCTTCCGGCGTATCTCGACGGCCCGTGCATCCATGGCATCGGCTTCGGCGTTGCGGCCGTTCCGGCGCAGCAGCCGGGCAAGGGCGTCGGTCATCTCCAACTGTTCTGCGCTGTCGTAGCCCAGCTTTCCGGTGACGATCTCTATCCCCTCCCGAAGCGACGCCTCCGCCGCGGGAAGGCGACCTTCGGCCTCGTCGACCTGGGCGAGCGTGAGAAAGGACTCGACGACGCGTGGCGACCGGCTCTGGCCGTTGTGTTCGTAGATGGCAAGCGCCCGCTCCGAGAAAGCGCGCGCTTCGTTCAGTCTCCCCTCCCTGCGATCGGCCTCCGCGAGACTCTGCAATCCGAACGCGACGTTGAGGTGGTTCTCGCCATAGACCTTCTCGGAATCGCGAACGCAGCGCTCAAACAGAGGGCGCGCGCGAGCCGTATCCCCCTGGAGCATGAGAACGTAGCCAAGGTTGTTCAGCCCCCCGAGTCGCTCCGGATGGAGCTCATCCGGATAGACCCGCTCGCGGACCTCGAGGGCCCGCTCCATGAATCGTCGCGCCTCGTCTAACCGGCCCCTTCCAACCTCCGCTATTCCGAGATCGTTCAAGAACCAGATCCGCAAGTGGTCGTCGGGTGTGCGCGACGCCTCGATCGCCTTCAGACCCTCTTCCAGCAATCGTCTCCCACCTTCGAGATCGCCTGTGTTGGAAAGCGATACTCCCAGAAGCCGTTTGGCCTTGAGCCGACGCGTGTCGTCCGGAGGCACGCTCCTTTCCAGGATCGCAGTGGCTTGGCGGGCCGCCGTCACCGTCTCGACAAGTTTCCCCTGCGCCCACTGGTTCGTTCCCAGTGCGACGAGGCTCTCTGCGTACTCGACACTCGCGGTGCCGAAGGCGTCGGCGTTGGCCCTGAGTGAGCTCTGCAGCAGTTCGTTCGCACGATCGACTAGCCCCAAGCTGAGAAACGTCTCACCCATCGTTCCGAGCAGTCTCGCGCGGCTCTTGGGCTGGTCTTTGAGCTCTCGGTCGATCTTGTCCGCACCCTTGTCCAGAATCTCCCGTGCGGTGATGGAATTGCCGCGCGCCTCGCTCGGATCGCTGACCTTGAACAACCCTTCCAGAAACTCCGACACCTGCTTCGCGGTCTCCGCCTCTTGATTCGCCCGGTCTCGTTCCGTAGAGATCCGAATGGCCTGGATCGTCATCGTCACCGCGAGCGCCGTGACCAGCACGAACACCGTCGCCGCGAACGCGAAGGCCCCCTTGTGCCGCGCCGCCAGCTTCCTGAACTGGTACACGGCGCTCGGCGGCCGCGCGAGGATCGGTTGATCGCTCAGGTACCGCTGGATGTCGTCGCCCAGCGCCGCGGCCGACTGGTACCGCCGCGACGTTTCCTTCTCCAGACACTTCCCCGCGATCGTGATCACGTCGGCGTCGAGGTGTCTCGTTCCCGTGAAGCTCGCCGAGATGCTCTTCGGCGCCTGCTCGCAGATGATCCGCACCGCCTCGGGGATCTGCGCCTTCGAGAGGTCGTACGGGAGCGATCCCGTCACCATCTCGTAGAGCATCACGCCGAGCGCGTAGACGTCGGTACGCAGGTCAATCTCGTCGGGGTTGCCTCGCACCTGTTCCGGCGACATGTAGGGAAGCGTGCCGCGGATCTTCCCCATCTCCGTGACGTAGGTCGTCGCCTGTACGTCGCTGTCGGTGATGCGCGCGAGGCCGAAGTCCAAGACCTTCACGTCGGGAACCTCGTCCGGCATCGAGGAGCCCGCCGTCGGTTTTGGAATCAATACGTTCGCCGGCTTGAGGTCGCGGTGGATGACGCCCTTCTGGTGCGCGTAGGCGACCGCGTCGCAGATCTTCTTGAAGATCGAAAGACGTAGCTTCACCTCGTGCGGGGTCAAAGGCCCCGCCGGACGCTGACCCAGCCAAGCGGTCAGCGTCGAGCCGCGGACCAACTCCATCGCGAAGAAGTGGAGCCCATCTTCGGTGGCGCCGGTCTCGTACAGCGCCGCGATGCCTGGGTGCCGAAGATGGGCGAGCGTCTGCGCCTCGCGCTGGAACAGCTTTAGCGTGTCGGGGGAGACATGCGGTCCGCCGCGGATGACTTTGAGCGCGACCGGTCGTCGCGGATGCTGCTGCTCGGCCTCGTAGACGACGCCCATCCCGCCTTCGCCGAGCTTGCGGACGAGACGGAAGTCGCCAATGAAGCGGTCGTCGCTTTGCCGCGGAGGCGGTGGCGGTGGTGGGAGAGGCGGTGGCTCGGGAGCCGGAGCGGCCTTGGTCTCGGTCGTTTCCCCGCGCTTTCCGATGACCCGCGCGAGCCGCTGCATACCCTCGCGAACCTCGGACTCAGAGACGCTCTCCTTATCCCAATCGATCGCCTCGCCGTCGAGCAGTCGACGGGCTAGATCGAGGAGGCGGTCGTCGTGGTCGGAGCCGTCGTTGTCGATGGTGAGACCCCTTCAATAAACACAACGCACGCGGGATCCCAACCCAACGGCCCCGCGCCTATTTCTCTCGGCCCATCTCCCGTGCGAGCCGGATGAGGGCGCGACTGACCGCCATCTGCGCAGCGTCTTCGGACGGCTTGCCCGTGATCCGGGCGATTTCGCGATAAGGAAGCTGGAGATCCACCCGCAGCGCGATCGCCTCGCGGTCGTCTTCGTTGAGACGCGCGAGCGCCGCCTCGTAGGCTTCGAAGAGCTCGACCGCCTGGGTTTCTTGTTCGGGGGAGGGTGACGCCGAACGCGCGTTGTCGTTCATCTCGTCCCGTCCCGGCTCGCGGTGCGTGCGCCTGATCTCGTCTCGGATGCGATGGAGGACCGCCTGGCGCAGGTAGGCCTGAAGCGCACCATCGTGCTGAGGCTCGAAGGAATCGAGGTGACCGACCGTGCGAACGAGGACGTCCTGCACGATGTCGTCGGTGTTCATCGTGTCGCGGGCCCAGCGCGGGAGGCGCCCGCGGGCCCAAAGGCGCATGGGCTGGATCTGCCGCTCCAGAAGCTCGTCCAACGCCTCCTTGTCACCGTCTCTGTACCGACGTAGAAGTTGGACGGATGTGTCTGCGGCGTCGCTCACGAGGAACCCCCCGAGCCTTTGCAGGGAGTCTACGCTCCGAACCGGTCCGCAATTGAGAAGATCGGTCGAGTTCCCGCTCAGATTTGTCCGATAATCGGGGCCGAACCGAAAGTGAGGTGCTTCATGCCCATCGTCACTGCTCACGACCCCGGCGCGTTCTGCTGGCCGGAACTCTACACAACAGACCAAGTAGGTTCGAAGATCTTCTACGTCAGACTCTTCGGCTGGGAGCTCAGGGATATCCCGATGGGGCCTCACGCGGTCTATACGATTTTTACTCTCGGGGGACACGACGCGGCGGCGTGCTACGGCGCGCTCCCCGACATGGAGCAGCAGGGAATCCGTCCGCACTGGATCGCCTACGTTTGGGTTGCAAGCAGCGACGAGACGGCGGCGAAAGCCAAGGCCGCCGGCGGCAAGGTCGTCAAAGAGCCGTTCGACGTCCCGGGTGTCGGCCGGATGGCCGTGCTGCAGGATCCGACCGGCGCCACGATTTGCGCGTGGGAGACGAGGGGCCATCACGGCATCGGTGTCTACCAAGAGCCCGGCGCCCTGCAGTGGACGGAACTGCTGACGAACGACACCGAGGCGGCGGCGGCGTTCTATGAGCGCGTCTTCGGATGGAAGCGCCAGCTGTGGCCGTCTCCCGAAGAGCCGTACTACCACATCTTCGTGCGTGGGGCGGTGGCCGCGGGCGGCATGACGCCGATCACGCCCGAGATGGGGCCGATCAAGCCGGTGTGGGTGAGCTACTTCCGGGTGACGGACTGCGACGCGACGGTCGAGAAATGCTTGAAGCTCAGCGGCTCAATCTCCGTGCCGGCCGAATCGGTTCCCTCGGTCGGTCGGTTCGCGGTGCTCGTCGACCCTGCCGGCGCGCACTTCGGGATCATGCAGCCGGCGTAGAGGAGGCCTTGACAAAGTAGCTACCGGTAGCTACCTTTGGGGCATGGCCGGCAAGAAGACCGTCGGGATCAAGGAGTTGAAGAACAACCTCAGCGCCTATCTGAGGGAAGTTCGGCGGGGCACTCGCGTGCTCGTGTCGGACCGCGGCGAGGTAGTGGCCGAGATTCGCGAGCCGGGCGCCGTGTACGCGACCGACGAAGACCCGAACCCGGTGCTCGCCGCCTGGGTGCGCGCGGGGATCGTCACGCTTCCCACGAGCAAGAAGACGCCAATGGAGAAGTCGCCCGTAAAACTGCCCGACGGAACCGCTGCACGCCTCCTCGACGAAGACCGTCGCGACCGAGGCCGATGAAGGCGCTCTACCTCGAATCGTCGGCGGTCGTTGCGTGGCTTCTCGGCGAGCCCCCTGCGGCCGACGTGATCAGGGCCATGAGCGAGGCTGAGGTCCGTGTGACGTCCCAACTCACGCTCGTCGAGATCGAGCGCGTCATTCGCCGAGCGGTCGCCTTGCGGCTCATCAAGGAAGCGTCGGCGCAGAAGCTCCGTGGCCTGCTGGCGCGGCACCGGAAGACGTGGATCACGATGGCGCTGACCGACAGCGTTCTGGCCAGGGCCGGTTCTGCATTCCCGATCGAGCCTGTCAGGACGCCTGACGCCATTCATCTCGCGACGGCAATGGCGTTCTCGGAGGCGTACCCGGAACTGGAGATGCTCACGTTCGATCGCCGCATATCCGAGAACGCGACTGCGCTCGGGCTCGCCTCAGCGTAGCGGCGTCGTCCAGTTCTTGACCAGCCGGATCAGCCCTCGGCTGAACGTCTGGTTCGCGACGCACGCGTAGAACTTCTGCCCATCGGGAGAGGGCGTCACGAAGTTGACATCGCGATCGAGCTTCGTGTCGCGCGCGCGCCAGACTTCGCCCATCGCGCCTGCCCCGAGGGGGGCGACGATCTCATAGGGGCCGAGACGGGTGCCGGGGGCGAGGCTCATTTCGCCGCCTTCATTTTCTCGGCCAACTCCTGGTCAAAATTCAATACGACGGACAGACGGCGGACCTCGTCGGACTCTTCCTCGCCGCGCATGACAACGAACTGGCGGCCGTCGGGAAGGACGTCCGAGACAAAAACGTTGAGCTTCTGCGAGTTGAAGAGTGGGGTGGGCGATCCGACCGACAGCGTTGGGGAGGTCGTCACGGGCGACGACATCACTCTCTGACTCAAATCGACGTACCGGAGTGTGCGTCCGTCGGCGCTCCAGAAGGGGCCTAAACCGCCCAACTTGCTCACGCGAAGCGCGTCGCTGACTGGACTGGCGCCGTGGAACGCGGCGACATAGATCTCGGCACGTCCGGATTCGTCCGAGTTGTACGCGATCCATCGGCCATCGGGCGAAATGGCGCCTCCGCCCTCGAAGCCGGGTCCGGTGACGATCGGCTTCAGCTCCGAGACGGACTCCGGCGCGGTTGGGATCGCAATGAAGAACAGATCGGCTTTCTGGTCGGCTCCGATGCGGTTTGCGATCACTCCGGATCCGTCGGGTGCGAAGCTATACAAAGTTGTCAGGATGTCGTCGACCAGTTGATTGGCAATGCGTCGTGGAGGTGAACCGTCGTCGAGATTCTTCAGGTAGATTCCGTCGTCGGCGTTGTGCCCGCGCCGGCCGAAGGCGACGGTCTTGCCGTCCCTGGAGAGGATGGGCGTGAAGATGTCCGCGTCGGGAATCGCCAGGATCCGGCGCAAGCCTTGACGGTCGAACTCGCCCGCCCACAGTTCGTCGATTCCCTGGCCGTTCGTAATCGTGGCGACGAAGCGTCGCCCGTCCGCGGAGTTGGCGTGCACCGTTTGGTAGGCGCGGCGCTCGTCGGAGACCGGCGTCACGTTCCCCGCGGCGTCCACCAGCCCGAGGCGGCGTCCTTCCGCGGTTCGCCCTCCGGGCACGTAGACGAGCACGCCGTTGTGCGACAAGAAAAAGACCGCCGGCTGAAACGAGTACTGGGTGAGCAGGCCGTTGGCGAGGGGGAGCGGTACGCCCGTGAGCTTCATGGCGCCCGCATCGAACGGCACGGCCAGAAGCGTGTCGCCACGCGAGAACACGATGTGGCCCGTCGGCGAGTACACGGGGTTCCCACCGTCGTCGAACAGGAAGGTCACGCGCGCGGTCTTGAGGTCCAGCACGCCGGTTCGAATGTAAAAGCCCTTCGCGCCGTAGGCGATCGCAGACAAAAGGATGCCGTTGTCCCCCGGGAGGGCGGCGCCCGCGAAGGTGATCGTGCCTCGCTCACCCGCGAGATCCACCTTGACCGGCGTCGACGGCTCGCCGCCGCTCGCCGCCATGCGCACCAGGCTGATGCCGTCCTCCAGAGCAACGACTCCGCCGTCGCTGAGCTCGCCGGCGGTGGTCCAGTGTGGATTCCAGGGGGCGAGCGTGAACGGAGGGGTGCGTCCGTCCACCGGGACCCGCACGAAATTGCGCTGCGAAGAGCCCAACGTGGCCGGCATGGTCGTTTTGATGAATCGTCCGTCCGTTGTGAACCAGATGCCTCCCGCGCCTTCCGTGCCGGGCACCGCGGTCATCGTGCCCGAGTCGAGCCGTCGAACGTAGATCCGGGGCGGCGGCTCGGTCTCGCCCGGTGCCACGCGAGGGCTGCCCTGCGCCGCGATCGCCGATCCGTCGGGACTGATCACGAACTGGGCGAAGCGAACGTCCGAGGGAAAGTCGAGGTCGAGCCGTACGACACCCGCTTCCGCGATCGTTGGAGCCCGCCGCGAGACAATGAAGCCTCCGAGCGCCGCTCCGATCACCACGCACACACCCATCGCGCCCAAGATCCGACGAGTAGTCGGCATCGCTGACGCGTTGGCCTCGGTTACCGCGGCGGCGACGCGCACGCGCCCTGAGGCGCTGCGATCGGCTAGCACTTCTTCGAGCTCGATTCGCGCGTCGCCGATGTCCCTCATGCGCCGCTTCGGGTCTTTCTCGAGGCAACGCTGCAAGAGATCGCGCACCTTTGCCGGGGTGGTTGCCGGGAGCAGGCTCCAGTCCGCGTCTCGCGCAAGCACAGAGGCCAGCGTGTCGGAGATGGTGTCGCCGTCGAACGGGCGCCGGCCCGTGAGCATTTCGTACAGCACGCATCCGAACGCCCAGATATCGGCGCGTTTATCGACAGCCTTTCCGCGCGCTTGTTCGGGGCTCATGTAAGCCGCGGTGCCTAACACGACGCCGACCATCGTGCCGAGCGAGGTGATCGTCGGCGACATTGCGGCGTCCCGTCCCGAGCCGGAAGACGCCGCCGTCTCGAGCGCTTTCGCGAGACCGAAGTCGAGAACCTTCGCCTTGCCGTCGGGAGTGATCCTGATGTTGGCCGGCTTGAGATCGCGATGGACGATCCCTTGCTCGTGCGCCACCTCGAGCGCCTCCGCGATCTGCCGCGCCAGATCCGCCGCCTCGGAAAAGGGGACACTCCCCTTTTTCAGCCGCTCCGCGAGATCTTCGCCGGGGACCAGCTCCATCGCGAGGAAGCGCGTGCCCTCGTGCTCATGGAATCCGTAGATTCCGGCGATCCCTGTGTGGTTGAGCGAGGCGAGCACCTTGGCCTCCCGCTCGAAGCGGGCGAGCCGCTCGGCGTCCGCGGAGAACTCCCGGGGAAGGACCTTGATCGCGACCTCGCGCCCGAGCGTCGTGTCGGTGGCTCGCCACACTTCGCCCATGCCGCCTTGGCCAATCCTCTCGGCGAGGCGGTACTGGGCGAGACTGCGTCCGGGTTCCAGCGTCATTCAAAACCTCCGCGAAAACCCCGATTGTAAGGTGGGGACCTCGGATCCCGCCTAGACTTTCGCGCGAAGGGGAAGAAGATGAACGAACGGCTCCGACGGACCGCCCTCCTGGTCTCCTTGGCAGGGCTTGTCCTTGCAGCGTCCCCGCTCGCATCCGCCGCGGGCGAGAAGGTTCTGGTCGGCTCGTACACGCTCGCCAAGCGCGTGACGAAAGACGGCAAGACGCTCGCGGGATCCGAGCTCGTTGGGTTCATGACGTTCACGAAGACCCGCCGCACCGTGATCATGAGGTGGCCCGGACCCGATGCCACCCCGGTGTCGATTGCGTTCATCGCCGCGTACACGCTCTCCGGCCAGAAGTACTGCGAGAGCGTCACGTACGGGGTGCAGAGCGATCTCGGCGCGCCCGGCATGTCCTACGACACGCCCTCCGAGACCAAGACGTGCACGGCCGCGATCTCCGACGCCTCAGGTCTGTCCTTCGACGTGCCCAACGAAAGCCTGCGGTTGCGGGTCGGGCGCGACGGCATCATTGCGACGACTCCGCGATGGACCGACTACTGGGAGCGGGTGAAGTAGTTGGGGACATTCTGCTTCTTCCTACAGAGCTTCAAAGTGCGAAGCTCTGTAGGAAGAAGCAGAATGTCCCCAACTGCACCTCCGTACTTGACCCATTGTTTCACCCAACGTATCTTGTTGGGCATCAACAGAGGCGAGCATGGGAACCAGCCGCAAGAAGTCGTCGTCGGGCTACGAGCCGAAACGCCCGCGGTCCGCGTTCCGAGTCTCCGAGCCGGGCGCCACGGGAATGCTCCTCGGGCAAAAGTTGCATCGCCTGATCGCCGACTTCGGGAACAACCGCGTGGCGAGCCTCCTTGGTGTCAGCCCGTCCCAGCCGTTGCGCTGGCAGAAGGGTGAAGAGCGGATCAGCGCGGACAACCAACGCGGCCTGCTCGATCTGGACTACGTGGTGGCGCGACTGCTCCAGCTCTTCCCGCAAGAACAGGCGGAGATCTGGCTGACTTCGCACAACGCGCATCTCGGGGCCCGCCCCATCGATGTCCTGCGCCTGCGCGGGGCGGCGAGGGTCGTTCAGGCGATCGATGCCGAAGCCCAGGACGCCTACGCCTAGGCTCTACCGGGTGTTCCCGTGGGTTCCCGGCGTCCGCGCGCGTGCGCCTGGGCATCCTCTCTTCTCATGGCCGGTCCAGGGCGCAGGGCGCATCGACAATCCCGAGAGTTACCTCACGCTGTACGCCTCGAATTCTCCGGCGGGGGCGATCGCCGAGGCTTTCGGGAACCACGCGATCTGGACACCCCAACTCTTGCAAGGCCGGCGGGACCTCTCGGATAGCGTGCGCGCGATCGCGGAACTCGATGCGGAAAAGGTCGACGTGCTCGACCTCGACGATGCGCGCGAGTTGGTCCGACGGAAACTTCGGCCCTCCACTGTGGTGATTCGCGATCGGACGGTGACTCAGCGTTGGGCCCTCGACATTTTCAAAGAGAAGAGATGGGCGGGAGTCCGTTGGTGGAGCCGCTACGATTCGCGATGGGGAGCGTTCGGGCTCTGGACCCTCGCTGAGGTACGCTCCCTCAAGGTGACGCGTCTCACCGCCGATCATCCGGCGCTGATCGAGGCCGCCGCCGTCTTGTCGAGGCCCTGGAAGGAGCTTGAGTAGGCCGACGCCTACTTCTGCGGCAGCGTCGCCGGCCAGTTCAAGACAACGGAAAACGGCGTCGAGTGGCCGGCCTCACGGGCCGCGTTCAACAGGAAGCGCTGGCCGTCGGAGCTGACCGTGTATCGGTTTCGAAGGATCCCGCCGATCTCGAATGGGCGCTTGAACAGGATCTTCGGAATGCCCGGCTCGAACGCTCCGCCGATCGAGACCGGCACAGCCTGAAGCG
>Ga0315273_10008751_pt1 | contig 12800 bp, 11 predicted proteins | sample YL17G02_0_MG_FD_205753 | JGI IMG/M metagenome (GOLD analysis project Ga0315273, IMG submission 205753) | Sediment microbial communities from Yellowstone Lake, YNP, Wyoming, USA - YL17G02_0 | ecosystem: Environmental > Aquatic > Freshwater > Lake > Sediment | place: USA: Wyoming | collected...
AGGTGACCCAGCCCTTCGGCCTGACCTACTATGGGTGCTGCGAGGCGGTGCACGACCGCTTCGAATACATAGCCAAGGCGATCCCCAACCTGCGGGCCGTGTCGGTCTCGGGGTGGAGCGACCTGTTCAGAATGGGGGAGCTGCTCGGCCGGCAATACGTCTATTCCCGCAAGCCCACCCCCGCCTACATCAGCGGCGGGCACCCCTACTGGGACTTGCTGGAGAAGGATGTCCGCGACACGCTGGCCGCCGCGAAAAACTGCAACCTGGAGTTCTGCTACCGCGACATCTATACGATCGACGGGGACCGCCCGCGCCTGGCCCGGTGGGTCCAGATGACGCGGGCCCTGATGCAGGGCTGAGCCCGCTCACTCCCAGGCCTCCGCCAGCGCTTTCACGAATCTCTGGTATCTCGCGTACTTGCCGGCATACAGCTTGGTGTTCGCCGGCTGCGGCTGGACCGTGTGCGAGACGCGCACCATGCGCGCCACCGCATCCTCAAACGATGAAAAAAGACCGACGCCGGTCCCGGCGCAGATCGCCGCGCCCATCGCGCCCAGCTCCTCGCTGGCGGTGACCTCGATGGGAACTCCCAGGACGTCGGCGAACATCTGCAGCCACACCGCTGATTTCGCCGCTCCCCCCGCGATGCGCGCCGTCCGCGGCGCATCCCGGTAGGCGAGCAGGCGGTCGACGTGGGTCTTGTGGGAGAACACCACCCCTTCGAAAACCGCCCGCAGGAGTTGGGCTTTGCCGTGCCAGCCATGCAGGCCCAGAAAGCACGAGGAGGCCTTCGGCCCGGCATTGCTGCCATATAAAAAAGGAAGAAAAACGATGTCGGATTCCGCCGCACCCACTGAAGCCACTAGGTCGCCGCAGACGTCGTAGATGGAGCGTCCGTCCGTTCGGGCGTGGAGCGTTTCTGAGGCCATCAGCTCCGACACCACCCACTCCAGGTTGCTCGCCGAGGTGGCGCTGCCTTCCATGATGAGCCAATGCCCGGGCAGGCAGTACGCGGAGGTCATGAACAGGTCCCGCGCCTCCACCGGCGCGGTACTGATGTACTCGTTGATGCTCCACGAACCGGCGATCAGGCAGAGCTGCGCCGGGTCGACGATTCCCGAAGCGATGGCGCAGGCGCTGATGTCGAACAGTCCGCCGGCCACCGGGGTTCCCTCCCGCAGTCCCGTCTGCGCCGCCGCTTCCCGGGTGACCCGGCCGCAGATCTCCTCCGGGCGGCGGAGCGGCGGCAGCTTGTCCCGGTAGCCGGCAATGCCGAACCCTTCCAGCAGCTCCCGGTCGTATTCGAGTTTGCGGACGTTCAGCAAGCTGGTGCCCGAGTAGTCAGTCAGCTCGGCGAACGCCTCGCCAGTAAGCCGGTAGCGGATGTAGTCCTTGCACATGAACACCCAGCGCGTCCGCTCCAGCACCTCCGGCTGGTGGTCGCGGAACCAGGCCAGCAACGCGACCGGCTGGGCGGGCCAGATCGACTGGCAGATCCTGGGCAGCAGGCGCAAGGCCGTCCCGTCTGCGTACCACTTCCGTACGTAGTCGCCGGCCCGGGTGTCGGCGGAGTTGATGCCGTTGTAGGTGGGTCTGCCCTCCGCGTCGACCAGGTACATCCCGTTTCCGTGCCCGCTCACCGCGATGCCGGCAATCTGTCTGGCGTCGATCCCCGCCTTCCGCAGCGCCTCGCCGATCACGCGTACGTTGGCGGCCCACAGGCCGCCGATGTCCTTTTCGGCGTGTCCGGGTTCGGGGAAAACCAGCTCGCACTTGACGCCAGCGACCGCCAGCTCGTTGCCGGAGGTGTCATAGACGGCAGCCTTGGTGACCGTCCCCCCGTTGTCAATCCCGAGCAAATAAGGGGCTGCCTTGGTATTCAATTGCTTCTTCAAAGAATATTTCTAATAGACCTCAACCGGGCCACTGAACTCTGCCCATGAAAAAATCATAACAGATAAAGACCCTCCGAGCAACGTGAAAGAGCGGCCGGTCGCCAGGCCCGCGCGGTCTACTTGCGCAGGTAGGCGAGTCTGTCGGGGAGGGGGAGGTTGTTGCCGAAATCGTCCTCCCCGTAGCGGTTCTCGGCCAGGAGGCGGAGGTCTGCGAGAACCCGTCGGTCCCCGGAAAACGATACGCTCAGCTCGGTGGGAACGTCGATCTTGCCGAGAGTGAGCAGCTGCACCAGGACGCGCGTCACAAACTCCTCCGTGTTTTCGTCGGCCCTGAGTTTGAGCTCCTCCACAATCACGTCGCGTTCGTAGAGCACCAGTCGGTTGCAGGCGAACAGGGCCTGGATCACGCCGCGCACCGCGGCGGATTGTTGCACGGTCCCTTCGCCCGTGCTCGCTTCGGCCGCCAGCACCCTGTGCACCTCCTCGGCCAGACGGCGCTTCTTGCGGGCGTTGATTTTCTCGTTGGCGCGGAACAGGTCCAGCGTAACGCCGGCATTGTAGCTGTCTCCCTCCAGCTCCATGACGACCTCGCTGCCGTAGTGGCTGACGATCCTGGCGATCAGGGTAGAGGGGCGCACGTGGAAGCCGCGATAGCGGGGCACAGGCACGCTGATGCGCCCCTGGATGGCGTAGCGTTTGAGCATGTCGTGGCACAGGGAGCGGGTGACCAGGATGTAGCGGCTGGAGAAAGCCAGCGAGAAGCCCATCAGCATTTCCAGCAATGGGGCGGCGTCTGTGGTTTCGCCTGGCGGCGTTGTCGAGGAGAGGCTGAGGAGGTGCCGTTCGCAGTAGTGGACGAAGGCGGTGGCAGTCTCCAGGAGGTGGTAGGTCACGCTGATGTGCCCGCGAAGCACGGGCAGACGCTCGTCGAGGGTCTCCACGTTGGAGTCGGAAATGTGGGTGTCGTACACCGACTGCAGGTTGTGGAACTTCTGTTCCAGGTTGCGCAGGCGCTCCTCGCTGATCGGGTCGGGGATGAGGCCGGCGTAGCTTTCAGGCCGATTGCTCAGGGTGAGGTGGATGAACCTGGCATCCTCCGCGAGATTCAGGAACGCCGTGGCCAGGTACACCACGGTTTCCTCCGGGGAGGCGACCTTATCGCTATCGCGGTCGGGAGGCAACCTCCCGTCCGGTAGATCGTCGGCGAAGCGCTCCAAGGCGGGAATCCCTGACGGAGCTGCAAGCTGAAGCTCCCGAGCGGTCGCGAGCAGGTTATGGCTGCTGCGCACCAGGACACGGCAGGTGAACTCGAGGGCATCCGTAAGGGCCGCCACGAAGTCCACCTCCAGGGGAAGGAGCCTGTAAGCGGGCAGGAAATGCAGGAGGTGCTGCAGAATATAGCTCACGTTGGAGAACAGCTTGAGCGCCGCTCCTGCCTGGCGCAGCGGGTACCAGCGACGGTTGTGCTTGACTCCATAGGTGTCCAACAGCTCTTCCAGCTTGGTGGCCTCGGAAAGCACGTCACCTAGCAGAGGCCGTGTAAAGCATTGGGTGCCCGGGCCGCTGCCGCTGATATAGGCGGCCAGTCCCAGCAGCTCGCGGATGCGCCGGTTGACCAGGTTGCTGAACGCCTCTGGAGAGACAAGCTTCGTGCTGCCCATAGCTGACGCGGTGGCTCTGCAGCCAATCTACCTGAGGGCGCGCCGAAGCGCAACCAGCGGTAGTTGCTCAGAACTTCACGTCAAGTAGCAGTGTGTTTGCGATCCCGCTGCGCGGCTGAGGGGAGTTCAGGTATTCGACCGTGTCGGAGAGGAACTGGAAAGAGTACTTCAGCGTGAAGGCAGGAGTAAAGGTTAGGTCGATGCCGGCGGCAAGGGTGTAGCCGAAGGCGTCGGCCCGGCTTAACGTGAACCCAGCCCGCACCTTGAGCAGGCGCGGAAAACGGTAATCTGCTTCCCCCCAGAATGACTCGGTCACCACCGCCTCGCTGTCGATGCTCAGGAAAAACTTGCCGAACAGCCCGAGAGCGGGGAGGGGGTGGAACTTGCCGCTGAGGGAAGGCAGGTAATAAAAATACCCTGACCCCGGGAACCAGTCGGCCTTGACACCGAGCGAGGTTGCAGCGGTGTCGGTCTCGTAGTTGAAATTGGCGTTGAGCTCGTGCGTGTAAAGACCGTCGGCGTCGATGCCCAGAGCGTACACCGCTTCGGCATACAGGGAATCCGTGAAGCTCACCACCGGCCCGAGGAAGAAGATGTGCTGGTACCAGCCGCCGGTGTCGATACGGGTGATCCCCGCCTCCGCTGTGAGGGCGGGGATCACCCGTGCCAGGAAGACGTCCGTCGTCTCTACCCGCCAGTCGCCATTGAAGTAGGCGGTTGCCGTGACGGAGGCGATGTTCCTGAATCCTTCCGCGGCCGCACCGCCGGAAACGGCCAGCGCCAGCGTGCAGGCGAGCACCAGGACCTTTCCCGTGATAAGGTTTCGCATCGCAGCCTCCTAAGTCTTCTTCGCGTCCGTTCCCAGGCCCCGGCGCTCCATCTGCCCCCACCCGCCGACTCGGGCGAGCATGCGCAGGAATCCGCGTACCCGCAGGAGACTCATGAGCTGCCGGAACCCGAAGTTCTCGAGCAGAGCATACAGCGCCAGGATCGCCTTGTCACGGAACGGGAAGTAGTCACGCCGGTGTTCGGCGATGGCGAGCGAGGTGCTGGAGACCAGAAGCCCCAGGAGCACGGTCGCGGTGAATACCAGCAGGAAAAGCGGAAGCCCGATGGCGCCGAGCGCAAGAGAGGCGGCCAGCGCCAGATAGCCTTCGGCTTCGAACCAGGGTCCGAGCACCTCGAAGAGCAAAAAGTAGGGAAAACCGATCATTCCGGTCCTGCCGTAGCGCGGGTTGCCGATCATTTTCGAATGGAACGTTACGATGTCCAGCAGCCCCCGCTGCCAGCGGTCCCGCTGCCTGTTGAGAATCTTCAGACGCTCGGGGATCTCGGTCCAGCAGTTGGCGTCATACGCGTACTGGATGGCATAGGGGATGCCGTTTTCCTGCAGGCCGCGGGTAAGGCGCACGACGAGCTCCATGTCTTCTCCCACGGTGTCCTTCAGGTAATGCTCGCTGCGGGTCAGGTAGCCGTGCGCATCGACCACCCTGCGCCGGTGGAACAAGCCGAAGGCCCCCGAGATGATGAGCAGGGATTTCAGCGTGGCCCAGCCCACCCTCCCCGCCATGAAGGCGCGGAGGTACTCGATGGTCTGGAAGCGGGCAATGGCGCGGCGGGGGACGCGGGTCTCCACGAGGGATCCCTTGCGTACCGTGCAGCCGTTGACCGGCAGGATGTTTCCTCCCGCCGCCACCACTTCTTCTTCCGAGGCCAGGAACTTGCTGGCGAGGTTCAGCAGTGCGTCGCGCTCCAGCATGGAATCCGCGTCGATGCCGGCGAAGTATTCCTTGCGGGCCACGTTGATCCCCGCGTTGAGCGAGTCGGCCTTGCCGCCGTTGACCTTGTCGATGACCAGGAGCTCTGGGTAGCGCTTGCTCGCGTAGATACCGCGTATCTGCTCGGTGGCCAGGTAGCGGTGCACAAAGACTTCGGTCCGTTCAAGATCGAAGTAGCTCACCAGCCGCCCCAGCGTGTCGTCCCGTGAGCCGTCGTTCACGACGATCACCTCGTAGTCGGGGTAGCGCAGGGTGAGCAGCGAGCTGACGCTCTCCACGATCGAGGCCTCCTCGTTGAACGCGGGGCTGATGATCGAAACGGAGGGCAGCACGTGTTCCTTGAACAGGAAGGGGAGCCGCAGAAGAGCGGCGAAGCCGGCCTGGCTGCGTACTCCGAGGATGGAGGCGATCAGGAGCAGGAGATAGGTGCCGTTCAAGGAGGTGGCGTACACCGCGAACGCGGCGTTGAAGAAGGCCAGAAAGCGTGCCCCCGGGCCGGCCCACGCGGCGCCCGGAGCGGCACCCGGCGCGAAGAAAGCCAGCGCGACGCAGAGCGCGGGAACCAGCGCAACTCCCAGCGCGAGGAAGCTGAACAGCAGGGGAAGGTTGGGATGCTCGCGGCGGGCCGGCGCGGCCGCGGCGGCGGCTGGGGGTCGCAGGCCCAGTGCGGTGAGGATGCGGCGGTCGAGGTAGCGGGTGAGCTCCTCCACATGCCGTTTGTCCTCTGCCAGGACCTTAATTAGTATTCGGATCGCGCCGGCCTCGATGTCCGCGTTCGCGTTGCGGTTGAGGAAGTTGATGATTTCTCTGGTGCGCCCGTGGCGTACAATCTCCGTCAGGATCTCCGCCACGATTGACGAGTCCGGCAAGAGTAACTTTTCCAGGAGGTAGTCGATGTAGTTGGAAAGAACATCGATGAGCGCGGCGTGGGCGGATTCCCGCTTCTCGTTGAGGCAGCGCAGCATCACGGAGCGGAAGTGCTGCGGCCGGGCGCGCAGGATGGCCGTGATGGCGAGTCCCACGCTCTTGCGGATGAGGCGGTCGTCGAGGTGGTTGAACAGCAGGGACAGGGAATGCACCGTGGGAACCGCCCCGAGGGACTCCGCGGCAAGGTTGCGGATTAGGAAATCGTCGTGGGCAAGGTATCGGGAGTGGTCGATCCGGGACGGGTAGCCTGCGCAGAGGGCTCGGAACGCGGCGTGGGAAATGTCCAGGTCCTCGGTCCCGACCCTGGAGACGAGGTACGCTTCGAGTTCCGCCGAACGGTAGCGGTTGGCAAAATGGATCAGGAGCAGCTGGATCTCCTTCTCGGGACGGATCGCGAGAATTGGCAGGAGCGCGGCTAGGTCCTCGCCGAACTCGCTCAGGAGGCCCCAGAGGCTGCGCTGGTAGCGAAGCGGTTCCCCCGCAAGGGAGTCGATCAGGGTGGGAATGGCGAGGGACTCGCCGAGCTCGGTGAGGCCCGCGGCGAGAAAAAGCTTAACGGACCTGGCCGCCTCCCGCTCCATGGCGTGAATCAGGGAGATGCGCACCGCCCGGGTGGGAACCAGGGGCAGGTAGGTCGCCGCCCGCCTCCTGCGACTCCGGTCTGCCGCATGCAGGTCCCGGATGAGGGTCACGTCCAGGCGGGCGCGCTCCAGCACCGCGGACAGCGCTGCGCGCCGTGCTTCCGACAGGCGGACGGAATCCGAGGCTTTCGCGCATTCCCGCAGGAACAGCCAGCGGTGTCCCCGCACGAAGCGCTCGTCCGCCGTGGAAACAGCGGGCTCCGGCGCACCGCCTTCGACGATCCGCAAGACGATGGAGTGGGCCCGCTTCCCCCGCCGTTCGCGAACCCGGCTCGCCCAGCGGCGCGCGAAAAAGAACAAGATGACCGCCGCGTCTAGGCCGAGCACCGCGAAGAAGAGCAAACGCGCCGCGTCCGGACCGTTCATCCAGCGGCACGCCTGGTGATGTTGAGGATCAGCCCCGTGACCTCCGTCAGGGAGACGGGTTTACGAAAAAAGTGCCGGATGTTCCGCTCCACGGCCTTGCGAATCAGCTCGTCGTTTTTCCTGTGGGAGACGAGAATGAAGGGAATCGCGTTCCACAAGGCGTTGGTCTGCAGCCGCTCGCGGATGGTAAAGCCGTTCAGACGCGGGCTCATGGCCTCGCAGACAATCACCTCCGGCGGGTGGGCCTGAATGGCGGTCATCGCGCTCTCGCCATCCTGGCTCACCTGAACGACGAGCTCCGCGGCTTCCAGGCTCCTGATGAGCAGCTCCAGCGAGTCGGGATCGGGATCCACCAGGAGCACGGTGGGGCGCGAGGATACCGCCGCGGCGGTGGTTTTCGAAGAGTCGCAGATGGTGTTGGCGCCCTGTTTCCCGGCAATGTCCAGACGGTAGAGAGCGGTCTGCTCAATGCGCAGGGCCAGCTGCTCCGTGGAGCCGTCCTCCATGAACAGCTCGTAGAAGTTGGTCAAGCCGATGGACACGGTGAGGCGCTGGAGGTAGATCTCCGATTGCTGGACCTTCTCATGGATTTCCTCCGCGGTCCCCCGCGCCTCCGGAGCGCTGCACTCGGGCAGGTAGTAGCCGAACAGGGGGCCGCCGAGCTTGAAAATCACGTGGGGCTCCCTGCCCGCGCCGGCCCGAACGTTCTGCAGGATGTAGGCCACGGCTCGCAAGGCCTCGTCCCCGCCGGCGCGGCCGTACTTATCGTTGAGCGCGACGATGTCGTCCAGCCTGACCGCCAGGAACGCCCCGTTTCTCTCCCGCTCCCTGGCGCGGGAAAACTCCCTCGGCAGCTGCAGCCTGAACAGATGCTCGTTGGGCAGGCCGGTGAGCGGATCGTGGGTGAGGCGTTCGGCGCCCGAAAGCATCTGCGCAGCCATCCTTTAAAATCTCGGCAGAACAGACGGGGGAAAACAGGGGAGCCGGTCTGAGCGGCACTTGACGGGAGTTTCCGGATGCGTGACTAGAAGCCATGATGATCGATCTGACAGCAGTATCCGGAGCCGGGACATCGAGTCCCGGGACCTAGTGGCAAGCCGGGTGGTGCGTCCCGTCCGCCTTGGCGGCGGTGAAGTCATGGCTTGACACAACCGCCGGTTGGTGCACTACTGGTACATACCCACCCAGGAACTCCGAAAATGATCAGCGTGTTCAACCTATCCCTGGCCTTCGGGCAGCAGGTCCTGTTCAGGGATGTCGAGCTCAAGTTCACACCGGGCAACTGCTACGGCGTGATCGGCGCCAACGGCTCCGGCAAGTCCACGCTGCTCAAGGTCCTCTCGGGCGAGGCGGAGCCGGACTCCGGGAAGGTGGTCGTGAACGCCGGTGAGAGGAAACCTCATGACGTCTAATGTCGCATTGCTAGTGACAGCGCTATTCACCATTTTACTAGTCGCACGTGAATATAAACTGGTCGACCGACGGGCTGGTCTTGCGCTCCGCGGCGGCCCGGGAGTACTACGAAAGCCGCCGGCAGCAGCTCGAGCCCGGCATGAGAGCGGCTCAGCACGAGAGGCGGCTGATACGCGGAGCGGCCGGCACACAAAAACAGCACAACGGAAAAAGTCATGACCGTCCTGAAGGAGGTACGCAACCTCGTTCTCCCTCTTCCCGTCACCCTCACGACCTGCAGGGCCCGCAAGGGCGATGAATCGAGCGACAACATCATCCCCCTTTCCTGGGTGGGAATCGGGGACTATCAGCCGCATATGGTGCACATCAGCATCGGCACGGACAAGTACTCCGCCCGCGTGATCGCCGATCGGAAGGAGTTCGGGCTGTGCATCGCCTCCGAACAGTTGATCGCAGAAGTCGACCGGTGCGGGTACGCCCACGGCAACGAAACCGACAAGTTCAAGATGACGGGTCTCACCAAGACTCCGGCCCGAATGATCGATGCGGTACTGATCGGCGAATGCCCCATCGGCCTGGAGTGCCGGGTCACCGCCAGTGTCGAGCTGAAGACGCATACGATGTTCATCGCCGAGGTCCTGTGTACCCACGTGCAGGAGCATTACCTGGATGGCGGCGGCACGCCGGACCTGGAACGTATGAACATCCTGTGTTACGCCGACGGCAGGTACTGGGCCCTCGGGAGGGAAATCAACAGCTTGTACTACACCAAGACGGGGACCAGGTAGAGCCTTAGTCTAATGAACGACAAGGAACGATTTCACGCCATCATGGGCTTCGAGAAGCCGGACCGCGTCCTTTACTGGGAGCAGGGCTTCTGGGGAGGGACGGTGGAGCGATGGTACGCCGAAGGGATGCCCCGCAGGCACGGCGTCCAGGGAGACCCGGCCTACGGGGACACCGTCAGAGGCCCGGCTACCCCGATCGGCCCCGGAGCAAGGGTCTGCCTGGATGTCCTCGAGGCTGCGGGCCTGGACAAGCCCGCCCTCCAGGTGCCCGTCGAGCTCTACCTTTCTCCTCCATACGAGGAGGAGGTGCTCGAGGAGCATGGGGAGCGCCTGAGGGTCAGGGATTCCATGGGCATCAAGAAGTACATCACGCGCCGGAAGGACAGCATCCCGCACCTTGGCTCCTGGCCCGTGCAGAACCGCGACGATTTCGAGCGCCTGGCCGCCGAGCGTCTGGACCCCGGCTCCCCGGAGCGTTTCCCCCAGGACTGGAACGAGCAGGTGAAGAGGCTGAACGCTTGCGACGGAGTGGTGGAGTTGGGGGGCACCCCTGCGGCTTGTTCGGCTCCGCCCGGTTCCTGATGGGCTTCCTGGATCAGCCGGAGGTCAGGGTGGATGCCCTCCAAGAACGGCCCTCTGATCAGTCCGGAGCTGTTCCAGGAGTTCATGGTGCCGGCCTACCGCAAGATCACGGATACGGCCCGCAGCTATGGGGTCAAGGTGGTCCTCCTCGACACGGACGGGGACTGCACCAAGCTGATCCCCGGTTTCCTCGAAGGGGGCGTGACCGGGCTCTACCCGTTCGAGGTGCAGGCGGGAATGGACGTAAGACAGGTGAGATAAGCGTTCCCAAAGCTTCAGATCCTGGGCGGGATCGACAAGAAGGAGATCGCCGCCGGAGGCTACGTTCCCATGTTCGACCACCAGGTCCCTCCGGACGTGTCCTTTGCCGATTACCTGCACTACCGCAAGCGTCTGGCTGAATTGTCCGAGGTTTAGAGCTCCACAAGTTCCCCCGTTGGAAAACCTGGATCAAGGGCATTTACGATGTTTCTTATCACGATCATTCGATTCTGGTAACCGGAGCTGTTAGGCTCGATGTCTACCAAATTCGAGCGTTTGATGACCGTCGGGGGTTTTCCCGAGCCGTTTCTCGAAGGAGATGAATGGTCGGCGCGAAGGCGGCGAAGGGAGCGTCTGGACCGGGTGATCCGGGAAGACGTCAGAGACCTCGAGGACATCCGGAATGTCCAGGTCATCGGCATGTTTCTCGATGCCCTGAGAAGTCGTGTAGGCGGATTGGTCATCCTTTCCAATATTGCCGAAGATCTTCAGGTTTCACCAAAAACCGCGAAATCCTGGCTTGGGGTACTGGAGAGGATGTATCTCGTCTTCCCGGTGTATCCGTACACCAGGAATATCCCCAGGGCTGTGCTGAAACCCCCGAAGGTGTACTTCTTCGACAAAGTGGATTTTGCCGTGATCCGGGAGGGAAAGCTCGAACACCTGATCGAGGTCACGTATGCGGAAAGCCGCCCTCCCGATCCCTACGGTACTATGCGGAGCGGCTTCATCCCGAGCAGGCCGTTCAGATCCACCCTCACCTGCCTCGTCCCTACGAAGTGAGTGGAGTGTTTGTGGGGCGATGAAGTCCAGGCAGGAGCAATGGCGCTCCTGGCCTTTGTAGAATCCCTTCTGTGGCGCCTTCCAGGTGACGGTGTTCTGCTCCTGATCCCATTCGATCATCGTCAGGGACAAGGGGGCGCGCACGATATACTGGCTCAAGGATCTACGCGCATCCTCGTCATTGAGGTGTTCGAGATGGTCGTGTCGGACATTCTTCTCCTCTTCGACGGAAAACGTCCCCTGCACGTGGTCAACCCTGAGGTGTTCGGGAAGCTCCCGAGACTCTGATCTCCGGCCTGGGAGCCACGGCGGTCGCGAGGGGCAGGCAGCGCGGAGAAGGCCGGGGAAGGCCATCCGCCTCATGTCAACCCTGCGCGCTTCAGCGAATCCCACAGGTTCCGGCGCCGGTTGTGCTGAGCTTTCCACCGGTCGATGATCGTCCGGCAGGCGACAGGATCGATCTCTTTGACCGCTCGAAGCCAGTGAGCGTGCTCCTCGTATCGCGAGCCGTACGCATGCGCGGGATCGGGAACCAGGTCCGACGCGTTTTTTTTCACGCATGCAATAAGCGACGGCACGATCGAATCGGCGCCCATCTTCTCCAGCCACTCTCGCCGCGCGCTCGCGCATCGCTTGACTCCGTACTCCTCTTCGCTCCGCGCAAGCTTCGCGAAATGCGGATGTGACTTCTTGAGCGATGTGACGGACGCCAGATCCCCGGCCAGCGTGATGATCTGCGAGCGACTCTTATGGAACTGCTTCGAATCTCCCTTGAGGAAGGCGAACCATTTCTTCACCTGGGTCTGAAACCACTCACGGCCTTTCGCGTCATCGATCCCAGCCTCTATGAGCCAGGACACCCATGTATCGACGAGCTCATTCTTGTCCTCGTTCAGGTGGCGGAAGCTTTCTTCGGCCATCAAGTTCTCCCACCGGCCCAGGAGAATCTGGGCGGGCTTGCCAAAGGGAGAACCGAGGAGCTTCCTGAAGGCGCCCGAAATTTCGTCCCAGCGATGCCTATCTCGATAGATCACTTTCTGAAGATCCATTACCGCCGCCCTGTCCGCATTCCCCCTTCCCTTGGCGACCGCGGAGGCGCATGCGAGAAGCTTCTCGACACGCGCATCGGGAGAGGGCGAGTGAAACTTGAGCTTCTCAATGAGGAGTTTCTCTTCCGGAATCCACTCCTCGTCGCCTTTGAACCCGAACCTCAGCAGACTGGCGAAGGTTTTCGCCACTACATCATCCGCGCGCACGAGATCGTGTTTCTTCACGAGATCCTCGATCAACGGCAAACCATAGGACCATTCTTGATTCAGTTGGACCATGCAGTCTTCGAGATAGCTTTTAGCGTCGAATCGGGCGAGAAACGTATTCAAGATTCGGTGCCACTTCGAGTGTGAGGAAGAAAACCGGTCCTGCCAGTGGGCTGCTGTTCCGATTTTCCGGATCGCATCGTGTATTTCTCTCTGGGAACTCCCGGGGAGGGAAGTGAAAAACTCCACGAACGCGCCATCGTCGAAATCGATGGCCTTGAGCTCATCTTCGGTTCCGCGAAACCTTTCGAGAAACTCCTGGGATCCGTTCTCCTTTGTCGATCTCGCGCACCATTCCCACTTCAGGAAGCAGGTGGTCGTGACGGGCCCGAGGGCGCATTCCCCCTCACCCATCCACTCGGGATACGAGTTCACTCCTTCCTTGA
>Ga0315273_10008752_pt1 | contig 12800 bp, 10 predicted proteins | sample YL17G02_0_MG_FD_205753 | JGI IMG/M metagenome (GOLD analysis project Ga0315273, IMG submission 205753) | Sediment microbial communities from Yellowstone Lake, YNP, Wyoming, USA - YL17G02_0 | ecosystem: Environmental > Aquatic > Freshwater > Lake > Sediment | place: USA: Wyoming | collected...
CATCGCAGAAGTGATGCGGCTTAGGGAGTGTGGCAGGGAGGCAGGGATTCGAGCCCCGATAACGTGGTTCAGAGGCGGAAACCGCGACGTCGACCGTGACCGATGGCCTCGGTGTTGTTAGGGTTGTCGATGTGGCCCCACGGTAGCAAGCCGTCGAACGCCTCGCGCAGCGACAGTTCGCCGATGCGAAAACCCGCCTCGTAATGACGAATCGCGAGCGCGGGGTGGCGATCGAACTCGAAGTTGCCGAGATGGGCATGAGCATCGAGGCACCGCAGGTCTGCCTGGCAGAGATCCATCAGGAACCTGAACGCGTCGCCCGCGTTGCCGGCGTCCTTGAGGTCGTTGGACTGGGTGATCGGGTCGGAGTCGGGATCGTCAGGATCGGAGCCCGGCAACACCTGCTCCATCTCGAATGCCTGTCGCGGACCACGGGCGATGATCGGTTTGGCCCACTCCTGGATCGGGTCATCGCGTTCGCCCCAGTAGTGTTCGCAGGGATCCCAGGCGCCCTGGTCGTCGAGTGCGTTGCGAGCCGCACCCCGGTGGCGACGCTCGGCGGACCAGGCGGGGTTCTCAGAAGGGCTCTGTTCCCTCACCGAGCAACGCGAGGTATCGGTCGTACGCGAATACGCGGTTGCGCCGATTGCCGGTCAGTTCGCGCGCAACGCCAAGAGCCACGAGTCCCGTGATGCCCTTCGCAGCCGTCGGGAACGACAGGTTGGTCCGGCGCGACACTTCGTTGACGGTGGGCACCAGCCGATCGTGGAGCGCCTGAAGCACTCTGAGCATGGACTGTCTCGAACTGCGCGTGGGCGAGCGCCGCTGTCACCAGGACTGGGCAGGAGGGTTCGGCCTCGTGGAACAGGCGCTCCAGGGCAGACATCGCTTCATCGACGAACGCCGTGCTCGAGCGCGGCCACGTAGTTCGACGCCTCCGCCACATCGTCGAATGGCACGCCGGGCGCCTCCTCCAGCTCGAACAGCAGAAGGTCGGACAGCGACGACTGCGTGCCCTCTCAACTTGCTCGCGGCACATCCGTTGAGCTCCAAGAGCCCCCCTTGCCTCCCGGGTGCTACCAAAGTAGTATTGGCCGCTCCACGGCCCATCGCTAGACTTGTCCCATCGAGGAGGAGCAAAGGTGATCGAAGCCCACGGCCTGAGCGACGTCGGGCACGTCCGCAAGACAAATGAAGACAGCTTCATCAGCGACACAGCCCTGCAGTTGTTCGTCGTCGCAGACGGGATGGGCGGGCACTCCGCGGGTGAAGTTGCGTCCGGTCTCGCGGTGGACACGATCGCCGGCTTCATGCGCCGCACCGAAGAGGACGGGGAGGTTTCCTGGCCGTACGGCATCGAACCGAGTCTCTCGTTCTCGGGCAATCGCCTCCGGACGGCGGTCCACCTCGCGAATCGGCGCGTGTTCCGCGCCGCGGAGCGCCACGATGAATACACCGGGATGGGGACGACGATTGTTGGCGCGCTCATCTCAGGGAGGCGCCTCGCGGTGGCGAACGCGGGCGACAGCCGGCTCTACCTGTTCGCCGATGGCCGGCTCACCCAGCTCACACGCGACGACACCTGGGCCGCAACGGTGCTTGCCGCGCAGGGGATTTCCGGCCCTGCTGGGCGTCCGCCGCCATCGATGCGCCACGTGCTGACGAACGTTCTGGGCGCGCAAGAGCAGGCGGACGTGCACATGAGCGAACACGATCTCAGCGGCGGCGAGATGATCCTGTTGTGTTCGGATGGACTGCACGGCGTGCTCGATGACAGCACCCTGCAGATGATATTGAGCGCCGGCGGAACGCCCGTGGAGATCGTGCCGCAACTGATCGAAACGGCGCTGACGCGAGGCGCCAAGGACAACGTCACCGCCGTTTTGGCTCGCTACGACGGAGAGTAGCCGTGGAAGCTGAACGGTCCGCGTCGCCCCGCAGCCTTCCGGCCAGCATAGGCCGGTACCGCATCCTGGGCCGTCTGGGTAAGGGTGGGATGGGCGTCGTCTACAGCGGCTACGACGACATGATGAAGCGCTCCGTCGCCGTCAAAGTCATGATGGCGGACCTCGATGAGGATCCGGAGACGAGCGTGCGATTCTATCGCGAGGCGCATTCAGCGGGACAACTGGCCCACCCGAACATCATCACGATCTTCGACATGGGGGAGGACAACGGCCGCCTGTTCATCGTGATGGAACTGCTCGAAGGGGAGACGCTGAACAAGTATCTGGAGCGCCCTGAGGCCGCCGACGTCGAAAGCAAGATCGACCTGATGATCCAGATCTGCGAAGGGCTTGCCGCAGCGCACTCGCGCGGCATCTTCCATCGCGACGTCAAGCCCGGCAACCTGCTGGTCCGGCCCAATGGCGACCTGAAGATCGTCGACTTCGGCATCGCGCGGCTCGCCTCCTCCAACATGACCGCCAGCGGTCTCATCTTCGGCACGCCCGACTACATGTCGCCGGAGCAGGCACGCGGGCTCGAGGTCGATCAGCGGTCGGACATCTTCTCGGCCGGCGCCGTGTTCTATTTGATGCTGACGGGGCGCAAGCCGTTCGCAGCCCCCGACTTGACCGCGGTGCTGGCGAAGGTCCAGAGCGAAGATCCGCTGCCGATTCGCGAGACCGAAGCCCCCGCCCCGCTCGCGCGGCTGGTCATGAAGGCGCTCTCGAAGAATCCCGACGGCCGGGACCAGTCGTGCGGACACATGGCCGCGGAGCTCGAGAGGCTGAAGCGCGATCTCGAAATCGAGGCGAGACAGTGGATCGGAGACTGCAACCAGCGGCTGCCGTTGCTCGAATCCCTGGCGAATCAGCGCCGCACGTTGATTGACGCGCTGGACGTCGTTCCCGCGCCCCCCGATCTCGAAGGGAGCCGCGTCACGCTGCTTGGAGACCGCGCATCGCTGACGGAGCCGTACCGGCGGAGCGCGGTCGCGGATCTGCTCGCCGGGATCGAGAAAGTCCACACGGCGGCGGTCGAAGATGTCGACAAGTGGCAACGCGCGCTGAAGGCGGTCGAAGACGGATCGCGTGCTGTTGCGGCGGGCCGGGCCCGCGAGGCGATCGCGCACTTGGAGCTGGCGCTCCGCATTGAACCCGCGTCGAAGCGTGCGTCGGCCGAAGCGGACCGCTGCCGCCGTACGATTGCCGAGCAGCGTGCGATTGACGACCGCGCCAAGGCCCTGCTCGATGAGGCCCGAAAGGCCGCCGCCGCGAAACACTGGCAGGCCGCCATTGTCTTGTGCAACGACGCCCTCACGCTCGACAGCCCTGCCGAAGAGGCAACGGCGCTGAAGCGCAAGGCCCTAGAAGCGATCGAAGCGGAGGCGCGGGAGCGCGGGGTCGAGTGCGAGCGGGCGCTCGGCCGCGCGGAAACACACCGGCGCAAGAAGCGCTTTCAAGAAGCGATCCTCGAACTCGAACGGGCGCGCGGATTCAGTCCGAACGCGACGGAGCTGCACCTGTTCGAAGAGCGTCTCAGGGCGTCGATCGCGCAGGCGGAGCGCGGGACCCAGGTGGCACAGGAGGCCGCTCAGGCGATCGCTGCCGCTCGCCAGGCGTTTTCGAGCGGCCAACCGGATCGGGCGATTGCGGACCTCCGGTCGTTTCAGGCGCGTGCGCCTGAAACGGCGATCGCCGCCGAAATCAGCCGGCTCGAAGCTGAGGCGAAGCGCATGGCGGCCGCGGAACGGCGTGCCGCCGAAGCCGCGGTGCACGCCAACGCGGCTGAAACCGCGCTGGCCGCTGGCAACTCGCAGCAGGCATTGGAGTTGGCGACCCGCGCGCTGGCGATTGACCCGGGTCACCTCCTCGCGCGCAAGGTCTCGGGGCTCGCGGGCGCGGAGGTGAGGCAGCAGGCCGAAACAAAGGCCCGCGCGGCGACAGCGGCGCAGCGCATCGAAGAGGCGAAGCAGCAGATGGCCCGTGGCAAGTTCCAGAAGGCACGGGCGCTCGTGGCGGCGGCGGCGGACCTGAACCCTGCCAGCAGCCAGCACAAGCTCGTCTTCGCGTGGATCCAGGAAGAGGAGGCGCGAGTCGCGGCCGAGGCCGAGCGTCAACGTCTCGCGAAACAGCGCGCGAAGGCCGTCGCGCCGATCGTGGAACGCGCGCGCGCCGCAGAGGCGCAACGCGATTACGAGCGTGCCGCGTGGACTGCAGAAAATGCGCTTGCGGTTGATCTGGACTGCGCCGAAGCGAAGGAGATCCTGCGCCGCGCCCGAGAGCAGCTCCAGGCGCAACCCGAACTCGCGGACGAGACGGTCGATCTCACGAACGGCGCCGGCCGGTCCGGCGACCCCGACGACACCGTGTCGTTGACACGCCCGATCGGGCTCTGGGGGCGCGTCACGGACGTGTTCAGGCGCTGGACACAGCGGGAAGGGACCGTGGCGCGGGAGGAGAAGCGGCAGACCGATGAATCGCAGCGCGTGAGGACGCTACCCGGGTTATTAAGGGGCAAACACGTGGCCAAGCTACTGATCTTCCGCGGCGAAGCGATGCACGCGCAGGTTGAGCTGACCGGCCAGACCGTCCGGATCGGCCGCAGCCCGCAGGACGAAATCGTCCTCGAGGATCCCAGTAAGGGCGTTTCGCGTACCCACGCCGAGATCCGCTTTGAGGGGGGCCGTTACGTCCTGGTGGACAACCAGAGTCAGAACGGCATTTGGGTGTCCGGATCGCGCGTGTCTTCCGTCGTGCTGGAGCCCGACGTCGTCGCGAGCGTCGGTCCATTTCGCCTGATGATTGAGGCGCCGGTCAAGGCGGGGGCGGTGCGCGCCACGGACATGCAGACCGAGGTGATCCCGCGGTTGGACCAACCAACCGGACCGCTGCTCGAGGACGGCGGTCGGGTCCCCGAGGAACCAGCCCCGCGGCCGCGCGTCGCTGACGCGCCGAAAGTACGTCGATGGTACGAACAGCCGCGCACCTGGGTCGTCACTGGTGCCGCCGCATCGCTGATCGCGGCGTCGGGGTTTGCCGTGTACATGTTGCTGCAGAAGCAGCGGCCGACCTTTGATCTCGCTGTGGCGAGAGCAATGGTCGACGGCGGAAACTGCCAGCAGGCGGTGGTCGAACACATCGATCCGGCGCTGCGTGCGAACCCGAACGACGCGACGGCGCTTGAACTGAGACGCAGATGCACGACGCCTCCGCCGGCACCGGAGCCGCCGGTGGTGCCGCCCCCCCCGACCGCCACGCAACAACTGGACGAAGCCGAGACGTTGATTGCAGCAAAGGACTGTCCAAAGGCGCTCGATAAGATCAACGAGGTGCTTGCCACCGACCCGAACAACGAGCGAGCCAAGGTGCTGGCTGCAGGAGCGAATGCCTGCATCACTCCACCACCCCGTGTGCCGCGGGTCCCGACCGACCCCCTGGCGGTAAGGCGCCCACCCTCAGAAGGGGGGCTCGAACCCTTGCCGAAAGAGCTGGAGGAGGATTACCAGAGCCGAATGCTGGCGATGCGGGCGCGGTACGACAATGCGGTTTCCATGCTCCAGAAGAACAGGTACGTGCAAGCTGCCAGAGAATTCGAACAAATCGCCAAGCAGGTGCCCGACGGCTACTTGGAGTTGGCGCAGCGACTTGACGCTGCGCGTAACGTTATCAAGGATGAGGCGAAGAAAAGCTTCGACGCCGCGCAGGCTGCGGAAAACCGCGGCGACTTCGACGCCGCCACTGATGGGTATCTCCGCGCGCGCGAGCTGGATCCGGGCATCCAAATCGACGAGCGCGTGCGGCGGATTGCCGACCAGAAGCTCCTGCTTGGCAGAAGAAAATGCAGCGAAGGGCAGCTCGATTTCTCGTACGGGACCAATCCTGCAGCGGCCATCGCGGCGTTCCAGGAGGTCATAAAGTTGCTGCCGCCGTCGGAACCCTGCTACGCGATAGCCAGGGACCGACTGAAGCAGTTGGGTAAGTAGCCTCCTTCTCCGGAGCAAAGCATGAATCGCAAGAGCGCACGATTGTGGCTGCTGGTGCTTGCCTGCCTGATTCGATTCGAGTGCGCGGGAGCGCAAGGAACGCCAGACCCGTGGTACGGCCGTCAGGTCAAGCCAAAGAACATCGACAATCCCAGGAACTTTCCGGGCGCTTTTTCTATCGAGCTGCCAAAGGGCTGGCAGCTCGCGCCTGGCCACACGGGAACTGTCTTTTCGGTCGTGGAGAAGACCAGACAATCGGAGGCGGGGGCGCTCATTACGCTCGAATACATGCGGCTGCAGGCCCCGCTGGACCCGCTGGACCAGGAACTCATTGCTGGAGCGGGCGAGAGGGAGCTGAAAGAAGTGCAGGCTCGGGAGTTGAGCGGCAAGCAGTTCACGAGCCAGATAAAGAAGGGAGAGGTCGGGCCGTTCATCGTCATCCAGTACAACCGGCCAGGGCTGTCGGGGGGGGATGACCACGTGGTTCAGTATTCGATGCCCATAGGTACGACGATGTACCGGCTGATTTGTATTGCTCCCGCGGCGGCGGTGGAGAAGTTCAGGCCTGTATTCGCGCACGTCGCCGCATCCTTTACACCGGTCAGACCTGGCGGCAGTTGATGAACCTCGACATACGGCCGACACGGATCACGTTCCGGGCGGCCTACTACGGCGCGGCTGTCCTGGAACCCGTGGCCACCCGAAATCACCGACGGGCTTCTGCCTTCTCTGGATTCCGCACGGCCGGGACGGCGTGCGGCACGAGGTGAAAGGCCGAAGCCGTGGGCCCTGGCGTAGCGCCCTCGTCGAAGGTGCTGCGCGGGGCGCTGCCCGCCGCAAGGTCCGGCGGTTGGTGTGTGCCGCTGGCGTCTGACCGGATGATCTACGCGAGCCGGCTGACGAGCTGCGTTCGGGAATCCACGCCGATTTTGTCGAAGATGCGCGTGAGGTGCCGTTTCGTCGTCGTCGGCGCGATGCCGAGCATCGACGCGATCACCGCGTTCGGGTAGCCGCGCAGCACCAATTCCGCGACCTCCGCCTCTCGCGGCGAAAGCCCATACCGGCAGGCGAACGCCTCACGCTCGATGCCGAGTTCGCGGACGCTTACCGCGATATGGGGATTGCCGGTACCAGTTGCGATCGGCAGCGCGTGGACGTACAGCGGCTCGCCTCGAGCGTCCGTCAGCAGAGTCACGGCCGCTGGCCGAGGCGCGACGGGGTCGAGTTCCCCAATCCGCAGCAGGTGGTCCCGGAGCATGACGACCAGGTCAGCCTGGTACTCCCTCTGAAGCCGCGCGCGGAGGCTGACCGCCGCTGGATTCTGGTAGACGATTCGCGTGCGGTCAAACACGAACACCGCCAGGCGCAGCCCGTGCACGATTGCGGCGAAATCGACCGCCGGCGCGTCCGCCATGGGTGCATCATGCCACCAGACGCGATCGATGGATCGAGAATAGCGTGCGCCGGGCCCCCTCACCCGCTCGTCCCGCCCCTCAGCGCCGTTCCAAGAACTTGAGCGGGCTGTCGAACTGAAACCCGAAGAGCCTCGGGTTTTCGCCGATCACAGCCGCCGAGACGATGGAGAACACGTAATTGTAGGTCTCGAGCGGCAGCCGATCCCTGTGCTTCGCGAGCAGCTTCCAGAAGTTGCGTTCTCTCGGATCGGCGGGCATCGTCCGCAACAGATCGATGACGCGGTGTTCGCCCCAGTTGTACGATGCCATCACGAGCAGGCCCGACGCCTGTGCGTCCGTGGCGTAGATGTCCTTCACGTATCTCGCCGCGGCCGCCGTGGCCTTCTCCCAGTTGCACCGATCGTCGTCTGGATCTGGCCGCGGCACCGATTCGAGCGGTCCGACCTTCAGGCCGTACGTGCGCCCTGTTTCCGGAATGAACTGCCACATGCCCTTGGCGTAACCCCAGCGCGTCGGCGTCCCGCTGCGGCAGGCCTCGACGAAGTCGCTCTCCTGCATGGCGAGGTAGAAATACTGGGGCGGAAGACCCCGAGCGATGAAGGCCGCGGCAATTCTCTGTGGATACCCGAGGTCCTGCGCTCGCTTCACCGCGCGCGCGAACCGACCGGTGGACTGCCACAGCCCTATGTAGCGCGTGACCTCCCGGACATAGTCCGGCGGCGCAGCCACGTCGCATTCGCCGAACATGCGCGTGACGCGAAGGATCAGCTGCTCCTTCGCGTTCAGCGTTCGATCGTACAACCCCGCGACGTAGCTGTCGTAGTTCCTCTCCAGTTGGCGGCGCTGGGCCATGTACTGCGCGACCTGCTGTTGGCCAGGCGCGTCGCCGGACAGCGCCAGCCTTCGTTCGATCTCGGCGATTTGCACGTCGAGCGTCTTCATGGTGTAGAAGAAACCCTGCGCGTGCTTTTCCTGCTGGCTGATGAGCCGATACTCGTACAAGGCGTAGCCGGCTGCGCACAGCGCCACCAGCGCGACCGCGGCGACGATCGCTCTCTGTCTGCGCCTTTGCTGCTCCTGGATGTTCCGGAACGCCTTCCGAATCATCAGCGTTCGCCCGCCGACGGGTTCATCGCTTTCCGATCCGAAGTAGCGCTGGGCGCAGGCGTCCAACTGGGTGCTCTCGTCGGTGGTCGGCTCCGCGCGTCCTCCAGGAGCCGCCTCTGCCGGCGTTGCTGGATCGATCTGCAGCATCGGGCCGTCCGCGCCCAGGGTGATGGTGACACCCTCCCCTATCGGTGCGGCGTCGACGCGCCCTCCGTCGACGAACAACCCGTTGCTGCTCTGCAGATCGCGAACGATCCACTGTCCGCGTAGCCGTAACACTTCCGCGTGGCGGCGGCTGACGTGGTCGTGGTCGAGCTGAATCTCGCATCCTGGTTCGCGCCCGATAAAGAAGGAATTGGAGAAGCCAAGGACCCGCCCGTCCGGCAGACGGACGGTGAGTGCCGATTCGTCCGACGCGCGCGGCGGTTCAGTTCCTCGCATCGGCTTCTCTGGCGGCGACCTGATAGATTCGTTCAGGATAACCCTGGTAGACCAGCCGCCAGGTCACCGGCGGGTGAGCCAGGCAGGGTAGACGTCTGAGGGTCTCCAGGATGATCGGCGCCCCCCCCTGCCACCCCGGATTGGAGTGCGTGAGGATGATGCCCTCTTGAATCTGCTCGCACCTTTCATAGACGGCAAAGGGTACCATTTTGACCCGCTCCGATCCGAGTGGGTTCATCCAGAAGTCGAAGAAGCACAGATCCCCCGGATCCGCGACGATGGTCCGCGTCCTCTCCGGCACGTGCTCGCGAATCCTGACGTACGTGTGTGTGATTCTCTGGAAGGCCCCGAACGCAATCTGCTCACCCTTCCAGTTGAACCAGGTGTGGACCGCCAGTGCGACGACGCCCATCGACGACGCAACGTGTCGCACCCGGGCGCTGCTCGCGGTGCGCATGGCCTCGCCTGTGAGGAAGCACCCGGCAACGATCGCGAACATCGCTCCAGGGGCGTACACCACCAGGTGTCGCGACAGACGATGCATCGGCACCAGGTGCGTCAAGCTCTGGGATCCAAACTGGTGGTATAGCAACGGCCAGAGCAGCCAGACGACAGCGACCGTGAATCCGGCACGTGCGCGCCGATCCGCTCGTCCTCTCAGGACCCCGAGCGCGAGGGCCCCGATCGCCAGGAACGCGACCGCCCAGCAGAACAGGAGGCCGTGATACGCCTGATCCTGATTCAATTCCCCCCAGCCGCCTCGCAGCCACCACGTCACCGGAGCCAGGAGGCTGAACGGGATCGTTCCGGGATCCGTGTTCAACCCGGCCCGCGCGATCGACTCCACGGTTCCGTAATGACGGTCGACGACATGGAAACGAAGAAGGAAGTCGCCTGCACCGCGGAGGTACGCAACTCCCTCCGCTACGCTCACCAGCGCCCAGCCTGCGGCATACGCGGCGCAGTCAATCGCGGCGGCGCCCGACCGCCTGCCTGCCCAGATTGTCGAGCAGGCGAGCACCGCAGCTGCTCCGACGGGCAGGAGCAGGACATCGTTCGCCCTGATGAGATGACATACGCCCATCGCGATGCCCGCGCCCGCCAGAATCACCCGGCGCTGCGACTCGGGACGAACGTAGGCCGCGACGACCAGCAAGAGCGAGAAACTCACCCAGCCCGACTGCAGAGCGTCAGGCATGACGACCGTCGAGAAGAACACGTCCCCCGGGTACGTTGCATAGAGAAATGCGGCCAGCAGGCTGTACGGCCGGCCAAACAGGATCCGGGTCGAACCGGCAATCGAAAGCAGGCCGGCGAGCGAGCACGCGAGCGGCCAGAGTGCGAGCGCGACTTCGCGCTTACCCAGGATCCAAATCGGAAGTGCGACGGGGAGGTAGGTACCGACGTTCAGCCCGTTGACGTGGTTCCGGGTGTGGTAATTTCCGAGGACGATCCAGATGGCGTCGGTGACATAGCCCGGAGCGTCCTCGGTGTAGTAGCCGTTCCAGTAGACGACCCGCAGCGCCAGCCAGAGTGAGACGATCACCAGCAAGGCGAGCCTGAATCTCACGGTACTCATCACGGGGCACCGTCTGCTGCGGGGGCGCCTGTCGAGCGGACGGATGACCTCGAGCCGGACGCTACGGGACGACCGGCCTGACGGTGATCGGCTGGGACGATGTGGTCTTCCGGCCCGCATCGTCTGTGACCGTGAGGGTGACCAGGTACATGCCGGACGGCGTGTAGTCGTGCGTGGCCTTGATGCCGGTCTTCGCAGCGCCGTCGCCGAAGTCCCAGTCGTAGCGGACGATGGTGCGTCCGGTGCCCGGCGTCGATCCGGAGGCGTCGAAGTTCACGATCTGCAGCACCTCCGGCGTGATGGGCGAGAAGGTGAACGATGCGACTGTCGACGCGGGAATCGTCGACGTCGTCGTCGTGGTGGTGGTCGTCGTCGTCGTGGTCTCGGTGATCTTCACGACCCCGGGGCCGACGGGTGTCTGGCTCTGACACCCCGGCGCGAGCACGGCGAGCAACGGTGCGGCGAGCAACAGCTTACGCATGGCTACATGGTCAAGTTGATGCCTACCACGGGAGTGACCGTGGCGTGCAGACCGTTATTCTTCAGCGTGATGATCGCGTTCAGCGACAGCAGCATCTTGCCCTTGAGATTCACCTTGACGCCCGGAACGAGAAGCGCCTTGCTGATGCCCTTGGACGAGGCGAGCAGCGATTGCGCAGACGTGATGCCGGACACGCCTGTGGCGGGAGTGACAGCGCCCAGGACGACCTGGCCTCCGCCCAGGACCTGCTGTCCCAGGAACTCCATCAGCAACGTCACCTTGGGCGCCGCCTCGACTTCGATGCCGCCCGCATACTGGAACTGGTGCCGTACAGAGACCGTCTCACCGGGACTGCCGGCTGCTGCGTCGACGCTCTTGCTCCAGAACTCGAAGCCCGCGGAACCGTGAGGCCGGAACCGGCCACGGCCGCCGGACGCGACGGCCGAGACGAGGGTGCGCGTCACGCCAAGGCCGCGGAGATTGTCGCGATCGCCCGTCGGCAGGCGCATGGTCAGCAGCACGGCGATCCCACCTGGGTCGGGAAGATCGGGACCTTTGAACTTGACGACACGGTACTTCGCAATGCCCGCGACGTCCCCGATGCCGGAAAAGACGGTGTTCGTCTCCGCCAGGCGGGCGAGCGTGCCGTTGCCGTTGATCAGCGACGACGTCCCGGAGAGCTTGACGCTCACCATCGGGACCACGACGCCGATATCGAAGTTCTCGGTGACGCCGACGATCCCCGACATCGCCAGCGTCTGGGACGTGAGTTGGAGGTTGGCGGTTGCCGTGCCCGACGCAGTCGGGGTGGTCGCCGCCACGGATCCGACAGGCAGAGCGGAGAGCGAAAAGCCGCTCAATTTGTCGTATGACGTGGAGCTGAAGCTCACACCCACGCTGACCTTCCCCTCGCCTGAGGTCAGCGCACGCTCGGTGAATGCCGGCCCGAACGTGGTGGCGGTACGCGCGAGAAGGCCGGTGGATGGATCCAGCTTGAAGATAAACCCGCCGGAGGAGGTGCCCAACGGCGCCGTCGCGATTTCGACGGCCGTCGTCAGCGCAATCGCGTCACCCACGGGACGGGCAGTGGCCGGGTTGGCCAACGCGACGAGGACCTGCTGCGCCGTTAGGTCCGGAACCGTGGTGACCTTCTGCCCCAATGCGGGAGACGCGCACGCCAGCGTCAACAGCATGACCGCAACAGGCAGGTGACACCTGATCCTCATACTCATTGAACCGCCTCGCAGGAGGGGCAGCAGCCCGGGGGGATTATCGAACGCCCAACGGGCCAAGTCAAGAACTAAAGAGGCCCTGAACTAAAGAGGCCCTGCCTCCGACCGTCCTGCCCGCTGCAGCCGCCGGGCTCGGCTCGCGCCCAGCGCACCTTCAATCGACTCGACGCCGCGCGCGCCAGTTTCCTCAAGGAGGTCACACTTGCGGCCTGAGAAACCAGACTCAATCAGTCGTAGTTCGTCGGCTCAAGACCCCTAGTTCCCGACTCTCATGCGGTAGAACGCGTAACGCTGATCGCGCTCGCTGTATTCCTTGATGATCTCGGCGGGCCCCGTCGCCATCGCCTTGCGGCAGACCTCCTGCTGCGCGGGATCCTGCGCGTTGCACCAGAAGTTCCAGTGCAGGTAGATGCCGCCGGTATAACGGCGCCCGAGCAGGCTCACGTACGCCGGGTTGGCGACGACCTGTGCCATCTGCCCGGCGTTGACACCCCAGAGATGAAACATGCCGGGATTGTGCGTCAGCACGTACGAATTGCGCGGAAGTTCCTGGGCGAATAACCGCGCGAATCGCACATCGGCGCGCGCGGCCCACCCTTCCTCTGTTGTCGCGCGA
>Ga0315273_10008754_pt1 | contig 12799 bp, 14 predicted proteins | sample YL17G02_0_MG_FD_205753 | JGI IMG/M metagenome (GOLD analysis project Ga0315273, IMG submission 205753) | Sediment microbial communities from Yellowstone Lake, YNP, Wyoming, USA - YL17G02_0 | ecosystem: Environmental > Aquatic > Freshwater > Lake > Sediment | place: USA: Wyoming | collected...
ATGGGTACGGTTTGAGTGATTCCTTGAAATATTATGAAGTAGAGCTTGATTCCTTGGATACAACTAAATCCGGGGAATCAGGGTCGGCACCTACTGACTGGCCTGTTTTTTTATTGGGCGGTAAAACGCCGTTAACTAATGTAGCTGCTATAAAAATTATTGAAGCTCAAATTCCGTTCTCGTGGTATGTATTTAATGATGAAAATACCGATAATTCCAGTTCAAATTTGGCTCGCTGGACTTTAACGGAAAGTAGTGGGGGTGTATACTATCCAAAACTAACGCCTGGAAATTATGCTGGTGGGGACGCATTGGCAACCGCTTTACAATCTGCTTTGAATGCTGCTAGTAGCAATTACATTGTGAGTTACTCGTCAATCACTCAAAAATTAACGTTTACTTGCTTAAAAGTTGGTGTAACTCAATTCTCATTTACTTTTGGACTTGATACCAATTCAGGGAACAAAAATATCAGATTATTTATGGGGTTCCCTGGCGGTGAAACTTTGTCCACTTTTAATACTTTAAGATCTCCCAATGCTGTTTTGGTTTCTGGCCCAAATTATATTTATGTGAACTCGCTGGCTATTGGAAACTTGACTAATGTATATTTACCACAAGGCTCCATTAATTTGGGTGGCGGTAATGCCGGGCCTCAAATGGCGCGTATACCTGTAAACACAACCAGTGGGTCAGTTATTTTTTGGCAAGATCCCGATCCTCAAAAATGGTTTGATTTAGAAAATTTGGGAACACTTAATCAGTTTGATTTGTTTTTGACTTTGGGTAATACAACAACTCAAACCCCACTTCGATTGAACGGACTTTCATTTTCAATTAAATTGGGTGTATTGGCAAACAGTGAAATTCATACAACTTCGTCTTCCGTTGATTCAAATATGAAACGTATTCGCAAATATTAATAAAGTATGGGTAGTATTGTAAGATGGCTGCATTATCTCTTTCTATCGATGCAATAAAACCAATGAATCGTTGGGCTAACAGTAGTATTAGACCTGGAGTAGTTGGGTCTGTTGGTGATGTTTTATTAACCCCAAAATTTAAACATTCTATGCCAGATTTACCAATCCGGTATGATCCGTATTTTCGAGGAAACAAGGAAAGTAGGTTGGGTAGTAATGTGCAGGACGGAACTGAAAAAAGTTTTGATTCCGGTGGTCTTGGACCAAGAACTATTGATAGTAACTGGGGTGGTCGGAGAAAGTTTAAAGTTCGAAATGGATACATTTTTCAAGATATGCGCCCGCCTGATAAATACGATGAACCGGTTCTTGGTTCAACACCACAATATTCGTTTTTAAACAAAGTGGCAACTGTATACAATGCAAAACGAACAGGTGAAAATTTTTTACCTTTACCAGGCGAGTACGAACCAAAGCAAGGTCAAGTACCCAGGGGTGGCGCGTACCCTTACACAAGAGCAATTGCTGAAGGAACTGAACCGCCAAATCCTCAAGGAATAAAATTGGCTGATTTAATAGGCGATGCAATTCGTAAAAGAGGATTATTACCTGGTCCTCATAAACCCAATAAACGTATGAAATAATGTATGTGACTAATAAAAATGGTACCAGCTTCACTTAAACCATTTTGGGGTCTGGTTGTACAGAAAGGCCCCTGGAAAAGTACAGCGACCGATATTGCTAGAGCCCGGGAAAAAGATAAACCTTCTGTTGGTGGAGGGATTCCGCTAGGCGGTCGCGGTCATGCCGGACATGCTGAATTCAAATCGGTAATGACACCTTACCAAATTGATGCTACAGGATCGACATTGAACCCTAGTGATTTTGCAATGCGTTCTGCTGAAACAGCGCCGTACATGAAAAGACAAGGAACAAGAGGTGGTGTGATAAAAACTGGGTTAACGTTAGGCGCCAGGACCCCACTGCAAACAGGACATAAGATGGGCACGGCGCCATTAGAAATGATGGTTGAAAACCCTCCACAAATGTCAACTGGAACGGGTATTCAAACAGCCTCGTTGATACCTGAACATCATATGGAAGAGTACCTTCCTTCTTTAATAGGGTCTGAAGGAGGTTTGGAAGATGATGAGAGTGTTGCTAATTATGGGACAGCCGTGCCGTATTCTACACCTGTAGAACAGTACCCGGCAACTTATGAGTACACGGCGCCTACATACGATCAAATCACTCAGACTTTGGCGGCGAGTACAAATGCAATGGATGAATTAAGGAAACAAGTTATGAACGAAAGAGCAAAAGGGGTTATAAGAAGAGAGTTGCAGAAAGCAAGGGCTTCGCAATACTTGGAAAAGGCTCGCGGAAATCTTCAAACTCCGCCAACTTCTTCAGCTAATTCTTTTAGGTACAAAAAATCTTATACACCAACTTTGAAACCAATCAAAGAAGTACGCAGTTTAAGGGAACAGGGAGGTCCTAAACCAATAAGACCTGAAAAGCGGACCAGGAACGAACGTTTAATTGAAGACTTTTATACGAGTAATGATCAGTCAAGAATTCCAATGAAACGTTCTTTAAAGACAACGAAAAAAGTTGCAAAGGACAAAAGATTAAAACTCGCCCCATTATCTAAAATTCCAAAAAGAGATGTTCAGATAAAATTAAAAATTGGCGAACGGAGTGAAAAAAAGAGATCAATGGATGCTGGTACAAGAACTGTGAAGGGCGGTAAAAAGTTAAAACTAGCTCCTTTTGAAAAATAATGTGTGCCGTATATATAAATGGATACCATAGTTTCTACTTTAATTCTATCTCAATCATTTACTTTTTTATTGTTAATTATTAGCGAAACATTAGCCTTAACTAATTCGCCTTATTCTGGTATTATTCATGCTTTAATACTAAACCTACAAAACGAACTTTTTGCTAATAGTAGACAAGATTCATAATGTATGATTTTGCAAGTATATAATAAAATGGCCAAGTGATTTAACAGAAAAAAAAGATGACTTTATATTCTGCCGATGTACTCGATATGGCTAAACCAGTTCCTAAAAAGGGAAAGGTCAAGAAGAGTGATGTGGAAGTTGTTGATCCTGAACCTACGATTGAAGCAACCTCCGTCAAGGAAAAAAAGGCTCCTACCGAAAAACAACTTGCCGCTTTGGCAAAAGCCCAGGAGTCCCGAAAGCGCAAGAGAGAAGAGATTGAAATTGCAAAGGTTGCAGCGGCCGAGCAGGAAAAATTACTTATTGCGGCTGCTGAGGAAAAACAAAAACTTGCTCAGGCCAAGAAAGATGCTGCTAAAGAAAAAAGATTAGCAAAGAAACAACAACAACAACAACAAGAACAGCAATTACCCAGCCCTGCAGAAAGTTTGGATGAGGAAATTGATCGTGCTGTTGAAGAAATAGTACCGCCCGCGCCAGTACACAAAAAGTCAAAAAATGATGAAGGGGCACCTGCTTGGTTTAAACAGTATGTTGCCGGTGTAAAAAAGGAAGAAGCTGTTATTTCCAGTGACAAGAAACCAAAGAAACAAATTCAACGCGAAGCAGAAGATCATGCTCAAAAGAATTGGTCTGATTCATTTACACGCGATCGTGTTCGTAATGAAGTTGATGGACACATGTCTCGAATGTACCAAATGATGTTTACCGGCCGAAAAATGAAATAATGTTAAAAAGTTAAAAATGTATGTTTTTTCCAAAAAATATAAATAGTGACGTTTAATTTTGTAAATGGCCCAAATGTCTGAAAAGAAACCTGAACCGACTGATCTGGAATTTCCACAACTTTGGGAAAATTATGCTCAATTGTTGACTTCAAGACAAAGAATGTTACAGTCAGCTCTTGCGTTTTATGTTAGCGCTGATGTTTCGGTGAAGGCGTTGTACGATTGCGAAATCAAATTAGGATTACCACTTATTGAACATGTACCGGAAACTCAACAAGGAAAAAATGCTTTGAGCAAATTTACTTCTACTGTTGGCAGTTATACTACTATTCTGCACCGCTTTAAAGAAACTTATAACTTTTAATAAAGTATGAGGATTATTATATGAAAGACAAAGCTTTACTTGTTAAACCTATTCCTGTGCCTACAAAGTATAAACACCCTTTACCAGAGTATGATCAATTACCAATTCATGAATTTACGATGGGTCTAATTGCCCCAAAAGGTGCAGGGAAAACAACTACAATTTGTAATTTGTTGCATTTCTACAAAAACTATTTTCATACAATTCTTGTATTTTCGCCAACCATTGAGAGCGACGAGAAATGGGATTGGGTTAAAATACAAAAATTAACTATTGAAAATTTACCTCTAAAAAAGTGGATAAAGGAAATGTCTGTGAGAAGAGAAAAGGATGCTATTGTTCAACCAGCACCACTTGAACATGAATTGGAAGGATTAGTAAATCAACGTGAAAATTTTACTGGAAAAATTCCTGAAGAACATTTTTTTGACAAGTACGATGATGCAAAGTTTATGGAAATAATGGAAGAACAAATGACTTTGATAAAGGCTTTAAAGAAACATAATCAACCAAAGTATTTGGCAAATAGAATTTTAATTATATTTGATGATCTTGTGGGTAGTAGTCTTTTTTCTGGTAGTCGCGGAAGTTATTTTAAAGGTGTAAATACAAGGCATCGACATTATAGTGCAAGTTTTTTAATGGTGAGCCAAGGGTACAAGGAAATCCCGAAAACAATACGAACAAATTGGACATGTTTAATTGTTTTTGAAATTGGTAATGAAAGAGAAGTTCAGGTTATTTATGAAGAATACGCGATGGGTTTAAGAAGTGATGATTGGTTAGAGTTGTATAAACATGCAACAGAAGCTGATCATTCTTTTCTTTATATCAACTTTCAAAAACCTAAAAAGTTAAGAATGATGAAAAATTTTACTAATTATTTGTTTATTGGGGATGTGAATAAAGATTAAAAAAGTGTGTGATTAATAGTATGCAGAGAGTTTGTGTTTACTACGAATCATGGGCCCCTGCGTGGACGAACGATCCTCTACAAATGAGTCTTTCTGGAATATCCGCCCCGACTACCATTGTGAACATTTCCTTTGCCCAACCTGCGTGTGCTTATGTGGCTGGCCAAAAATCATGGCAGGGAACGGGTCTAAACTTTTCGCAAGACTTTGCGGTTGTTTGTGCGGCAATACAAATTCTGAAAAAGAAGGGGATTAAAGTAATGTTGAGTGTAGGTGGTGGTAGTTACTGGAGCGATCATAATGTTGTTTTCAAACCTGCAAATTGTGTGGCTCTTATGTTAGACTTGGGGTGTGTTGGTATTGATTTGGATTGGGAGGCTGGCGAGGCTCACGATTATCAGCTCACGAATGCAATTGCTGCATTAAAACCTTTAATGCCAAAAGGTACGTTTCTCACTTTTGCAGGAACAAGTACAGGTGCGTATGGTAAAACTGGTAATGGCGATAATTACCAAGGTATGAATATACATGCCATGACTAACCAAGGGGATAATGTTGATTGGATCAATATTATGGCGTACGACGCAGGACCCGACTATGATCCTATAGGTGCTTTAGAATGTTATAGGATGTACTACAAGGGGCCATTACTGTTGGGTTTTGAGATTGGTGATATGGCTTGGGGCGGATATAAAATTACCCTTCGCGATGTAGTTAATTGGTGTAGTAGAGCCTTAAAAGAAAATAGAAATAATGGAGTTTTTATATGGGCCTACCACAAGGACCCCGCAGGTACTCCTACCGTAAAGGACATTATCACTGTCGCGACTGCATTAGCGTAAAAATGTATGAATTTAAATTTTACTTTAAAAAGAGACAGGTAAGAAGAAAATATTTATGATTCCTACCTTTACTATTTTTGTTTCTACACCAGCTACAAATGAAGAAAATGATATTGTTAAACGATTTAATGAATTAGGGTTTGCGCCGCTTGTGGATGCTAACCATAAAAAATCTCACTCCTGGTTTATAAATAATGTTAATCCGGTACCTCATAAGCTGTTTACGTTTCAGCAACAAAATATTTATTTTTACGATGTCCTGGATTTACATCCCGACATGGATTTTACACCGCAACTTATGATTCATTGGAATCACGATTCAATTCTTACTGAAGAAGAATGGCGATGGATTCGGGAATGGCTAGTTTATAACTTTTATACTTGTTATGACATGACAGATTACATGACTGAAGGTATTCAAAAAGCCGAAGCGTTGTTGAAAAAACCTTTTACCGAGAAACGCGACTTGAAGGCCGAAGTTGTTGCAAAGTACCAGGATTGTTACTCGTTTAAAACTCACCTTGTAGTTGAAAAAGATACAATGCTTTATGAAATTTGTAAACCAAACACTGATTTACCGTATACTTCGGTTATTAGAAAATACAGTGAACGTGGACATCGTGCATTCTTTCCCACTTTGTATATTTGTCAGTCGTGGGGCGTTTCACGTCATGATCTGCCTTTCTTGTCGTATATCTGGAAACAGTTATCACTAGAAGGTGATTTTGATATGGATGAAATGTTGCGCGAAGCAACCCAAAAATGTTATCCTTCAAAAACCGGTATCCCTGAACCTGAACCTGAAGTATACAGAAGAAATATTGCTGATGTTTTATTAACTTTACAAACTCAACAAGATGGTGTTTTGTGCGGTCATGTTTTTAATGATGTACCTGAGGAAATCAAAAAGAGGTTTTGTTAATACGTTTACTTTATTAATAAAAGTCCTTCGGTTGCATTACTCATTATATAAGTAAAGTTTTGTACAGGAATAAAAGTTGTAGCCCGACCATCGATTAAAGATATTCCCTCAGTGGTTAAGATTGTTAAATCAGGGCACTTGTTATGGATTAGGGCAGTCAAACGATTACCAATTGTCAAGTCCCCAATATATGTATGCAACTCGCCAAGAGTTGGAATAGTAATGGTAATTGGGTCGAAGGAATCAACAATTATAAAACTGATAAATTGGTCCATGGTCAAAATTGTATCATTAGTAATAGTGACAATTCCTTTTGATTCAATAAACGTGGATTTACAAACAACAGTACCATTGTTTAAAATAACCTGACCTCCAAGGATTGGGTTTTGCGCGCATAGAATATCGCCAGTACCGATGGTTGATGTCCATTGTAGCGGATTAAAGATTCCTTGCGACATTAAAATTTGTGAACGTTCACCCAAACTTGACGGCAGAATAAAATTATAAGAACCCGAAACAGATGTGATTGTTACAGCCCCTGACTGTGTTCCAAAAAGAGTTATGTTGTTTGTAATTGGATCGACAAAAGTTGGGTTCAACAATTGTGGTGAATTGTCGCAAACTACTTGACCACTGCCGTTCAAAGAATTAATGGAAAGAATATTACCGTTGTATGATAATGGCGATAAAACATTGATTGTAGTAAGGAAATTTTCAAGTGATGGTGGGTCGGACCAATTACAAAAAGTACCGTCGGATGTTAGAATTTGACCTTGCTGGCCAATTGTTGTTAAACCTGTACCTCCATTGGAAATTGGGATTATACCACAATCAATAGAAAGGATTTTTGATGAGGCTGATTCAGTACTAACTACAGACAGGAATGGGGTTGTTGTAGATAGTTGCACGGAGGTCAAAAATTGCGGCGTTGTATACTCCAAACCTGTTCCAAGAGAATTGACTGTTAGGATTTGCGATGCCTGTCCAGTAGCTGCCAGTCCTGTACCGCCATGTGAGATTGGGATTGTAGAACAGTCAATTGTTAATGTTCCTGTTGAGGTTATTGTATTCGTGGATACATCTAGAAAAGGGGTGCTTGAAGATATTGAGACTGAAGTTACTGATTCAGGTAGAGCTGAATATTCTAAAGCAGTTCCTGTAGAATTTACTGTTAGGATCTGGGAAGGAAGACCAAGAGTTTCGAGCCCTGTGCCGCCATAGGAGATTGGGATTGTGGAGCAGTCAATTGAAAGAGTTCCTACAGATGTTACCGAGTCTCTTGAAACAGATATAAAAGGTGTATTGGTACTAAGAGTAACTGATTTGACAGTGCCTTCTTCAGGTGTATAGTACTCTAGATTATTTCCTTGCTCGTTTACACGCAGTACTTGTTTTGCAAATCCAGTACTGATTAAACCAGTTCCGCCAGACGTGATAGGCAGAGGTTGTGATGATAATCCAATATCAAAAGAACCCGATAGTGTAATATTAGAAGTGGAAACTGTGAGAAAATCAGGGACTGTCATTGAAATAGATTGGACAGTTCCCAAACCAGTTCCATCAACCCAACCCAATTCAACAGGATTACTGGAAATTACTGAAAGAACCTGACCTACTTGTTCAGGTTGAGTGGGCGGAGATGCTTTAAGTATACTACCAGTACCTGTGGATGGTGACCAGGATGTTGGTCTAAATGCGCCTTCAGATGTAAGAAGATCAGTAGGTCGGCCAATGGTTTCTGGAAAAATAAAACTATAACTTCCTGACTTTGCAGCTAAACGTACAGAACCGCGTTCCTGCCCATTCAAAGCAATAGTTGTGCATATGGCATCGCCGAGAATTGGTGTAGTTAAGACCGGTGATGTGTCATACACCACTTTACTACCAGTACCTGTAAAAGATGTTATTGATAATTTCCCATCTGTATAAGTAAGTGGTGCTATTGTTTGTACAGCTGTTAGAAAATTGTCTGTGGATATAGGGTCTGTCCAGTAAAGAGATGTTCCATTGGATGCTAGAAGCTGCCTATCTTGACCTGCATTTACAAGACCTGTTCCACCATGGGAGATTGGGATTGTGGAACAGTTGATAGATACTTCGTTAAGGTTTGCAGGTGTTAATTCAATAAAAGAAGTGCTGGTAGATAGTGTTAAAGGTTGAGTTGGCGGTGGTAAGGTTGTGTACTCCAAAGCTGTACCGTCCATAGTCACAGAAAGGACCTGATTAGGAATCCCTAGTTGATCAAGGCCTGTTCCTCCGTGAGAGATTGGAATTGTTGAACAGTCGATTGCAAGAGCTCCAGATAAAGTTATTGGGGTTGTAGATACAGTTAGGAAAGGTGTAGATGATTCAAGAGAGACCGATGATACGTATTGTTTTGGAGTTGTGTATTCAAGACCTGTACCCAAAGAATTAACTGTAAGGATTTGAGAGGCAGAACCCAAAGTGTCTAGACCTGTTCCTCCATAAGATACTGGGATTGTTGTACAGTCCACAGAAAGAATTCCAACAGACGTTACCGGTGTTGAAGATACAGATATAAAGGGGGTGGTTGTGGCTAAGGATACAGACGATACTGATTGAAGTTGTGTTGTGTATTCCAAACCGGTGCCTTCAGTATTTACAGATAAGATTTGCGATGGATACCCAATTGATGTTAATCCAGTGCCTCCAGATGTTGTAGGTAATGCTGATGCTGATAAAGATATATCAATTGATCCTGATGATGTTATTGGTGATTGCGAGACTTGCAAAAAATCAGGGACGCTGACAGATACAGATGTAACAGTGCCAGTACCTTCTACACTAACCCAACCTAGTTGTTCTGGATCTGAAGAAATAATTGAAAGGATTTGGCCTTTTGCGCCAACAGCCGTAAGACCTGTTCCGCCTGCATAAATTGGAAGAGGTGTATTATTATAGTCTATATTAATTACTCCTGACGTAATTGGAGAATTAGAGACTGATAGGAAACTTGGTGTTGTTAGACCAATAGAAAAATTTTCATACGAATCTGTATTGTTCCCTTTTGTTTGTGAAATATTACTGTTGTTTCCTTTTCCCATATTATACAGAGCATACATTTTGTTATTTTCGTTTTTTGTAAACATGATTATAGCGGCGGCGTGCGGGTAAAAAGGTTTCTTCAAATGTGTTTATGGAATGACTTTTTAAAGGCGTAAATCTGGTTCCTTTTACTTTTGTAATGTTTGAACCTTTTACTCTTGATGCAATTATGTCTTGCGTATTGATGTAAACTTTGTGTTTATCAGTTTTTAAACCTGTTAAACCTGTTCCTGGATTGAAGGCAATCGCTTCACTATTTGTATCATTAGCAGATTCAATAGCTTTTGTTCCGCCCAAGGAATGGCCTGTTGTAATTATATTTTGATATTTTTGTTTTGCTTGTTTTGCAATTTTACTAGCTTTTCGAAACTCTTCATTGCTTCTATGTCGACCGAGGGCGATAGCTACGTCGGCTTTTAAATCTTTTGGGTCTAAAACATTAGTTCCTTTATAAGAAACAATAGCTTTGCCCGGTCTATAATAAGTTCTAGCATAGGCTGATGAAAGTAAAGGATCTTGTTCATAACCTGCATCAGTTAAAAGGTTGTGATGTTTTAAAGATCCGTAAACTGCTTGTGAAGCATAATAAGCATGAAGATTTTGTTCTGATACATCCATATACTTTATTACTCATATATTATTCGATAGATTCCTCTTCAAACACAATTTTTCGAGCATTAAAAGTAATTCCAGCTTTCTTGTCTACCAAATGACAATAAACGCCAAGTTCCCCAAATACAGATACTTTTTGACCTCTGTAAATACCACTGTCTCCAAGCTTTTTTGGATCAAGCTTGACGTTGGAAAGAATTGCAAATCGTTTCTTGTCGACAACTTTGAGTTTAATGTACAACTTGTCATCTTTAACAAAGTTGGTCAAATCCCAATCTTCATTACCAGAATCGGAAAGGATAGTTGAAAGGTGATTAGTGAACCCTTCAAAAGCTTCCAAGTCTTCTTCACTGTCAAGACGGATACCAATTGAATAGGAAGGAATACGATTGAATTCAGTGCTTGAAATTCCATCAGTAGTCAATTCACCTTTCAACATAGTTTTAATTGTTGCTTTGTCAGCTTTAAAAGATCCAAGCGCTAAAAAGTTTTTCCCATTTTCCTCAAACTTTGCAATTGATTTCTTGACGTCAAAATTGGCAATTCGTACATTTGATTGTTTGATAAATTGAGCAGGTGTAAGGATAAGAGACATTTTTAAAAATTTGTTGGAAAAGATATAAGATTAAAGATGTGCTTTTTATAGTGAAGAGTCACGGTATGTGTGTAACGTCACGTCGCGATGATCGCGTGTTGTGTGCTGATTCGGAGCTTAAAGTATGCGCATTAATATATGATAAATGAAACGGTATTGTATGTTACTAATTTTGTATCTTTGGTTTTGTTTCTAACTAGTGAAATGTTGAGTATGTCGAGCTGCGAATATAATGGAGTTTTTCAGTTTGCAACCGGTAGTTGTGTTTGTTCTGGACATAAAGAAAAAATATATGTGGGTACTAATAGGGAGAATGTTGTTTGAAGATGTACCCGTTTATATTCTTAAATTATTACCTTTTGAATTATGGAAAATCATACATAAATTTTATATTACAAAATGTTTAATTGATCATTTACAATTTCCTGTTATTATTAATAGAAGAAGGAATAGTGATTTCTTTGCCGATTATTGGCAAGCTTATTGTAGCGGTCATCGGTGGGACATTGAAACAGCTAATGAAGCGTGTAGTACATTGATTTCCCATTTTTTCAATCAACGGCGTTCAAGTATAGATTTTTCAGGTGTACTAATGTTGATGAATGAACGAGTATTTGGAAATGGATTTAATATTGATAATTTGTTTATGAATTCAATATTTGAAGATGATGCGGATTATAGTGATGCGATACCATCTTTCCCCCGAATAGCTTGGACAAATTACGATAGTGATGACAGTTTTTTATTAGAAGAATAAATTACTGAAAATCATTAAAAAATTTATCAAATCTATCCTGAGCTTCTAAGTCTGCAATTGTTACTTTTTCAGTTTTTGCTAGTTTTAATTGTAATTCTTTGATTGTGCTTTCTAAATCAGTAACTTGTTTTTTTAAAACCCCAGTTTCAAAGTTAGCCAAAATTAGTTGCTGGTCTAGTTCAGAAATTCTAGTGTCTTTGCAGGATAGGATAAGTTCTAATTGAGATAAACCGCGTTTAATATAGGCCAATTCACTTCCTAATAAATCATCAATAGGTGAAGGTAGATTTGACATTGATTTTAAATTAAATTGTACAAGAAAAGAAGGGATTTTATAGCAGAGTTTTGCACTGTGGACCCCATGAGTTTTACATCATATTTGTTACTTGTCGGCCAATCTTAAAACGCGTTATACCGCGTGTGTATTTGTAAACGCGTAAACTTGTATGGGTAGTATACGTGTAACGCGTCAGCATTGTAACATGCGAAAAGGGCGTTTTGCACTTTGGACCCCAAAGTATATAAATAAGAGGTATTCCACAAAAATTCAAAATATGTCTATTAATGCAAGCGCCGCCGGCTCTAACAGTTCAATTAATGCTCGTAACCTTAATACTAATAATTATGTTTGTGGTGCTTATGGTTCTTCTAATGAACCTTTGCACCCCTCAACAAGAACCTTCAAAAGACAACTTATGGAACGTACCGTATCGGACTTGCTAGTCAGACTGGACTATACAGGTGCAAAATTGTCCGAGACTACAAAACATTGTCGAGTTTTGCAAAGTTTAGTTTTAATTAAAAATGAAGAAATAGAATCTTTGAATATTGAACTTTGTAAGCTCAAAAGGGAAAGACAAGAAATTTGGGCTGAGTACCAGGATTTGAATTCTAGGTACCAAGAACGTTCAAATGAAATTCGTAAAAAGTAGAAAAATTCTATTTTTTAATAAAATACTAATATAATATAGGATTAAGTGTTTTTACTTTTAGCCCTAATTTGGAGGAATTAAGTATTTGCGGATAAACTTTCAGCCGGGGGTGGCCTCCAAATGTGGCGTTGGTGGTGTGGCTTGAAAATTGGGTGACCAGGGTAGGGGCTGAGT
>Ga0315273_10008757_pt1 | contig 12799 bp, 5 predicted proteins | sample YL17G02_0_MG_FD_205753 | JGI IMG/M metagenome (GOLD analysis project Ga0315273, IMG submission 205753) | Sediment microbial communities from Yellowstone Lake, YNP, Wyoming, USA - YL17G02_0 | ecosystem: Environmental > Aquatic > Freshwater > Lake > Sediment | place: USA: Wyoming | collected...
GCTCAGGCTTTCTTATCCCCTTTTGGCGGTACTGATTGTCCTTGCGAGCCAAAGGGCCCCGGGGGCGGATCTTTACGTCGCCCCCGACGGAAACGACGCCAACCCCGGCACGCAGGCCCGGCCGCTGGCAGGCCTCGAGGCGGCCCGGGACGCCGTGCGCAGGCTGAAACACGACGGCAGGCTGACCAAGGACGGCGTGACGATCTGGCTCCGCGGGGGCGATTACGTGCGCACCGCGTCGCTGGAGCTCACGGCCGAGGACTCGGGCACGCCGAACGCGCCGATCGTCTGGCGGGCGTGTCAAGGCGAGTCGGTGCGCCTGCTTGGCGGACGCGCGCTCTCGGGCTTCCAGCCGGTCACCGACGCCTCGGTGCTCTCACGGCTCGACCCGCAGGCTCGCGCCCACGTGCGCAAGCTCGATCTCCGCGGGCTGGGCATCGCGGACTTCGGCCAGATGAAGTCGCGGGGGTTCGGGCGCCCGACCACGCCCGCCCACTGCGAGATCTTCTTCGACGGCAGGCCGATGACGCTCGCCCGCTGGCCCAACGAAGGCCAGTGGGAGCAAATCGCCGGCTTCCCCGACGCCACGGCCCAGGGCGATGACCACGGCGGCAAGATCGGCAAGCTCGAGGGCGGGTTTCTCTACGGCGGCGACCGGCCGCGCCGCTGGAAGGACACGGGCGACCTCTGGGTGCACGGCTACTGGGCGTGGGACTGGGCCAACTCCTACGAGCGCGCCCTGTCGCTCGACCTCGACCGGCGGCTCGTCAAGACCGCACCGCCCCACGGGCTCTACGGATTCCGCAAGGGTCAGCGTTTCTGCTTCCTCAACGTGATCGAGGAGCTGGACCAGCCGGGCGAGTGGTTTCTGGATCGCAAGTCGGGGATTCTCTACTTCTGGCCGCCCCCAGCCGCCCGAGACAATCCTCCGGTCCTCATCTCGCTCTTGGATCGGCCGCTGGTGCGCCTTGCCGGGGCTTCGCACGTCACGTTTCGGGGCATGACCTTGGAAGCCACCCGGGCCAGCGCCGTGGAAATTCACGGCGGCACCGGCAATCGCATCGCGGGCTGCGAGATCCGCAACGTCGGCAATTGGGGCGTTCGCATCGAGAGTGGCACCGGCCACGGCGTGGTGAGCTGCGACGTCTTCGACACCGGCGACGGCGGGGTTTCGCTCCACGGCGGCGACCGCCAGACGCTTGTTCCCGGCGGGCACTTCGTCGAGAACTGCCACTTCGCCCGGCAGGGGCGATGGTCCAAGTGCTACGTGCCGGCGGTGCTGATGGGCGGGGTTGGGCTCCGCGCGTCGCACAACCTCATCCACGACCACCCCCACTGTGCCATCCTCTTCGGCGGCAACGAGCACCTCCTGGAGCTCAACGAGATCCACCACATCGCCCTGGAAACCGGCGACGTCGGCGCGATCTACACCGGCCGCGACTGGACCTTTCGCGGCAACCGCATCCGGCACAATTTCATCCACCACACCGGCGGCGTGGGCATGGGCTCGATGGGCGTCTACATGGACGACTGCGTAAGCGGCACGGAGGTCTTCGGCAACGTGTTCTACAAGGTGCACTGGGCGATGTTCCTCGGCGGCGGACGCGACCACCGCGTCGAGAACAACGTGTTCGTCGAGTGCGATCCGGCGGTGCGGGTCGACGGCCGCGGCCTGGACAAATCGCCGGTCTGGTCCAACATGGTCAACGATTACATGAAGAAGCAGCTTGCCGCCGTTCCCCAGGACCTCTACCGCAGCCGCTACCCGGCCATCAAGGACCTGGACCGCTACTACGCCGCGGCCGGCGGCGTGCCGCCCGAGGGCAACCTCGTTGCCCGCAACGTGTGCGCCGGCAAGTGGCTGGAGGTTGGCTGGCACGCGAAGGAGCAGTGGCTTAAGCTCCAGGACAACTTCGTCGGCGGCGACCCACGCTTCGTCGCCCCGGACAAGATGGATTTCCGCCTGAAGAAGGATTCGCCGGCGTGGGCGATCGGTTTCCAGCCGATTCCGTTCGAGAAGATCGGACTTAAGAACGACGAGTACCGGAAAGACGTGGCCGCGAAGTACCCCGCAGGCGAAAAGGGCGCGATCCCGGATGCCCAGGTGGGCAGCCTCTATCCGTTCCTCCAGGCCACGGCCGGCCGCTCGACGCAGGAGCTTTCCTTCCTGCACGATCGGTTCACGGACGTTGCGGCCTGGAAGCGTGAGGCCCGGCCCAAGGTGCTGAGCCTGCTGCAATACGCCCCGCCGAAGTGCGATCCGCGGGCCGAGGTGGTCGAGCGGGTCGACTGCGGCGAGTACGTGCGCGAGAAGCTCTACTTCAACACAACCCCGGACGTCCGCGTTCCGGCGTATCTCCTGCTGCCCAAGGGCGAGCCGAAGCGGCGGCCGGCGATCGTCGCCCTGCACGATCACGGCGGGTTCTTCGCCTGGGGAAAAGAGAAGATCATTGCTACCGACGGCGAGCATCCCGCCCTGACCGAGTTCAAGCGGGCCTACTACTCGGGACGCAGCTTCGCAACCGAGCTGGCCAAGCGCGGGTACGTGGTGATCGCCATCGACATGTTCTACTGGGGCGAGCGGCGCATGCTCCTTCCCCGCGACCCGCCAACGTGGCTGGACCGCGAAAAGATGAGCCTCGAGGACGTAGCCGCATTCCACCGGCGCTCCAGCGCGAGTACCTCGCTGATCGCCACCGGGCTGTTTGAAGCGGGCATCACCTGGTCGGGCGTCATGTTCACGGACGACATTCGGACGGTGGACTACCTGGCAACGCGGCCGGAGGTCGACCCCGAGCGCATCGGGTGCTGCGGCCTGTCCGTGGGCGGGTTCCGCTCGGCGCACCTGGCCGGCCTCGACGCGCGGATCAAGGCCGCCGTGGTCGTGGGCTGGATGTCGACCTACGGATCGATGCTTCAGAACAAGCTTACCAGCATCGGGTTCATGAAGGTCGTCCCGGGTCTGTACAAGTCGATGGACCTGCCGGACGTCGTCTCGATGACCGCGCCCGGCGGGCTGATGGTCATCCACGGGACCAAGGACCAGCTCTTCCCGCCCGACGGCGTCGACGCCTCCTTCGACAAAATCGCAGCGGTGTACAAGAAGGCGGGCGTGAGCGAGCGGTTCCAGGGCGTCACCTATGAGGGCCCGCACGAGTTCAACGCCCGGATGCAGGACAAGGCCTTTGCCTGGCTGGACCGGTGGCTCAAGCCGTGAACTGGTGAGAAACGCGTCTGAGTGTCTTACGGTGAAACTTCTGCGCCTTTCGCGAGCATGTTCTCGCGTGCTCGGAATTCGACTTGCCAATCCCCAATCCCCAATCCCCAATCCCCAATCCCCAATCCCCAATTCCTTGGGTTGCGGGCGCAGCCCACCTTTAGGGCCTGGGTCGGCCGAGCTGCCCCTGCACGACCCGCCCATTCGGCAAAGTGAAGCGGTACGAGGGAGTGGGCGGATCGGCAACGGGGCGGACGTGGTGGGCCCGGTCAGGCGGCGGCTGGCCTGCGGGGGTCAGGCGGTAGCGGCCGCCTTTCCGCGTGTCGAAACGCAAGACGTCGGCCGACACCTCCCGGACTCCGCCGCCGACCTCCGCCAAACGGCACGGCCCCTTCCACGGGTTGCGCAGCCGGCACGGCTCGCCAAGCCGAGACTCGATCTCGACGAAGGCGACCTTGCCTTCTTCTGCGGCGGCCGAGACCAGGAAGCCTCCCCGCGCCAGCAGCCGATACGTGGCCTGCCAGTGCTTTGGCCACGCCGGCAGGAGGAGGATGATCTCCGGCTCCCCGGGGCGCGGCGACACGCTCCCAAGCAACCCGTCCTGGAGCATCGTGCTGATTGAGCCGAGAATCTCAGCGGAATGGGCCTGGCTTCCGATGTTCCCGCCTCCCTCAAAGAGCCCCATGCCGTTGGGCATGGGGGCAAAGGCGGGATAATAGGCAGCCAGCATGGCCGGCAGCTCCTCGCCGCAGCCCGCCCGGACCGCGGCGATGGGCGTGCGAATGGCCGTGTTCAGCGACTGGCCCTCGAACACCGTCCGGAAGCGCGGGGCGAGCCGCACCAGCTTCTTGACGATCTGGTCGGATTTCGGATGGCGGGTCTCCAGGGTCCAGTCTTCAAAGGGGAAGACGGGGTTGAGCCACACGTCTTCGGGGTTGCGGTGGCCGTCGACGTCTTTCAGGTAGCCTGCCGCCCAGACGTCTTCGGCCAGGGCCCCACCCGTCAGGGCTTTGGCGCCCGGGTCGCTGCCCATGGGATACGCCGCCAGGTTGTCGACGAGATCCCTCCACTGGGCGCGCAGCGGCCCATCGGCTTTCAGGATCTCGGCCGCACGAATCGCCAGCGGCACGGTGCCCCGGATCGCTGCAAGATCCATGATGCTGTCCCCGACGCCCCAGAAGTCTTCATGGACGTTGGTGCCCGATAGGTGATAGCGTCCGTCGTGGCCCCGCGTGGCGAGGCTCCGGTAGAACTCGGCCGTGTCGCGGAGCAAAGGATAGGCGCTTTCGCTCAGAAACTGCAGGTCGCCGGTCGAGCGATAACGCCACCATGCCTGCACGGCCAATTCAGCGCCCGAGGAGGCGACGTGGCTGATCCACGAGTACTGCTTCGTATGGACCGAGATGGTGGAGCAGTGCAGGTGGCTTTCAAACGAGCATATCTCCCGCAGGCGGGGGGAAATGTCCTTGGCGTTCTTCCGTCCGGAGAAGATGGCCCGGTACTCCTCGACGACGTCCTCGGGCATGACCACCGGGCCGTCGAAGGGCGTGGTTTCGGGAAAGAAGGCGCCCCGGGCGCCCCAACGTTGGGTGGCGGCCTGCCGGCAGGCGGGAAGCTGCCCGACGTACATCCGGAAGTACGGGTCGGTCAGGTCGATGGCGTCCGCCGCGAAGAGCGGGAAGTAAAGGGCCTCCGTGGTCCAGACCCAGTACTGCGAGCCCCAGCCCCGCACGTCCCCGTCGGTGACGAAGATCGATCCGTTCCACTTCGGAGGCAGCGGCCCACGAGAACTCGACGCCATGGTGTACAGGTGCAGGTTCCGCACACGCTCCATGAAATCGGCCAGTCCGTCCGGGCTGTGGGCGTGCACGAAAGTGCGCGACCAGAACGCGTGCCACCACCTTCGATGCTCGCGAAGAAGGGCATCGTAGGTCTGCAGCGACGTCTTCTCGAGAAGCCGCGATGCCGTGGCGCCCACGTCGTCCTGGGCCGACCAGGAAGCCGCCGTGGATACCAGAATCGTCCTTCGGCCCTTCCTGGGCGCAGCCACCAGCGTCCGCGTCCTTTGGGTCGATGACTCCAACCTGACGCCGTCCCCGGCGATTCCTGCCGCCAAGGCGGACCCGTTGTAGTACTCCTTCTCCGAGAACTGCTGCACGACGAGGACCTGGTCCCGGAGGTCGCCGTGCCCGCCGAGGGGGACAGTCCCATTTTCGCGCACTTCGCCGCGAAAATCGGGACAGTCCCCGTGAACGGTTACCTTCGCCAGGTGCAAACCACTCCTCACCTCGGGCTCGCGCCACGTCGAGACGGTCAGTCGCAGGGATTGCGGCTCCGGGCGCTGGTCTTCGATCTCCACGACGAGGACGTCCGATGCTGAAGAGAGGAAGCATCGGGCCCGCACTCCCCCGCCCGCGATCGAGACCTCCGCATCGTAGAGGGAAAGCCGCTGGAGAAAGCCCTGGCTCGTCTGAAAGGGCTCCCCGCGCACGTTGAGCACCACCTGGGCAATTCCGCCGCAATAGTCCGCCGGACCGGCGCCGGCTGCACGCCATGCGTCGCGCCCCGTGTGGCTCTTGTTGGTGGCGAACACGTCGGTGCGGTTGATCTGGAACCGGATGGAATCGGGAGTCGTCCAGACCATCGTTCCCATGGTCCCGTTGCCAATCGGCTGCCCCTCCACGGGATGCGACGCCGGGGTTTGGTAGACCAGGTCGGCGCGCGACACCAGGGCCCGGTAGTCCACGTCCAGCAGGTCGGACGCCGCGCCCGCAACGATAGCTTCCGCCGCGAAAAGTACGTTCCCCGCGGCGAGTCCCAACACCGAAAGCAGACCGGCCAACGTGCGCATCAAGCCACTCCTTCTTGCTCGTCATCGAGCCGCGTGGAGGACCGCTCCCCCGTCACGGGGCAATCTCCGCCACGGCCATGGCCACGGCCACGATCCATCCGAAGTTTACCGCCGTGGAGACTCGCCTACAACACGAGCCCCGGGGTGGCTGGTGGCCGCAGCGACGAAGCCCCAGGCGTGCATCGCTGGGGCACCGCTGCGCTATGCCCCAGCCACCCGTCGTTTGAGCATTCCTCCTGGAATCAGACGACCTCATTGGGATGCTTGAGACCGGCCGCTTGCCCGGGTACATTGGGGAAGAGCCGTGCCGACCGCGGGGCGATCGCGACCGTGGCGGAATGCGTACATCGCCCGCTCAAGCGAGAAGCGGAAGAACTGGGGGCTGAGCACGCCAAGGCGTCGAAGTAACGGAGAACGATCATGGCTTCCATGCGCAAGGTCGATCCGGCAATCCCGCTCGCGTTTTTCTGCTCAATCGCCGTAAGCGCCGCGGCATGGGCCGGCCAGCCCGGCGCCATCGACCTGGGCGACCGGCGGGAGTTGTTCGTCGACGACTACCTGCTCGATCGCCGGGAAGGCGTGGAGCTGCGGCTGCACTCGCCGATGCCGCGCGAGGTCGTCATGGTGTGCGACGCGCCGTGGGAGGGCAGCGGCTGCGGGTACGAGACCGTCTTCCGCGACGGCCCGGTCCTCCGCATGTACTACATCGCCGCCGACCTGACCAGCGCCGACGGCACGAAAATGGCCTCCCGGCCGGTGTTCGCCTGCTACGCCGAGAGTCGGGACGGCATCCGCTGGATCAAGCCGGAGCTTGGGCTTTTCGAGTACGGCGGGTCGAAGAAGAACAACATCGTGTGGTCGGGACCGGGCCTGGACAACTTCACGCCCATGAAAGACCCCAACCCGAATTGCCGGCCGGGCGAGCAATACAAGGCCGTGGGCAACGGCTTGGGGGGGCTTTGGGCGTACAAGTCGGCCGACGGGATTCACTGGTCGCCTCTGGCGGACAAGCCGATCATCACCAAGGGGGCCTTTGACACGCAGAACAACGCCTTTTGGGACCCGCTGCGCAAGCACTACTGGTGTTACGTCCGCGATTTCCACAACGGCATCCGCGACGTCCGCGTTGCCACCTCGGCCGATTTCCGCACCTGGACCGAGCCCGAGCTGCTGCGTTTTCCCGGGGCTTTGGATGAGGCCCTCTACACGAACCAGGTCCAGCCGTACTACCGCGCCGAGCACCTATTCGTCGGGTTTCCGACGCGGTACGTGGAGCGGCCGTGGTCGCCGTCGATGAAGGCCCTGCCCGACCCGCAGCACCGGCAGCGGCGGATGAAGTTCCACCCGCGCTACGGGACGGCGGTCACCGACGGCCTGTTCATGACCAGCCGCGACGGGCGGACGTTTCACCGCTTTGATGAGGCGTTTCTGCGGCCCGGTCCGGAGCGCCGGGACAACTGGGTGTACGGCGACGGCTACCAGGGCCTGGGACTCCTGGAGACCCCGGCCGAGGACCCCACCGCCTTGCCGGAGCTGTCGTTCTACGTTGGCGAGGACCACTGGAAGGGCCCGAAGCGGCTCCGCCGTTACACCCTGCGCATCGACGGCTTTGTCTCCCTACACGCCGGGGCACGCGGGGAGTGCGTCACCAAGCCGCTCGTCTTTCGCGGCAAGGAGCTGACCTTGAACTTCGCAACCTCCGCGGCGGGCCACGTCCGGGTCGAGCTCCAGGACGCCACCGGCCAACCGCTCCCGGGCTTTGCGCTTGCCGACAGCGATGAGCTTTTCGGCGACGCGCTTGCGCGCACCGTGACCTGGAAGGACAGATCCGACCTAAGCGCCATGGCCGGCCGGCCGATCCGTCTCCGTTTCCTCCTGCGAGATGCGGACCTCTACGCACTGAAGTTCCGCCAGTAGACTGTGCCCAGGAAACGAATGCAAAATGAAGAATGCAAAGTGCAAAATGAGTCGCATCACAACGGCACGCCGAAGTCAATGGAGGGGATCGCCAATGAAACCTGCGATGCTCGCGGCCCTTGGGATGATCGTCTTCCTCCCTCACGTGGCGACGGCCGGCCAGCCGCAGCCGATCGAGGAGCACGCCAGGGCGGAGTTCGTCAACTATGCCGCCAGGCTCGTGGGCACGGAGCCCAGGATCGCAGCGGACGGCGTCTGCACGGTTGAGGGGACCGGGGCGGGCTTTGTGATCGGCCGATGCCCCCTGGCCGATGCGCTGGCGGCCAAAGGGGCGTTGAGCGTGCCAAAGGACCTTGGCGACGAGGGGTTTCTCATCAAATCGGTCGAGGACGGCGCAAGTCGCTACCTGGTGATTCTCGGCGGGAGTCCCCGGGGGTCGCTCTATGGCGTGTACCACTACCTGGAGCGGTTCTGCCGCGTGGGTTTCTTCTGGGAGGAAGAGCACGTGCCGCGATGGAAGTCTCTGCCCGTCGCGGGGATCGACGTCGTTGGGCGGCCCCGCTGGCCCATGCGGCAGTATATGATGGACTGCGAGTACACGTCGTACTGGTGGGGCTGGCCCCAGTGGAAGGCCGAGGTCGACTGGGCGGCCAGGCACCGCTTCAACGTGCTCTCGTCGAACTTCGATTTCACGGCCACCTGGCGCGCGGTATGGAAGCGATTCGGCGTCGATGTCCCGCCCTCGAGGCTCAGCGGCCCGCCGTTCCACCCTTGGGCCGGGTGGCACACCTGGGCGATCCGCCCTCCCTACCCGGCCGACTACCAGGACTTCCAGGCCGACCTGGCCAGGCGGTTCACCGACTACGGCCGCAGCGTGGGGATGAAGATGGCCCCGGACTTCCGCGGGTTCATCGGCCAGGTGCCGCGCGAGTTCCAGCAGGCCCATCGCGGGAAGGCACGGTTTATCGAGGTCAGTTGGGGAGGGTTCGAACCCCCGGGCGTGTTCCTCCATCCCGACGAGCCGCTCTATCTCCAGGTTGCCAGGGCCTACGCCGAGGAGTACCTCAGGCGGTTCGGAACCGATCATCTCTGGGCCTCCCAGAGCTACTGCGAGATGCGCCCCGGGCGCGATCCAAAGGAGATCCTTGCGATCGAGATCGCCGTGGCCCGAAGGAACCTGGAGGCGATCCGCTCCGTCGACCCGCAGGCCGTCCTCTTCACCAACTCCTGGACCTTCCTCGATCGGCGGCGGGAGGACGCCATCGCGTATTTGAAGGCCCTGCCGGCCGACGCGTTTATGGTCTGGGAGCTGCCCAGCGACCTGGAGCGCGGCCCGCCGATGTACAAGCAATATGAATACTATGGCGGCAAGCCGTGGCTGGTCGGGCTCCTCTATGCGTACGGCGGCACGACGATGCTCCACGGCGACCTGGCCGACCTCATCCGCCGTGCCCGGGAGGCCGCGGCCGATCCCAAGGCCGACAAGTGCCGTGGGCTGTGCATCGAGCCCGAGGCCATCCATCACAACCCGATCGTCTTCGACCTCATTTCGCGTCTCGCGTGGAACCCGGCGGGCGTCGAGCTGTCCGCGTTTCTCGATGACTACGCGGTGCGCCGGTACGGCGCGGCGGCCGCGCCGGGCATGGTCCGCTGCTACCGGGAGCTGGCGGCCAGCGTCTACGGGTCGCCGGGCGTGATCTGCCCGCTGTACATGCTCCGCATGACGAGCGACCGGATGGCCGGGGAGCCGCCCTACGGCGCCGAGCAGGCCCGGCAGTTTTTGCCCCGCTTGCAGGCGGCACTGGAGATCGCCCTGGCCGAGTCGGATCGGGCCGGCAGCCGGGCGCTGTTCGACCGCGACCTGATCGACGTCGCCCGCCAGTTCCTCAGCGACCTGTTCAACCTCCACGCGGCGCGCCTGGCTCGGGCATTCCGGTCCAACGACCCGGAGGGTTTTCGCCGCGAGTCGGCTGCGCTGAAGGCCATCCTGGCGAGCCAGGAGATGCTGCTCTCCAGCAGCGACGCATTCTGCCTGTCCCCCATCCTGGCAAGTGCCAGGGCCCTGCCGCACGCCCCGGACGACGTCGAGGAGCGGATCCGAGATATCCTTACCATCTGGGCGGGCAAGATCCTCGACTACGCCCACCGCGACTATTACGAGCTGCTGCGATTCTACTACCGCAGGCGGGTCGAAGCCTTTCTGGCCCAGGCCGAGGCGAACCTCGTGGCGCGACGGCCCCTTGCCGATGACAAGCAGTTGCACTCCGTGTATCAAGAGATCGAGCAGAGGTTCGTCAAGGTGCCGTTCGCGGTGGCCAACGGGGAGCGTTACTCCGGCACGCCGGTCCAGGCGGTCCGCGAGGTACTCACCCGACACCGGCTGAGCGACACCGAGCTTACGCACCTTGGCGCGGAGAAGCTCCGGCCGGCAAAGAAGCGATGAACCGGCCCCCGTTGAACGTCGGGGCCCGGCGCGGTATCCTGAGGGCCGATCTTCACCAAGCCGGAAGAAAGGAGCGGGGCGATGCCCGTCATCCGACGCGTCATGGTGACCGGGGCGAGCGGCAAGCTGGGCGGCCCGCTGTGCGAGGCCCTGGTGCAGGCGGGCTACGAGGTGGTCGCAACCCGGCACCGCAACCCGGTCGACGTGCCCGGGGTCCGTGAGGTCCCGCTGGACCTCGGCGATGCCAAGGCCGTCGAGGACCTCGTGGCCCAGAGCGACGCCGTGGTCCACCTGGCCACCTGCAAGGAAGATCGCGACGGCGTGATCGATCTGAGCGCCCGCGGCACGTTCAATCTCCTCGACGCAGCCATGCGGACCAAGGCCCTCAAACGGTTCCTGCTGGCCAGCGGCGACGCGGTCAACGGCATCTACTTCAACCCCCAGCCGGTGCCGATCCGGGAGGACGTGCCCCTGGCGGCCTACCCGGGCTACTACCCGCTCTCCAAGGTCATTGAAGAGGCCATGACCGGGCAGTTCTTTCACCAGGCCGGCGTGCCCACGGTGATCCTGCGCATGTCCTGGATTCACGCCGAGGACGACGTGCTGCGGCACCTGACCGTGGCCGGCGAGCAGTTCGGCGTGCCGGTGTGGCGCGAGTTGATGACCGAGCGGGAGCGGGCCCGGTTCGCCTCCGGCGAGGACGCGGCCGTGGCCCTGCGCCACCCCGACGGCCGGCCCATGCGGCGGCACATCGTGGCCCTGGAGGATTGCGTCCAGGCCCACGTGTTGGCCCTGGAGCGGGAGGGGATCGAGGGCCAGACCTTCATGATCGCCATGAACGAGCCGTTCGACTACGTCGAGACGGCCCGCTACGCCGCCGAGAAACTGGGAATCGGCGTGCTCGAGCTGGTCGACACGGTCGGCCAGGATTTCTGCATCGACGTGGCCAAGGCCCGCTACGTCCTGGGCTACCGGCCGCAGTACGACGTCTTCGCGCTGGTGGATCGTGCGATCGAGTTCCGCCGCTCGGGCCGCACCGGCCGGCTGCGGGCGGGATACCGGGGATAACTGGGACAACGGCCTCTGAGACAATGGGGAGCCAAGCCATGAGTTCTCTGGAAGGAAAGGTGGTCCTGATCACGGGCGGGACCTCGGGGATCGGCGAGGCGTGCAGCGAGCTGTTGGCCCGCCAGGGGGCCAAGGTCATCGCCACGTCGATCCAGGAGGCCGAGGGCCAGGCCCTCGCCCGGCGCCTGACCGACGAGGGCCGCACCTGCCTGTTCCTTTACGGCGACGCCGCCAAGGAGGCCGACGTCAAGGCCGCCGTGGACCTGGCCGTGGAGAAGTTCGGCCGGCTCGACGCCGTCTGCGCCAACGCCGGGGTGCTCAGGAACCAGAAGATCACCCAGATGACCCTCGACGATTTCTACGCCGTGATCAACGTGAACCTGCTCGGGCCGGCCCTGGCGGCCAAGCACGCCATCCCGGTCATGGAGCGTCAGGGCAGGGGCGTCATTTGCTTCACCACGTCGGTGGCCGCCGAGATCGGCTTCCCGGAGCACGGCGTCTACTGCGCCTCGAAGGCGGCGGTGGTCGCCCTGATGCGCTGCCTGACGACCGACCACAGTCCCCAGGGCGTTCGGTTCGTGGCCGTCAGCCCCGGCACGATCGACACCCCGATGCTGGCCGCGTCCTGCGCCGGCTGGAACAAGCCGAAGGAGGAGATCTACGCCGACGTGGCCAGGAAGATCCCGGTGCGGCGCATGGGCCGGCCGATCGACGTGGCCAAGGCCGTCGCCTTCCTGTTGGACGACGACGCCGGGTTCATCAACGGCAGCGTGGTCCACCTGGAAGGCGGCACGCTGGCGTTACCGCCGTGGTGAGGGGTAGGGGGATTAGGGATTAGGGAGGGAGCCAAGCCGCTTGCGGCTTGGCACGCATGAGCGATCTCGACCTGAGCTTCATCGATCAGACCGTGGCGCGCCTGGGACGCCGGCCCGAGGCCGTGATCCCGATCCTCCAGGCGCTCCAGGAGCACTACCGCTACCTCCCGCAAGAGGCGCTGGAGCGGGTGTGCCAACTGACCGAGATCACTCCGGCCGCCATCACCGGCGTCTCGACGTTCTACACCCAGTTCCGCCACCGCCCGGTGGGGCGACACCTCATCAGCGTTTGCCACGGCACGGCGTGCCACGTCAAGGGCTCGGGCCTCGTCCAAGACGCGCTCGACCGCCGGTTGGGACTGGCGGAGAGCCAGGACACCGGCGCCGACGGCCTGTTCACGGTGCAGAAGGTGGCCTGCCTGGGCTGCTGCACCCTGGCCCCGGTCATGCAGATTGACCAGGTGACCTACGGCCGGGTCACGCCGCAG
>Ga0315273_10008758_pt1 | contig 12798 bp, 9 predicted proteins | sample YL17G02_0_MG_FD_205753 | JGI IMG/M metagenome (GOLD analysis project Ga0315273, IMG submission 205753) | Sediment microbial communities from Yellowstone Lake, YNP, Wyoming, USA - YL17G02_0 | ecosystem: Environmental > Aquatic > Freshwater > Lake > Sediment | place: USA: Wyoming | collected...
ACATCGTTCCCTACGCGGCAAGCAAGGGCGCGCTCAAGATGCTGACGCGCGCGCTTGCCGTGGAGCTCGCGCCGCACAACATCCAGGTGAACGGCATCGCCCCCGGGTTCTTCAAGACCGAAATGAATGCGCCGCTGATCGCCGACGCGGATTTTTCGGCGTGGGTTGCGCGCCGCACGCCCGCCGGACGATGGGGCGAGCCCTCCGAGATCGCCGGCGCCGCCGTTTTCCTCGCTTCGGCGGCGGCGGGCTACGTGACCGGCCACCTGCTCTACGTCGACGGAGGGTTTTCCGCGGCGTATTGAGAACGGCGATTGGCGCGTTCGCGGTTGTATCGGCTCCCCTCCGCCGGTATAATCAGCAGCCTCAAAGCGGGAACGGCTGCGGGTAGCGCCGGCGTTCCCGCTTCGCACGTCCGGACCCCCGGGAGCCCTCCACGGGGGGTCTGCTCCTAGCCGATCGCGATTCCGCCATGCCCGCTCCAACCGCCGCCGCCAACGCCCGGAACGCGCTCTTTCCGCCGGCGCCCCCCGCGGTCCTCGCCTTGGCCGACGGCACCGTTTTCCGCGGCCGGGCGATTGGCGCGTTGGGCTATTCGGTCGGCGAAGTCGTCTTCAACACGGCGATGACGGGGTACCAGGAAATCCTGACCGACCCATCCTATGCCGGGCAGATCGTCACGCTCACGTATCCACATATCGGCAATGTCGGCGTGAATCCGGAGGACGTCGAATCGCGGCGTCCGTTCGCGGCGGGGCTCGTCATTCGCGACCTGCCGCGACTGGCCTCCAATTTCCGTTCGACCGGCGATCTTTCCGCCTATCTCGCGGCGAACAATATCGTCGGCATCGCCGACGTCGACACGCGCGCCCTCACCCGGAGGCTGCGCGAGAATGGCGCGCAGAACGGCTGCCTCCATGCGGTTTCGGCAGACGGCGGGACCGACATTGCCGGGGCCGTCGCGCGCGCGAAGGCGGCGCCGTCGATGGCGGGTCAGGATCTCGCGCAAGTTGTCAGTTGCGCGACGCCGTACGAATGGACGACAGGCACCTGGGCGCTGGGCCAGGGCTACCGGCCGGCAGGCGCCTCGCGCTTTCACGTCGTCGCGTACGATTTCGGCGTCAAGCACAACATCCTGCGGATGCTCGCCGAACGCGGTTGCCGGCTGACCGTGGTGCCCGCGCAGACCTCCGCGGAGGCGGCACTCGCGCTTTCGCCGGACGGCGTTTTCCTGTCGAACGGTCCGGGCGACCCCGAGCCCTGCGCGTACGCCGTCCGCGCGATCGCGAAGATCGTCGATGCGGAGGTGCCGACGTTCGGCATCTGCCTCGGCCATCAGCTGCTTGCGCTTGCGTCGGGCGCGCGAACCGTCAAGATGAAGTTCGGCCATCATGGCGCCAACCATCCGGTGCAGGACCGGGATACCGGGCAGGTGCTGATCACGAGCCAGAACCACGGCTTCACCGTCGACGCGACGACGTTGCCCGCGACGGCGCGCGTCACGCATGTCTCGCTTTTCGACGGCAGCCTGCAGGGGATCGCGCGGAGCGACCGGCCGGCGTTCGGCTTTCAAGGCCATCCCGAGGCGAGCCCGGGCCCCCATGACATCGCGTACCTGTTCGACCGGTTCGTGAAGATGATGGACAGGAAGAGCGGCTGAGCGGACGCCCCATGCCGAGACGCACCGACATAGAGTCGATTCTCATCATCGGCGCGGGTCCGATCATCATCGGACAGGCGTGCGAGTTCGACTATTCGGGCGCGCAGGCCTGCAAGGCGCTGCGCGAAGAAGGCTACCGGATCATCCTGGTGAACTCGAATCCGGCGACGATCATGACCGACCCCGAAATGGCCGACGTCACGTACATCGAGCCGATCACGTGGCAGATGATCGCCAGGATCATCGAGCGCGAGCGTCCGGATGCGCTGTTGCCCACGATGGGCGGGCAGACCGCGTTGAACTGCGCGCTCGACCTCGCGCGCGAGGGTGTCCTCAACAAATTCGATGTCGAGCTGATCGGCGCGTCGAAGAAGGCGATCGACAAGGCCGAGGACCGCGAGAAATTCAAGGCGGCGATGACGCGGATCGGGCTCGGCTCGGCGCGCTCCGGCATCGCGCACAACCTCAACCAGGCGCTGGCGGTCCAGCAGGATATCGGTTTCCCCGCCGTGATCCGGCCGTCGTTCACCCTGGGCGGCACCGGCGGCGGGATTGCGTACAACAAGGACGAGTTCGTCGAGATGTGCAAGCACGGACTTGCGCTCTCCCCGACGCACGAGCTGCTGATCGAGGAGTCGCTGCTCGGCTGGAAGGAGTTCGAGATGGAGGTCGTGCGCGACTGCAAGGACAACTGCATCATCGTCTGCTCGATCGAAAACCTGGACCCGATGGGCGTGCACACCGGGGACTCGATCACCGTCGCTCCAGCGCAGACGCTGACCGACAAGGAATACCAGATCATGCGCGACGCGTCGATCGCCGTGTTGCGCGAGGTCGGCGTCGATACCGGCGGCTCCAACGTCCAGTTCGCGATCGATCCGGCGGACGGACGGATGCTCGTGATCGAGATGAACCCGCGCGTGTCGCGGTCGTCGGCGCTGGCGTCGAAGGCCACCGGCTTTCCGATCGCCAAGATCGCCGCCAAGCTCGCGATCGGCTACACGCTGGACGAGCTTGCGAACGACATCACGGGCGGCCTCGACGGACACTTCATGCCTGCCTCGTTCGAGCCGACGATCGATTACGTCGTCACCAAAGTGCCGCGATTCGCGTTCGAGAAGTTCAAGCAGGCCGACGACCGGCTGACGACGCAGATGAAATCGGTCGGCGAGGTGATGGCGATCGGCCGCACGTTCCAGGAATCGTTGCAAAAGGCGCTGCGCGGGCTCGAGACGGGCGTCGACGGCTTCAATCTCAAGACGGTCGACCCGGACAAGATCGGCGACGAGCTCGCCTACCCGCGCGCCGAGCGGCTGTGGTATGTCGCCGATGCGTTCGGCGTCGGGATGTCGATCGAGGAGGTCCAACGGCACACGAAGATCGATCCGTGGTTTCTCGCGCAGATCAAGGAGATCGTCGACACCGAGCTTGCGCTCGAGCAACGGACGCTCGCCGGCCTTTCGCGCGATGAGTTGCGCAGGCTGAAGCGGATGGGCTTCGCGGACCGGCGGATTGCGCACCTGCTCAAGGTCGACGAAAGCACGGTCCGCGCGAAGCGCCACGAACTCGGCATTCGACCGGTCTACAAGCGCGTGGACACCTGCGCCGCGGAGTTCGCGACAGAGACCGCCTATCTTTACTCGACGTACGAGGAAGAGTGCGAGGCGGCGCCGACCGACCGGAAGAAAGTGATCGTGTTAGGCGGCGGACCGAACCGGATCGGGCAGGGGATCGAGTTCGACTACTGTTGCGTGCATGCCGCGATGGCGTTGCGCGAAGACGGGTACGAGACGATCATGATCAACTGCAATCCGGAAACCGTGTCGACCGACTACGACACCTCCGACCGGCTCTACTTCGAGCCGTTGACGCTCGAGGACGTGCTCGAGATCGTCCACGTCGAAAAGCCGTTCGGCGTGATCGTGCAGTACGGCGGGCAGACGCCGTTGAAGCTCGCGCGCGACCTCGAGAAGAACGGCGTGCCGATCATCGGCACTTCGCCCGACATGATCGACATGGCGGAGGATCGTGAGCGATTTCAGCAGCTGTTGCACCGTTTGAAGCTGAAGCAACCGCCGAACCGGACCGCGCGCACCGAGGGCGCCGCAATGACGGCCGCCCAGGAAATCGGCTACCCGCTGGTGGTGCGCCCGTCGTACGTGCTGGGCGGCCGTGCGATGGAGGTCGTCCACGAGCAGCGGGACCTCGAGCGCTACATGCGCGAGGCGGTCAAGGTGTCGAACGATTCGCCCGTGCTGCTCGACCGGTTCCTCAGCGACGCGATCGAGGTCGACGTGGACGCTCTTTGCGACGGCACCGACGTCGTGATCGGCGGCATCATGGAGCACATCGAGCAGGCGGGCGTGCACTCGGGCGACTCGGCGTGCTCGCTGCCGCCGTTTTCGCTGTCGAACGAGACGCAGGACGAGTTGCGCCGACAGACGGTGGCGATGGCGCACGGCCTGTCCGTCGTCGGCCTGATGAACGTCCAGTTCGCGATCCAGAAGGGCACGGTGTACGTTCTGGAAGTGAATCCGCGGGCGTCGCGGACCGTTCCCTTCGTGTCGAAGGCGACCGGCCGCCCGCTGGCAAAGATCGCCGCGCGCTGCATGGTCGGCCAATCGCTCGCGGCGCAGGGGGTCGCGGGTGAGATCGTCCCGCCCTATTTCTCGGTCAAGGAAGCGGTGTTTCCTTTCATCAAGTTCCCGGGCGTGGATACGATCCTCGGGCCGGAAATGAAGTCGACCGGCGAGGTGATGGGCGTCGGCGATACTTTCGCCGAGGCCTTTCTCAAGTCGCAGCTCGCCGCGGGCGTGAGGCTGCCCGCGAGAGGCAATGTCTTCATCAGCCTGAAGGACGCCGACAAGCCGCGCGCCATCGAGCTCGCGAAGATCCTGGTCGAACTCGGCTTCGCTCTCGTCGCCACCCGCGGCACGGCGGCTGCGCTGACGGCGGCCGGCGTGCCGGTGACGCCGGTCAACAAGGTCCACGAGGGCCGTCCGCATATCGTGGACATGATGAAGAACGACGAGATCGCGCTCGTCGTCAACACCGTGCAGGAGAAGCGCTCGGCGATCCAGGACAGCTACCAGATCAGGCGCGAGGCGCTCACCGACCAGATCCCGACGTACACGACGCTGGCCGGCGCCCGCGCCGCGGCGCTGGGGCTCACGGGGATGCGCGAACTCGTCCCCTACGCGATCCAGACGTTGCACGAGCGTCTTCGCCGAAGCAATGGGTCCGATCTCGCGCGTGACGTTTTTCCAGGTGCCGTGACATGACAAGAAAAGTCCCGATGACCGTCGAGGGCGCGAAGCGCCTCAAGGCCGAGTTGCACCGCCTTAAAACCGTCGATCGGCCGGCGGTGATTTCGGCGATCGCCGAGGCCCGCTCGCACGGCGACCTCGCCGAGAACGCCGACTACGATGCGGCGAAGGAGCGGCAGGGCTTCATCGAAGGCCGGATAGCCGAGGTCGAACGGCGGCTCGCGCATGCGCAGGTGATCAATCCGGCGGAGATCGATGCCGATGGCCGCATCGTTTTCGGTGCGACCGTCGAGCTCGTCGACGTCAAGACCGGCGACGCCGTCACCTATCAGATCGTCGGTGACGACGAAGCAGACCTGAAGCACGGCAAGATTTCGGTGAGCTCGCCGATTTCGCGCGCGCTGATCGGCAGGGTCGAGGGGGATACCGCGGAGGTACACGCGCCGGGCGGCGTGCGCGAGTACGAAATCCTGGCGATTCGCTACACCTGAGGCCGCGCCGGAGACCGAGATCAGTTCTTCGCGGGCGCCACCTGCTGCCGCGCCCTGTCCGCCACATCGTGCGCGTCGAGCATCAGCCTGTACGCGACGTAGTACTTGTAGATGTTGCGCACGTAGGTGGTGGTCTCGATGCCGATCTTCTCGGCCGTGACGATCTCGACGTTGTTGAACCACTTGTCGGGATCGAGGCCGCGCTTGACCGCCTCGCGGCGCATCTTCGAAACGTTGCCCGGGCCGCAGTTGTAGCTCGCGAACGCGAACAGCGCGCGATTGGTGTCGCTGAATTTCGCGTCGGGGAAGTACTTGGCCATCAGCTGGTCCATGTACTTGGCGCCGCCGTGGATGTTGGGCTCGATCTGCTTGATGTCGCCCACCTTCAGCTCGGCGCCGGTCGCCGGCATGATCTGCATGACGCCGATCGCGCCGACGGCGCTCTTCGCATTCTGGTCGAGAGTCGACTCCTGGTATCCCTGCGCGGCCAGCATCAACGGGTCGAAGCCGTACTTGCTGCCGTATTTCTCGAACAGCGCCAACGTGTCCTTGAAACGCTTCCACTCGCCGGTCCCGGCCGGGTCTTTCAGTTCCTTGACGCGTTTCATGTACTGGGCGAGACGGTACTCGATCACACCCTGCTTCGCTGCCCAGTTCTTGATGAAGTCCTCGATCTCGGCGGCGAGCTTGGGGCTCTCCTTGCGAATCGCCCAGCCGATGCGGCCGTTGTCGCGCAGCACCAGGTCGGTGCGCACCTTGAGCCTGGGTAGCGTCTGTGCCCACATCTTCGCCTTCCAGTCGTCGACGACCATCGCCTCGAGAAGGCCGGTGTTCAGCATCTCCATCATGTCCTCGTCCTCGAGCGCATCGGGAACGAGGACCAGCTTGATCTCCGGCTTGCCGGCGCCGCGCAGGCGCTCGTTCTGCGCGACGAGGCTTTCGTAGTAGCTCGACGCGCGGCGCACGTGCACCGTCTTGCCCGCGAGGTCGTCGAGTGTGGCGAGCGGCGGCGAGGCGGGGCCGGTGACGACGATCTCGTTCACGGTCCTCACCGACGCCGGCGACACCATGTCGACCGTTTTCAGTCGCTCGGCCGTGACCGTGAGATTCCCGAACGCGATGTCGGCCAGCCCGTCGACCAGGTCCGGCAGCAGCTTGTCGCGGGTGGCCGGGACGATGTAGATCGTGAGAGGCCGCTTGCCGAGCTCTTTCGCGTACTTCTGGTTGAGCCAGCGCTCGAAGTCGCGGATGAGTTCGGCGGAGAGGCCGCGCTCGCGCCCCTTGTCGTTGAAGTAGAGCGAGCGGCTGTAGGGCGCGTAGACGCGGATCATCCGGCGCAGGAGCATCTTGTCGAAGTCGCCGGTCCACGGCTTGTTGGCGACCGAGAGCCCGCGTGACGCCGCGGCGTCCTTCTCCGCGGCCGCGGATTTCGCCGCGGATGCGGCCGGTTTGTTCGCGGTTGCCGGGGCGGGTTGGGATTGCGCCGCGACCGGATCAGCAAGCAGGATGATCGCGGCCACCAACGCGGGCCAGCGGAGGCAGCGGGGAATGGCGGCTCGCATGGATCTTAACCTTAACACGCGGTCCGGTCGGGCGACAAATGGGGTTCCGGATACGGATCGGCATCTCAATCGCGCGAGCATGCGCATTGGGGGTTCGGTGGCGCGGGCGAGCCGTCTGGCAAGAGATGCAGTTCAGCTCACGCCGCGTTCGCTTTCGCCCATTCGACGACTTCACGGTGGGTCGCGAGCCACACGTCGCCTTTGGCCCTGGCGTGGCGGATGATTTCCTCGACGATGAAGATGCGCGACCGAAATCCGATGATGTGCGGGTGCATCGTGAGCTGACAGATGCCGCCTTCCTCGTGGGCCACGTCGAACTCGCGCCTGAATATTTCGAGGACTTCGCGCGGGGGCGTATGCGGGCGGAGCGACTGGAAGCGATGCATCGTGAAATAAACGGCGTCGTCGCGCACCCATTCGACCGGCAGCTCGACGATGCCGGTCGGTACCCCGTCCTGCAGGAGCTCGTAGCAATCTTCGTCGGCCATCAGCGAGCTGTCGTAGACCAGGCCCATCTCCTGTTCGATCGCCAGCGTGTTCGGGCTGAAGTCCCACGAGGGCGTGCGGATGCCCACGGGGCGCGTCCCGGTTATCTTCTCCAGCGTATCGGCGGCGCGCAGCAGCAGGTCGCGCTCCGCCGCGTACGGCAGCGCCGAATTGAGCTCGTGGATCCAGCCGTGAATGCCGATCTCGTGACCTTCGGCGATCACGCGGCGCTGCTCGTCGGAATGCAGCAGCGCGGCGACGGCCGGCACGTAAAACGTGGCGTGCACGCCGTATTTGTCGAGCAGCTTAAGGATCCGCGGCACGCCCACGCGGTTGCCGTACTGACCCCAGGACAGGCGCCCGATGGACTTGCCGCCGTCGCGCAGTTCGTTGGTTTCGTGGTCCGAATCGAATGAAAGCGCCAACGCGCAACGCGCCCCGTCCTTCCAGCGCTTCGGCCGGTAGGTGCGGCCGGCGCGAACATGGCCGACCAGTTTGCGCCAATGCTCATCCTCCCATTGCCAGGGTTGGGGCGTCGCTTGTTCGTTCATCGTTGTCTCCGGTTCAACTCAGCAAGGGCCCTGCGGCCGGCGGCACCCGTGGCGGTCGGACGAAACCGTTCGGGGGAACGTCGTCATCGCGCGCGGCCATCGGCTGCACCAGATGGCAGGCGGCCGCGCGCTGCTCGCCCACCGGATTGAGCGGCGGCACCGTACTTCGGCAGCGATCCTCGGCCTGCGGGCACCGGGTGTGGAAATGGCACCCGGTTGGCGGGGACAGCGGCGTCGGGAGTTCACCCGCGATCGGATGGTAGATCACCGGCGTCTCGTCCTGCCGCAGCTTCGGAATGCTGTTCAGAAGCCCGCGCGTATACGGATGACGCGGCGCGGCATAGAGCGCGGCCGCCTGCGCGGTCTCGACGATGCGCCCGAGGTACATCACGGCAACCCGGTCGCAGAGGTGCTTGACGACGCCGAGATCGTGACTGATGAACAGCATCGTCAGCGACAATTCGCGCCGCAGCTGCAGGAAGAGATTGATGATCTGCGCCTGGATCGACACGTCGAGGGAGGCGACGGGCTCGTCGCAAACGATGACATCCGGCTGCATCGCGAGCGCGCGCGCAATGGCGATGCGCTGGCGCTGCCCGCCCGAGAACTGGTGCGGATAACGATCGGCGTAATCGGCGTCGAGCCCGACCCGCGCGAGCCAATCGGCGACATACGCCCCGGCGCCGTCGCGGCTGACGAGACCATGGGCGAGCGGGCCCTCGGCGATGGCCTTGCCGATGCGCATGCGCGGATTGAGCGAGGCGAACGGATTCTGGAACACCATCTGGATGCGCCGGTCCCGTTTCGCGGGCCGCCGCCCGCCGGTCATGATCGGCTGCCCGTCGAGCAGGACGCGTCCCTCGCTGGGCGGCAATATGCCGGTCAGCATGCGCCCGAGCGTCGACTTGCCGCAGCCGCTCTCGCCGACGAGACCGAGCACTTCGCCTTTGCGAATCGTCAGCGATACCCGATCCACCGCGTGGACCGTCCGCGATTCCACCGGACTGCCGAGGCGGGCGGCAAGCCGCTCGCTGAGCGAGAGGCGCGGGTGGAATCGCTTCGACACGGAGTCAGCCACTACCAACGGAGCTGTCATGGGAGCACCCTAGGCGCTGCGCGCCGTCCCTCCGAGCGCATTCGTGGGGCCGCCTTCAGGCGGCTTGCGGCGTCCGGCTGAAGCCGGACCCACAAGGTGGCTCATGCGGCGACCTCCAGCGGATGGTGGCAGCGAGTCGAGCGCCCGGCGCCGCTCACGATGTCCGGCTCGATTTCGCAGGCGGCATCCGCGCGGTCGCATCGCGGAGCGAAAGGGCAGCCCGCCGGCAGATTCAGCAGCGATGGCGTCGTCCCCCTGATCTGCGCCAGCTCGCCGCCTGGCCTGGTGTGCGCGGGCAGCGAATCCAGCAAGCCGCGCGTATAGGGATGGCGTGGATTGCGCAGGACCGCCACCGTCGGCCCGTCCTCGACGATCCGGCCCGCATACATGACGGCAATCCGATCGGCGAGCGATGACACGGTCGCCAGATCGTGACTGATCCAGATGAGCGAGGTGCCGATCTCGCCCACCAGGCTCTTCATCTCCGTCAGAATCTGCGCCTGGATGGACACGTCGAGCGCCGTCGTCGGCTCGTCGGCGACGATCAGCGGCGGCCGATGCAGGAGCGCGATCGCGATCGCCACGCGCTGGCGCATGCCCCCTGAGAACTGGTGCGGGTAGGCATCGAGCCGCCGCGCGGCATCCGGCATGCCGACGATGGTCAGCACCTCGATGCAACGCGCGCGCAACGCGGCGGCCGAGAGGCGCTCGTGCGCCGCCATCGCCAGCCGCATCTGCAGGGCGATGGTAAGTACCGGATTGAGCGTCGTCGTCGGGTCCTGGAACACCATCGCGAGCCGCCGGCCGCGCATCCGGCGCAGCTCGTCCGGGGCCATGCCGACCAGCTCGCGACCTTCGAAGCGGATCGAGCCGCGGACGATGCGGCCGGGCGGATCGACGAGCCCCAGCAACGAGAAGCCGGTGACGGTCTTGCCCGACCCGCTTTCGCCGACGAGCCCAAGCACCTCGCCCTGGTGGAGCGTGAAGGAAACGCCGTCGACCGCTTTCACGATGCCGGCGCGCGTGAAGAAATGCGTCGCAAGGTCCTCCACCTCGAGCAGCGGCGCGCGGATGGGTGCCCCCTCGGCGCTGCGCGCCGTCCCCCCGAGGGGGACCTGTTCGCGCTTGGGGCGGCCCGGCGCGCTCACCGCTTCAACCTGGGATTGAACTGATCGCGGATCTGGTCGCCGACCAGATTGACGGCGACGATCAGCGCGACCAGCGCGATGCCCGGGTAGATCGAGATCCAGTAGCGGCCCGACAGCATGTACTGGAAGCCGTTCGCGATCAGCAGGCCGAGCGAGGGTTCGGTGGGCGGCAGTCCAAGGCCGAGAAACGACAGCGTCGCCTCGAGCGCGATCGCGTTGGCGATCTGGACGGTGGCCACGACGATCAGCGGAGGCAGGCAATTCGGCAGGATGTGGCGAAAAACCACGGTGCGCGTCGGCAGCGGCACGGACAGCGCCGCCTCGATGTACTCCTTGCCGCGCTCGGTCACCGCCGCGCCGTGAGCCGTGCGCGCGAAGTAGGCGTACTGCGCGGCGATCAACGCGATCGCCAGCTGGGTCTTGCCCTGACCCAGGCTGGCGGCGAGCACGAGCGCCAGCAGAATCGCGGGAAACGACAGCTGCAGGTCGATGATCCGCATGATCAACGCTTCGGTCCGCCCCCCCAGAAAGGCTGCGGCGGCGCCCAGCGTCGCGCCTACGGTCAGCGCAATCAGCCCGGCGCTGACGCTTATCTGCAGCGAAATCTTGAGCCCGAAGAGAATGGCGGAAAACATGTCGCGTCCTTGCGCATCCGTGCCCAGCCAGTGGACATAGCCGGCGGCGCCGATGAAGCCCGGTGGACGGCGCGCATCACGCAACGTCAACTTGGCGAGATCGTAGGGATCCTGCGGCGCGACGAGCGGTGCGAACACCGCCAGCAAGACGATGATCACGACGACCGCGAGGGCGGCGACGGCGATCCGGTTCTCGCCGAATTCGCGGGAGAAGCGGGCGAACGGCGTCGCGCTGTCCTTCACGACCTCGCCTTCCGCAGTCGGGGATCGAGCCCGACGTAAATGAGGTCCATCGTGAAGTTGATCATGATGAACACGAAAGCCACGAGCATGAGATAGGCCACCATCACCGGACGATCGAGGCTCGAGATCGAGTCGATGATCAACTTGCCCAGCCCGGGCCACGAAAATATCGTCTCGGTCACCACGGCGAACGCGAGCGTCGAGCCGAGTTCGAGACCGAATACGGTGACGAGAGGAATGGAGATGAGCCGCAGCACGTGCTGGCGCAGCACGGTCCACTCGCTCTCGCCGGCGGCGCGCGCGAACTTCACCGTGTCGGAGAGCATCACTTCGCGGGTGCCCGCGCGCGCGAGGCGGGTCATCAGCGCGAGCTTGAACAGCGAAAGATTCAGCGCCGGCAGGATCAGGTGCCGCAGTCCATCGAGCGTCAGAAAGCTCCACCCGACTCCGAAGATCGTCGCGGTCTCGCCGCGTCCCCCCGCGGGAAGCCAACCGAGCGTCACGGCAAAAGTGAGAATCAGCACCAGCCCGATCCAGAAGGTCGGAACCGAGAATCCGATCACCGACGCCGCCATGATCACGCGCGCGGCGGCGCTGTCGGGCCGGTATCCCGCGTACATGCCGAGCGGCACGCCGAGCACCGTTGCAAAGAACACTGCGGCAAGCGTCAATTCGAGTGTGGCCGGCAGCCGGCTGAAAATCAGGCTGGTCACGGGCATGTTGAAAACGAACGAGCGACCGAGGTCGCCGTGCAGCACGCGCCCGAGAAAGGCCGCGTATTGCTCGTAGAGCGGCCGGTCGAAGCCGTACTGCGCGATGGTCTGCGCCCGGATCTCCTGCGTGACGTCGGGAGCGATAAGAACGTCGATCGGGTTGCCGATGGCGAAGACGCCGACGAAAACCAGTAGCGACATGACGAGCATCACGACGAGGGCCTGCAGCACGCGCTGGATGGCAAAGCCGAGCATCGCCGCCGTCTTCCTTCGTCAGGCCACGGGGGTCCGCCACCCGTCGGCGATGACCGCCCTCGTCTCGGCTACCGCCACTTCCCAGAGGGCGAGCATTTCGGCGTCGGATCGCTGATAGAGTCCATGGAAGTTCCCGTCGCCCACCAGATGGCGGCGTCCCGCGGGGTTGGCGAGCGCATAGCGCGCGCGATCGAGCTCCGGCTTGGCTTCAGGCGGCAGCGCGACACCGGGAATTCGCGTCCACGGAAAATTTTCCATCCACGACGCGTGCGAGGCGGCCGGATCGATCGACATCACCTTCTCCCAGGTCCGCGGCGCCTTCCACCATTCGTGGAACTTCACGCAGGCGTCGCGGCGCTCGCCCATCCATTCGGCGAAGAAGCTCGCGATTCCGCCGTTCCCGCCGTGGCCGTTGACCACGACGATGCGGCGGAATCCCGATCGATACAGACTTTCGAGAACGTCGCCGATCACCGCGACATACGTCGTGAGCTTCAGGCTGACCGTTCCGGGAAAATCGACGAAGCTCGGCGTCACCCCGTACGGCACGACCGGAAAGACCGGAACGGCGAGCGGCTCCGCAGCTTCGACCGCGACGCGCTCGGCGAGGATCATGTCGACGCATAGGCTGAGATACCCGTGCTGCTCGACGCTGCCGATCGGCAGGACGCAGCGGTCGTCGCGACGGACCC
>Ga0315273_10008760_pt1 | contig 12798 bp, 17 predicted proteins | sample YL17G02_0_MG_FD_205753 | JGI IMG/M metagenome (GOLD analysis project Ga0315273, IMG submission 205753) | Sediment microbial communities from Yellowstone Lake, YNP, Wyoming, USA - YL17G02_0 | ecosystem: Environmental > Aquatic > Freshwater > Lake > Sediment | place: USA: Wyoming | collected...
GACCACATCGCCTGTCCGGACCCGGGGGACCTTCTGCTGGTCCCCCGTTCCCTGTACGGATGACTACCACCAGCGGCGCGCATCCGGACGTCCTCGCCGACTCTGTGCGTGCTCGGCGAAGGCCTGCCGGGAGGGCGTCAGCGCATGTCCAGGAGAACGAAACGGCCGCGGTCAGGCTGTGACCCGCGGCCGTTTCTCGAACTGGTCGGGATGGCGAGATTCGAACTCGCGACCCCCTGAACCCCATGCCCGGACGAAGGGTATGCACATGAGTCGGACGTGCGCTGACACCGCGCCAAACGCGCAGGACGTGACCCGACGATGACTGATGCGATGCGTTGTGACGGACGAACTTGCACAATCTTGCACGGGCCGCGTCGTGCGCTCGGGCAGGCGTTCAACGCATCGGGTATACACTCGTTTCGGCGGCTAGATCGGCCAATCGAAAAGCGGGTATCCGCCCCGCCTGCCGCCGAATCCTCACGCGGACGTTGCAAGCGGAGGCAACGATGGCTCAGACGTTTCGCTTCGACGCTGATGCTCGCGAGGAACTAGCGAGCCGCTTCGATGCCGCGACCGTGCGCGACTTGACGAACCTCGTCCAGTCCTACCGCGACACGCTCGCGCATGTTGACCCGACGCGGCGCGCACGCATGGCCCGCCAGATTGCCAAAATTCGCAGACGGGCCGAACGGCTGCGCGAGGCGATTCGCGAGGCCGAGTTGTCGATTCAAGCGCAACTCCGCAAGTTCTCGGCCGACCTTGACGCGGTGATCGCGGTCGCCGCGATGCCGCATGGGCGACCAGTCCTAAGCCGACGCCACAAGCTCGAATTCGCAGTCGGCCATGCGCTGCATCAGCACGGCGTCAAGTTGACGACCGGCGAGAACGCGGGACTCGCCATCGCGCTCGGTCACGTCCTGAGGGCGGCCGGTGAACGGGAGCTAGAAGACATCGTGAGGATCGCCACGCGGGTTCGGAAAACCGTGCTGGAGGAAGCGAAGCAGACCGCCGAGTTGAACGCCGTGTTTGACGCCTTCACGACGCAATAAGTCCTGCCCTTTTCGGGCCGCCTTCTCGCATGGCGGCCCTTCGCAACGGCCCGTAGAATCCGGGCATGTTGCAAGCACCAAACAACAACGAGCAACTGCTCACGGTCTCCCGCGCCGCGCGCCTGTTGGAGGTAGCGTCTGAAACGGTGCGCGCGATGGCGGATACCGGACGCCTGCCCGCCGTGCGGACGACCTCCGGCGTGCGCCTCTTCAATCGCCACGACGTAGAGGCGTTGGCCGCCGAGCGTGAGGCGCACGGGAAAGGTCGCCGTCGATGACCCCGGAATGGGTCACGCTGAAAGAGGCGGCGGAATATCTGCGCGTCTCCCCTGCCACGCTGCGCCGCGCCGTTCATCACAATCGCTGCCGCGTCGCGATCCTCGGATCATGCCGTGCATGGCGCTTCCGCCGACAGTGGCTCGACGATCTCGCTGAGACCTCCGCCACACCGAACGAAACCCGAGGGTTCCCGCGTGTCCACTCGGCCGCCTAACGCGACGCCTCACCCGATGACGGCCGACGCGATGGTGATGGCCGCCCTCGCCGCGTCCGAGGCGCGACTCACCGAAGAGGTCGTCACGCTCACCTCAATGGCCGCGAGCTATCGCACCTTGGCGCTCGCCGCTGTCGCTGACGTGCATCGGGCGACAGTCGAACGCGACGCGGCACGCACGACGGTCGCCGCACTCCGCGAGGAACTGCGCCGGTATACCTCACGCGCCGTTAGGTCGGATCGGGCCGCATGAGCCGCGCGCGTGTCCTCAGCGCCGACAAGATCAACTTCGGCACGCCCGCGAAGGCGTCCACGGGCTTTGCCTTCACCGAAGCCGGGGCCGCCGAGTCCTTCGCCGACGCCTGCCGCAACCTGCTTCGCTACGACTTTCGGAAACAACGCTGGCTGATGTTCGAAGGCCACCGCTTCATCCCGGACCCCAACGGCGCGGTGATCCGGTTGGCGCTTGACCATGTGCGACGCCAACAACATCGGGCGCTCGATCTCACGGACTCCTTCGACCGCACGAAAGCCGTCGAGCATTGGCTCAAGTTCGACCGCCGGAACGCGCTCGACAACTTGCTCACCCTCGCGAAGAGCCTGCCGCCGCTCGCGGACGCTGGCGCGACGTTCGACGCGGACCCGTGGCTGCTCGGCTGTCCGAATGGCGTTGTAGACCTCCGCACGGGCCGTCTTCGTCCAGGCACGCCCGAGGACCGGATCACCCTCAACGTGAGCGTCGGCTTCGACCCGGATGCGCCCTGCCCTCGCTGGCAGCGGTTCATCAGCCAAGTGCTGACCGACCCGGACGTGGCGGACTTCGTGTGGCGCGCGCTCGGCTATGCCGTCTCGGCTGACATGCGCGAGCAGGCGTTCTTCCTGCTCTTCGGCACGGGCCTCAACGGCAAGTCCACGCTCATCGACGTGATCGAGCGCATCCTCACCGACTATGCGCTCACGGTGAGCTTCGCGACCTTCGAACGCGAACGCGCCGGGGCGATTGCCGCCGACGTGGCCGCCCTCGATGGCACACGCTTCGTCAAGGCGTCGGAAGGCTCCGGCAACTGGCTGCATTCCTCACGCCTGAAGGACATCACGGGCGGCGAGCAAGTGAGCGCCCGCCATCTCTACGGCAACCCGTTCACGTTCCGGCCGACGTGCAAAATCTTCCTCTCCACGAACACGCTCCCGCGCGTGGCCGATGAGTCGGAGGGCTTGTGGCGTCGGGTGCGCGAGGTGGACTTCACGCAACGCTTCGACGGGACGGCTGAAGACAAGACCCTGAAGGACGCGCTGCTCGACGAAGCACCGGGCATCCTTGCGTGGCTCGTGCGTGGCTGTCTGGAATGGCAAGCCCGAGGCTTGGCCGCGCCGTCCGCCGTCGCCACCGCCACGGCGCAGTATCGCGCCGACTGTGACCCGCTCGGCCGCTTCCTCGATGAAGCCTGCGAACTGGTCCCGACCGCCGAGATCCGCGCCCACGAGTTCTTTCAACACTATCGCCAATGGGCCACCACGGCCGGTCTCACCGACCGCGAGCAGTTGTCGGCGACCGCCTTCGGCCGCAAGTGCGTCGAGCGGTTCGCGCGCGTGAAGACGGCAGGCGGAATGCTCTATCGGGGGGTGGCCCGTGCCTGAGTGTGCAGGGTTTTCGCCAATGAATGCAGGGTTTCGAGTCGATCCTGAGACTTTCTCTTATGTGTCCTCGCGTAGAGAAGTCTTAGAACAGGGGGCTAACCCTGCACAACCCTGCATGGCGACTGCTCGCAAGGGCATCAAAAGACGGCCTCACGCACCCGCCTCGATGGCCGCCGGTAGGCCCGAGGACGAACGCGAGGCCGTGCAAGCGGGCCGTTTCGCTAGCGCACTTGACAGGACGGCAGGCGGCCACGGGCGCGAGACGCGCCATTATGCCAGCAATATCGCGCCTCGCGTGCCTCGGGACGGGGCGTTGTGCAAGCCGTTGTGCAACGCCGTGCGCCCTTTCCTGCTCACCGGATGCGGCCGGGATTCGTCGGCCGATTGGATGAGGGTTCGATGGCAGGCGTGAAGGGCAAGAGCGGACCGCCGATGAACCTGAACGCGAGCCGCGCTCCGTGGCGGGCGTTTTGGCGGCGAAGGGCGGTCAGAGAGGAACACCGCTGGTTGCCGCCACTCGTTGAGAGCTACGTCAACGGGTTGGAGTCGGACAAGGGCGGCGCGTCCGAGGTCTCCGAAGGTGAACGGCGCATGTTCCAAGTGGCGGCGACGGCGCACGGCTGCGTGTTGCTCGTCCTCGATCATGCGGCCCGCCTCGGCTTCGTGCGCGTGGCCGACTCCGGCGCGTGGGATCTTCAGCCGGGGATGAAGGAACTCGGGAAGTTCCTGTCGATTGAGCAAGCCGCGTTGAAGGGGATCGACCTCCGCCGCCGTCCGAAGGCTGCGCCGTCATTGAGCGACTACCTCGCGGCCAACTACACCGAGGCCGACGCTCCGCCTGATGGCGAGGCACAGGACGCGCCCGAGATCGAGGCCGACTTCCTGCCCGCGCCCGTGCATGATCTCGCGCCTGCCGTCCTGCCAACGCCCGAGGCGAGCCACGTAGACGAGGCCGCTCCGGTCCTGCCGCCTGCCGATGGTCCCGCCGTCGAGATGCCCTCACCCGAGCCGCCATCAGGCCCGGATGACGGGCGGTTGGCGTTGGCGAACCGGATTGCGTTGGCGCGGACGGTGCGCCCTTGGAGCAACCGATGAGCGCGACGGCCACGCTGCAACGGACCACGTTCCGCACGTCGCGGTTGCTGGAGTATTTCAGCGAGAAAGAGCTTCGCGTCCAGACCGGCCACGACCCGGAACGCTGGCCCGAGGTGATCGTCAAGGAACTGCTCGACAACGCGCTCGACGCCTGCGAAGAGGCGAACGTCCTGCCCGAGATTGCCGTCACGGTGACGCTGGAGGGCGGCATCACGGTCGCCGACAACGGGCCGGGATTGGCGGCCGACGTGGTGCGTTCGGTCGTGGACTTCGCGATGAAAGTGAGTAGCCGCGACCACTACATCAGCCCGACGCGCGGGCAGCAAGGCAACGCGCTCAAGTTGGTCTGCGCGATTCCCTTCGTCCTGAGTGATGGCAACCCGGAGCCGGTCATCATTCGGAGCCGAGGCACGCGCCACATGATCACGGTCGCGCTCGACCGGATTGCGGGGGAGCCTGCCATCCGGCATGAGACGGCCGAGGACGATTCGGTAAGAAATGGCACCTCCGTTGAGGTGCGTTTAGGCCTGCTTACCGATGAGGCGTGGCTGCGATTCTTACCACTCATCGAAGGCTATTCGCTCTTCAACCCGCACGCCGCGATCAGGCTCCGTCTCGGCGAGTCCACGTCGCACGTCTTCGCCCGAAGCGCCGACGCCTGCCCGAAGTGGAAGGCGAACAACCCGACAAGCGCCCATTGGTATTCGGCCGAGCAGTTGCGCGGCCTCATCGCGGCGTATGTGGCGGCCGAGCGGGACGGCGGGCCGACGCGCACCGTGCGCGAGTTCGTCGGCGAGTTCCGAGGGCTGTCTTCGACGGTGAAGCGCAAGGCCGTCCTGGCGGGGTTGCCGGTGGCGGGGCGGAAGTTGTACGACCTCGTGACCCATGGCGACATTGACCGGGCCGAGGTCGAGACGTTGCTCGACCGGATGCGGGCGGCCTCGGAGCCGGTGAAACCGCTGGCGCTCGGCGTGCTTGGCGAGGCGCATCTCCGGGCGTGGCTCGCGACGCACGGCGGCGCGGACCAGACCTATCGCTACAAGCGCGTCGCGGACGCGGATGAGAAGACGGGGTTGCCCTTCGTGGTGGAAGTGGCGTTCGCGGGGCGGGCCGACGGCGGCGAGCGGCGGTTGCTGACCGGCTTGAACTTCGCGCCGACCTTGGCCGATCCGTTTCGGATGTTCCGTCGCTTCGGCCTCGGCTTGGACGGGCTGCTCAACGCCCTGTATGTGCGCCGTGGCGACCCGGTGACGGTGGTGGTGCATCTCACGACGCCGCATCTCCACTTCACCGACCGGGGCAAGTCCTCGTTGGAGGCGTTGTGACCATCGGCGACGCCCTCCACACGGCGGTCACGTCCACGACGAAAGAGTGGACCCGCGTGCAGCGGAAGGCGATCCGCAACGCGGCGTCGTTTGTGCGGTCGCGGGAGCAGTATTGGCGCGGGGTCCACCGGGAGATGTCGCTGCGGGACGCGGCGTTTCAGGTGATGCCGGAGGCGTATCGGTCGGCGGCCGGGAGACTGAACCTCGCGCACGCACGGCAAGTCATGTATGCGGCGCGGCCCCTCATCCAAGGGTTGACCGACAAACCGCTCGACCCGAAACGGTTTCCCGACTACTTCTCGCAAGTGCTGCTTCCCGACTATCAGGCCGCACACCCGGCCGAGACGGCCTCGTGGGATGTGGTCTACGACGCGCGGGGCGATCTCATCGAACCGCACACGGGGGCCAAGTGTCCGCTCGGGACATTGAGCGTGCGCCGCTATCTCGCCGAGGCGCGGGACACCGGACCGGATTCGGCGACCGGGCAGGCGTTGCCGAATGTGCGGTTGGCCTATCCCACGACCGGGCCGCGCCATCGGTATACAACGGTCCTCGTGATCGAAAAGGAAGGCTTCCTCGAACACCTAAAGGCGGCGGGTATCGCCGAACGCTACGACGTGGCCGTGATGACGCCGAAGGGGATGTCCACGACGGCGGCCCGCACGTTGCTCGAAGGGCTGGAGAAGGTGCGCTTCCTCGTGCTGCACGACTTCGACAAGTCGGGCTTCTCGATTGTCGGCACGCTGACACGGGACACGGCGCGGTATCGGTTCCGGCGGCGGCCGAACGTCGTGGACCTTGGCCTCCGGCTCGCCGATGTGCAGGCCGAAGGGCTGGAGCCGGAACGGTGCGACCTTGCGGGCGCGGCGGCCGCGCGCAACCTCCGCGAAAACGGCGCGACGCCCGAAGAGATCGCGTTCCTGCTTGCGAACGGCGGGCAGCGGGTGGAACTCAATGCGTTCGGGACGGATGCGTTTCTCGCGTGGCTGGAGCGGAAGCTGAAGGCGGCCGGGGTCAAGAAAGTCGTGCCGGAGGCGGCCACGCTGGCGAAGGCGTATCGACGCGCCACGTATGTCCACGCGATGAACAAGACCATCGAGGACGCCCACACGGCGGCCGAGGACGCCGCCGCGAAAGTGGTCATACCTCCGAGGTTGGCGGACCGCGTGCGCGACCTGCTCGCCACGGAATCGGCGTTTTCGTGGGATGTGGCCGTGGCACTACTGGCCGGGTCGCCAGATGGCCCCGTGCGTGCGCCGAGAGGCCCACATACGCGCGATACGGCGACGAAGCGCCGCCGAGGCAAGGCGAAGCCCGGAGGGACCGTCTGATGCGCTGGAACGCCGCTATCACATGGGAAAGCGACGCGACGCCTCCGCAGACTGTCCGAGTGGAGGTGGACGCGGGCAACGTGGCGACGGCGGCGGCGCGGGCCGTGCGCCTCGCCAAGCGTGAACGGCCGGGGCGTCGGTTCCGGTCGGTGGCGATTCTACTGGAGCGCGCCGACCCGGACGCGCCCGAGGTGCCAGCATGAGGATCGAGATCCCGGTCGGCGGGCCAAGCCAGCGGCGGGTCGTTGCTCGGCCCGAGGTCAACTCGCCGTGTCCGCCGACCGGGACGTTGGAGGTGCGGCGATGCCGGTGAGATGTTGGCGCGAGGTGTCCGGCGAGTTCAACTTGTGCTTCGACGCGCCGCACCTTGAGGCCGCGCCCGTGGTGCCGCCCGCCGGATTCCTCGCGCGCGCGTGGGCATGGGTCAAGACGCTGTTCGGGGTCAACGCATGACGCCCCGTGCGAAGCCGACCGCCGTGCCGACCTTCGCCGAGGCGGCGAGTGATCCCGCCATCATGGGCGCGACGTTCGCCGGGGAGAGCTTCGCGCTCGTGCGCGCCCTCGGGAATGTGATCCTCGGCCAACCCGTGCCGGAGTCCGAACGGGCGGCGGTCCTCGCGCGCCTCGGCGGTCGGGCGTTGCCGACCACGCAGCCAAGCGAGACCTGGCTGCTCGCGGGACGGAGAGCCGGGAAGACGCTGCTCTGTGCCGCCCTCGCGGTCTACGTGGCCGCGTTCCGCGACTATCGCGGCGTCCTCGGGCCGGGGGAACGGGCGCAGATCATGGCGCTCGCCGTAGACCGGCGGCAGGCGCGGCAGTTGGTCAACTACGTCGAAGGGCTATTGCATCAATCGCCGTTGCTCGCCGCGCAAGTCGAGCGCACGACGGCCGAGGCGATTCACCTCCGCTCCCGCACGTCGATTGAAGTCCACGTCTCCAACTATCGCCACGTTCGCGGCTTCACGCTCGCGGCGGCGTTCTGCGATGAGATTGCGTTCTGGCGCGACGATGAATCGGCGAATCCCGATCAGGAAGTCCTTGCCGCGTTGCGTCCGGCGTTGGCGACGGTGCCCGGTTCGCTGCTCGTCTGCCCGTCCACGGTCTATGCCCGGAAGGGCGCGGCGTGGCAAGCGTTCCGCGACCACTACGGGCGCGACTCCGACGTGCTGGTGATCAACGCGCCGTCGCGGACGCTCAACGCCACGATTCCCGAGCGCGTCGTGCAACGCGCCCTCGCCGACGATGAGCCGCGCGCGCGGGCGGAATGGTTGTGCGAATGGCGCGGCGACGTGGAGAGCTATGTGAGTCTCGACGTAGTGCAGGCCGGGATCACTCCCGGCGTCGTTGTCCGCCCGCCGGAGCCGGGGATCACGTATGCCGCGTTCCTCGACCCGAGCGGCGGATCGTCGGACAGTTTCACCCTCGGGATCGGCCATACGGCCCACGGGCGCGACGTGCTTGATCTGGTTCACGAATGGCGACCGCCCTTCAATCCGTCCGTCGTGGTCGCCGAGTGTGCGGCGATCTTGCGCGACTACGGCATCACGGCCGCCACGTCCGACAACTATGCCGGGGTGTGGCCGCGCTCGGCCCTCGCCGTGCAGAACGTGCGGATCGCCGTCTCGGTGAAGGCGAAGAACGATCTCTATGCGGCGTTGCTGCCGCGCCTGAACTCGCGCTCCGTCGATCTACTCGACGCGCCGCGTCTCGTGGCGCAGTTGTGCGGGCTGGAGCGCCGCGTCGGGCCGTCCGGTCGAGATCGCATCGATCATCGCCCTGGCTCGCATGACGATCTCGCGAACGTGGTCGCGGGACTGTTCGGCAAGCCGCGTCCGGCATGGGCCACTCGCGCCGACGATCCTGCCGAGGCGCACGAGACGGATGGCGAGGCGGCCGACCGCTACCAGCGCGAACGGGCGAAGGGCTATAGCGAGAGCATCACCGAAGCCGTGATGAGTGGCCGGGGATGGTTCCCCGGAGGGCGGTAGAGACAGTTACCACGGGCCGTTAGAAACGAGCGACAGCATGAAGAAGTCCGCGAAGCGCAAGAAGCCCACGAGGCGACCGGCACCGAAGCACGAGCCGTTCTCGTGGGTCACGAAGGGGGACACCCGATGACCAAAGAACTCGCTACCAGCGTCGAGACCACGAACCGCGAGCGCACCTTGCGCTTCACCATCAGCACGTCCGCGCCTGATCGGGCGAACGACACCATTGCCGCGTCCGGCTGGCGGCTCGATGCCTACCGCAAGAATCCGATTGTGTTGTGGTCGCACTCCCGCGACATGCTGCCGATTGCGAAGACGACCGACATTCGCGTGGTCGCGAATAAGTTGGTCGCCACGGCCGAGTTCGTCCCGGCGAAGCTGCACCCGTTCGCCGGTCAAGTCTTCGACCTCTTGCGGAGCGGATTCTTGAACGGCTCAAGCGTCGGCTTCAAACCGTTGAAGTGGTCGAAGAACGCGGCCGGAGGCACCGACTATCAAGAGCAAATTCTGCTTGAGTGGTCAGTAACCCCTGTGCCGTGTCACGCCGAGGCACTACTGGAGACCCGCACAGATCGGGCGGCGGTGCTGAAGTGGCTCGCCAGCAAGCCGAGCGGCCGCGAGATCGTCTTCAGGTTGAAGCCGGACGCGCTGCCGCTGCCGAAGTATCGCGTCGATCCGGCGATGCTCGCGAGCGCCCTCGCGGTGACGCTACGCTCCACGCTCGACGCTCCCGCGTTCAAGGCGCAGTTGCGCTCCACCGTGGACGCGCGTGTGGCGGCGGCGTTCCGCCGGATGCGCGGCCGACTCGATTGATGACCACTACAGGAGATCCGACAATGATGACCACAGCACAGAAGACACCCGATCTCGCCGCGTTGTCGGCCGCCGTCATTGACGCGCGGCGGTCCCGCGACACGCTACGCGCGAAGGTCGCCGAGCTGGAGCGGCCGATCACCGACCACGGCGATCCGGCGGCGCTCTGGGACGAACTCGCGGACCTCCCGACGCTCCAGCGCGACCGCCGCCGTGCGGAAGCGGTCACGGAGCGCGCGGAGGCGGCGCTTACCGCGAAGCGCGTCGAGATGCGCGCCGCCGTCCTGGTGGAGCGGCGTCCGAAGCGGCGGCAACTCATCGGCCAACTCGATGCGGAGCTTGAGACAGCGGCACAAACGTTGGCCGCTATCGTGGCGTATGACGAAGAGACGGCACGACGGTCCGACGGCGCGACGATGGACGCGATTGGCTGGACGGCCGACCTGCTCGGGGTGGACGCGAAACTGCTCGCGTGGCGGCGCTTCCAACGCGATCACGGTTGGCTCGATTAGGCCCGGCTGGCCCGAGGCGCGGCGGTCGCCCGGCAGGTGCGCGTCTCGGGGCGCGGCGTCGGTCATGCGCCGCGCTCACTCCTACGCCTGCCGGGCAACTCACGGGCGCGGCCATGCTGACCGACACGGAACGCGAGACCATCGAGGCGATCTTCGGCGCGATGGAGCAAATGCTCCGCCTGCTTCGGACGGTGCTGCACGTCACACAGACCGGGATGCCGCTCGACGTGGCGCAGATCGAGGCAAAGGCGACGGCGCTCGCCGCGCAGACGTGGCAAGCCGAGGCTCGGCTGCTCGGGCTGAGACCGGACGGCACCGACCCGCCGCCGGAGACGATCCACTAGGCCCGCGCGATTGACACGTATATATGTTCGGCGTAGGATGGCGACGTGGCGACTCGGAAGCTCTACTCGGTGTGGCTCGACCCGGACCTGCTCGACGGCCTGAAACGGCTCAAAGAGCGGGAGGGCGAGAGCGAGAGCGACACGATTCGCGCGGCGTTGCGTGCGTGGCTCACTCAGCACGCGGCGTTGAAGGCGGCTCCCCGGCGGGCGCGACCCCGCCGGAGAGCCTAACCGCCAGTCTGCGTAGACCAGACCGGACGGCTCCCGGCATTCTACCGGAGCCGCTCGGCCTCCGAACCTGAAAGGGGCCGACGATGAAACGCACGAATCACGGGCTTCGCAAACGCTGCGACTGCCCGCGCCGCGAGTGGCCGCGATGCAGCCATTCGTGGCACCTCAACTTCGCGTGGCGCGGCACACACTTCCGACTCTCGATTGACCGGGAGACGCACAAACACGTCGAGACGAAGGCGGACGCCCTCGCGGCGGCCGACCATCTGCGCGACGCGATCCGCGCCGGGACGTTCCGGCAAGTGACCGCGCCTGCCGTCGAAGCCGGTCTCACCTTCGGCGACGTGGCGACCAAGTATGTGAAGCAGTATGTCCGCGTCGCGACCCGCCGGAAGCGCGCCGCCGCCGAGATGGCGCTCCAAGTGGCGGCGCTGCGTCGCGCCGAGGTGCCTGCCGCCAACGGGCGGACCGTGCGCCTCGAAGAAAAGCCCGTGGACGCGATCCTCAAAGGCGACGTGGAGGCGATCCGCGAGGACCGCCGCGCCGCGATGGCAACTTCCAAGGCGGCATGGGAGCAGTTGCAGGCGGTCGAAGCCGAGACCGTCGATCCGAAGGATGCCGAAGCCGTCGCGGCGCACGCGGCCCGCGTCGCGGCGCTCCGTCCGACGGCGCGACTGGCGCGGCAATCCGTCAAGGGCGGCGAGGTTGGGACGAATCGCCTACTCACCCGCCTGCATCACCTCCTGCATTGGGCGATTGACGCGGGCTTCGCGACTCGCACGCCGTTCACGCGGGACGGCTCACAGACCGGCCGCACGGTGATCACGCGGAACATGCAGGCCGAGAGCCATCGGCGGCGACGGTTGGATGGCGACGAAGAGCGGCGGCTGCTCGACGCGGCGGGACCGCACCTCCGGGCGATGATTGAGGCCGCGCTCGAAACGGGATGCCGCAAAGGCGAACTCTTGTCGCTCCAATGGGCGGAGGTCTCGCTCGCCCACGGCGTCATCGTCCTGCCCGCCGAGAAGACGAAGACGGCCGAGACCAGAACGATCCCAGTCACGTCGCGACTCGACGCGATCCTCAAGATGCGGCAGACGGCACCGGACGGCAAGGATCACAAGCCGACCGCCTACGTCTTCGGCAACGAGGTCGGCGAGGAAGTGAAGAGCATCAAGACGGCGTGGCGGCTCACCTGCCGTCGGGCCGGGATCGCCAATCTGCACTTCCACGACTTGCGGCGGGAGTTTGGCTCGCGGTTGCTGGAGACCCCCGGCACGTCGCTCCACGAGGTGCAATCGTGGCTCGGCCACGCGACGGCCGTGCAGACCTCGACGTATCTGGCGACGACCGTGACGAAGTTGCAGGCGACGGCCCGCCGCTTCGAGATGGCCCGACGGGATTGCACAAACCTTGCACAAAACGACGAAAGCGCCCCGGAGCCTGCCTCCGAGACGCCTTCGAATCTGCCCGCTAACTCGTTGCACTAACGGGACTTGAAACTGGTCGGGATGACTGGATTCGAACCAGCGACCCCCTGAACCCCATTCAGGTGCGCTACCAGGCTGCGCTACATCCCGACACACTGCCATCGCCCCGCCCCGATTACGGGTTGCGAGACGTTTTCTTCCTTCCGCCGGCGCTCCTGCCGTCGCCCGACGCCTTGCCGCCGCTCCGGTCCGCGTCGATATCGAACTCGAGCAGCGTCGGCTGGGCCGCCGGAGGCCACGCACGTTGCCGACGCGGCGGCGGCGCATCGCCGAGCAGGTACAGCAACGCGCGAAGCTCCTGCTTGACGGCGTCGAGCTTCTGCCGCGTCTCGGTCCCGATGACCGCGGCGCCAACTCCTGCATCCACCGCCGGTCCCTCGTCTTCGATCCGCCGGCGCGCACCAGACAGTGTCAGGCCTTCGACGTAGACGAGTTCCTTGATCCGGAGCACCCGCTCGACGTCCGCCCGTCGGTACACGCGCGGGG
>Ga0315273_10008761_pt1 | contig 12797 bp, 8 predicted proteins | sample YL17G02_0_MG_FD_205753 | JGI IMG/M metagenome (GOLD analysis project Ga0315273, IMG submission 205753) | Sediment microbial communities from Yellowstone Lake, YNP, Wyoming, USA - YL17G02_0 | ecosystem: Environmental > Aquatic > Freshwater > Lake > Sediment | place: USA: Wyoming | collected...
TACGCCCAGCAAGCTCTTGCGGCGCTCGAAGGCAAGCCCTACGTGCGTCCCGGCGCGAAGGACATGGCCAAGGATCCGGGGCTCCTCCCGGCCACGTGCGCCATCGCCGCGCAACTCACCATGGCGCCCGGCAAGCCCCTCGACGTCGAGAAGGCCATCAAGGACATGGCCGCCCCGCCCGGCGAGCAGATTCCGCCGAAGCCGCTCGCCGGGGTCACCGCGATGCTCGTCTCCATCGCCGACGTCGCAGGCAACATCCGGCTCCACGGCGTCACGATCGGCGTCGCGGGCAAGGTCGGGCCGAACGAAGGGTTCGTCATCATCATCGCCCGCGGCCTCTACGATGCCCAGGCAGCCAAGGAAGCCCTCCTCAAGACGGGGGGAATCAAGGCCATCGCGTTGCCCGACGGCGCCGAGATCCTCCAGGCCGACGAGCACATGGCGCTCGTCCTGCCCTCCAACGACTGCCTGGTCATGGTCGCCGGGGCGAACGCTACCGCTCTGCCCACCGCGGCCGTGCTCGCCGCCCTCAAGCAAGGCAAAGGCGAACTCTCGCCCGAGAGCGACCTCGGCAAGCTCATCAAGTCACTGGACATCACCCAATCCGCTTGGGCGGCCATCAAGATGACTCCGACCTACCAGGCCGCCACCCCCATGTTCGCGGCATTCGACACCGTCACCGTCGTCGGGCGCACGGAGGGGGACGTCCAGAAGCTCACCCTCGAGGCCGTCGGCCCCGACGCCCAGAAGGTGGCCGCCGCCGTCGCCGAGTTCGAGAAGCACATGGCGGAGGGCAGGAAGGAACTGGCGAAGGCCATCGAGGAGGTCCCGTTCGTGAAGCCCATCGCGGACCTCCTGGCGAGCATCCAGACCAAGACGGACGGTGGCAAAGCCACGGTCACCGGCACGCTCAAGGGCATGGCCGCCGCGGCCATGCTGCCCATGCTCTTCTTGCTCCGCACCGGCTTCGCGCAGGGCCGCCCCGTCGAGCACCGCCAAGGCCCCGCGCCGAAGCCGACCGACTTCTGACGCGGCGGAGCGTGGGCCGAAAGAGGAGGCGTGGGATGCCCCCGTTTCGCGGTTCAGAGGCAATGCGCGAAGGTGAAATAATGTAGAACTGACACCCGCCACTTGTTCTCGACCTTCCGCGACATGCACGCGGAGCGAGATCACCTCGTTCGTATCGCCTTTCTGCGGCTTCCCGACGGCTGGCCGGAGGGTTAGGAATGATCTTCCAGCTCGTCAAGGACTTCTCGGATGCCCTTGCGGCGATGCCTGCGGTCCATCCCCGGCGTCGCATCCTCTCGCTCCTCGAAGAGGCCCTCCGCCGCGACGTCCACTTCATCGCCCGCCACCCCACCACGCTCTTCCAGTGCATGTGGAGTACCTGCTGGTGGTTCGACTCTCCAGAAGCGGATAGACACTACGCGCCAGTGGCCGATGGTGCGCAGCCAACGCGGGCTTGCCGGCGACAACTCGAGCCGAGATTACACCAGTTCATGGAGCGCTGGCATGAAACGAAGACGGCCGCGACACCGAAGTTCCGCTGGGTGCGGTCCATCCGGGCGCCGGTCACGCAATTGGGGACAGGCTTGCTCGCCGTTCTCCGGGGACACGAGGACTTGGTCCACTCCGTGGCAGTCTCGGCCGACGGTCGGTACATCGCCAGCGGGTCGGACGACGGAACGGCCAGGATCTGGGATGCCGGCAGCGGCGAACACCTGCATTGTCTCCGAGCGATAGAGGGGAATGATAATGTCCGCAAGGTGGCGTTTATTTCCGACGGTCACAGACTTGCTGCTGGCTCGTTTTCTGCTGGCTCGTTTTCTACTCGCTCGTCTTCGGTCGTCCGTATTTGGGACGCTCAAACAGGTGAGTTGCTACAGAGCATATCTTGCGGAGCCACGATGGCCATCTCACCCGACGGCCGATTGGTCGCCGGCCCCTGCGAACAACGTTCGCTCGGCGTCGGCAAAGGCCCGGTCGGGGTCTGGGCACTGGAGACCGGGGTTCAACTACTCTACCTCGAGATGCTCGACATTCCTGACGGCTACATGGGCTACGTGCCTGGTGGCGGTGGCGGTATTCAGTGCGTTGCCTTCTCGCCCGACAGCAAGCGAATCGTCATTGTGTGCCCGGACCGTAGCGTCTGCGTGCGGGACGCCCAGACTGGCGAAGAGTCGGTTCGATTCGATGGCCCTCGGGACACGTCGGTGCCTGTCTGGGATGCGGTGTTCTCGCCCTGTGGCCGATACATCGCCTGCGCCAGTAACGTGGGGGTCCGCGTGTGGGACGTTGAGGCCAAAAACGAAGTGCGGTGCCTGCGCAGCAACCACGCGCGGCAAGGCGCGTTCATGAGTGTGGCCTTTTCGCCGGATGGACGACACGTGGCCGCAGGCACGTCCGAATCCGCGGTGCATCTGTGGGACGTCTCGACCGGTGATGAGGTCGCGTGCCTGCTTGGACACGAAGCGGGCTGGATTAACGGGCTCGCCTACTTTCCCGATGGCCAACGCCTCGTCAGCTGCGCCTACGATGGCACCGTTCAGATCTGGGATGCGCAAGCGCGTGAGGAGCGGGGCAGACTCGTCGGTACGGGAGAACCGGTCATCGCCGTAGCCTACCGTCCGGATGGCAGACAGGTCGCCACCGGTTCCCTCGAGCATGGAAGCCTCAGATTCTGGGATGCGTTGACAGGTTTGGAGGAGCGATGCATCGATCGAGATCACGGCTCTGTCCAGGCCTTGGTCTACTCGCCCGACGGTGACCAGATCGCGAGCAGCCAGGACGGGTTGGCAGGCGTCTGGGATGTCGCAACGGGTGTGAATCTTGGGTGGCTCTGGCAAAGAGAGCACGTGTCTCGCTTGCGATACTCCCCCGATGGCCAGACCATCGTTACGGAGGCATACTCGGACGTAAAGGCACAAGACCGGGTCACCGTGCGGACTTGGAATGCACGAGACGGAGCGGAACTGAGATGCTACGAGGCCGGTGAGTTCTCTGCCACCTCCGTGGCTTGGTCCCCGAATGGCCGGTACATCGCCAGCACGACGAAAGACCGAGTCCAGGTGTGGGACGCCGATACGGGGAACTTGCTGCGCTCGCTTTGCGGAGGCGAATGTCCTCCTTGGCGGATCCTTTTCGCCCCCGACAGTCAGCGCGTGGCCGGCGTGGGTGAGGATTATATCGCTCGCGTCTGGGACGTGGAGACCGGAGAGTTGCTCTGCGAGTTCCCCGACAACGTGTCGCGGGCGGCATTTTCTGCGCACGGCCGTTGGCTGATCCTGGGCACTGACGACGGTCTCGTACGGATTCGCGACACGGAGAGCGGCGAAGAGCTGCGAGTGCTGCGCGGTCACGAGGCCTCGGTTGGAGCCGTGGCATGTTCTCCGGACAATCGTCTCATCGCCAGCGGGTCCGGAGACCAGACCCTACGCATCTGGGACGTCGAGAGCGGGGCCGAACTGCGATGTGCCCGAGAACACAACGCCCGTTGAACGGCATCGTGTTTTCCCCGGACGGGCGCCGAATCTACGGGGCCACGTTTCCCACGTTGCGCGCCTGGGACGTCCAAACCGGGGAGGAATTGCCCGATGCGTGGAAGCGCTGCCTCGGCGGGCATGAGAACATGCTGACGGATCTCGCCGTTTCACCCGATGGACGACTCGTTGCCGCGGCAGCATACACGGATCGCCGGGTACGCCTCTGGGACGCCGCTACCTTGGAAGAGCTTTCAGCTCTGGAAGGACACGACCTGGAAGCGACCTGCGTCGCGTTCGCGCCCGACGGCCGACGAATCGTCAGCGGAGCCAGGGACAACACCTTGCGGGTCTGGGATGCAACGTCGCGCGAGAGCCTGAAGATTCTTAGCGGCGATGGAGCACTTGCGACCCTCGCGCCGCCGCCCCCGTGTGGACCGTTTCGCGCGTCCGTTCAAGGGACAGAGACCATCATCGAGGACGCCAGGGCCGGCCGACTGGCGGCTTGGTTCTCTGTTCCGCTGCGGGGTCTGGTCGGCCCCCTCGGACATCCCGCCTGGGCCGGCGTCCGGGGAGAACACTTGTCCATCATCGTGTTAGAAGGCGCCGAGGCCGAGGAACACGCCGGGGGGATCGCACCGCCCCCAGAACACGAGCCCGATGCGAACCCAACCCGAGTGCTGCCCTTCGCTGTGCGAGCCTTCCTGGAGCGTGATTTCCGAACCTGCGTGGTCCAGGCTTACGCGAGGAAAAGGCAGAATCAATGTAGCCTCGCCGAGCTTCAGCTCATGCTGATCGTTTACCAGCGTGCGGGCCAGCGCGAGGACGTCGAACAGATCGCTCGGGAGGCGCTGGAGGCCACCGCGAACCAACCCTGGGACAACCTGCTGATCCGCGTCACACTGGGCGACCCCGGCAAGAATCCCTTCAAAGACGCGCTGGCCAGGAGCCAAGAGGCCATCGCTCTGGCCGAAAACGACAACCAGCGATGCCAAGCCTGGTATTACTGCGGCGCCCGGCTTCTAACACTCGGAGTATCCCCGGGGATGGCCTGTGCGGCCCTGCAGGAGGCCATCGCAACGCCGGGCGACTGCGTGGAGCGATCCCTGGCCGATGCCGACTTGCGAGCGATGGGGAGGGATCCAATTGACACCCCTCACCTGTCTCAGCGTTCGCCCTTCGGTCATCCGTTGTTTGGCGATCCGCTCTTGGAGGATCCCCTGGGACTGTCATTTCCGTTCGGCTCTTCGCTGCTGGGAGGCTTGGGTCTGGGGCCGCCGGCGTTCGCACCGGACACGGCCGACATCGAGCTGGAAACCCGCTCCGTCATTGCGAATGGGCTGGGAACACTGGTTCAGTTGATGGGAGTCAAGGATAGCAACGGTGCAGTAGAACTCGCTTTGCAGCTCTGGGATCTCTCGCTGCGCAGCTTCGGTCCCGATCACGAGACAACCGAACGGCTTCGCCACACATTGGACAGCGTCGGAGAGTTCGCCCAACTGATCAGCCCGCGAGAAGTCGCGCTCCGTCTGTTCGAAAGGATGGCGGTGATTTGTTCCAATTATGGTGATTCAAGGGGAGAACTGGAAGCCCTGAAAAAACAGGCGATGCTGAAATAATCCTCCGCGGTCTCGCCTGCCGCAACGTGCCCCCAACGTGCCTGCCGCAACGTGCCTGGCCCGAATGGCGTGAAATTAAGGATGGGCTTTGCGGAGTTCCTTTCGGAGTTGGTGGCGCGGTTTGGTCATGAGCGGGTAGCTCTTGGGGCGTCGCTTGCGGACGCGGGGTTCGTAGCGGTTGGGCCGGTAGGCGAGCTTGTGCGTGGCGATGGCGCGGAGCAAAGCGTGATAGTAGAGGACCAGGTCGCCTCGGCGGGCAGCCAGGGCGCCGACGGGTCCCCAGGCGATGATCTGCTGCATGGCTCCCTTGAAACTCAGCCGTAGCGGAGAGAGGCGATGATGGGCCGCTGCGTCCCAGAGCAGCGTGCGGACGAGGTTGTAGGCGAGCAGGTGGGCCCAGATTTCCTTGCGGACCATCGCGGGGCTCTCCGTGCGCAAGACGTCCATGTGCATCGCAGTCTTGACGTGGCGGAGGTCGGTCTCGATCTCCCAGCGGCGGCGGAAGAGGGCGGCGATGTCGCGTGCAGGATAGGCCCGGGGGTCGAGGAGTGTGGTGACGACCGTGACGGTCCGGGTGCGCCACCCCGCCACCGCACAGTGGAAGCGGATCATCCGCAGGACCATAAGCGCAGGCAGGGCCTCGTGTTCCTCGGGGGTCATCCAAGACAGGCGCGGTCCCTTCGTCCATTGCACCAGGCGGTCCAAGCGTCCGAGTCGCACCCCTTTGCGGAAATCGTCCTTGCGGCTCTGGTGCTGCCGGAACACGACATGCACGTCGCGGGCCTGGAGCCGCGCGATGTCGGCGTAGGAGCAGAAGTAGCGGTCGGCGACGGCGACTTCGCCGGCCTCGATGGCCCCCGCGATCCGGCGGAAGAGCGTCGTCTCGGCCACGCGGAGCGCATCGATCGCGAAGTCCACGAGGGCTCCGGTCAGCAGGCTGAAGATCCCGACCACCCGAGCCGTGGGGAACCCGCAGCCCGGTGCTTGCGTGGTGTGTTGGGGGTAGGCGGCTTGGTTCTCCGGGGTGTCGGGCATGCTGACCGAGCTGCCGTCGAGCAGTTTGACCCGATGCCCGAGCCAGAGGCCGTCCGGCTCGACCTTCTCCTCGAGTTTGCGCGCGACCGTCCGCGTCAGGCTCGGCAAGAGAGCTTCGGGCAGACGGTGTCGGGCCGTCGAATAGGCGCTCGGGTCGGAGGAGGCCTCGCGGCCCTTCGTCGCCAAGAGGAAGGGCAGGACTCGCGCGACGGCGTCTCGACACGACGCGTCGGCGTTGAGGACCTGCCCGAGGAACGTCCAGAGCGTCACGAGCGGGTTGAAGAGGCGGTCCCGCCACGCATGTCCGAGGGCCGCACATTCCTCGTTGACCTCGGCTTCGGAGATGGTCTGGCCGAACAGGGCTCCCGGATTCCTCGCCCCGGCCAGCTTCTTCCTGGCCGGCGGGAGGATCCTACTGGCCGCTCGCGTCTTCATGCGCCACTCTCCTTGCAGGATGGGCTCCCCGACCGCAAAGAGAGTGTAGCACATAAAGCATTGCAGAACAAGCACTTACACAACCTATGGTGCTAATTTCATGCCATTCGTGCCTGGCACGTTGCGATGGTGGGAGCATACCTTCGCTTGGCAGACCGTGTGCCAAAGGCGCCTTGAGGCCTGGGCCAAGAGGCCCCCGCAGCCTTCGGCCGCGGGGGCCTCCTGAGCGGGTGGAACCCGCGCCGCGTGTTTCTGTTTCGGAGCAGGACGCCTGCCGCCGCCTGCGATAGCGCCTGGCGGGGCATCGTTGGAGGGAGAAAGAGAGTCCTATGGCAGAGGCGGATCGCCGTGATTTCCTGAAGGTGGTGGGGCTGGGGGTGGCCTCGGCGGTTGGGCTCGCGCCCCGGGTGGGCGCGGAACCGATCAACGAAAGCAGCCGGGTCGTGGAGGCCGAGCCGACCCGCACCGGCGGCCCCGTCGCGCTCGAAGGCGGGAAGGTGATCCAGCCGCGACGCGAAATCCCCGTGATGCGCCGGGCCGACGTGCTCGTCGTGGGCGGCGGCAGCGCGGGCGTGGTCGCCGCCATCGCCGCCGCACGCGCGGGCGCCCGAGTCACCATCCTCGAACGCTACGGCTGCTTCGGCGGCCCCTGGACGGGCGGCCTCGTCCTCATCGTCCTGTGTACCCACGCCCACCAGGGCGGCCGCCTACTCAAGTGTGTTCGCGGGATCGGCGACGAGATGATGGAACGGCTCGTGAAGATCCCCGGCGGGATCGTCGACCAGGCCCCAGGCCGCCGCAACCCGACCAGCGACCCCGAGGCCACCAAGTACGTCATGGACCTCATGCTCGCCGAGGCGAACGTCGACATCGTGCTCCACAGTTGGGTGACGAACGCGATCGTGGACGGCGGCGCGGTGCGGGGCGTGATCGCCGAGAGCAAGTCGGGCTGCCGAGCCTTCCTGGCCAACGTCGTCATTGACGCCACGGGCGACGGCGACGTCCTGGCCGCCGCGGGGGCCGATCACGTCCGCCACATCCACCGCATCGGCCTCGTCCACCGGCTGGGCAACGTGGACCGTGCCGCCCCCGCCGCGGGCGCCCCTCGCCCGCCCGACCTGGGATCGGGGACGCCGCTCCCCAGCGTCCGATGGGTCAACATGCAGGGGCCGCAGGGCGATTGCCTGGACGTGGAGACCCTGACGCGGTGCGAGCTGGGAGGCCGGCGCGCGATCTGGGAGCGGCTCCGCAGACTCCAGGAGACGCCGGGCTATGAGCGGGTGTTCCTCCTCGACACGGCCTCGCAGCTCGGCGTCCGCGCCTCGCGCACGCTCAAGGGCCTCCACGAGTTGCGCCTCGACGATGCCAAGGCGGACCGGGCGTATCCCGACGTCGTCGGCATCGGCGGCAGCGAGAGCTTCATCGGCGAGCGTCCCTGCCAGATCCCCTACGGCACGATCGTGCCCGAGAAGCTCGACGGCCTGCTCGCCGCGGGACGGTGCGTGGCCGCGGACAACATGATGCTGAATTACACGCGGCTCATCGCCCCCTGCTTCCTGACCGGCCAGGCCGCCGGCACCGCGGCCGCCCTCGCCACGCAACAGCGCTGCCGGCCCCGCGACCTCGACGTCAAGCAGCTTCAAGCCCTCCTGCGCAAGCAGGGGGTCTACCTCGGCGAGGCGTGAGGCGGGGATGAACAGCCCACCAACCCCTCAACTGTGCTCGTTCTCTCGTGCTCGTGCTCGTGCTCCTGCTCGTGCTCGTCTTTCTCTTTTCCACGCGGACGAAGAGCAAAGACGATTACGAGCACGAGCACGAGCAGGAGCACGATGGAAGCCATTCCAGCCCGGCGCCATGCCTGCGGGCAATGCTCTATCGGGCATCCGGCGCCTCGTGCGATGGGCTAGCCTGGCGGCGTTCCTCGCCGTCGCCCTCGCGTGGCCCGTCGTGCTCGGGTACCTGCTTCCCGCGCTCAGCCCCCATATCGCCGCCGGCGCCGCGCTGGCCCGCCGGGTGCTCGGGCTGGGCGCGTTCCTCAGCGTGCCCGTCCTCGCCCTCATCCTGCTTCGGCGGCGTGGGTTCTGCCGCTGGCTGTGCCCCACGGGACGGGTGCTCGAACTGTGCAGCCACGTCCGGCCCCGCGCACAAGCGCGGGCATGGGGGCGTGTGCCCTTCGTCGGGCAGTGGCTGGCAGCCGCCACCTTCGCCGGGGCGGCCGTGGGCCTGCCGCTCTTCCTCTGGACGGATCCCCTGGCGATCTTCGCGGGCGCCCTCGGCGCCCTGCGGCATCCCGCCGGCGCGGCCGCGGCGGCGAGCGCAGCGGCCATGCTCCTGCTCGTCGGCGCCAGCCTGCTCCTCCCCGGCCTCTGGTGCGCCCGACTCTGCCCGCTCGGGGGCGTGCAGGAAGCGCTGGCTACGCTGCGCGGGCCGGCCCCGCGGGACGAAGCGGGTACGGAATCCAGCCAGGCAAGGCCCCGCCGCCGGCTCGCGCGGAGGGCCGCACTCGGCGCGGGATGTGGGTTCTCCGGGGCGCTGGCGCTGGGCCGACTCCTCCGAGCACGACCCAAGCCGTTGCGTCCGCCGGGCGCGGCGGACGAAGCCACGCTCCGTGGCCTGTGCCTCCGCTGCGGCAATTGCGTCCGCGTGTGTCCCAGCGGCATCGTGCGGCAGGATCTCCGTCTGGCCGACCCCACGGGACTCCTCACCCCCGTCCTCCGGTTCGATGGCGACTACTGCCGAGAGGAGTGCCGGGCCTGCGGCCTGAGCTGCCCCAGCGGCGCCATCGAGCGCCTGCCCCTCGCCGAGAAGAACCGCCGACTTATCGGGACTGCACACATCGACCTGGCGGGCTGCCTCCTCACGCAGGAGAAGGAGTGCGGCCACTGCATTCCGGCCTGCCCCTACGCCGCGATCGAAGAGCGCTTCTCCGAGGCCACCTGGACGGCCAGCGTGCGCCTCGACGCGGCCCGCTGCAACGGCTGCGGCGCCTGCCTCCGCGTCTGTCCGCCGCGGGTGATCACCGTTCATCCCGTCTAGCGCCGCAACGCGATTCTCCCGGCCGAGCAACAGAGAAAGTCCTAGTACTCCGTCACTCTTGAACTGCTATGTTGATCGTGGTATAGTCCCCTGCGGGGAGCCACCTCCTGCAGGGGGACACGATGAACAAGAAGTACGTGGTCGATCTGTCCGAGGAAGAGTGCAACGCACTCAAGGGTTTGGTGGATTCGGGCAGGCAAAGGGGTAGGAAGATTCGCTGGGCACACGCCCTCCTGAAGGCGAATGCCGGCTGGAGCGATGAGAAGATTGCCGACGCTTTCGACCTCAGTGTCACGACCGTGCAACGCCTCCGCCAGCGGTTCGTCGAGGAGGGACTCGATGTGGCGCTCGGGGCCCGGAGTCACCAGCCCAGGCCCTATGCCCGGAAACTCGACGGAGACCGGGAGGCCCAGTTGGTCGCCCTAGCCTCCAGCCATGCCCCCGAAGGCCACACGCGCTGGACGCTGCGCATGCTGGCCGACAAGATGGTCGAACTGACCCATGTGGAGAGCGTGTCTCATGAGACCGTCCGCAAGGCTCTAAGAAAAACGACCTGAAACCCTGGCTGGTCGTGCAATGGTGCATTCCGCCGGAGGCGAACGCCGAGTACGTCTGTAAAATGGAAGACGTGCTGGACGTCTACGCGGCGCCTCACGACGCCGACCACCCGTTGGTCTGCATGGACGAAACCAGCAAGCAGCAGATTAAGGAGGTGCGTCCGCCGTTGCCCTCGCAGCCCGGCCAGCTCTACCGCTACGACTCGGAGTACCAGCGCAACGGCGTCAGCGACCTCTTCCTGTTCGTCGCCCCGCTTGAACACTGGCGCCATGTCAAAGTGACCGACCACAGGACCAAGGTGGATTGGGCCGTGACCATGCGGGAACTCGTCGACGAGCATTTCCCCCATGCGAAGACCATCACGGTGGTCATGGACAACCTGAACACTCACAGCCCGTCTTCCTTCTACGAGGCGTTCCCGCCCGCCGAGGCGAGACGAATCCTGGCCCGTCTGGACCTCCACTACACCCCCAAACACGGCAGCTGGCTCAACATGGCCGAGACCGAACTCAGCATTCTCGGCCGCCAGTGTTTGTCGCAAAGGATACCCGACCAGGAGACCCTGCGGCGAGAAGTCGCCGCCTGGGAGACCGAACGAAACACCAAGGGTGCAGCGATCAATTGGCAATTCACCATCGAGGACGCCAGGAGGAAGCTCAAGAGACTCTACCCATCATTCCACGCTTGACAGGATACTAGCCAGTACAGGGGATAAGCCATCATCATGACCCCATTGCCAGCAAAGCTGCCAGACGCTACAAGGATGCTGCAACAGGCTGCAACGTGCCTGGCCCTTTGCCCCTTGGCATTGACAGCCCCAAACAGAACGCTATAATGCCTTCCGCCCGTCCCAGCGGGTTGTCACCGGGCCGTCGGGGATCCAAAAAGGATCAAGAAAGGAGAGGGCAGATGGGAAGGATTGTCGCGAGCCTTTGGTTTGCAGCGCTGGGCTTGAACTGCTCAGCACAGCAAACTTCACAGAGCGATGTGCCCCCAGATCAGGTTCGCCTTTACTTCTCCAACTGGCTGATGCCATTTGGCTACAACCCGAAAACTGGCCAATCAAGAATGGTTGTTCCTCTAGCCAATCTGCTTCCCTCTGGTTCATTTAAGATCGACTTCATGCCTATGGAAAAAGCAGAAAGCCGCGACTGGATATTTCTGGGGCGCGAATCACTGATGGAGTTCCACGACGAGTATTGCTGGTGCCACATCCTCGCAAAGGGTATGGAACCAGTTCTGCTGACTGGCAAGACGGATGATGTGATCTCTCGGATCGAGAACGGCAAGTTCAAACAGGCGAAGATGACGACTCCCGATTGCGGCATCGTCACTGGTATCGCGTATCACACTCGGTCCCGCGGAATGATGTATCGTCCGGCTCGGCCCTTTCGCGGGTTCGAGCCAAGCACCGTGGTTGCATTTCAGCCGGAGAAGGGCAAAATCATCCTTTGCGGCGTGGATGCACAAGGCTTCTACCGCAGGGAGCTAAAGCCTGGCAAGTACAAAGTTACTTTCACGTGGAAAGACGGAGACACGGACCAGCGGCGTCCAGACCGCACCATTGAGATACAGCCTGGGGAGACCACTGTCTGTGACATGGTCGTGACGAGGATGCTCGTTGACTGACCCATATGCCACGCCATTCGCGCCATTCCTGCCCGGCCCGCGGGCTTCCGCGCCCGCGGGAGGGTATTCCTTGGGGCGGACGCTGCAATACCCTCCCGCGGGTGTGAAACCCGCGGGAGGTCCCGCTTTGCCACCCGTAACTGAGGCATTACGGTCGGGCCGTCATTCCTCTTTCGGCTTATCGGGGTCGGCGTCGCAGGCGGGACAGGTCTTGGCGCCGGGGGGGAGCTTGCCTTCGCAGTAGTGGCAGACGGCGAAGAGGCGGCAGAGCTTGGGGGTGTGGCGCGCCTGGCGCCAGACGCCGCGGGTGAGCGGCCCGCGGAGCACGGTCTGCGGCTTGAGGCGCTTCTCCTGGGCCAGCTTGACGACAGCCTGGAAACTCACCGGCTTCGAGGGCTCGCCGCTGGCGAGCCGGATTTCCCAGTCCCCCGTCGGGGTGGCAACCTGTGCCCTCGCCTTGGGCGCGGCGGCAGGCTTGGCCGGCTCGGCTTCTGCCTTCTGCGCCTTCGCCTTGAGGAGGCTGGAGGCGCCTTTCCGCGCGGCTTCGCGCCGGGATTCCTCGATGCTCTTGCCGCATGCGGGGCAGGCTCGCACGCCGACCTCGACGGGCTTGCCGCAGGCGGGGCACGGCTCGATCTCGCGGAGCTTCAGCGCGCCCTCCTCGGGAATGATCATGGCCGCGGCGCTGCTCTTCCCGGCGTCGCGCTCGAGGAGGAACTGCTCGATCTCGGTGCGCACTTTCTGGCGGAGAAGCGTCGTGAGCTGCGAGCCGTGCACGAGGCTCAGCTCGACGACGATCTGGCGGAGGACTTTGTGGTGGCCCTGGGTCTCCTGGCGCTGCTGCTCGCGGATGCAACGCTGGAGGTCGGCTTCCTGGAGGATGCGGTGGCCGCGGACGAGCGCCGTCAGCTCATCGTCTTCGTGGCGCTGGACCTCCTTGAGCTGGCGGAGGAGGAGCTGGACGACCTGTTGCTGGGTGAGGACGACCTCCTCGACGAGGACCTTG
>Ga0315273_10008763_pt1 | contig 12791 bp, 14 predicted proteins | sample YL17G02_0_MG_FD_205753 | JGI IMG/M metagenome (GOLD analysis project Ga0315273, IMG submission 205753) | Sediment microbial communities from Yellowstone Lake, YNP, Wyoming, USA - YL17G02_0 | ecosystem: Environmental > Aquatic > Freshwater > Lake > Sediment | place: USA: Wyoming | collected...
TATATCGGTGAATCACGGAGTGCTTGGAGCAGAGACGCTCATTGAGAAAAAGATACTTGAGAAACTTGCAGGGGAAGAGCAGGAGATAATTATTCAGGCAGTGAAATTCCACAATGCATTCTCAATTTCGAAAAAAGAAAAAGAGGATATCATTTTCTTTATTAAACTGATCAGGGATGCGGATAAGCTGGATATATGGCGTGTATTTCTGGAATATTACGAAAGTCCGTCTGAGGGCAAGGCATCTGCGGTAGGTCTCGGTTTGCCGGATCTGCCGGAATATTCAGAAGATGTTCTGGCAGGCATTTATAAGAAGGAGATAGTGTCTCTCCTGAAAGTAAAGACATTGAATGATTTTAAACTCTTACAACTCTCCTGGATATTCGACCTGAATTTCATGCCCTCGTTTCAATTGCTCCATGAAAGAGATTACATGCAAAGGATCATCTCGCATCTGCCGCAGACAGACGGTATTCAGAAGGCCTCATTATTATTGAAGGAACATATAAAAGCGAAAATTCTCTCTCTCTGATAAAGGCGGAACAACTCGCTTGTCCATTTCAAATGGTATTGCTAATAAGACTATAAGTAAAGCCACTTCTGTCATTCCCGCTTGTCGGGTCACCTCAGCGACTCGCCGAGGCGAGAATCTTTTTGATATAGGAATGATTCTGGACAAGCCAGAATGACAACATTAAGATAATAATGTGGTTTTACTTATGAACTTCTTATTATATTAGGTACAACATGAAGGTTCTGAAAAAAGGGATAATAATAGCCGGCGCAATTATGCGTTCTCTTATCGGCATCGGAGCAACTGCATTGCTCGTTCTTGGACTGAAAAAGAAAAAGACGAAGAAGAGATAGTTTCAGCTCACAAACCTGCTCGTGTCCCAGTATTTCCATTTCAGGTATTCATTGATCGCCTTCGCTGCATTCCTTCCTGCACCCATTGCGAGTATGACGGTTGCTGAGCCTGTGATGATGTCTCCACCGGCAAATACACCTTTTTTCGAGGTCATCCCTGTCTCTTCATCAGCTATAATATAGCCCTTTTTATTCAATGACAGGTCAGGTATTGTTTTTGTCAGCAAAGGATTCGATCTTGTCCCGATGGCAGGGATTGCAACGTCTATCTCAATCTGAAATTCGCTGCCTTTGACAGGAACAGGTTTTCTCCTGCCTGAAGCATCAGGCTCTCCCAGTTCCATCTTTATACACTCAACCGCAGCGACATTCCCCTTTCCGTCATCGATTAACCGTATCGGATTTGTAAGCATGAGGAACTCCACACCTTCTTCACGGGCGTGATGGGTCTCTGCCTTTCTGGCCGGCATCTCTGCTTCAGAGCGCCTGTAGATGAGATACACCTTTTCTGCGCCGAGTCTCAATGCAACCCGTGCTGAATCCATTGCAACATTTCCTCCGCCGAATACGGCAACATTCCTGCCTTTCTTTATCGGGGTATCATATTCAGGGAAAAGATATGCCTTCATGAGATTGGCCCTGGTGAGGAATTCATTGGCAGAATATATGCCGTTCAGATTTTCACCCGGTATGCCCAGGAAGATTGGCAACCCTGCACCGGTGGCGATAAAACATGCATCATATCCATGTTCACTAAACAGTTCATCAATAGTGAAGAGTTTTCCGATGACTGCATTCAATACGACTTTAACTCCCAGCTTGCTGATATAATCAACTTCTTTTTCAACGATGGCTTTCGGAAGTCTGAATTCAGGTATGCCATAGATCAATACCCCTCCCGGCTTATGCAGTGCCTCGAATAAAGTGACCTGATGTCCTGATTTTATGAGGTCTGCTGCACAGCTTAAACCAGCTGGCCCTGAGCCGATTATTGCTATTTTCCTTCCGGAGAGTTTCGGTCTTTCAGGTATCTGTACTTCGCCTTTTTCTCTTTCATAATCAGCAACGAACCGTTCGAGATTGCCTATTGCGACAGGCTCGCCTTTCTTTCCGAGGATGCACATGGATTCGCATTGTATCTCCTGCGGACATACCCTTCCGCAGACAGCGGGCAATGCATTGTCTTCCTTTATTTTCCATGCAGCTTCTATGAATCTGCCTTCTTTAATTAATTTAATGAATGACGGGATATCAATTGCTACCGGACATCCCTTTATGCACATAGGGTTCAGGCAGGATAAGCATCTTGACGCCTCTGCAACAGCCTCTTCAGGGGTATATCCGCAAGGAACCTCCATGAAGTTCCTTGCCCTTACGAGCGGCTCCTGCTCCCTCATGGTTACCCTCTTTTTAGGTTGTTTGTCTTCTTTTTTCTCTTCCATCTCTATTTAACCCCCGGCTTTTCTTTATACCGTTCAAATGCTATTTTTTCCTCATTGATATACATCCTCTGCCTTGACATGAGCAGATCAAAATCTACCTTATGCCCCTCAAATTCAGGACCATCAACACATGCAAACTTTGTTTCTCCGCCGACTTCAACTCTGCAGGCGCCGCACATGCCTGTTGCATCAACCATGATTGAATTCAGACTTACTATTGTTTTTACATTGTGTTTCTGTGTCGTCACACAGACAAACTTCATCATGATAGCAGGCCCGATTGCATATACCAATGCAATATCTTTATCTTCTGTCAGACGCTCATCTAAAGGAACTGTTACCACAGCTTTTCTGCCAAGCGAACCGTCATCTGTTACAATGATCAATTCATCTGAAACATCCCGCATCTTGTCTTCCCAGAAAATGAGATTTTTTGCCCTCGCGCCTATGATAGAGATTACTGTGTTCCCTGCTTCCCTTAACGCCCTTGCAATCGGGTAGGTTGGAGCGATTCCAACCCCTCCGCCAACGCAGATTACTTTCCCGAAATTTTCTATATGTGAATGCATACCCAGCGGACCTATGACATCCATTATGGAATCACCTGCATTCAAGGTGCCGAGGTGATGTGTTGTCTTTCCCATCTTCTGGAAAACAGTGGTAATTGTTCCCCTGTCTCTGTCGAAATCAGCAATAGTCAAAGGGATCCTTTCTCCCTGCTCATTAATTCTGAGTGTAAAGAAATTACCAGCCTTTGCCTTTTTCGCAATATCCTGTGCTTCTATCTCGAACAAGATTACTAAATCTGATAACTCTTCCTTCTTCAGGATTTTAAACATCAGAATCTCCTTCCTTAACCTGTCAGATTAGATAAATTTCTGTGCAATGTATCCATTATATTTCTTAATTCATTTTTTTAGGAATAAAATTCAATTTTTTACTTGACAAGAGTAATTGCTTTTCAGTATAACATAACCGCTTATGCCTGGAACGTATATACCATCAGAATATTTACCGGTCCTTATTTTCATTATTATAGCTACGGCCTTTGGGTTCGGAGCTCTGATAATCGGCACAGTCTTCAGATTAAAGAAACCATATTATGAGAAGCTCCTGCCTTATGAATCAGGTATCGATCCAAAAGGAGAACCACGCACCAGATTCTTAATAAGGTTTTACATCATCGCCATGCTCTTCGTCGTATTCGATGTTGAAGCAATCTTTATTTATCCATGGGCTATTGTCTTCGATAAAATCGGTATATATGCATTTATAGAAATGGTACTCTTCATAGGCGTCCTTTTGGTTGGTTATATCTATGCCTGGAAAAAAGAGGCATTTCAGTGGGATTAAAATAACGACAGGGGGAATGAGATGTTGATAGATACATCAACAGTCGGGCTTGTCGAAGTAGAAAAAGGAACAAAGATATTAGCCCCCAATCTGATCATTACGACCTTTGATAAGGTCATTAACTGGGGAAGGCTATCTTCGCTCTGGCCAATAACCTTTGGCCTTGCCTGATGTGCCATCGAGATGATGGCCGTTGGCGCATCACACTATGACTTTGACAGGTTCGGAATTATTTTCAGAGGTTCACCGAGACAGGCTGACTGCGTGATCGTTGCCGGCACTGTAACCAAAAAGATGGTCCCTGTTATCAGAAGAGTCTTCGACCAGATCCCTGAACCACGGTATGTGGTTGCAATGGGAAGCTGTGCATGTACAGGCGGCATATTCAGGACTTACAGCACTGTTCAGGGATGTGATACATTCCTGCCTGTTGATGTTTATGTCCCTGGCTGTCCACCAAGGCCGGAGACATTGCTGGAAGGCATGATGCTGCTACAGGAAAAGATAAGAAATGAACAGGCGAGGTGGAGTCCATGGCGGTAACTGAAGTTAGAATCTCGATACATACCACGGGACTGGACCCGAAAGATATAGCAGAGAAGATCAAGGGACAATTCCCTGATCAGGTAATAGAAGTCGCTGAGTTCAGGGATCAGGTCTCTGTAATTATAAAGAGAGATCAGGTAGTCGCTGTTTTGAAATACCTCCATGACGACCCGGTTTTGAGTTTTGACCATCTCCAGGACCTCACTGCTGTTGATTACAAAGGCAAAAAAGATATCAGGTTTGAAGTTGTATATAACCTTTATTCAACAAGATACCGTCATCATATTCGTATCAGGGCGCAGGTCCCTGAAAATGATACCAAAATAAACTCTGCAGTTCCTGTATGGTCAGGTGCAGACTGGCATGAGAGGGAATGTTTTGACATGTTCGGCATCGAGTTTACAGGCCACCCGGACCTCAGAAGGATTCTTATGCCGGAAGACTGGGAAGGATATCCGTTACGAAAAGACTATCCTCTAAAAGGACCCGAACTTGACAAGGACTGGCCCGGTTTTACAGATGTGCTCAAGAGATCAAAGGAATTAAGAGAGTTTGACTGGGAAGGATAAGATGGTACAGAAAGAAGCAGAGAAGATATTAGAGACAAGAGAACTTAGTGTAAATATGGGGCCGCAGCACCCTGCTACGCATGGTGTTCTCAGGCTCGTTCTCGATATTGACGGCGAAACAATTGTAAAAGTCACTCCTTATGTCGGATATCTTCACAGAGGCATCGAAAAACTCGGTGAAAGCCTGAGTTACTTCCAGGCCCTTCCGCTTACTGACAGGATGGATTATGTCTCTGCAATGTCAAACAACATCGGATATGTCGTTGCAGTTGAAAAACTCTTTGGAATAGAAGCCCCTGAAAGGGCAAAGTTCATCAGGACGATCGTTGGTGAGATGTCGAGGATTTCGAATCATCTCCTCTGGCTCGCAACCCATGCCCTTGATATCGGTGCGATGACCGTATTCCTCTATTGTTTCCGTGAAAGGGAATGGCTGCTCGACCTCTTTGAGATGATCTGCGGTGCGAGGCTCACTGTCACTTATCCAAGGGTAGGTGGTGTAAGGAACGATGTCCCGCAGGAATTTCTCGAAAGCCTCTGGAAATTCACAGATGAATTTCCTTCAAGGATCCTGGAATATGAGACCCTGATTGACCAGAACAGGATATGGCTCCAAAGGACAGTAGGCATTGGTATAATCTCAGCAGAAGAGGCAGTGAACATGGGAATGACAGGTCCTACATTGAGAGGTTCCGGAGTTCCTTATGATATAAGAAAGCATAAGCCGTACGACGCATATGATAAGGTCGAATTTGATGTGCCTATAGGAACAACGGGTGATACCTACGACAGATACCGCTGCAGGATGCTTGAGCTGAGGCAGTCGAATAATATTATCAGGCAGCTCATCGAAAAATTACCCCCGGGTCCTGTTATGGCTGAAGATCCTAAATTTATACTTCCGCCAAAAGATAAAATGATGCCCATTACCCATCCGACAAAAGACCTTGCGTATTTTATCCTTGAAAAGGCATGCAAAGGCTGTGGGATGTGTATGAGGGCATGTCCGGCAAAGGCGATTACCGGAGAAAAGAAGGCTCCGCACAAGATAAACCAGGCTTTATGTGTGAACTGCGCAACCTGTTTGGTGACCTGTAAATTTAAATCCGCAACTGTTGTCCCTGGCGGCAAGGGATTAAGCGATGAAAAGCTCGCAGAACTTGCAGTGGCGCCTGATCAATTACCTGAAGATATCAAACAGGCACAACAGCTTCTTGTCAGGCAGTTTGAATTCATCAAGAAAGGGCCTAAGGCGCCTGAGGGGGAACTCTATGTTGCAACCGAAGTGCCGAAGGGAGAACTCGGGTTCTATTTTGTGAGCGACGGGACTGGAAAGCCATTCAGGATGAGGCTCAGGGCTCCATCGTTTATACATGCCAGCTGTTTGCCGAGGCTCTGCGTCGGGCATCTGGTTGCTGACGTTATCGCAGCCATCGGGACAATCGATATCGTGCTTGGGGAGTGTGACAGATAGCTATGGACATTAACAATATAATATCACCGGGACTTCTCGATGCCTTCATCAAATTCGGTATCAATTTATTAATAATTATTCTGAAGATCGTAGTTGTTCTCGCAATTGGGTTACTGCATGTTGCATATGCAACATATTTCGAGCGCAAGGTCATCGGGCATATGCAGGTAAGGCTGGGCCCGATGAGAGTAGGGTGGCATGGACTTTTGCAGCCGTTTGCTGACGGTCTGAAATTGTTTTTCAAAGAGGATATTGTCCCTGCAAAGGCAGACAAAGCTGTGTTCTACATTGCTCCTATCATCTTTATGGCTGCGTCAATGGTAAATCTGTCTGTTATACCATTTTCATATAGTTTTACAATTGCAGATTTTAAGATTAGTCCTGTAATTGCAGATATCAACATAGGGCTATTATTCATCTTTGCAATGGCCGGGATCGGTGTTTACGGCATATTCATTGCCGGTTGGGCCTCAAACTCAAAATATGCTTTTTTGGGTGGTATCAGATCAGCTGCCCAGGTCATCAGTTACGAGATTGCCATGGGCCTGAGCCTTGTGGGCGTTATGATCATGGCAGGTTCTCTGAACCTTACAGATATTGTTCGTGCACAGGAAGAATCTGTATTTGGAATGTTCGCAATACCCCAGATAATCGGTTTTGTGGTCTTTTCTATTGCAGCTGTTGCAGAAACGAACAGGACTCCGTTTGACATGCCGGAGGCAGAAAGTGAACTCGTTGCCGGCTATTTCACAGAGTACAGCGGTTTCAGATTCGCACTCTTCTTCCTTGGTGAATATATAGCAATGATAATTATGGCTTCAATGGCAACAATCTGTTTCCTCGGTGGGTGGACAATTCCATGGTATATAAAAGTAGTGCCGTTTATAAATTATGTCCCCGGTATCGTTTGGTTCCTCATGAAAGTTTATGCATTCTTCTTTTTCTTTTACTGGATCAGGGCAACTCTGCCGAGGTACAGATACGACCAGGTTATGGGTATTGGATGGAAGATACTCATTCCGGTTGCATTGGCGAACATTTTAGTAACAGGTCTGGTGAAAATAATCATCACTACTATGAATGGAGTGTAGCGTGACTGTCAGGGAGATTATAAAAAGGTTTACCTTCATAGAAATATTTCAGGGTATGGCCCTGACCTTAAGGAAAATGTTCTCACATGCGGTTACCATACAGTATCCAAAGGAAAGAAGGCATATAGCCCCCGGGTACAGAGGACAGCATGCCCTTGCAAAGAATCAGGCGGGTCAGGCAAAATGTGTCGGCTGCGGTCTTTGTGCAACAATCTGCCCGTCACAATGCATTCATATTTCAAGGGCTAAGGGGCAGGTGGACAAATATGAGATCGATATCCTGAGATGCATATACTGCGGTTTCTGTGTTGAGGCATGTCCTTATGGCGCAGTTGTCCTGACTGAAAACTATGAATATTCTGATTATAAGAAAGAAAATATATATATGAAAAAGGATAAGCTCTTATCGAACTGGGATAAATACATGCCCGGCAAAAAGGGCGAGGAATATTTCAATAAATTCTGGCGGCCGCTGTCTGAGGATTTTGGAACGCCTCCGGGTCAGGCTGTCTATAAAGGGAAAAAAGAATGATTCCACAGTTATTTTTTATTTACTTTGCATTTGCGATAACAGGACTTTCCCTGCTTGTTGTGACGCGCAAAAACCCAGTACATAGCGTCCTATGGATGCTGCTGCTCTTTTTCCATATCGCAAGCCTGTATTTATTCCTGAATGCTGAATTCATGGCTGCAATGCAGGTGATTGTATACGCGGGCGGCATACTTGTATTGTTCCTTTTTGTTGTCTTGCTGATGAATCTTCGTGATGAATTAAGGATAGGCAAATATATCGGCGCCGGGCCAACAGGGTTTACATTTGCGGCTGCCCTGTTAGTGGTCGTCATCATGTCTCTCAGATCATTCGTTGCTGCACCGCCTGGCATCTATTCGATTGATTTAATTAAAAGCGAAACACATGCAAAGATTTTAGGGAAATTGATGTATACGGAATTCCTCTATCCTTTTGAAATAACATCACTCATACTTCTTGTCGCGATTATCGGCGCTATAGTACTTGCAAAAAGGAGGCTGAAAACTTAATGGTCCCGTTAAGCTGGTATATGGTGCTTAGTATGGTAGTTTTCGCAATCGGAGTCTTTGGCTTCCTTGCAAGGAGAAACATTATTATCATGTTCATGTCTATTGAACTGATGCTGAATGCAGTAAATATAAACCTGATAGCCCTCAGCCACTACCTTCAGGATATGAGGGGACAGATACTCGCTTTCTTTGTTATTGCGGTTGCAGCTGCTGAGGCAGCCATAGGACTTGCAATAGTTATAGCCCTGTTCAGAAATAAAGCCACGGCTCATGTGGATGAAATAAAAGAGATGCAGGGATAGGGAACAGTGAAAACTCAAAAGGTAAAAGTTATAAAGGATAAATAGGATGGAATTGCAATTTTATCACATATTAATACCATTACTGCCTCTCGCAGGGTTTTTAATCAATATCCTGCTCGGGAAAGAGGTCACACGTTTCAATGCCCACTGGCCTGCTGTCCTCTCGGTTGCAGGTTCATGGGTCTGTTCTCTCTTTACCCTCAGAGATGTCATAGCAGGGAAGATCATTGATGCAGACCTTTACACATGGATAGTTTCAGGCACTTTCAAGGTCTCTGTGGGATTCCTCATCGACCCGCTGACTGCGGTCATGCTCATAGTCGTTACTACCTGTGCTACCCTTATCCATATTTATGCAGTCGGATACATGCATGGTGATTCAGGGTATTACCGGTTTTTTGCGTACCTGAACCTCTTCACCTTCTGCATGCTCATGCTCATCATGGGCAATAACTTCCTCGTTATGTATTTCGGGTGGGAAGGGGTCGGCCTCTGCTCATACTTCCTTATCGGGTACTATTTCAATAAAAAGTCAGCGGCAGATGCCGGTAAAAAGGCCTTTATTGTAAACAGATTCGGGGACTTCGGCTTTGGCATCGGAGTCTTTATGATATTTCTGACCTTCGGTACGCTCCATTATGCAGATGTATTTTCCAATGTTTCTATCATGGCAGGCAAAACAGTAAACTTCCTGGGCTGGAATGTTGACCTTCCGACCCTGATCGCGCTGCTTCTGTTCTGCGGCGCTGTCGGAAAATCTGCCCAGCTCCCGCTCCATGTCTGGCTTCCTGATGCCATGGAAGGACCGACACCTGTCAGCGCATTGATCCATGCTGCAACAATGGTTACCGCCGGTGTTTTTATGGTTGCACGGTGCAGCCCGATCTTCAACCTTTCTCCAATAGCAATGAACACGGTGGCAATTGTCGGTGCTACTACATCATTGTTTGCTGCTTCGATTGCCGTTACCCAGAATGATATAAAGAGGATTATCGCTTATTCTACATGCAGCCATCTCGGGCTCATGTTTCTTGCCTGCGGAGTCGGCGCTTATGCTGCAGGTATCTTCCACCTATATACCCATGCATTTTTCAAGGCGCTGCTCTTCCTTGCTGCCGGTAGTGTTATCCATGCCGTGCATACGAACGATATCCAGGAAATGGGCGGATTGAAAAAATACATGCCGATTACCTACGCTGTCTTTATCCTTGCTGCGCTCAGTGCAGGCGGTGTGCCGGGGTTCGCAGGGTTCTTCAGCAAGGACGAAATCATCTGGTCTGCTTATGCAGCACACACCCCTGTCGGAACACTGGTCTGGCTTATGGGAACAGCAGTTGCATTCCTTACCCCATTCTATACATTCAGACTAATATTCCTGACATTCCATGGAGAAAACCGTGGAGTGCATCATGCAGAAGAGGTTCATGGGAACAACTCGCATGGATCTTCCCACAGTACGCATGGTAGCGGACATGATTCTCATGGAGGGCACCATTTCCATGAGTCGCCGAAGATTATGACCATACCTTTAATGATCCTTGCAATCGGTGCAGTTGCAGCAGGGTGGGTTGGTATTCCACCGATTCTCGGCGGGGGCGCACATTTTGCTGAATTCCTGAAACCTGTAGTCGGCCATCCGCAATTTCATGGCACCCATGCAGAGGAATGGACTGTTATGGGATTATCAACGACTATCGCACTCTTCGGGATTGCACTTGCGGCATTCATGTATCTCAGGAAATCAGATTTGCCCGAGAAGATTTCAAAGCAGTTTAGTCTAATCTATAATGTGCTTTACCATAAATATTATATTGATGAACTGTATAACTATACTATTGTTAAACCAACCTTATGGATTGCAGATAAAGTTCTTGTTGGAATTACTGACGCAAAGATTATAGAAGGTCTTGTCAATGGTGTGCCAGGGGCAATCGGCTGGTTCAGCCAAAAACTCCGGAAGGTTCAGACAGGACTGGCACAGCATTATGGAATATTTATGGCTGCCGGTGCGTTTTTCATAATCGCACTGGTACTCTTGTTACGGTAGGAGAAAAATGGAACAACAGGTAATCATGAATCAACTGAGTTATCCGATCCTGAGCACAGTCATATTTCTGCCTGTTCTTGGCGCCCTTCTCATTCTCCTTAGCAGAAGGTCATGGGAATCACTTGCAAGGTGGATTGCCCTTGGAACAAGCATTGCGACATTCTTTTTATCGGTCCCTTTATTTACAATGTTTGACAAGTCTACCCATAAAATGCAGTTTGTCGAGAAGTTCAAGTGGATACCGGACTGGAACATCTATTATTTCATTGGAATTGACGGGATAAGCGTCTTATTTATCCTGCTTTCGACTTTAACGGCAATACTCTGCGTTCTCATATCGTGGGAATCAATAAAGACAAAGGTAAAAGAATTCTATATATCAATTTTGCTTACGACCTCATTCATGATCGGGGTCTTCTGTTCTCTGGACTTCTTCCTCTTCTATATCTTCTGGGAGGCAATGCTGATACCAATGTTCCTGATTATCGGAGTCTGGGGAGGTCCGAACAGGATATATGCTGCAATAAAGTTCTTCCTTTATACGCTCGTCGGCAGCCTGTTTATGCTTGTTGGTATTATCGTGCTCTATCTGTACGCAGGAAAGACATTTAACATCCTTGAATTAATGACAAAAACATATCCTTTCACCATGCAGGTATGGCTCTTCTGGGCCTTCTTCTCGGCGTTTGCCGTAAAGGTTCCGATGTGGCCGGTTCACACATGGTTGCCGGACGCACATACTGAAGCCCCTACTGCAGGCTCAGTAATCCTTGCTGCAGTCCTTATTAAGATGGGTGCATACGGTTTCCTCAGATTTTCACTCCCGTTGTTCCCCGATGCTTCACAGGCAATGACCCCGATAATGCTGACGCTCTCAGTAATAGGAATTATTTATGGCGCTGTCATATGCCTTGCACAGACTGATTTAAAGAGGCTCATTGCATACAGTTCCGTCAGCCATATGGGTTTTGTCACACTCGGAATCTTTGCCCTGAATATTCAGGGGCTTGAGGGCGGAATCCTCCAGATGCTCAACCATGGTATTGTGACAGGCGCACTCTTCCTGTCAGTCGGAATTGTCTATGACAGGACACATACAAGGAAGATCGCGGATTACGGAGGGCTTGCAACAGAAATGCCTATATTTGCAGCGTTCTTTATGGTGTTTACACTGGCATCCATCGGACTTCCTGCAACGAACGGGTTCATCGGTGAATTCCTCATCCTCCTTGGCGGATTTAAGGCAAACCAGTGGGCCGGTGTGCTTGCATGCACTGGTATTATCATCGGCGCGGGATACATGCTCTGGCTCTATCAAAGGATATTCTTCTTGGAAGTAAATCCCAAGCTTCACGGCCTTGTTGATATGGACGTAAGGGAAACGATCATCCTTATCCCCCTGATTTTTCTTGTGTTCTGGATCGGCATTTATCCGGATTCTTTTCTTGATTTCATGCATCCAACGGTCCAGCATCTTATCGAGAGGTTGAATACAGGCGGTGTGCAGGAGATGAATATAGCTAAAACTATTATGGGGGTAGTCAAATGAATTTTCAGTTTCCTGATCTGACACCAATGATGCCTGAACTTGCAATGACTGCCTTTGCATTGATAGTTATGCTTCTCGATCTCTTGATAAAGAAAAAGGAAGTAGTTGCACTGATAAGCATAGCAGGTGTGGCATTAGTGTCATTAACGCTTTTTGGTCCGTCAGGTACGACTTTCGGTACAATGTTTATCTCTGATGGTTACAGTACGTTTTTTAAACTCATCTTTTTTATCAATGTCATTCTAACTATTCTGATATCCATTAAGTACATTGCTGTAGAGAAGGTTAATTACGGAGAATACTACAGCCTCATTCTATTCTCGACAATCGGCATGATGGTTATGGCATCTGCCGGTGACCTTATAGTGCTTTATTTAGGTCTGGAGCTGATGGCCCTGAGCACATATGTTCTTGCAGGTTTCAACAGGCATGATATTAAATCGAATGAAGCTGCCCTGAAATATTTCCTTCTCGGCGCCTTTTCATCTGCATTCCTGCTGTATGGTATAT
>Ga0315273_10008764_pt1 | contig 12791 bp, 13 predicted proteins | sample YL17G02_0_MG_FD_205753 | JGI IMG/M metagenome (GOLD analysis project Ga0315273, IMG submission 205753) | Sediment microbial communities from Yellowstone Lake, YNP, Wyoming, USA - YL17G02_0 | ecosystem: Environmental > Aquatic > Freshwater > Lake > Sediment | place: USA: Wyoming | collected...
TTTTGCAGGCTGTTGAAAAACGCCCATCTGCTGCGTTTCCCTCATCCTTCGCCGTTCAACGTATTTCGGGGACACGTTCCGATCCTTTTGGGCCTGGGGACACCTTGCGGCAAGGTGTCCCCACATGTCCCCGACGCCTCAAGGCTCAGGATTTCGGGGGCCTTGCATCTGGACATTTTTGAACAGCCTGCAAAGGAGCCTTTTTCAACAGACTCTTAGACTGCGACCGCTGACCACCTCCCTTCCCGTAAAAAGGTATTGTTCAATCCCAGCGTTTCCTGAAATCCAGCCAGATGATGTAACCGATCATGATCATCGTCGCCACCGTCGAGGGGATGGCGGCCTCCTGACTGAACAGCGTCAGGGCAAGGCCGCTCGACAGACCCTGGTTTTTGAGGGTTCCCAACAGCACGAGGCTCATCCGGGTCTCCTTCGGGATGTGAAACAGGCCGCACACCCAGTCGATGAGGAAGCCAAGAAGAAACATGGAGAGGAGGGCGATGAAGGCGACGGGAAGGAGGGACCATGTCTGGCCCAGGAGAACGTCGCGGTTCAGGCCGACCATGGTGTAGAGGACGGTAAAAAAACTCCAGTTGACGGTGGTTCCCCGGTATGGTTCGATCCTCTCCTTCCAGCCCTTCCGGATCAGCAGCCGGGAGACGGCGAGGGGAAGGACAATCAGTTCCAGGGTGATCATGATGAGCTTGAGCGGATCGAACGCCGTGGTACTCAGAAGCGTGAGTGTGATGAGCGGCATGATGACCAGGGCGCCCAGGTAAGCGCCGACTGTGCCGATCAGGGAAAGGGGGCCGTTGCCTCGGAGGAAACCGGAGAAGGGGATCACCGCAACGGCCGGTGGCGCCGCCGCCAGAAGAACAAAACCGGTCCAGAGCGCTTCGTCGCGGATCAGGAGGGCGCTCAGTCCGATGATGATGTTCCCGAGGATGATGTAGCTCATGATGATCCCGAGCAGGGCCGGGAAGAGGAGGGTGCGGGGCCTGAGGAAGACCTTGCTCCCGATCTCCATTGTGGAGAGGGCCATCGCCAAGGCGAGGGCGGGCAGGATCAGATGTTTCGTCACCGGAGCGGCCCAGGGGAGGAGCAGGCCTGCGGCCATCGCGAGGAAAAAGATCCCGTTCCGGTTGCGCAGGAAGGCTTTCAGTTTTGACATTCCGTCATGCTACCTCTCGTCATGTTTCAAAAATCCGTATGCCGTTCCTTACGGTTTCAGGAACGAATTCCTCCGCGCCGCGGGGAGCAGGGACCGGTTTTGACTGCATTGGGTCAAATCAAGCGGCGGGCCAAAGAGGCATAACCAATGGTAGCTGAACAGATATTGATTGCAAAGTCAAGGACCTTGTCGGCGGACAAGATCGTGACGGCGTACTTTCAGGGATGACCGTTATCTATTTGCCGGCGGCCTTGCGGCAGGTGAGCCGCTTCATCCCCTTGACGAGACTGAGCAGGATTCCCCCGATGAGGATGATCGAGGCGCCGGAGGGGAGTTCGATGAAGTAAGAAACCGTTATGCCGGAGAAACCGATGGGGACGACGGCGGCGAGGACACAGAAGGAGATTTAACAACAAACAAATGCCCTCCCGTGGTTTGGGAGGGCATCGTGACCGTATTTGTCCTTTTCAATCTTGATGGCATCGTAAAAAGTCCGGATGCTGCGTTGCGCTTCATCCTTCGTCATTGCGGCGTACGGAAAAGTACGCCTCATTCCTCAGGATTCGCGCGCCTTGCCTGCGGCCTTTTTACGAAGCCATCCCATTTTCGAGACTTTTAAGACTTTTTACGAGATCGTCAGTCTCACCGCTTGATGATCATCCGGAGCGGTGGCGAGGTCGGTTACGCCAACTTAGCGAGCAGGGCCCGGGAGACCTCCTGTACGCCGGGCGTGCCGTCTACCTCAAGGATCTTGACGCGCGTCCTGAAATAATTGATGGCGGCCAGCGTCCCCGTCTTCGTGTCGTAGTAGATCCCGTGGCGCTTGTCGATCGCCGCCTCTTCCTGGTCGTCGGCCCGGGCGGTCAGTTTGTCGCAGCCGCAGACGCGGCAGACCGGCTTCCCGTCCTTTTCGGCGGGCTTGATCGCGCCGATGAAGATGTTGTTGGGGTGGTTGTTATCCGTGGCGCAGAGACGGCGGCCCATGATCCGCTTCTTGGCGATCTCCCGGTCGAGGACGATCTCGATGACGTAGTCGAGCTTCATCCCGGCTTCCTGAAGCGCCTTTCCGAGGGCCTCCGCCTGGGCGAGGTTCCGGGGGAAGCCGTCGAGAAGCCAGCCTTTTTTACAGTCCGCCTCCCGGAGGCGGTTCAGGATCATGGGGACGGTAATCGCATCGGGAACAAGCTCGCCACGGTCAATGAAATCCTTTGCCTTCTTGCCGAGTTCCGTTCCATTCTTAATGTTTATCCTGAAGATCACACCCGTCTCGATGTGGGGGACGCCGTACTTCTTTTGAACCACCGCGCCTTGTGTCCCCTTTCCACTGCCGTTCGGTCCGAAAATCAGAATGTTCATGTCCGTGAGCTCCTTTCTCGGGGTGAGATAAGCGGCCTTCGCCGCCTGTTGGAAATGGAAAATGCATCCGTTTTGATGCAGCCGTAACCAGTTGTCCTCTCCACTTGCAGGAGGGGATCAAAGAGGAGGGGTGACGCCGGGAATATCAATATATTGCAAAGTCGCAGTTTTCTCACGGCCCACGGCCGTGACCGGTCAGTGTCCTCAGGAAGGGCCGCAACGGGTGGCGGCGCAGCTTCCGCAGCCGGCGCCGCCCGCGGAGGTGTTGCCGACCTTCCCGGTGAAGGCAGACAAAAGCCGCTCCGCCCTTTTTGACCCGCACTGCGGGCAGGCGACGGCCAACTTTTCGTCGCGGCTCCGAAAGAGGACCTCAAAGTTCTCTCCGCATTTCCGGCATTTGTATTCAAAAATCGGCATCGGCTCGTTTCCTCCGGCGGACCCAAACATCCCCGGTTCGATTGCACAGAAAAAGAAGATCCGCCTCAATCTCAAGGTTCGGCGAGATTAAAAGAAACCCATGAAAATGTCAAGGCCGATCACAGGAGATTATGGACCGGAAGGCATTACGCGAGAGACAGAGACGGACGCCGAGGGAGAGGGAATCTTCCATATTTTTCTTGACAGGGGGGGGACAGCGTGAGAGTAAAAATGACTTTTTTTACAAGGTCTGTGATAACGCGGGCAGGGCAGGGTGTGACAAGATAGAAAGGTGTGTGCTATGGCAATAGCGAACAAGATCCAGGGATTTATGACGCAGGCCTCCTTTATCCGGAAGATGTTCGAGGAAGGGGTCCGGCTTAAGCAGAAATACGGTGCGGAGAATGTCTTCGATTTCAGTCTCGGTAATCCCAATATCGATCCCCCGGAGGCCGTCAAGGCGCGGCTGCGTGAGCTTGTTTCCGCCGAGATTCCGGGGAAACACATGTACATGCCGAACGCCGGATATCCGGAGACCCGCGCGGCCGTTGCGGCGGAGGTGAGCGCTTCCCGGGGGGTGGCGCTCACGGCCGACCAGATTGTGATGACCTGCGGCGCCGGCGGCGCATTGAACGTCATTCTGAAAACGATCCTCGATCCGGGTGAAGAGGTGATCATCCCGGCCCCCTTTTTCGTGGAGTACCGCTTCTATGTGGACAATGCCGGCGGCGCGACCCGAATCGTCCCGCTGCGCGAGGATTTTTCCCTCGATCTCAATGCGATCCGGGAAGCCATTACCGAAAAAACCAGAGCCGTTCTGATTAACTCTCCGAACAACCCGACGGGGAAGGTCTATGACGGGGCGTCCATCCGCGGGCTCGCGACGCTCCTTGCCGAGAGGGGAAAGGAACTCAACCGCGAGATCTACCTGATCTCCGACGAACCCTACAGCGAGATCGTTTATGACGGGGTGGAGGTGCCGAGCGTGATGAAGGCTTATCCCCACAGCTTCGTCGCCTCCTCCTACTCCAAAACTCTTTCCCTTCCCGGCGAGCGGATCGGCTATATCGCCGTCAATCCCGCCATGGCAGGCCTGGAGGAGGTCGTGGGCGGGCTCACGCTCTGCAACCGGATCCTCGGTTTTGTGAATGCCCCCGCCCTGATGCAGCGGGCGATCGCCGGCCTCCGGGGGGTGAGGGTGGATGTGGAGACCTACCGCAAAAAACGGGACCTTCTATGCGATGGCCTCGCCTCGGTCGGTTATCGGATAAGCAAACCGGAGGGGGCCTTTTATCTATTTCCCAGGACGCCCATTGCCGACGATGTCCTGTTTGCAGACGCCCTCCGGAAGCGGCGGATCCTCACCGTCCCCGGGAGCGGCTTCTGCGGTCCCGGCCATATCCGGATCGCCTACTGTGTGGACGATGCAACGATTCTGGGCGCCATCGAAGGCTTCGGCGAAGCCTGGAAGGAATTCAGATAGGGAAGGGCGTCAATAGACAATGTCGAAGTCGGTAAGGCCGCCGGTGGCATTTTCTTCTGCAACCTCCAGATGATCCACCCTCGCGGGAGGCGTCCCGGTCCTGCACCAGGCGAGCATCGCCTCGGCGTCTTTCTGCTCCCCCTCGAAGACCGCCTCGACGCGATCGTCCGGGAGGTTCCGCACCCAGCCGGTCAGTGCGAGCGCACGCGCCTGCTTCCAGGTGTTCGCCCGGAAGAAGACCCCCTGGACGCGGCCCGAGATATGGACATGATAACGTTTTTTCATCCCGTCTGGATTCCCGTTAGTGCGAAAAAGGTCATCTCATCGAGGATGGCGATACCCGTCTGCCTCGCCTTCTCTATCTTGGAACCGGCGTCTTTCCCCGCGACGACGTAGTCTGTTGTCTTCGTGACCGAACTGCCGACCGCCCCGCCCAGGGATTCCACGAGCGCCTTGGCCTCGCTGCGGCCCATTCGGGCCAGAGTACCTGTAAAGACGAATGTTTTGCCTGCGAGGGGTGCGTCCTGCGATCGCGCTGTCGCCATGGGGACACGATGCGGCATCATGTCCCCGACGCCCGCACTGCGGAGTTTTTTGATCACCTGAAGGTTGGCTTGTTCCCGGAAGAAGCCGGCGACGGTCGCGGCGACCTCGGGACCGATATCCCGGACGGTTTGCAGCTCTTCGGCGGTGGCGGTCATCAGAGCGTCCAGCGCGCCGTGCGCCTGCGCGAGTCGTTTCGCCGTGTGTTCCCCGACGTGGCGGATGCCGAGGGCGAAGATCAGACGGTCCAGCGGCGGGTTTTTCGCCCGGGCGATCGCCTCTAACAGATTGGAAGCCGATTTTTCGGCCATCCGTTCCAGGCCGAGGAGCTGTTCCCTCGTCAGGAAGAAGAGATCGGCCGGGTCATGGATCAGACCATTCGTCACGAGCTGTGTGACCATTTTGTCTCCCAGCCCTTCGATGTCCAGCGCACCGCGGGAGGCGAAGTGGGCGATGTGCTCGCGGATCTGGGCCGGGCAGGCGATGCCGATGCACCGGTGGGCGACCTCGTCCTCCATCCGGACGACGCGGGAACCGCATTCCGGGCAGGTCCCCGGCATGATGAAAGGTTTCTCCGCGCCGGTTCTTGCGGTCTGGACCACCTCGACGACCTCGGGAATCACGTCACCCGCCCGCTGGATCATCACCGTATCCCCGATGCGGATATCCTTCTTGCGGATCTCGTCATCATTGTGAAGGGTCGCCCGGCTGACCATGACGCCGCCGACGCGGACCGGCTTCATAACGGCGACCGGCGTCAGAACGCCCGTCCTTCCGACCTGGACGATGATGTCTTCGATGACTGTTTGCCCCTGGATGGCAGCGAATTTGCAGGCAACCGCCCAGCGGGGACTGCGGGAGACGGCGCCGAGACGCTCCTGCAGGCGGAGGTCATTCACCTTGATCACGATCCCGTCGATCTCGTAGGGGAGTTCGTCGCGTATTTGGCCGATGTGGTGGTAATAGTGAATGCACTCTTCGATATCTACCGCGGGACGGATCAGCGGATTCACCTGGAAACCCCAGGCGGCGAGCGTCCGGAGGACCGCCTCGTGCGTCCGGAAGGAAATCCCTTCCGCCGTCCCGATCGCATAGCAGAACATGGTGAGCGGTCGTCGCGCCGTGATCCGCGAGTCGAGCTGGCGGAGCGACCCCGCCGCTGCGTTGCGGGGATTGGCGAAGGGGGGTTCACCCTGTTCCGTCCGGCGGCGGTTCAGGTTGCGGAAGGCCTCCCGCTCCATGCAGACCTCCCCCCTGACCTCGATCTTCTCCGGCACGGCCGCCATCCCGTCTCCCGGTGTGCTGGCGCGGTCTTCCGGACGCGGGACGAAAAGGGGAATCGCCGGAATCGTCCGGAGGTTCAGCGTGACATCTTCGCCGACGGCGCCGTCCCCGCGCGTCGAACCCACCGTCAGCCGGCCCGATTCGTAGAGAAGGTTCACGGCGAGACCGTCTAACTTCGGCTCCACGACATAGCGTATGGGGTCGTCGCTCCCCAGAAACCGGTGGCAGCGGTGGTCGAATTCGCGGATCTCCTTGTCGGAGAAGGCGTTGGCCAGGCTGAGCATCGGGGTCCGGTGGGTGACGGCGCCGAATTTTTCCAGCGGGGGGGCGCCGACACGCTGCGTCGGGGAGTCCGGGGTGATGAGATCAGGGAATTCCGTTTCCAGATCGGTCAGTTCTCGGAGGAAGAGGTCATAGTCGGCGTCGGCGATCTCCGGATCATCCAACTGGTAGTAACGACGGTTGTGGTGGAGGATGGTTGCCCGGAGGGATTCGATTCGGGTCCGCGCCGTTTCATGATTCATCGTGGGTTACCCTGCTGAAACTCAGCGTTTTTCAAGACGGCCGCCCGTGCGCGAGGGGGTATCTTTCGAGCCATCTTATGATATCAAGATTTGACCAGCCGCAGCTCCGGTTTTCCCCTCGGGGGCTTTTCCAGTCCGGTCTCTTGCTGCCGCATGAGCTGTTCGTTGAAGATGTGGTTTTTGGCCCGGACCGCGTTGATTATGAAAAAGATGATGACCGCTTTTTCCCATTCTTTTGTGGGTTCGAAACGCGCCATCCGCTTCTTGTATTTTTCCCAGAGGGAGGAGAGGGAGGCCTCGTCGAGGCCGAGGATCTGTTGCGCCAATCTGTCGAGTGAGGATTCGAGCATCGTGTTTGACCCCTGGATCTATTTTTTCGAGCCCATCCTAACTTCAGTCGTGCGGAAAGTCAAACCGAAACAGGATCGGGCGGCGCCGCGCCGAAATAATCCTTGTCTTTTTGGCTCATCTCGTTATAATCGCCTCGCTACTGTGAGGAGGTCGGTCGGGTGAGGATCGGGGTGATCACCGATACCCATGAACGATGGATGACGGTTTCTTTAAAAAGTCCACATGCTGCGTTCAAGCTTCCTCCTTCCCTTCGACAGGCTCAGGGCAGGCTTGTTTCCTGTCACGGTGAGCCATGTCATGGTGAGCTTGTCGAACCACGCGCGCGTCTTGCCTCTGGAGCTTTTTACGAAGCCGTTCCAGAACAGTGACGATTAAGACTTTTCAGAAAGCATCAATTGTTGAAACAGGCATCTGTCTTGCCGGGAGTTAATGGATGGACACGATATTCGCACCCTGGCGGACGGCCTATATCCGGGGGGAGAAGCCCGCGGGCTGCGTCCTCTGCCGGGATTCCCTGCGGGGGGAGGAACTGGTCGTCTGCGAAGGGAAGAGCGGTTTCATCATGGTGAACCGCTATCCTTACACAGGCGGCCACCTCATGATCGTTCCGTTCCGCCACCTGAGTCGTCTAAGCGATCTTCTTCCCGCGGAGCGAGAGGAGTTCTTTGCTTTTATGGATCTCTCCGTCCGGGTCCTGACCGAGGCGATGAAACCGGAGGGGTTCAACATCGGCATGAACCTCGGAAAGGCGGCGGGCGCCGGCATCGACGATCATCTCCACATCCATGTTGTCCCCCGGTGGGGAGGCGATACGAATTTCATGAGCGTTATCGGCGAGGTCCGCGTCATTCCTGAGGATGTCTCCGGAACGGCCCGGGAGCTCAGACCCTTTTTCACGAAATTTCAGCGGGAGGTCTGCGGATGAAAGTGATCTATACCATCATCGTGGTGATTTTCGTCATGTTCGTCATCACCTTTTCACTTGAAAATACGATACCGATCCGGCTGCGCTATTACGAGTTCTTCGAGAGGTGGCTCCCGACGTACATGTTGATTTTTATCGCTTTCCTCGCCGGCGTCATTTTCACGGGGTTCATGGGCATCGTGGAGCGGTTCCGCCTGAACCGGACGATCAACCGCCTGAACAAGACGATCCGGGATCTCCGCCGCGAGATGAAGGCGAATGAGAATCCCTCCTATATCGAGAATGGGGAAAAGACGATCCCTCCGCATAGGGAAGAAATACTTTAAAACTGATAGACGGGGTGTCGGATGTGTGTTAGCGGCGCGCTTTTCTTTCAAGGGGTCCGACCATGAATTTCGGCGGCATCGAACCGGCGTTCACAGCGTATCAGAAGGCGGCATTCGTCGTCGTTCCCGTCCCGTACGACCTGACATCAACTTACCAGTCCGGATCGCGGCGCGGGCCGGGGGCGATTCTCGAGGCCTCCGGCAACATGGAGCTCTACGATGAGGAGCTTCGGAAGGAGACCTATCGATCCGGTATTCACACCCTGCCGCCCCTCGAGGCGGACGCCCGCGGGCCGGCCGAGATGGTGGACTCCGTCCGCCGGACCATTGCCCGGGTCGCGGCCGACGGGAAGATCCCGGTCATGCTCGGCGGGGAGCACAGCATCTCCTTCGGCGCTGTCCAGGCGATGAAAGAGATCTATCCGGAGATCACCGTCCTCCAGTTGGACGCCCATGCCGATCTCCGGGATGCCTATCAGGGGACGCCTTACAGCCATGCCTCCGTGGCTAAGCGTATCTACGGGATCTGTCCTCTCATCCAGGCGGGTATCAGGAGCCTGAGCGTCGAGGAGGCGGAGTTTATGGCGGGGAGTCGTGTCCGGAGCCATACGGCGGATTTCATCCTGGACGGGGGAGCCTGGTGGGAGGCGATCTGCGGCGATCTGCACGGGGATGTCTATCTCACGGTGGACCTCGACGTTCTCGATCCGGCCGTCATGCCATCCACGGGGACGCCGGAGCCCGGGGGGCTTGCCTGGCGGGACGTCCTGCGTCTCGTCCGGGAGGCTGCGAAGCGCTGCCGGATCCGTGGCTTCGATGTCGTGGAGCTTGCCCCTATTCCGGGGATGGTCGCGCCGGATTTCCTGGCGGCAAAGCTGGTCTATCGGATCATTGGCTACCTCACGGAAAAGTCCTGATGAGACCTTTAATTTTGCCTGGATCTCGACAAATCGTCATTCCTGCGGAAGCAGGAATCCAGTCCTTTCAAGACCATCTGGATTCCCGCTTTCGCGGGAATGACAAAGAGGGTAGGCTTTCCTATAATAAAGCTCGCATGATATAAAAACCGCCGGACGGGGCGACGAGAAATATGGAACCGGCTTGGTCCGTGGTCGGTTGAAGGAGAAGAAACCATTGACTGTTTATGTTCCCAAACAGATTTTTTTCACAAAAGGGGTGGGGATCCACAAGGAGGAACTCCATTCCTTCGAGCTGGCGCTCCGTGACGCCGGCATCGAAAAGTGCAATCTCGTGCAGGTGTCCAGCATCCTGCCGCCCGGCTGTCAGGTGATCTCGCGGGCCAGGGGCCTCAAGGACCTCAAGGCGGGCGCCATCACCTATTGCGTTCTGAGCCGCTGCTGCAGCAATGAACCGAGGCGGCTGCTGGCCGCCTCCGTCGGCTGCGCCATCCCCGCCGACAAGCGCGCCTACGGATACATCAGCGAGCACCACGCCTTCGGCCAGACCCAGCGTCAGGCGGGGGATTACGCGGAAGACCTCGCCGCGGCCATGCTCGCATCTACGCTCGGCATCGACTTCGATATCGATGAGAGTTGGGATGAAAAAAAGGAGATCTTCAAGATCAGCGGAAAGATCGTCAGCACCCGGAACATCACCCAGTCCAGCATTGTCCAGTCGCACGGGTTCACCACGGTCATCGCCGTCGCCGTCTTCGTATTCTGATCGCCGCTGATCCAAGGGTAAGCATCGGAAGCCTCCGCGGTCCGTATCGCGGCGGACTTCGCCCGGCAGAAAACCTTTTGCAGGGGGGAAGAAAAGATGGTTCCGGACGCTCTACATGCGGTATCAGCATACGTCATTCCTCCGCTTCTGGGATTTATCGTCCTGCTTGGCCTTGCCCTTATCTCGCTCCTGCGGGGCGGAAGGAAGCAGACGAACATTCTGTTTGCCGGCATCTGTTTCCTCGGCGCCCTCCTCAATGCCGACGTGGCCCTTGTTTCCATTGTGCCCGATGAGAGGCTAGCCCTTCGCGTTGACCGGACGGTCCATTTCTTCTTCGTCTTCAGCATTCCCATCTACATCCGGTTCGTACATGCATTTTTAGGCATCCGCGGACGACGGTGGCTGGAGGTTCCCGCCTGGCTGCTCAGTATCGCTTTTCTGACCATCGTGCCCACCGATCTCTACTTCAATGGATTCCATTACTATTCCTTCGGTCGGATCGCTCGCGCCGGCGTGCTCTTTCACCTCTTTTCAGCGACGGTCGCCTTTACGGTCATCTACTGTCTTGCGGTTCTCTATCGCGCTATGAAGGAGTCCGCGGACAATCACCAGAGAAACCGGATCAAGTACATCTTCGGGGGGCTGGGGTTTTCCGCCCTCCTGCTTGCATTCACAATCCTTCCGGTCAGCGGCGTTCCTGTCTACCCACTGGGGAATTTCAGCTTCATCCCGGCCATTTTTCTCGCCTCCGGCGTCCTCAAATACGACCTTTTGGACATCGGCGCCCTCATCCACCGGGGAACGGTCTATTTCCTTCTGACCGGCATTCTCACCGGGCTCTATATCCTCGTCATCTTTCTCTTCCACACCTTCTTTCTCACCACCGGCAGCGGCGATTCGTTTGTGCTCTCCCTGGTCCTGGCGCTCATCATCGTCCTCTTGTTTACCCCTCTTCGGGAACGGGTGCAGAGCCTCATGGATCGCCTTTTTTTCCGGGGGCGCTACGATTACCGGGAGTTGCTCCGGGAGATCAGCGGGCGGCTGGCCTCGCTTCTGAGTCTCCCGCAGATCAAGGAACTGCTCATCGGCGCGATTACAGAGGCCATGCAGGTGGAAAGGTTGGCCCTCATCATTGCCGAAGGGGGTGTTTTCCGTCTCTACGACGGAAAAGAAACGGGCGGGGCAGGGGAGGAGTTATCCGGAGAGATTTCTTTACTGATCCGGATTCTGGAGATGGAGAAGCGGCCCCTGAGCCGGGCGACGGTGGAGAGGCGCCGGGCTGATGAGGCGGATCGGAAGATTTTAAACCGGATCTTTGACGATCTTGGCGCCGTGTTGGTCATTCCGCTCCCTGCGCGAGAGGGGTTGGCCGGACTGATCGCCCTCGGTCAGAAGCGATCCGGGGAGCTCTTCGTCGATAAGGATCTGGAGCTTTTAACGACAATGGCGAATCAGGCGGCAACGGCGATCGAGAATGCACAGAGTTACGAAGCGCTGGCGGCGCTGAACCGCGATCTTGAAAGGAAGGTGGAGAAACGGACGGCCGCCCTGCGGGAGGCGCTGGCGGAGAAGGAGAGGACCCAGAAGCAGCTCATCCGGTCGGAGAGCCTGGCGGCGATCGGCCAGCTCGTTGCCGGGACTGCCCATGAACTGAACAACCCCATCTCCGGGGCGATGAGCCTCGTCGAGACCAGCGTCGAGACCATCGCGGGATGGGAAATGCAGGCGGAAAAAAGGGAGGAGGTCCTCGATGACCTCCGCTTTTCAATCGGCGAACTCCGGCGGTCGGCGTCAATCATCCGGAGCCTCCTCGACCTGTCGCGGCAGACCCAAACCTATGTGGAGGCGGTGAACATGAACCGCGCCGTCGATGATGCGCTCAGGGTGCTCCACAACCAGTACAAGAACCTGCCGGTGGAGATCGTAAAGGCATACGACGACGCCCTCCCGGCTGTCGAGGGGAATTTCGCCAACCTGGGGCAGGTCCTGATCAACATCATCCGGAACGCCCTCCAGGCGCTCCCGGAGGGGAAGGGGCGGATCACCCTGACGACGCGGCAGCAGTCAGCCGACACCGTCGTCGTCGAATGCCGCGATACGGGGATCGGGATCCCCGAGGCTTCCCTGAAGGACATATTCAAGCCATTTTTCACGACGAAAACAGTCGGCCGGGGCACGGGCCTCGGCCTCTACCTGTCCCATGAGATCATCCGGCGGCACAATGGCCAGATCCGTGTCGCGAGCGAAGAGAGGAAGGGGACGGTCGTAACCGTCGAACTCCCCTGCCGAAGGAGGGAAGCATGAACGGTCTGATGGTAGTCGACGATGAGGAGGGGGTGCGCCGCTCCCTGAAGAAGGTCCTGGAGAGGGACGGTTACCGGATCATCCTCGCTGAAAACGGTGAGGAGGCGCTGTCCATTGTCCGCAGCGACGGCCGGGATATCGAGACGGTCATCTCCGATTACCGGATGCCGGGGATGGACGGTCTGGAGACCCTGATCGAGATCGGCCGGTTGAATGCGGAGATCACACGGATCATGCTGACCGGTTATGCGACGATGGCGAGCGCCATCGAGGCGGTCAACGAGGGGATTGACGGTTTCCTGACGAAGCCTTTCGAGAATGATGAGCTGCGAGCGAAGGTCCGGGAGTACAACATCAAGAAAAGGCTCAAGCAGTTCGTCTCGGAACAGGTCCTGGCCGAGCTTCAGAGAAGCGGGTCGGCACT
>Ga0315273_10008765_pt1 | contig 12790 bp, 14 predicted proteins | sample YL17G02_0_MG_FD_205753 | JGI IMG/M metagenome (GOLD analysis project Ga0315273, IMG submission 205753) | Sediment microbial communities from Yellowstone Lake, YNP, Wyoming, USA - YL17G02_0 | ecosystem: Environmental > Aquatic > Freshwater > Lake > Sediment | place: USA: Wyoming | collected...
TGCGCATTTCGCCCTGGTGAGGCTCTAATCGATAAGAATTTATTTTAAAGATGAGTGCAACAGGAGGTGCGAAAGCAGACACAATGATGCTAAATAATCAGTCAACAAGAAAAATAATTCAAAAGAGGTTCAATTTGAAGAAAAACATCTTCAGTACATTCGCAAAGACATTGGCTAATATGCAGCGGGGCATGACCGGCCTGGAAACAGCCATCATCCTGATTGCCTTCGTTACCGTGGCCGCCGTATTCGGCTATGCCGTCCTCAGCGCCGGGCTCTTCTCGGCGGAGAGGGGCAAGGAAACCATCTACGCCGGCCTGCAGCAGGCCAAGGCCAACATGGAACTATCGGGTTCAGTTATAGTCACATCAGCAGACAATCTTACGGCTGATACCATTACCTTCACAGTGCGCAATGCCATTGCCGGCACGCCCATAGATATGGCGCCTAACTCCGGCGCTACCGCGGGTGAAAATATGTGCGTCATCAGCCTGACCACATCCGATAATTACTCCAACAACATCAAGTGGGATGCAGACGCCATAGGCAATGCTGACGGCGATAACCTGCTGGAAACGGGAGAGCAGTTCGCCATAACAATTGATCTTACAGATCTCCCAACCGGCACTTTCGCCGATCCTGCCCTTGGCAAAAATGACTGGTTCAACATCCAGGTAAAACCGATGCTGGGTTCCAGCATGACCATCCAGAGGACCCTGCCGGCCGGGCTGGATCCCGTGATGGATTTGTATTAATAATCTACGCGTCTTAATAAAAGGAGGTTCAAATTGAAGAAAAACATTTTCGGAAAATTCACACAGGCAGTGACTATGATGCAGCGGGAGCAGCGGGGCATGACAGGCCTGGAAACAGCCATCATCCTGATTGCCTTCGTTACCGTAGCCGCCGTATTCGGCTATGCCGTGCTCAGCGCAGGGCTCTTCTCGGCTGAGCGGGGCAAGGAAACCGTCTTCGCCGGCCTGCAGCAGGCCAAGGCCAACATGGAACTATCGGGGTCAGTTATCGTCACATCAGCAGACAATCTTACGGCTGAGGAAATTAAATTCACGGTCCGCAACGCCATTGCCGGCACGCCCATAGATATGACGCCTAACGAAACATATGGTGACAATGAGAATAGATGCGTCATGAGCCTGACTACCTCTGATAATTACTCCAACGACATCCAGTGGGAAATTGCCTCAATAGGTAATGCTGACAGCGATAACCTGCTCGAGACGGGCGAACAGTTTGAGGTAACAATTGACCTGACAGATCTGCCCGCTGCTACCTTTCCCGATCCTCTCATTGGTCCAAATGACTGGTTCAATATCCAGGTAAAACCGATGCTGGGTTCCACCATGACCATCCAGAGGACCCTGCCGGCGGGACTGGATCCCGTGATGGATATGCATTAATACTGATTAGCCGCCTCAGTTCTGATTAAAGGAGGGTTCAATTGAAGGATAATATCTTTAGTACATTCGCAAAGACAATCGCTAATATGCAGCGGCAGCAGCGGGGTATGACCGGCCTGGAAACAGCAATCATCCTGATTGCCTTCGTTACCGTGGCCGCCGTATTCGGCTATGCCGTCCTCAGCGCCGGACTGTTCTCGGCTGAGCGGGGCAAGGAAACCGTCTTCGCCGGCCTGCAGCAGGCCAAGGCCAACATGGAACTATCGGGCTCAGTTATCATCAAATCGGACAATGTCACCAAAAAGGCTACCGAGATTCTCTTCACGCTACGCAACGCCATTGCCGGCACGCCCATAGATATGACGCCCAACGGGATTAACATAAGTGATAATGGTACAACAAGTACGGTAGGCCAAAACAGGTGCGTCATAAGCCTGACCACTTCGACCGTATACTATAACAACGTCAAGTGGGATATCGAGTCCATAGGGGACGACGACGGCGATAACCTGCTGGAGTCGGGCGAACAGTTTGAGGTTACACTTGACCTGGACGACATGGGTGGTGCTTTTACCGATCCTCTCCTTGGCACAAATAGCTGGTTCAACATCCAGGTAAAACCGATGCTTGGTTCCACCATGACCATTCAGAGGACCCTGCCGGCCGGCCTGGATATCGTCATGGATATGCATTAACAAAAGACAAAAACTTCCTCGTTTCTTTCACAAGTAAAAATGATAACCAGGGGGGCACGGCCGGGCAGATCGAATTTAGCAACGGCCGTGCCCCCCCCTGATAAATCAAGAACCTCAGCTACGAACGATTTAAACCCAACAGCCTATCCTCCTGTCACGCTGAAAAGCATTCTTCATGAGCCAATTTGGTCATCATAATGATACCTCTTAATGATACTTTTGGTGCTTAGCGGGCGCTGGCTGCACTGGCAAAATGTAGCAGTATAAATGAATAAATGACGGGTAATCGGGGGATTACATGATCAGCAGGACTCCAATCGAATATAAAGAGCGAATGGATTTTGAGTCGGAAGACATCATCAAGGTAGCCATAGGTGATAGTCGGGAAGCCATGCGCGCGGGGCTCAGGCAGATGCTGAGCAGCGAGGAAAATATCAAAGTGGTAGGCGAAGCGCGCAACGGCAGGGAATTGCTGGCCATCATACAGCAGTTGAGCCCCGACAGCGTGATCCTGGACGGGAAAATGCGCGGGGTGGACAGCTCACAGATCATCGGCGAAATCAAGAAACTGGCCAAAAATATAGATGTCATCGTATTAAATGACGAAAAGGGCTTATTAATTCCGGCTATAGAGAGCGGTGTCTCAGGCTTTATAACCAGGGATATCAGCCGGAGCGAATTAGTCACCGTTATCCGCATCATCCACCTCTGGCATTCCGTGCTATTCAATAACGGTGCGCATTTCGCCTTGGTGAGGCTCTAATCGATAAGAATTTATTTTAAAGATGAGTGCAACAGGAGGTGAAAAAGCAGACTAAACATCCAGGGTAAAAAGTCAATCCACAAGAGTGTAATAAATATTCGGAGGTTCAAATTGAAGAAAAACATCTTCAGTACATTCGCAAAGACATTGGCTAATATGCAGCGGGAGCAGCGGGGCATGACCGGCCTGGAAACAGCCATCATCCTGATTGCCTTCGTTACCGTGGCCGCCGTATTCGGCTATGCCGTCCTCAGCGCCGGGCTCTTCTCGGCTGAGAGGGGCAAGGAAACCGTCTTCGCCGGCCTGCAGCAGGCCAAGGCCAACATGGAACTATCGGGTTCAGTTATCGTCACATCAGCAGACAATCTTACGGCTGATGAAATTAAATTCACGGTCCGCAATGCCATTGCCGGCACGCCCATAGATATGACGCCTAACGCTGTATACGGCACTAATCTGAATAGGTGCGTAATGAGCCTGACCACTGCCGATGCTTACTCCAACGACATCCAGTGGACAGCCGTGTCAATAGGGGACGATGACGGCGATAACCTGCTGGAGTCGGGCGAACAGTTCGAGGTTACAGTTCATCTGGACGCCCTGGGCGGCACTTTTGGCTCTCCTGACCTTCATCCAAACGACTGGTTCAACATCCAGGTGAAACCGATGCTTGGTTCCACCATGACCATCCAGAGGACCCTGCCGGCAGGCCTGGATCCCATCATGGATATGCATTAACACTAATAATCTACGCGTCTTAATAAAAGGAGGTTCAAATTGAAGAAAAACATTTTCGGAAAATTCGCACAGGCAGTGGCTAACATGCACCGGGAGCAGCGGGGCATGACCGGCCTGGAAACAGCCATCATCCTGATTGCCTTCGTTACCGTGGCCGCCGTATTCGGCTATGCCGTCCTCAGCGCCGGGCTCTTCTCGGCTGAGAGGGGCAAGGAAAGCGTCTATGCCGGCCTGCAGCAGGCCAAGGCCAACATGGAACTATCGGGTTCAGCTATAGTCTATGCAGACAACACTACGGACAATAGTACCACTGCCTGGACTGCTACAATAATTCGCTTCACGGTGCGCAATGCCATTGCCGGCACGCCCATAGATATGACGCCCAACGGGCTTAACACAACTGGCGGCGGAACAGATGATACCACAGGCGAGAACAGATGCGTCATAAGCATGACCACAGCCGACGCATACTGGAACAACATCCCGTGGGATATCGAAGCCATAGGTAATGCTGACACTGATAACCTGCTCGAGACGGGCGAACAGTTTGAGATAACCATTACCTGGGAAGACTTGGGAACTGCGACCGCAGGCACAGCCGCTCCACTTCTGGCAAATGACTGGTTCAACATCCAGGTAAAGCCGATGCTTGGTTCCACCATGACCATCCAGAGGACCCTGCCGGCCGGCCTGGATACCGTAATGGATTTGCATTAAACACGAATAATTTCCCAGACTTGCAAGAGTGACAACGTTGATAGGGGGGCACAGCCAGACAGATCGAATTTAGAGATGGCCGTGCCCCCCAAAAATAAGAGGCTCAGTTATGAATGATGAACAGAGAATAAGGGTACTGGAAGAAGAGCTCAAGGTACTAAAAAACGAGGTCAAATCGGTCCTGCTGGATTTGCGGGAGCAGTACCTGAATATTCAGAACCCTTTCAATTCCTCGTTGGCCCCCAATGTCGGCGCCAGCATGGGCGTCAGTATCGGCCCACAGCCGGAGAAGCCGGCCGCCAGGGCGCCTCTAAAGGAAGTAGAAGAGGTCGTAGAGGATGAGCCAGAAGAGCAGGTAATGCCAGGCGCGGGCAGAGATAACGAGGAAGAGGGACCCGGAAACGCGCCGCTTGATTTTGGCAACAGCCCGGAAATGCCCGGTTTAAATAGTGGAATCAGTGATTTTGGAATGGCGCCCGGATTGCCTGCGGGTGATCCTTTTATGGGTGCAGGCTTGGGCGCCGCGCCGTCAATGGGAGCAGGTCCCGGCCCGGCAGCGGACCCAACGCAAGCCGATAACACGGGTGATGAAGATGATGATGAAGAGGATATGCCCCAGGCGATGGTCAAGCCACCATCCAAAGGCGCTAATAAGAAGAAAAAGGAGCAAAGCACTTCCAGCGGCAAGACTAAATATGATTTGATGGTAGTGGCCGGGCTTACTCAATGGATCGACCAATCAACCGCCAGGCTGGGCAAAGAGAGGGCGGAAGCGCTGGTTGAGATGTCATATACCATGGGGCGCCTGCCGGAAGATTTGAAGGACGCGCTGGTCAAGATGGTACGCATCACAAAAAATGAATCGAACGGCCATAACGTCACGGCATCGGACTACCTGGCGATATTAGCTCAACTGGAAAACCTGCTGGGAAAATCGGAGATCCAGGATAATGCCCTGCTGTCGTTAATATCGATGATGAAGGAGAGCGGTAAATAATGGATAAAATAATGGTTACGTTGCTGCTGCTTATAGCCGGAGTTGTATGCTCTATGGTACTGCTTAATGCCGTTTACCCGGCTATCACCGGCAGCAGCGGCGCCATCGTCGACGCGGCCAGCAAAATAGACGACAGGATCAGGAGCAATATCGAGATTATCGCGATCTCAGATTCAGGCAGCGAGGTCTACATATGGATCAAAAACGTGGGGGCTTCCTCTATAGGCGGCATCAGTCAAAGCGATATCTTCTTTGGGCCGCAGGGTGATTTTACCCGCATTCCCTGGGGTTTTCAGGCTGCGCCGTACTGGGTATACGCTGTTGAGGGTGGTGGAGTATGGGGACCCAGCGCCACGCTGAAAATCACGCTTACCGATACGGGTGCGCTGACGCCTTTAAGTGAATACTATTTTAAGGTAGTCATACCGAACGGCATCTCTGCCCAGGACTTCTACAGCGCACAGTAAATATAACCATGGAAAACGTGTTTATTACGATAGTATGCATAGCTTTGATACTGCTGGGAACGGTCAGCTACGCGTCAAGCTCCCTGAGCTCGGCCGACGCGATCAGCAACTCCTTCAAAAACACGCTGGAAAGAGCCAGGCAGATCGGACGTACGGATATCATAGCGGAAAATGCAACCACTGCTGACGGCTCTGAGGTAGAAGTTACGCTCAGCAATAGAGGCAATACTTCCCTGCGCAATTTCAGCAGGTGGGACGTAATCGTCAGGTACCAGGACGGGGCCACACTGTGGATCCCGTATGCGGCATTAGCTGTGCCGGGATGGTCCAGCGGCGGCATTTTCCTCAACGGCAGCCCAGAGGTGTTTGAGCCGGGCATATTTAATCCAGCGGAAACGCTGAAAATAAACGTGCGCCTGTCACCTCCCGTAAGTGAGAACAGCACCAACTTGGCAGTCATATCCACCGATAACGGGGTCAATACACAAATCGCATTCGGCTGGTAATGAGGTGAGCCTGGTAACGCAATTATAAGGATAGAAATCTAATGGGAAAAGTCCTAACTTCAGATGATGAAGAAAGATCTAAAGACGAAATAATCTGTACGGGCCACTCGGAGATAGACAAAAGGCTGGGCGGCGGCATCCCCGTGGGCTCTTTAACGTTGATTGAAGGCCAATCGGACGCGGGAAAATCGGTGCTGGCGCAGCAGATGATGTGGGGCGCGCTTAACGACGGGCACCGGGTGCTCTTATTCACCACGGAAAACACCGTAAAAAGCATGCACTCACAGATGGAGAGCCTGGGCCTGGGCATCATAGATGCCCTGCTGCTGGGCTGGATGAAAATATTTACCGTGGAAGCATCGCAGATGAAGACGTCTAATACCTTTGACCATATTATTGAGGGTATCCTGGCCTTCCCGACCTACCACCTGATAGTGATAGACTCACTGACCCCGGTGATAGCGCACAGCACTACCGAGGCCGTGATCGATTATTTTGAGAAATGTAAAAAATTGTGCGACAACGGTAAGACTATTATTAATATCGCCCATACCTACGCCTTTGATGAACAGGTCCTCATCAGGATCAGGTCGGCTTGCGATGCCCACTTCCGCTTAAGGATCGAGGAGGTGGGCGACAAGCTGGTCAAGGTACTGGAGGTGGCCAAGGTCAGGGGGGCTGATAAAAATACAGGCAATATAATGAGCTTTGACGTTGACCCGGGAATTGGCATGCGCATCATGCCTGTGGGCCGGGCCAGGGCGTAATACGGGATATAAGGAAAGAAAATATGCCATCAATTCTTCTGCCCTTTGAGTTAACAAAGAAAAATAACGGGGACGACGCCTGCAATGTGCTGGATTTGCTTTCCAAACAGGCCAAAGAGGCGTTCAAGAAGAGCCCCCACGTGACCGATTACATCCAGAGGCTCCCTATAGAGAGATACGGGATACCCAAGTATTACGCGGTGCTCGATAAAAGCCTGGGCGCGGAGAAAACCCCCAATTTGATTTACCCGAGCAAGGGCGAGGTTTTCATCCATATCATAAGCGACCAAACCGATGGCAGGAACACCTACATACCGATCGAGCCTACCAGCCTGATTAATGTAGGGCCTTTGATGATAGAAATTGAGCAACGCCTGCTGGATATGGCAGACGAATTGGGCAGTTTCTCGATGAAAACCGTAGAAGACCAGGGCATCGCCTTCGCGAAATGCATTGACCGCATTGCCGGCATGCAGGGTTCAGGCACAAAGTCAGCCGGGCTGTTTGCCAAAAAAGTTAAGCCGCTGGTGTTATCACCCAGGCAAGTCCGCGCCGTTAAATACCTGATTGTAAGGGACAAGCTGGGATTAGGGGCGCTGGATCCACTGGTCAACGATAAGTATGTCGAAGATGTAAGCTGCAGCGGAATCGGCCTGGTCTTCCTGGAACACCAGATATTCAGCAGTTTAAAAAGTGTGATAAATTTCCCCACCAATGAGGACCTGGACGAATTTGTCATGAGGCTGGCCGAACGAGTCAGGAGGCCTGTCAGCGTGAACAGGCCCATAACAGATGCCACGCTGCCGGATGGATCGAGAATCAATATTGTTTACGGCACAGACGTTTCCAAACGTGGATCGAACTTCACCATCAGGAAATTCAATGAAACCCCTCTGTCTGTTACTCAGCTTATAGATATGGGCACGCTTGATTATAAAATGGCCGCCTACCTGGCCATGATGATTGGCGAGGGCATGAACTGTTTTGTCTGCGGTGAAACAGCTTCAGGCAAGACAACCACCCTCAACGCGGTTACCACATTTATCCACCCCAATGCCAAGATAGTCTCCATTGAGGATACGCCGGAACTGCAGGTGCCGCACCAGAATTGGATCAGGGAAGTAGTATCACAAACCAAGGAAGGGGATAACTCCGGTGTCAACATGTTTGATCTGTTAAAGGCTGCCCTGCGCCAGAGGCCCAATGAAATCATTATCGGAGAAATCCGCGGCGCTGAAGGGGCAATTGCCTTCCAGGCCATGCAGACAGGCCATTCCGTAATGGCGACTTTTCATGCGGCCTCGGTTGAGCGCCTGATTCAGCGCCTTACGGGCAGCCCGATATTGGTGCCCAAGGCATACATGGATAACTTGAACATCGTTATCATCCAGAGCGCGGTAAAACTGCCTTCGGGGAAAATGGCCAGGAGGATGGTGAGCATAAGCGAAATTGTAGGTTATGACCCTATAGCTCAATCCTTCTCCTTCATTGAGATTTTCCAGTGGGATCCGTCAACGGATAGCTTTCTATTCACCGGCGATGGAAACAGCTATTTGCTGGAATATAAAATCGCCCCCAAATTAGGCATACCGGTTCATAAGAAACGGCGAATTTATAATGAGCTGGAGAGAAAAGCCAAAATACTGGAAAAATTGAACGACCAGGGAGTGAAGAATTTCTACGAGCTTCTCACAGTCCTGGCCAAGGCGCAGAGAGATGGCCTCTTCTAAAAAAAGCAAAACCGCAAACAAGGTTGTTAAAAACGGCAAGGTTGCTTTTAACTCGGACCTGCTGCCGGTCGACCTGTTCTGCCAGTTGGCTTACATGTCATCCCTGGCTACTTCCAACATGCCGCGCAACATGCTTTTTGATTACTCAGCCAGGCTGCCATATACCTCCGCCGTTTATTTCAAAGAGGTCAATTTCATGGCAAAACAGATGAATTACGATTATTCCGAAGCTTGCCGCATCGTGGGGGAAAAGACAAAGGAAACTGAACCTAAAGCCCTGCTATTGAGAATGTCAGGCGCGCTCTCTTCGGGAGAAACTGAAGCTGATTTTTTACAGAGGGAGGCTTTTGTGCTGGGGGAGAAATACGGTGAGGATTATGAGCGGCGCGTGGAGGGACTGAAAAGGTGGACGGATACCTACGTTGCCCTGATCCTGTCCGCTGCACTAATCGTGGTCATCAGCGTGGTATCGATGCTGATCTTTCCGCAAAGCCCCACCATGATAGCCCTGGTAACCTGGATCATGTTGATATCAACGGGCCTGGGCGTCTGGGTCATGTACCGCGCCTCTCCCAAGGAAACGAAAACACATTCACTGGCAAACACATCCAGGTTGCAGAGTTTGGCCCAGTCGCTATTTAAATTGGTTGCGGTGCCGGCCTGCGCTGTGATCCTGGTTATATCAGTGTTAACGAAGCTGGAATTGGGCTTAAGCACAATACTTTTGAGCCTGGCCATAGCGCCGGTAGGCTTTCTGGCTTATTGGAATGATAAACAAATAGATAAATTGGATAACGAGATCGCAGCTTTTACCAGGTCACTGGGCGGCATCGCCAAGGCCATCGGCAGCACTGTAACAGAGGCGCTGGGAAGAATGGACCAGGATGCCATGGGCGTATTAAAACCCAGGGTGAGAAACCTGGTCAGCACCTTGGCGTTCGGGATAAACCCCGAATTCTGCTGGCGTAAATTTGTTGAGGATACCGGCAGCGAACAGGTTAACCGTACCGTCAGGATCTTCTGGGATGGGATAGCCATCGGAGGTGATCCCGGCAAGGTCGGCGGCCTATCAAGCATGTTCGCCCTCAAAGTATCCCTGCTGCGCAATAAACGAAGCATGGTGGCCGCCGGTTTTTCTTACGTGTGCCTGGCTATGCATGGCATACTGGTGCTGCTGTTAGTCGGGATATATAACGTCCTGCTGAGTTTCTCCACTGCTATAGCAAGTGCGGCGCCCAAGGGGCAAGAGGGAATGGAAGCGCTGGTAACACTTCCTACTATGGCCTTCTTTGCAGGGGGCGGCGCCCAGTTGCAAACGTTGAATTTAATGGTGACTGCCATGGTATTAATGCTGACGGCCGTAGACGCGCTGGCCATCAAAGTGGTGGAAGGGGGCAGTAACCTGAAAATTCTTTATTATATGGGGATTACCTTAATGCTCACAGGGCTTTGCCTGACTTTTATTCCAAACGTGGTAAATGGCATGTTCAGCACTTTGAAATTTTAAGCATGGATATACAGATATTCAAGTAGAGAATAAGAGATATTATGAGCGATTTCTGGGAGTCAGGCATCTACATCGTAATTGTGGCAGTGGCAATGCTGCTGACTCTTACCGTTGTTTTATTAGTGACTGGTTCTGCGAAACCCAAAAAACAAAGGGGACAGATGAGGAGCCTGCCGGCAGGAAGGCGCAAGGGGTCTGAATCAGAGCCTATGCTCCTGGCAGAGTCCGGCGATAAGGAAGACAAACGGGGGAAGAAACCAGGGAAAAAGAAGCCAGGCAAGAAACAGCCGAAAGGAAAGCAAGAGAGACAGGAGCAGGAAGAGCAGGAGGAGAAAATAGCAGGCCAAAAACCTGATAAGAAGCTTGCTACAGCCGCCGCCGCAGGGGAAGAGGCTGAAGTCCCCGCCGCTGAATCCGTAACAGTAGCGGAGCTGCCGTCGGCGGATACCCTGGATGATAGCGATGACGGGGCAGGGGAAGACACCGCTGCCAAGGAAGATTTAATGAGTATCTTTCAAGTAGACGAGTCGGAGGACTTATATGTTTCCGAACTCGCCAATAAGCTTTTTGATGTTGAGACAAGCAATATCCAGGCCCTGGGCCTGGAAGTATTATCAATATTTTCCGGCAATAAGCCGGCAGACGAAACGAAGGAGGAGTGAAAATGAATATCATGAAAGTAACCTCTGTGATAAATAAAATAACTAAGTCCTCCTTGCGAATGCTGCTGCATAGAGGCCACCAGGATAATTCATCAGGGGTAAATAGCAATAGAAGCTGCATTAGGCCGTGGATGATATGTTCGCTTGTGCTGTGTATGTCACTGGTTGCGGCTGGCCTGGTGACAACAGCGGCGCCTGTCCAGGCAGCCGACCCCACTATTGAAATTGTGCCGGTACAGGGCATTGTGGGAAGCTCTGTTTTGATCAGGATTTTGAATTGTCCGGGCTCGGCGGCGTGGGTCGCATTTCTCCCGCTTTCAAGCGCCGCTATTCCAACCGTCACTACGAGCTACCCCATCGACAGCCTGGGCTCCGGCTCGGGAGAATTTACAATTGGGCTCACACCCGCGGGTAGTTACAAATTTTGCCTGAATAGTAATTGCGATAATGCTACTTATTATAAAAGTTTTACGGTGATTCCATCTGTTATCGCGAACCAGACCGGCGGCCTGGTAGGCGACGTGGTTGAGGTCTGGGGCAACGGTTTTTCCGCCAGCAAACCGGTAAGCATATTCCTTGACGATGTTAAAATGACAACCAGCGACACCGATAGCTTTGGTTCATTCCCAACCGCCAAGTTTACCTTCCCCCCGGCAAAATTTGGCAAACATATAATTAAAGTCAAGGATAGCGAAACAAAGTATGTAGACCTGGTATATAACATTAATCCCAGGGTAATGCTTAACCCTGTTACCGGCTGTGTGGGTGACACCATCCAGATCAGCGGCGCGGGTTTCCCGGCGGTAGCCAACGTTATAATTTCCTACGATGGTACGGATATAGCGACCTTCCCCACAGACGCGCTGGGGAATGTTCTGACGACTTTGAAAGTACCGCCCTGCGGTGACGCCCTGCACAAAATAAAGGTTACCGACGGGCTTAACCCGGTTATCCGAAATATAACAGTAGTGCCTGCCATGACAATAAATCAAAACACGGGCTATGTTGGCATGAGTGTAACCCTGAATGGCAGCGGTTTCAGAAATTCTAATGCCCTTTTGGCGACCTACGACAATATTAACCTGAGCGGTTCAACGGTAGCCCTGGACGGCAGCTTTACCTACACGTTTAAAATTCCCAAAAGTACGGCAGGGCCGCATAACATAAATGTCACGGACGGGGTAAGTAACAGGACTGCCTCTTTTACAGTTGAGTCAACCCCGCCGCCGACGCCCGGTCTGGTGGCCCCCGCCGAGGGGACCAGGTTCACCAAGGACGCGCGTTTCCTATGGGAGGGTGTCACGGATCCCAGCGGCGTTACTTATGTGATAGAGGTCGCGGATGATGCCAGGTTTAGCCGGCCTATAATCTCCCAGTCGAATTTAGTGCAAACGTACCTGGATGTGCCGGATAGCGCAAAAACGCTGCCCAGCAAATCCGATGGGTATTATTGGAGGGTAAAGGCAATTGACGGTGCTTCCAACGTGGGAGTCTGGTCTGTGACCGGGTTATTCTATAAAGGTATCACGATGGAAAGTGTTATGTCAGATATGCCGGCCTGGACCAAATTTGCCCTGATAGGGATCGGGCTGATACTGTTCACCTTTATGGTTCTTTTCATCAGGAAAAATATCATGCGGGTCAGGTATAGCGACGAAGAAGACGTTGACGAATATCCAGATAATGAATACGACGGTGAGCTGGAAGCCGGTAACAGGAGTAAGGGGTACCTTAATTGATCCTGATGCAGGAGAAGTGCTGCCAGTGAAAGGATAGGATTGGGATATGTCTAACAGTAAATATGGGAAAGAGCTAAACAATAA
>Ga0315273_10008768_pt1 | contig 12789 bp, 9 predicted proteins | sample YL17G02_0_MG_FD_205753 | JGI IMG/M metagenome (GOLD analysis project Ga0315273, IMG submission 205753) | Sediment microbial communities from Yellowstone Lake, YNP, Wyoming, USA - YL17G02_0 | ecosystem: Environmental > Aquatic > Freshwater > Lake > Sediment | place: USA: Wyoming | collected...
GCCATAACGCATCTTGACCATATTCAGAAGCATCTGGTCCTTCCATGAATCAGAAATAGAAGTGGTGTAGTCAAACCTATCACGGGTGATAGTTTTGGGACCTATACCTGCACAGCCAGTAAGAAACAAAATCAGCAATGCCACCAACAAATGCCTATATTTCTTCATCATGCCCCTTTCGTGTACTTATTAATGCGGCTATAAGTAAAGCTACTTTGATGTCATTCCCGATTGTCGGGAATCTTTCTGAAAAACCCAGAAGGATTGCGGACAAGCCGCAATGACAGAAAGTGATAAGAATGTCGCCTTACTAATGCCCGTCTTAGTAAGTATGATATTTTCAGTAATTTCAAAGCCTGAGGAAATGATATCCCCATGGAGTAAGGTCTACATAAAATCCTTGTCCACTCATCTCATCACCACTTCGTTTAAAGACCTCACCACTCATAACATCATTCATCTCCCAGACCTTGCCTTTCATATCATCCCATGGTACTCTCACAAGACCCTGGGAATTGGTTTCAGAAAGATTAACAACAATGAAGTATCGTTTCTTGCCATTACTCCAGCACCATGCAATAAGGTTAAAATAACTTTGATTATCCGGCCAGCCGTTCCGTTCACAGAGTTGCCATTCTCCATCCAACAAGCCTTCCTTCTTGATGACTTTGAGGAGTTTATAATAGAAAGCCTGAAGATCAGTGTCAACAATTTCATCAGGCCGGCGTCCAAGAAAAACAGGGAGTCTTACCTTTCGTCCCTCAAACTGCCCCTCGTGGAAAAGCTTTGCACCTAACAACGTTGCAATGGTCACTGCTGCAGCCCGTCCCTTCTGAACAGAAAAAACTGAAGCTGCCCGTGGTTCATCGTGATTCTCAATGAAACGCACCAGTTTATTCTGGTATGAAAGATCAGCAAGGAGATGAAGCCGGATACTCTCTGCACTGTCATGTTCAAGACGGTCATAGAGTCTCTTGTCATAGCAGTAATCAAAACCTTGCTGCTGCAGAGTCCATTCGAGATCCCAGTATGCCTCTGCCATGAAAAGGAAATCGGGATATTCCTTATGCGCAGCCTGTATCACATCTGTCCAGTACTCTGTCTCCGGCTTTGCTCCGGCACGGGTTCCCCATGTCCACTTAAAAATGTCATTCATCACCAGCATCGCCATATCGCACCGAATACCATCGCATTGTTCTGCAATGCTGGAAACTGTTTCAATAACATCTTTCCGTAACCCAGAATGAAAAGCGTTAAGCTGGAGAACATCAGGCCAGGCCGGAAAATACGGGTCCCTGCCATTGGCAAAAACTTTTCCATTCACTTGAGAGAATGAGTTAGGATATTGTTTGAGATCTTCGGTATCACCCTGGATAAAATACTCTGGATGTTCAAAGACCCAGGGATGATCCGGTGCTACATGGTTTGGAACATAGTCGAGAATCAAATGGATACCCCTTTGTGCAAGTACCTGTCTGGCAATTGCAAGTCCTTCTGATCCACCTAAGTGTTCATCTGCCTCATACCTGCGGACACAATAAGGCGAACCGACAACGTCTTCTGACGAATAGTCAGAGAGGACTCGACGGAACTCTTCCAGCAAGTTTTGCTTAGTAAGAGCAATGTTAATGCCGGTTGGGCTTCGCTCCCAAACTCCCATAAGCCAGATGGCATCAATCTTAAGATCAGCAATTGAATCCCACTCTTTCTGTGGAACGCTGGCAAGTGTTATCGGACTTTTATATTTCTGGCTCAACTCATTGAGCCATACCCACGCATTGATCTCATAGATGACTGGATTTTTTGGCCATGGTTTCATTTCTTCACCTCAGCGTTTCGCTCTACCTCGGATGAATGCCGCACCCTTGCCAGCTTCAAGTAATTTTTTAGGATCGAGAAATCCATAGATCTGGATCAGCTTCGCTACCAGCCCGGTCCAGCCCGTCTGATGACTCGCACCGAGCCCTGCGCCGTTGTCGCCGTGGAAGTATTCGTAAAACAGGATGTGGTCGCGCCAGTGAGGGTCTTTCTGGAACTTCTCTGTTCTGCCATAGACAGGGCGCTTGCCGTGCTTATCGCGGAGAAAAATATTGGTCAGTCGGTTTGCGATCTCCTTGCTCACCTCAAACAGGTTCATGAGATTCCCTGAGCCGGTCGGGCATTCAATCTTGAAGTTATCACCGTAGTACGGGTGGAAATTCAGCAGCGCCCGGATGATCATCGCGTTCACCGGCATCCAGACCGGGCCCCGCCAGTTGGAGTTGCCGCCGAACATGCCGGTATTCGATTCCGCTGGCAGGTAGTCCACCCGGTACTCCTGGCCTTGCACGTGGAAGACGAACGGGTGCTGCTCGTGGAACTTCGAGAGCGAGCGGATGCCGTAGGGGCTCAGAAACTCGTTCTCGTCGAGCATCTTCGTAAGGATCCGGCGCAGTCGCTCCGGGTTGACCATGGCCATGATCCCCCGGTCCGCCTCCCCGTAATGACCCGGTCCCGTGGGATGCATGGTTTTCAGGAGTTCGGGCATCCGGCGCCAGCGTTCCGAGATCTGGGCCATCGCCCGCGGCATTGCCTCCCGCTGCGACTTTTCGATGACCGTGGTGGCGCACAGGGGCAGGAGCCCCACCATCGAGCGCACCTTAAGCCGCTGCGCGCTGCCGTCGGGGAGCCGCAGCAGGTCGTAGTAGAAGCCGTCCTCCTCGTCCCACATGCCGACCTGACCGGGTTTGTTCATGGCCAGGGCGATATAGTAGAAGTGCTCCGCAAACTTTACGGCCATGTCCTCGTAGGTGCGGTCGTGGACGGCGATCTCTATCGCGAGCTCGCCCATGTTCTGGCTGAAGAGGGCCATCCAGGCCGTGCCGTCTGCCTGCTCCAGGTAGCCGCCGGTGGGTAGCGGCGCGCTGCGGTCAAAGATGCCAATGTTATCGAGGCCAAGGAAGCCTCCCTCGAACACGTTCTTGCCGAAACGGTCCTTGCGGTTCATCCACCAGGTGAAGTTCAGCACCAGCTTATTGAACGCCGACTTGAGAAATTCCAGGTCCGTCTCGCCGCGCAGGGCCTGCTCGGTGCGGTGCAGGAACAACGTCGCAAAGGCGTGGACCGGGGGGTTCACGTCGCTGAAGTTCCATTCATAGGCGGGCATCTGGCCGCTGGGATGCAGGTAGACGCCGCGGAGCATCAGTTGCATCTGCTCCTTGGCGAAGTCGGGGTCCACGATCGAAAGCGGCAGCGTGTGGAAGGCCAGGTCCCAGGCCGCGTACCAGGGGTACTCCCACTTGTCCGGCATGGAGATGATGTCCTCGTTCATCATGTGGAACCACTCCGAGTTCCGGGAGTTGCGATATCCGGCATGGAGGGGGTTGGAGTTGTGCTCGTCCAGCCAGTTGTCACCGTCGAAGAAGAAGAACTGCTTGCTCCAGAGCATGCCGGCGATTGCCTGGCGCATCACGTTGGCCGCGTCCGGGGAGACCGAGGGCGGGGTCACAGAGCGATAGAACTCGTCCGCCTCCTGCAACCGCGCCGCCAGGGTCGCGTCAAACGCCTGCCCGAAGGGCACGGCATCGCCTTTGGTGGTTGTGCTTTGCCCGGCGGGTCCCCGCCCCCGCGCGGTCAGACGCAGCCGCACGGTCGTCGACTGGCCGGGTGCTACCGTCACACGATAGTGCGCCGCGACCTTGGTGCCCTGCTTTTCTGGGTTCACTGCGCCCTGATTGCCTTGCACCACACAGTCGTTGATGCCGTCCTTGACGTAGGGGCTCTCGTTCTTTTCTCGTCCGGGGAAAAGCAGCTCGTGGTTGGTTTCGTTCTCGGTGAAGAGCAGCGGCGCCTCGCCTTCGCAGGAAAGGATGAATTTGCCCAGCAGCGGATGCGTTGCCTCGACCGCGGTCATACCCCCCTGTGCCCCCCCTTGGTAAGGGGGGGATTGAGGGGGGGTGATCTGTCTGAGGTTTGGTTTCTCGGCAGCTCTGTTGGATTCGGCGATCCACGACGCCCAGTCGTTCCGGAACCACAGCGTCGGCAAGAGATGCATTTCTGCTGCCTCCGGTCCCCGGTTGACCGCGGTAATCCGCACCAGGATGTCTTCCGGACCGGCTTTGGCATACTCCACGAAGACGTCGAAGTATCGGTCGTCATTGAAGACGCCGGTGTCGAGAAGCTCATACTCCATCTCGTTCCGGGTGCGACGACGGTTTGTCTCTACCAGGTCAGCGTAGGGATAGGCCGCCTGCGGGTATTTGTAGAGATATTTCATGTACGAGTGAGTCGGCGTGCTGTCGAGGTAGAAGTAGTACTCTTTCACGTCCTCGCCATGGTTGCCTTCGCTGTTGGTGAGGCCGAAGAGCCGTTCCTTGAGGATCGGGTCCTTCCCGTTCCACAGGGCCAGGCTGAAGCAGAGCCGCTGCTTGTCATCGGAAATGCCGGCGATGCCGTCCTCGCCCCAGCGATAGGCGCGCGAGCGGGCATGATCGTGGGTAAAGAAATTCCAGGCGTCGCCCCCTTCGCTATAGTCCTCGCGCACCGTGCCCCACTGCCGCTCGCTCAGGTAGGGACCCCATTTTTTCCAGGGAATATTTTTTTTCTTGGCAGCATCAAGCCTTTTTATTTCTTCATTACCACCCATAGTTCTACCCTCCTATATCATAATTTTAGCCCATTCTATTCATAAATTTGTTGATCACTCAGAGCAGATGCAGTATCGGAGCGGCTTTACAGAGTGTTCACCGCCCCAAGGCGGCTGACACTCTGTACCTCGGAGGTACGCAGAAGCGTACCGAGAATGAGCGATGATACTGCATCTGCTCTGCTCCTTCATGAGTAGTGAATAATCTGGGTTAAACGAATAACTTATCATTTTTAGAAAAATCTTTATTCATCCATACTCACCTGATCCTATTATTTCAGAATGACACCACCAAGATGTTTTGGTTTATCAGACAGTCTTTTATTTCTCTGTTTCCTCTTTCGCTTCCCTCGCAAGTTTCACCAGCTCCCAGTATGGAGGCGCGTACCCATGATCTGCCTTGAACTGATCTGCCTTGAGAGAAAGCCGTTCTTTGATGGCTCCGTGTCCTTTATCATAATATTGTGTCCGCAATGCTGCGGTTGCAGACATGCCTTCCGGGACAGGCCCCGGTCTCCTGAAAAGATTCATGACAACACTATATCCTTTAACAATACGCGCCAGGGGAAGAAGATACCATTGATAAGAGAGTTCATCTCCCTTTTCAGCGCCCTCAAGCATCACTTCGGTTACTGCGTTGTCATAGTGGTCTTTTTTGAGGGTCGCCTGATCGCGCCACTCTGCAACGACCGCAAGCTGAGGGTCATACTCAAGATCAGAAGGTTCCTGTGTTTCGAAATGGCGCACACCAAAGGCGGTGAGCCATTTTCTCAGTCCCGGAGACGAGATACGAGAAATGCCGGCCCACAGATGAACGCCGAATTGCTCATATGCCGCTGACGCCACTTCTGAACAGAAGAGTTTCGAGTGGTCTTTATAGTCCATTTTAAAATCATAAGGGATATGTCCCTCAGAAACCCTTTTGTAGGCAAACTCTGCAGCCTTGTGGGGGAGCATCGGGTCTTTCATAATCTGAGGAAGATCCGCCCTGGGGCGCAGAAGCATGACGCGCAATTTCTTGTCCTTCAGATACTCTTCAACAGTTGACACCACAACCCCGATTTCGATGTGCGATTCAACGATCTTCGCCTCATGTGTTCCGGGATCGACATAGACGAAAGCGATATGGGAGAAATTTCCGGGATAGTCGTTTCCGCGTGCGATAAGTGCAGATGTAGGAGCTCCACCCCGTGAAACGAGGATATCGCCGCTGTGTATTTTCACATTCCGGATATCGGCTGCGGGTGTCTGAGACGGTGCATCCATGTCTTTGATCAAAAGAGGAAATGCGTCATGCGGCGCCTGCAGCATTATCTCCTCGATTGCAGTGCGTCCGCCGTAGAGAAGCCTGTAAAGGGTTATCCTTGATGCATCGGCATTCATATCCCAGCGCTCCGACTGCCTTTTGACAACATCACGCATATCAGTCACAAAGCGTATGTATTCGGGAATAAATATATTGCACCCGCTTACGAGGGGAGCGGCTTCAAACATTCTTCGTTCAAGATCCGCAAATTCAGGGGCATCCGGGTCAAGACTTTTTTGCGATATCTTCATAAGGAGATTGCCCGCTTCGATAAGTTCAGACGCAATCTGATTCTGTATATCCCTGCAGCCGGACTGCTGCAACTGTCTGTATTTCTCTTCCAGTGCCTGCCAGTACGAATCCTGATTCCATACAAAGGGTTGTTTTTTTTGAGAAACGGAATCAGAGTATGTTAAAGATGGTTCACGCTCAGGGATCAGTAATAACAAGTACGTTGCGGCAAATAAGAATAAAACAACCGCGATGCCCCTTTTCATGCGAGACTTTTTCATGACTCAATAATTAATCCTTTTATTCAAATTATTCAAAAACATGAGTTATTATACATCCGTCAATTCAATAAATAACCCTCAAATATTACATCTGCAATTGTAATTGCTGTCATTGTAATTAATTAAAAACAAAATAGATTTTATGTTATTCTATCAATCACCGGAGCCGAGGCTTAACGGAGCCTGTCCTGAGCGTAAGATTCTTCAGTCGCTGCTCTCCTTCAGACTGACAGTAAGCGAAGGGTTCAGAGTGACATGCGTTGTCATTCTGAGGCGTAGCCGAAGAATCTATATAGCTTACAGCATCATATTTATGAAAACGTGTACTAAGGTAAATAGACTGTAAGACGATAATTACTCACATATACTTCTTTAAGTCCTATGATTACGAGAACAAAGTGAGGGGAGAAACCCGATGACGAATAAGAATGTATTAGCTTCACGGGATGTCACCCGCATAACCCTGGCAGTTCTGTTCATAGGCGCGCTCATCACTGCAAGCTTCTGGGTCATGAAGCCTTTCCTCACAGCGTTTATATGGGCAACCATCATTGTTGTGGCCACTTGGCCGCTCCTGCTGAAACTCCAGGCATGGCTCTGGCACAGGCGCGGGCTTGCGGTAGCAACGATGACGGTCATACTTCTTCTGGTATTGGTCATACCATTCTCTCTTGACATATTGACCATCATTGACAGTGCGGATGAAATAGCCGGATGGATAAAATCTCTCAGTACTTTCACTGTCCCGCCGATGCCTGAGTGGGTCGGAACCATTCCTTTTGTCGGAAAAAATATTGCCGGGTACTGGCAACAATATGCAGATCTCCCGCCGGAGGAATTATCGGCGAGGCTGACTCCCTATGCAACGAATGCTCTGAGATGGTTCGCCGCCAAGGCCGGCAGCATCGGCATGATGATTCTTCAATTCCTTCTTACCGTGATCATCTCTGCGATTCTTTATGCCAAGGGAGAGACGGCCGCTGGAGGCGTCAGGAGTTTTGCCCGCCGCCTGGCGGGACAGAAAGGGGACGAGACAGCAATGCTGGCGGCAAAGGCAGTCAGGGGTGTCGCACTCGGTGTTGTCCTCACTGCAATTTTCCAATCGGTTTTGGGCGGTATTGGCCTTGCTGTCACCGGCGTTCCAGCTGCAGCCATACTGACTGCAGTGATGTTCATGCTCTGCATAGCGCAAGTCGGTCCTGGATTGGTGTTGATCCTTTCGATAATCTGGCTGTTCTGGAAAGGCGATCCATTCTGGGGGGGTGTCCTGATTGTATGGTCGATCCCGGTCGTCACTATTGACAATTTCCTTCGTCCGGTTCTGATCAAGAAAGGGGCTGACCTGCCGCTGCTTTTGATCTTTGCCGGTGTCATCGGCGGTTTGATTGCCTTCGGTATCATCGGTCTCTTCATCGGCCCGGTAGTGCTGGCGGTTACGTATGTTCTTTTAAAAGCATGGGTAGCTGAAGGTGAATCGGAACAGGAATCAGATGACATTGTTTCGGGATGAAGAGTGTTGATTTGACAAGAGATGAGCAAGAAAATGATTTGGTAAATCTTCACTGAAGGGTGGGATACCATAACTGCACCTTGCCTCCACTTATCCAAGCCTACCTTGCGTGAAGTATTACATAATTTAGATCAAGTATTATTGATCGGGCGATAGAGTTTATATTTAATATTGACACATTTGGTAAGATTATTGCCACAAGCCGATAAATTGAATTATACCGGCTCAACCTTTACCGCTCCGCCCAGATTAATGTCGTTATCATACCATGAAAATCAAAAGTCAAATATTCGATATTCATGGTGTATGGTATAATAAAATGTATGATTGACCGTAAAGACCTAGTGCGCCATGTGCGTTCGGCACTCAGGCGAAGCCGTGTGGTAGCGCTTATCGGCCCGCGCCAGTGCGGTAAAACCACTCTCGCACAACAGCTTTTAGACGCTGATTCCCCAAATTATTTCGACCTTGAAGACCCATCCAGCCTTCCCAGACTGGATGAACCGATGACCGCTCTGCGAGATTTGAAGGGTCTGGTGGTCATTGATGAAGTACAGCGAAAACCGGATCTATTCACGGTGCTACGGGTGCTGGCTGACCGAACGCCGTTGCCCGCACGATTTCTGATTCTCGGCAGTGCATCGTCGGAACTTCTGAGACAATCATCCGAGTCACTGGCCGGTCGTATCGAGACGGTGGCCATGAGCGGATTCAGCATTGAAGAAGTTGGTGGTTCTTTTCAAGCACGCCATTGGCTGCGCGGGGGCTTCCCTCTGTCCTTTCTTGCACGAACCGAGTCTGATAGCCTCGCCTGGCGGAAGAATTTCATCCAGACGTTTCTGGAACGCGATATCCCCCAGTGGGGAATCGGAACGCCTGCAATAGCATTGTTGCGTTTCTGGACGATGCTGGCGCATTACCACGGGCAGGTGTGGAATGCAGCGGAGCCCGCGCGTTCACTCGGCGTAAGCGAGCCGACCGTGCGACGCTATCTCGATATTTTGTCCGGAGTCTTTATGATCCGGCAGCTTATTCCATGGCACGCCAACCTGAAAAAACGCCAGGTTAAAGCACCCAAAATACATTTCCGAGATACGGGCCTTCTGCATCAACTTCTTGGCATCCGGTCAGAGAAGGAATTACTCAGCCATCCCAAATGCGGTGCGTCATGGGAAGGGTATGTTATTGAAGAGACGATTAAAGCGACAGCACCGGATGATGTGTATTATTGGGCGACCCACAGCGGAGCAGAAATCGACCTAGTGCTGATAAAGGACGGACGTATGCTTGGTGTGGAATGTAAGCGTGTGGATGCGCCGCGAATGACCCCATCCATGCGAACTGCTCGTGAAGATTTGCATCTCGAACAGATAGCCGTGGTCTATCCCGGCAAGAAGAGATATGCCCTGGGCGATGGTATAGCCGCAGTGCCCCTCAATTCAGTGGTAGAAGGCATGAAGGGACTGTTTCCGAGAAAGTAATATAGGGCATGCGAAAGACTTCCTACATGCAAAGTGCTTTTTTTCTGTTCTGACAAACCCGGCCAGCAGATGCTTTTTGAGCGGTTCAAGCCTGTTGTGAAGAGGATGTTGGCGTCTACCCTTGCAAAGTGCAATGCTAAAGCAGGAAAAAAAAGAAGGGCTCACTGGATCGATGACATTGTCTATGACAGCAGCTTAGTCCAGATTATTCATAAATTTGTTGATCAATCAGAGCAGATAAAGTATCGGAGCGGCTGACACTCTGTACCTCGGAGGTACGCAGAAGCGTACCGAGAATGAGCGATGATACTGCATCTGCTCTGCTCTTTCACGAGTAGTGAATAATCTGGGTTAGAGGCCCTCCATATACAAGAGAAAAATCAGTGATATCCATTGTTAATGCGACGTTTGGGTTAAGTCATCGAGAAGTTGCCGGAATTCTCCCGACTGAGTAAGTATTCTGTGAGCAGCATCGCGGAGTTTGTCCACCTCTTCCTCAGACAGCTTGAATGATGTCGGCAGACCCTTGAAATAATGCCGTTCAACTTCATCTTTGAGAGCATCGAATTTCACCTCAATAAGGTAAAACTTGATGTCACCGCATGCGCCTGGTTCCGTTGAAACCGGTTTGCCCGCACATCTGTTTTTCTGTATCTCATCGCTCCATCTATAGAAACTCTCCCTCAGCAGCATGACGGTCTCAAAATTGTACCGCGTAATCGCTATCGAAGAATATGAGGACAGCATCGCGGCGAATGCCGGGGGCTTACCGAATAAAGACAATGTGTTGCTGACTTCAGTCTCTGCATTGACCACGATGAAGACAACCTTACGGGTATTCTCAAGTCCTACATACTGAAGCGTTTCCCAGACGCCGCCAAGTGCGAGCACCCTGTCAAGGGCAGCCCTGAGTCCAAGGTTATCGGCAACTCCTCCGTCGACAAGATGGATGTATTTCGTCTTGTCCGCCTCCAGATATGGTCTTGCATGATTTAAAAAGTGAAACTCCCGTTTTGTGATATCCTGTTCCCTCAAGATTGTTTCACATTTTTCAGGTAGCGTAAATCCGCAACTGCCTGCGTAATTACGGAGGGTAACCGGGGTGAGGAGAATCGGCACGGCAGATGAAGCTGCTGCTGCCCGTGCGACAGGGAATTTTGACACATCCGAACAGATTACATCAAAGACATCCTGGTTGAAAGCCAATCTGATCCCAGTAATCATGTCAGTGGCGTTGATGAGAATCATTGGGCCTTTCCTTGCAGCAATATCTCCAAAGGTGCCTCCATCGAAAACATTCTTGTTGTAGTACTCTGCAGCAAGGTCACTGCGGTCAAAATAGGGGGAGAAAAAGCGGACCCAGTTGATCGGATTCAGGAAAATCCTTGAACCGAGCGCCCCCTGGATATTCTTCTTCAGAAACCTGGGCTCGAAGTCCTCAAAAATTCGGTCGCCGAACAGACCATAGTATCCCGCAGTAAAACTCCCTCCCGATACGGCTGATATTGCATCAACCTCATCGAGAAGGCGTCGTGTTTTGCCGTTGATGGTCACTTCTGTATTTTTCAACTCTTCAAGCACACCATAGGAAAATGCGCTTGCACGTGTCCCGCCTCCTGAAAAGGTGAGATATAAAAGTAACTCATCAGAGTTCCCGGCTTGACCCATGAACTTTCCACGATACCCGCTGTCAGGGTCGACTTGAGCAAGTGGCTGGTTCACCGTATAGTGTGCACAGCCAACCATCATAAAGAGAACAAAGAAAAGACTTGCGTAACGATAAATTTTATATTGACCCATTATCTATCCTTTCTTATACATAGCGAACTTTGTTCAAATGATTGTTTGTCCTTCCCGCTTCTTTTTTACCTTGCACTGTTATCTTCTTTCTGTTTCTTGGCCTCTTTCAAACTGCGGCTAATCCACGATTGCGACCTTTTTATTCGACCTCACAACAATAACTATAGACTTACTTACCCGTTATCATGACCTCTCATTACCGGAAATTTATTAGGAATAAAAAATTATTTCGATCATTTCCTGTTATTCAACTTTTTTCCAGCTTTTATCCGGATCAAAGGTATCCATCGCCTGCACAATCTTTTCATTGCTTTTGCCAAGATCCTTTTCGTACACAATCCCTTGATGGTTCACCATGAATGTCTTGATACCGGAGTTTCCGTACTTCGCCGGGGATGCAATCACAGCAAAGCCGCCGATCATCTTCCCCTTGACGAAATAATCATATGCGCCTCCGGCTGCATTCTTCCCCTGTGCCTTCAGTATCCTGTAATAATAGCCGTGGAAGGGAGAGGGCTTGTCTCCGGGCTTCTTTCCTGTATATCCCTCTTTCTTTGCCTGAACTACAGCAGGACCGAGGGGACTGGGCTCCTCGCCTTCCTTTGTCTCCCAGTAGAGACCATTCTTCTTCCCTGCGTCGCTCATGAACTTCTGGGCATACTCGGGTGTGCCGTCACCCGCGATATCCTTCATCGCGTATTCACGCTGGGCATCCACGATGGCGAGCATGGTCTGTATGGTGCTGAGTTCATTCTCTCCAATGCGGCGGTTCAGGATCTCCTCCCTGCCCTTGTCCGTATCGAAGAACCAGACTTCACCTTTCTTAACGAGCGGGATCGGGAAAGGCCAGTCATCATTGCCGATCACGACGACCATTCCACCTTTTTCGGAAACAAGACTGTTCTTTTCATCGTATGCCTTCAGAAAGCGCTCGCGCCTCTGTTTGTCGGCAACAGCGTCTCCCGAAAAGATCAGATCCTTTGCTGATTGACCGAAAATCACAATAAGCTCTTTGTCATCATTGTTCCTCGCAGCAGTCACGACGGTTTTCACCGCCTCCTCAGGCGAATTAAATGTCTTCTGTTTCTGCGTTGCCTTTGATGTCCCGCCAAATGCGAGGCCCACAGTGAACATGACAATGACGGCGATCAGGATGACGGGCCACACCGATATATTTTTTTCTTTTATCTTGGGAATCATAATTTTTCCTCCTTCATAAAAATAGGATAACTATAAGTGACAACCTTGTAAAAGCCGAAAACTGTAGAAATTGTCATTCTGAGGTGAAAGCCGAAGAATCTCAGATCCTTCGTTCCACTCAGGATGACATAATTGATTCATTACGAGTCCATCATAGGTAAATACCGGCAACTATCTGCGACCGCCTCCGCGGCCGCCGCTCCTCGCTGCTCCGCCACTGGAACCGCTGCCGCTTCTGCCACCGCCGCCGGATGACATGCTCTGTCTGCTCGAAGCGCCGCGATTGCTGGAATCACGCGTCGCGCTGCCGCCCCGGTCCATGCCTGAAAAGGCGCTGCCGCCCTGTTTGCTGCCGG
>Ga0315273_10008769_pt1 | contig 12788 bp, 9 predicted proteins | sample YL17G02_0_MG_FD_205753 | JGI IMG/M metagenome (GOLD analysis project Ga0315273, IMG submission 205753) | Sediment microbial communities from Yellowstone Lake, YNP, Wyoming, USA - YL17G02_0 | ecosystem: Environmental > Aquatic > Freshwater > Lake > Sediment | place: USA: Wyoming | collected...
GCTGGAATCTGGGTTTGCCGACTACTTGGTCTTCATAGATAGAAAGGCTGCTGGAGCGATAGAAGCGAAGGCTCAAGGCACAACTTTGAGCGGCGTGTCAGAACAGACTGAGAAGTATCTGTGGGGGGTACCTGCCATTATTCCTCAAATATGCAAGCCTTTGCCCTTCGCTTACGAGAGCACTGGCACTGAAACGTTTTTCAGAGACCTTCGAGACCCTGACTCGCGTTCTCGCAGGGTTTTTGCTTTTCACACTCCTATGACTTTGCATGATTGGGTTGAGAAGAGCGATACTTTGAGGGCAAGGTTGAGGACTATACCTCCCTTGGTTAAGGAGGGATTGAGGGACTGTCAGGTTGAGGCTATAGAGAATTTGGAGCTGTCTTTTGCTGAGGCTAGACCAAGGTCTCTGGTTCAGATGGCAAGTGGCAGTGGCAAAACGTTTGCAGCCGTGACCTTTGTTTATAGACTGATAAAATTCGCTGGGGCTAGACGTGTCTTGTTCTTGGTTGACCGTAATACTCTTGGGCGTCAGACTTTGCAGGAGTTTCAGCAATACAGAACGCCTGATGATGGTCGCAAGTTCACCGAGTTGTACAATGTTCAGAGGTTGACTTCTAACAAGATTGACCCTGTGAGTCGTGTCTGCATCACGACGATTCAGCGGTTCTATTCGATGCTGAAGGGTGAACCCGACCTGGCAGACCCTACGGTTGAGGAGGGCTCAGTGTTTGAGGTTGCACCAAGACTCGCGAAGCCTGTTGAGGTTTCTTATAATCCTACTATTCCGATTGAAATGTTTGATTTCATTGTTACGGATGAATGTCACAGGTCGATTTATCATCTTTGGCGGCAGGTGCTCGAATATTTTGATGCTTTCATAATTGGGTTGACGGCGACGCCGTCCAAGCAGACGCTTGGTTTCTTCAACCAGAACCTCGTGATGGAGTATGGTCATGACAGGGCAGTGGCTGACGGGGTTAATGTGGGCTATGAGGTTTATCGTATTGTGACAGAAATCACCGGGAAGGGAAGCAAGGTTCCAACGGGATTCTACGTGGACAAGCGTGATAGGTTGACGCGGAAGACGCGGTGGGAGATGCTTGATGAGGATTTGGAGTATTCCTCTCAGCAGTTGGATAGGGACGTGGTTGCCAAGGACCAGATTAGAACCGTGGTAAGGACATTTAAGGAGAAGTTGACGGAAATCTTTCCTGGCAGGAATGAGGTTCCTAAGACGCTTGTTTTTGCCAAGGATGATTCACATGCAGAGGATATTGTGCAGATTATGCGTGAAGAGTTTGGTAAGGGCAACGAGTTCTGCAAGAAGATTACGTACAAGACAGCGGGCGAAAAAACTGAGGATTTGATTTCCAGTTTTAGGAACTCGTATTATCCGAGGATTGCGGTTACGGTTGACATGATTTCCACGGGCACTGACATCCGTTCTCTGGAATGCTTGTTGTTTATGCGGGACGTGAAGTCGAATGTTTACTTTGAGCAGATGAAAGGTCGTGGAACCAGAACGGTTTCTTCCACGGACTTGAGGTCTGTGACGCCTGACGCTGCTAACAAAACGGGGTTTGTGATTGTGGACGCGGTGGGCGTTTGTGAAAGTGACAAGACTGATTCTCGTCCTCTTGAACGTAAGAGAAGCGTGCCCTTCGATAAGCTGGTTATGTCGCTTGGTTTGGGGGTCAGGGACGCTGATACTCTTACGAGTGTGGCTGGTCGACTTTCGAGACTGAACGTGGAGATTGACGACAAGGAGCGGAGCGAGATTGAGGCTGCTGCTGGCAAGACGCTTAGACAATTGGTTAATGGCTTGCTCGACGCGGTTGACCCAGACAAGCAGTTGGAGAAAGCCAAGGAAGTGTTCAAGACTGAAACTCCGACTCGTGAACAGTTAAAGATAGCTTCCGAAGAGCTTGCCAAGATTGCCTGCTCGCCTTTTGATGACCCAGTGTTCAGAAACACATTGATTGATGTCAAGAAGAGAAGTGAACAGATTATTGATGTCACCAGCAAGGACGTTCTGATTTTTGCAGGCGCCGACGAACTGACCAAGGCTGAGAAGGCTAGGGCTTACGTTGCCAATTTCAGGAAGTTCATTGAAGACAACAAGGATGAGCTTACGGCATTGCAGGTTATCTACGGCAAGCCTTACGCGAGTCGGCAGTTGACTTATGATGCGATTAAGCAGCTTGCTGAAGCGATTAGGAAGCCGCCATACAATCTTACGCCTGAGCTTATGTGGATGGCTTATGAGCACCTGGAGAAGTCGAAGGTTAGAGGCGCTGGACCCCAGAAGCTTCTGACGAATATTGTTTCGCTTGTACGGTTTGCCATTGGAGCCGTTAACGTCTTGCAGCCTTTCTCTGAAACCGTGAACCACAAATTCACCGACTGGCTAGCTCAACAAGAAAAGCAAGGAAACAAGTTTACGGCTGAGCAGTTGGAATGGTTGAACATGATAAAAGACCACATAGCAACATCGTTGACAATTGGAATAGAGGATTTTGGCAACGTGCCTTTCAACCAGAAAGGCGGAGCAGTCAAAGCGTACCAACTATTCGGACAAGAACTAAACAAGACACTGGAAGAACTGAACACGGTGCTCATAAAGTGACGAGTGTTAACCAACTTCCTCCGTTGCCAAAAGGATGGCTTCGTACTCAAATTCAAGATATTAGCGAAACAACAAGCGGGGGAACTCCAAGCAGGAAAAACAAGGGATTTTTCTCGGGTGACATTCCATGGCTCAAGTCAGGTGAGTTGGCGGATAACCTGAACGTAAACTCCGCCGAAGAGGCAATCACACCGCAGGCTCTTGACAATTCAAGCGCCAAAATAATGCCCAAAGGCTCATTATTGGTGGCTCTGTATGGGGCTACAGTGGGTAAACTGGGGCTTCTAACCATCGATGCTGCAATAAATCAAGCGATTTGTGCTATTCAACCATACCAAGGCGTATACCCAAAATACCTTTTCTGGTATCTTAGCAGTTATCGAAAGAATTTTCTAAATGCTCGAAAGGGAGGCGCACAGCCAAATATTAGCCAAGAAATCGTGAGGACAGCATTGGTCCCACTCGCTCCCACTGCAGAACAATTGCGTATCATAGCTAAGGTTGAGGAGCTGTTTTCTTTTCTTGATACTGGTGTGGAGTCGCTTCGGAAGGTTAAGGCGCAGTTGAAGCGTTACCGCCAAGCAGTCTCGAAATACGCTTTTGAGGGCAAGCTGACCGAAGAATGGCGCAAAACCCACAAACAACAGACAGAACCAGCAATAAAACTACTGGAACGGGTAAGACAAGAAAGAAGAGAAAAGCTGGGAACTAGATACAAAGAACCTCTATCAATAGATGCGTCAGAGCTGCCAGAACTACCAGAAAGTTGGGTGTGGGCAAGACTAGCGGATGTTTCAAAGACCACTAGCGGTGGAACGCCGAGCAGAAAGAAGAAAGAATATTACTGCGGCAAAATCCCTTGGCTGAAATCTGGTGAGTTGAAAGATACTATCGTAGATGCCCCTGAAGAGTCAATAACAGACGAAGGTCTAGCGAATTCAAGTACTCGCATCATTCCCAAAGGAACTTTGCTTATAGCTCTATACGGAGCGACCGTTGGGAAACTCGGAATTCTCGGAATTGACTCTGCAATAAATCAAGCAATATGCGCTATCATGCTGAATGGTGGTGTGTCTCGAAATTTTCTTTTTTGGTATTTGAGACAACATAGAGACGAATTGCTTAACATTCGGAAAGGAGGTGCACAGCCGAACATTAGCCAAGATGTGGTCAGAAACATAGTTCTTCCATTGCCTCCTCTACTAGAACAACGGAAAATCGAAGAAGAAGTTGAAAGTGGGATGTCTTTGATTTACGAAGTTGAGACTGTTTTGAAGAAGAGTCTAAAACAAGCAGAAAGATTGCGCCAAGGTATTCTCAAACAAGCCTTTGAAGGCAAGCTTGTTCCTCAAGACCCTAATGATGAGCCAGCAGAAAAACTGCTTGAACGAGTCAAAGCGGAGAGGGCAAAGTCTAAGGGCGAAAAAGACACAAACAGTAAGAATAAGTCTCAATTGGAGTTGTCCACTTATGTCAAATGAATCCGCTTCTCTCGTCCAAAAGGTCTGGAACTACTGCAACGTCCTCAGAGACGACGGCGTAAGCTACGGCGACTACGTAGAACAACTAACCTACCTACTCTTCCTAAAGATGGCTGATGAACAAACTAAACCGCCCTTCAACAAACCATCCACAATACCGCAAGGCTTAGACTGGCAAAGCCTGCTTGAAAAAGACGGAGCCGCCTTAGAAACCCATTACCGATACACTCTCGACACACTGGGCAAAGAAAAAGGCATGTTAGGCGTAATTTTCAGGAAATCTCAGAACCGAATCCAAGACCCAGCCAAACTCAAACGCCTCCTTGAACTAATCAACCAAGAAACCTGGACAGGCTTAGACATCGACGTTAAAGGCGAAATCTATGAAGGCTTGCTTCAGAAAAACGCTGAAGACATCAAAGGCGGAGCAGGACAATACTTCACGCCCAGACCATTAATCAAAGCCATAGTAGATGTCATGCGCCCAGAACCAGGAATGACAATCAACGACCCAGCCTGCGGCACAGGAGGCTTCATAATAGCAGCCCACGACTACATATCCCGCAACTATCAACTAGACGTTGAACAAAAACGCTTCCTCAAACAAGGAACCTTCAGCGGAAAAGACATCGTCGACAGCGTAGCCCGCCTATGCGCAATGAACCTTTACCTCCGCGGCATCGGCGGAGACCAAAGCCCCATAGAAGTCGGAGATTCTCTCATATCGGACCCTGGCACACGATACGACATAGTCATGACTAATCCGCCTTTCGGCAGAAAAAGCAGCGTAACACTCACAAACAGCGAAGGAAAAGCCGACAAAGAAGCCTTAACATACGAGCGCCAAGACTTCTGGGCAACGACCAGCAACAAACAAGTAAACTTCCTCCAACACGTAAAAACACTGTTGAAAATCAACGGCAAAGCAGCCATAGTCGTCCCAGACAATGTTCTGTTTGAAGGCGGAGCAGGGGAAACCGTGAGGAAAAAGCTGCTGCATGAATGTGACGTTCACACGCTTCTGAGGCTTCCAACAGGAGTGTTCTACGCCCAAGGCGTCAAAGCCAACGTGCTGTTCTTCGACCGAAAAGAAGCCAGTGAGAAACCTTGGACCCAAACACTTTGGATATATGACCTGCGCACAAACAAGCATTTTACGCTCAAAACCAACCCACTGCGACATGAAGACCTTCAAGATTTCATAAAATGCTACAACCCGCGGAACCGTCATGACAGAAAGGAATCTGAACGCTTCAAACCCTACACCTACGAACAGCTCTTGCAGCGAGACAAGGCAAACCTCGACATATTCTGGCTCAGAGACGAAAGCCTCGAAGACAACGCAAACCTACCACCACCACACATTATTGCCCAGGAGATTACCGAAAACCTCCAATCCGCATTGGAACAGTTCAGGAGCATAGAAGAGAGTCTGAGCGAAAAAGAAAAAACATAGTCTGGAACAAGGACAGGCGCTCGGGAAACATGGTTAAGACAGTCATTGTCAATGTGGTTTCTACAGCCAATCTCCAACAGAAACTAGACCTACACGAACTGGAGCAATTCAAGGAAATCCTGCACGACACAAAAACCTACCGCGGCAGAGTCGCCTACTTCAAAATCCCAACTATGGAAGGAAAAGTCTCCATTTTCGCCTCTGGAAAAATGATCAGTGTCGGAACAAAAAGCGAACCACAAGCCCGCAAAGAGCTGAAGTTAGCAGCGAGATTTCTTGTTGAAAAGGGCTATGCGAAACCAATTGGACTAAGTTTCAGGACGCAAAACATGGTCATCACCGCGGACTTTAGAAAGAGCCTAGACCTCGAAAAACTGTCAGAAACCGCGAGAGCCATCTACGAACCTGAACAGTTCCCAGGCGCAATAGTCCGCTACGAAAAACCTTACAGAACAAGCATTCTGGTTTTTGCCTCAGGAAAAGTCGTAATCGCAGGGCTAAAAAGTTCCACACAAATAGAACCGACGATGGAAAAACTCAAAGAACTCATAGAGTCAAACCAATAATCATGAGTATCAGCTACATGCCCCTCCAAAAAATGCGGTTGCCCGCCAGACAAGCAACAAAAAGCCAAGGAGACAGTTTTGGAGCAGGCAAGACTGTTATGCAAAGATTGGGCTGAAACAATTCAGAACTCTCTGAATCCTCAGCAACGGTTGCTGGCGCGTTTTGGACGCGTCTATGTCAAGAGCTTTAATGCAAGCTTCCGTGTCGACTTAGCGCGCGCAATATGGCCTTGATTTTTGCGGATTTCATCTTGGCCTTCACTTTCCCTATTCTAGCATTTACGCAAACGTGAAGTACTCAGCGGCGCAAATAACGCATGATCCAGTATGACGATAGTCAAGGCTGCTCAGGGTATCCAAAACAGTCTCAACCTCATAGTGCAAAACGGCGTCGCGCAGCTAATCCAAGACATGGGAAAAGCAAGAAGATTCGATCCGGAGAATCCTTTTACGAACTATGATGAGAAAAATGAATACTTCAATATCGCAAACGACATTTGTAGAATATCTCTTTGGGATTCCAAGCTGTATGATCTCTGTGAAAGATACTATGCGACATTGCTTCAGGAGATAAAGAGATATGAAATGAGCAAAAGCACCAATCTTAACAAAGGAATGGTCTATGCAAACCTTGGTGTTACTCAAGCGGCACAAGGCAAGATTGATGAGGGATTTGCTAACATACTCAAGGCGCATATCGAAGACGAACCCTACCATAAAACAGATCCTGCCCGATCTGTTTTCACCCTTGAACTTTACACACAATTTGAGGACAAGATCAAAATCTACATTCTGCATCATTCCATGCTCTACCAGAAAGAAGAGAGTGCAAGAGTAGACAAGGTCTTTGTGGATGGCTTAGTTGCATCTCTTGACACTGACAGTCGTCTGCTCTTCGTGACTCAAGTTGAGAAGATCCGGAGGAATCTTGAAATACTCTCTGACAAAGATAACAGGTTTACCAGACTTCAGATCTTCCTATCACTTCAAGATATTTGTCTTTCAGTCGAAAATTCCTTGAAAGTCAAGAATGGACTGACGGATACCTTGAAACCAATATTGGACAAACTGTTCTCAAAGAAATCAGGGCGCCCGAAAGCATGGAAGCCAGCTTTTGACAACAAGTATCCATTGACAAAGGCAGACAAATCTCTCAAGCTCCAGAAAAATCTGAACTCCATATTGTCTATCAGTGACTCTAAGGCGAGAAGGCTTTTGATCTGCTGCGCCGTCCGCAACTTCTCAGCACACAATCTTGACGTCGGAAATGATTACATATTCAGAATAATAGAACAGATACTGGATAACATCCTTTCATGTATTTTCTTTTTCCGTGAAGCAGGCTGCATCTGATTTCACATAGTCCAGGCTGCGCGCGCTAACACGCATGGGCGCTAACTATAAGCAACACCAATTCTTACGGCTACCGTCTGATGGAAGAACCTTCATTTTGGTTGTTACGGCTCCTAAGCAGTCATCTATTCTTGTTCTTCTTTAGGGTGGCAGAAGCTCTTGCTATTGAAGGACCACCAAAGGGCAAATCTCGTGGCGCTTATCAAACTTACTAGAGCTTCTCTCCTTGTCAGGCTTACCATTCCTCTATGATGGACAGCACTGTCTCGGAGCTCCTTTAACGCGTTCAAGTTTCTCTGTGCGTCGGGAGGAAACTTTTTTTTCGCATTGATCTCTTGTATCAGTGCGCCTATAGGTGCTTGCGGTGCCTCTTCGCGAACTACGTCTTCATAAATGTCGGACAAGATTCCTTCTGCAGAGAGGGCCGACAAGATTATGGCCATACGCCATTCTCTCTTGTCCATGTAATTCAATGCTTCACTGAGAGAATCTATTATGTCCCTACTTGTGCTTCTGTGGGCTAAGGTATCGACCCATAATCCTGCGACTGCAGGGTAGAGATTATATACTGATCTTTGCGAATGTTGCCTGCCTTCCTCCTTGTAAATCATCTTTGATTTGAAACAGGGTACCGCAGCTATGAAAGATGCAAACGTAGAAAGAGCCTTGGGTGTAAGTGAAGCGATTTCTGCAACAAAATCGGGTGCTGCTTTGTCGTCGACGTTTATGCTCATTGCGTCTCTTATGTCTTCAATGTATGCTTGAGGAGGAAAGAAAAAAGATCCCTCTTTTCTTTTCTCAGACCCTTCCTGACTGTCATATAGTGGAGCAATCACGACATTTCCGTATTCTGACCACTTCCTCACTTCCTTTGGGCATACATCGCCAAGCTTAACCAGAAAATTAAGTAAGTCGTCAAGAACTCCGTCTAAGAAATCTGGATACCCTGATTTGTTCATAAACTCGAAATACTTCCTGTCAGTTTCAGGTTTTTCGACGCTGAGACGTTTTCTCCTCTTCTTTGCTTCTCTTGACACAAACTCCCATAGATCTATGATTGTATCATAGGGCACGGTCAAGCGTGCGCAAAAAGCTCCAGTGCGAATAGGGTCACATAAAAAGCGGATAATTTGGTCTTTCATCCTCGGCGCCTGCCTCTTCCCTTTCTCGGTCGCCTCGCAGGTTTTCTTTTTGGCATTAATGCTCCCTCAGAAACCAATAAGTATGAATGAAAGTAAATGCTTTTGCTCTGCGCTGCTCTTTCAAGTTTTCGTAACCTCTGACCGTAATTAGCGCGCGCTCTGCAGCGTCAGCAATGAACCGGTTCACAACGTCGTCAGAAACAGTTGATTCAGTCAGGTTTATACGTTCTCGAACACTCTGAGGCGTAACAGCGACCAAAACTGGAACTCCGAGAGCAATGATGGATAAAACTCTGAAAGCGGCACTATTAAGGCTAATTCAACAAAATAGAACACTATGCACTGTTATTCTATAAAATGCACCAAGAAAAAACCTTATTTCATAAATACAAGCGCGCGCCGAAAAGCATGCAGAAAGTCATTGACCACTACATTGTCTAGGAAGATTGCTGCAAATCGTTTCTGGGGGCGCTATTAGTATAGGTTTTGCTTCCAAACTCAGAGTTGAGAATCCAGCATCAGAAAGATTTTTGTGATCCAATAATAGAAGACATCTCATGTCTTCGGTAAAGAATATGGTTCTAGCTTGGCAAGGAAACTATCGTTTCGTAGCGAAAAATGAAAAAGGGCTTTCCGTTAGTTTCGATGCTCCCATACCTAATGGTGGAGAAGAGACTGCACTATCGCCAATGGAGAATGTCTTAGCAAGTTTAGCTGCATGCAGCAGTTACCATGTTGTATCAATATTGAGAAAGAAAAGGCAAAATTTCTCAGACTACTTGGTGGAGATGACAGCTGACAGGAAAGATGAACCGCCAAGAGTGTTTACCAATATCCATCTCAAGTACATCATTAAAGGAAAGAACATTAGTAAAGAGGCTGTTCAAAGCGCAATAAGCCTTTCTGAAGAAAAATACTGCTCGGTAGGAGGAATGCTGAAGAACTCAACTAAAATAACATCTTCCTATGAGATACTGAAAGAATAACCAACTGGCTAGTGATTTTCGGGGGTCTGGGCTTGAACTCTACCCCCAGCAATTCTACCACGCAAGAATGGAGATTGAGGGATTTGGCTCTATTTGTACAGCAACAGGAGAGCAGAATTGATTATCACCGATATACAGCCAACTTCTTGAAGAACTGCAGCCAAGATGGGCACTAATAAGCCCATTGAGGCCAGAGTCAATCCCAGGGCGTTCCAAGCCATGGAGAAAGCTATGTCCATCTTCATTTTGCTAAAGGCTTTTCGGCTCAATCTGATCCTGTACTCGACTTTTGTTAGATCGTCTCCGAGTAATGCTACGTCAGCCGTTTCAATCGCCACGTCACTGCCAGCCGCTCCCCTCGCAAAGAAACAGGGTTCGACCGTGTACAATCTTCTCTTTCGTCAATTATGTTTCTCCAGAAAAAAGACGTATTTGACTGTAGCGCACGCTATGATTAATGTTTTCGTGGTAGATGATGTCTCGACGTGGGTCTTCTAGGTTTGCACCGGACAAAGGGCATCAACCGTTCCAGTCTGTATTATTGTATTTCGTTTGGTACAAACTAGTCGCTGTACGTATTTCATTGGGAGTTAGGCTTCCCTTCTTGAAGCTTACGCCGCATGTCTTTTCGTAGCCTTTTCTAATAGCATTTTTCGTTTCTTCTATAGTAATGCTTCTCAGAATTTCAGATAGATTCACCAAGATAGCGTTGGGGTGTGGGATCTTAAGAGCGTGACCTAACATACTAAAGTCAACATTTACCATACAGGTTCCGTGATGAAGGATAGCATCATACAGTCTGTGTTGAGCGCTCCCAGAGATCTTCCTGCCTTCTACTACTATGTTTCCGACACTGTTACAAGCTTGAACACCGAGCATCCAAAGTCCTTCGACAACTCCAACGCAAAAGAAGCTGTAAGACCTTTCTACGTTCTCAACACCAACAGCCAAAGAGGGTTTCCTGACAATTATCGAATAATTCACATTACCATAGTCATGATAAACAGCCCCACCTCCGGAGACTCTTCTAAAGATTCCAATCCCCAAACTTTCGCAGTCAACAATGCTAGCAACAGACTTGGGATCTTGGAAATGTCCAATAACGACGGCTGGCGGATTCTGCCACAACCGCAGAGTGTTGAGACCATTATTCTCCAGAACGGATCTTAAGATCGCTTCATCAATTGCCAAATTCATCGCAGGATCTTCTGAACTGTAGTCGATCATTCGCCAGTTATCAATCATATCTTGAGCACCTGTAATGAGTTCTGTCGGAAAATCCTAGTTGTGGGACAATGCAGCCACAACCGCGCCTCTCAAACATTCCTTGGAGGGCAAGGTCTTATCAAATTTCAATTCTCCATTGATGATTATTGCAGGAATTCTGCTGCATTTTTCAGCATCTATTAGGGCCGAGGACAATTCTGGATAGACTCCATGCTGATATATCCCCTTTCCTCTCATCCAGACTCTCACTGTGATCTCATCCTGCAAGTCCGACGTGACATCGTTGACCAGACTGATGAGCTTACGGCACATTGAAGTCGGAGGATAGGCAACAAAAACTTCAAGCGACGCTTTTCCCATCCCGACTAAGAAGGGTTCTATCCCGTGCACGTTCCATTTCTCAAGGCTATATTTGGCTCTGTACAGCAAGTTAGCCGATTTCTGTTCGTCTCGCGTCAATTCCTTTTTCAATTCCAAGACTATTCCCAACTTCTTCTCAAAGCCTTCTATAAGAGCTGTCTTTGCCTCATCTAACGAAACGTCTCTTCCTAGTTGGCGACTCAGCGACGTTATCATCAGCTTCTTTTCCGTTGGCATTCCAGTTTTGATCATTTTGTTGTAAGCGTCCACGTCAGTATTGACGAGCAGAGTTCCTTGAAATAGAAGGAAATCGTAAAACCATTTTGGCAAAATTCCAGTAATTCTTTCTTCGCCAACATGAATTCCATCGGCATTCACCTCCAGTGTATCACTGAATTTTCGGAGTCCTTCAAGGACTGCTGCGTTCAAAACAAAATAATCTGACAGGACAGGCGGGTAATCCTTGGCTCGGGTTTTGAAAAGTGCCGCATTCGCTGTACAAGCAAAATTCAAACTGCCCATGTCCATATAGAAAGGGTCGCCTGAAACTGATATTGCTCTGATAACTTCAACACGGTATTTCATGCATTCCTCATGGTTGACGTTATCCTTGTATGAACTACCTGATCCAATAATCACAGAGGCTTGGCCTTGCCATAGTCGCAGTGTGTTCGGAGTCAAATTCTCTCTTCTGCTTCTAAGAATGGCCTCATTAATCGCCAAATCCATTTTCGGGTCGGTTGAACTGTAGTCTAGTAGTCTCCATGTCTCAGCCAAGATTGTTCACCCGAAAGTAAGGACACTTGTTTCCTAAACATTCTTTGTTGAGGTTTCTGAAATAGCATGGCCGTGGATCTATCAAGTTGAAAGGTCTCATCTTGAATTCTCGTTCGAGAACCTCTGTTGCCTTCTGTATCGCTGAAAAAGTGCTCGCTTTGCAGCAACGCGGACCGCCTATCTTTGCTATCATGTGAAGAGATTCAGACACAGCTTCCATTGAAAGCGTCCGTTCCTTGTCTGATAGCATATTGGCTTTGGTTGCAATGCTTAAGGCTATGCCTACTCCCGCGGCAGCCCCGCATACGCCCCAAAGTCCACACGATGCAAGAAGTATTTTTCTTCCTCTTCTGATCGCTTCGTCAAATGCTGAATCGTTGATATCAAATCTGCCAAGGTTTCTCAAAGCAGCCAGTAAGGCGCAGCTTACGAGGTAATGGTGCTCAGGTCCATGCATTTGTAGTGCAGGATGCTTCATCACGAGGAGAACAACTTTCATGGGATCCGTTTCTTTCGTGGCTCCGCAGACTTTTCGGACAAGCGTCTCGGGAGAGGCTAGTCTGCAGCTTTCACAAATGTAATGTCCTTCTTCACAGACGTAGTCTGCTTTCTCAGTTTTTCCGCAAAAGGAACATTCCCTTTCCTCCAATGTCGATCGCAGAGGCTTTCCGCAGAGTACACAATGGAATTCTTCCAGTTTTTCTGGAGGCTGGTTCTTCTTCAGTGTCTTCGCCTCCATGCGCTTCTTCTAGACAATGTAGTAGTCAATGACTTTCTGCATGCTTTTCGGTGTCGCCTGTTTTGAGGCAAG
>Ga0315273_10008770_pt1 | contig 12787 bp, 7 predicted proteins | sample YL17G02_0_MG_FD_205753 | JGI IMG/M metagenome (GOLD analysis project Ga0315273, IMG submission 205753) | Sediment microbial communities from Yellowstone Lake, YNP, Wyoming, USA - YL17G02_0 | ecosystem: Environmental > Aquatic > Freshwater > Lake > Sediment | place: USA: Wyoming | collected...
GCCGACCGCCTGGACGTGGGGGTACTCTTTGACGACCCGGCCGACCATCCTCTTATATCCCTCGACCGGGAGTTTCATCAGTTGCTCGTCCGCCCCTTCCACCTCGAACCCCAGAACCTTCTGGAAATCCTCTTCGTTGCCGATCAGCACGTCGATGGAGGGGACGAGTTTCTTCGTGACCTCGATGGCCTTCGCACTCGACCAGAGTTTGCTGCGGAAGTTGAGATCGTAGCTCACGATCGTCCCCGCCTCATGAGCCGCCTTCATGGACTCCATCGCAACCCCGGCGCAGCTGTCGGAAAGCGCGGTGAAGATTCCGCCGGTGTGAAACCAGCGCACCTTCCGCTCTCCGAAGATCCTCTTCCAGTCCACCTCCCCCGTCTTCATGTGCGAGACGGCGGTATGCCCCCGGTCGTAGAGCGTCACGCTGGCGCGGACGCCCATGCCGACCTCGGTAAAATTCAGTCCGATCCTGTCGGCACGCCCCGACCCGTCGTACGGCACCCAGATCACTTCGCTGGTGTCCATGCCGCTGGCGCGCGCGTGGTTTCTGACGAACCAGCCCAGAGGGTTGTCCACGAGGCGCGAGACGAAGCCCGTCCGGAGCCCGTACCGTGCGAGGGCATACGCCACGTTGTATTCCCCCCCGCCGGCGTATGCCTCGAAAGAGGGGGTCAGCTCTATCCGCTGGTGGCCGGGGGGGCTCAGCCGGATCATGCATTCGCCCAGGGAGAGAAGATCGAACCGCGCGTCTGTTGCGCCGAGGAGTTGAAGGGCCATGGAGTTGCCTCGTGATGGTTGGTGCCGTATCACGCCGCGTGGATGACCGTAAAGCCGAGTCCCGCCAGCGCGGCCGCGAGCGATTGATGCTCGGCGGAAAGAACAACCGTCGTCGCGGCGAATTCGCGGCGGACGGGGTAGAAGATTCTCAGCTGGCGGAAGTATGTCCCCGCCCCCCCCTTCGGCACAGCACCGATGCCACGCAAACGCCTGTCATCCTTTTCAATGTCGTAGCCGGCACGGACGATCTCCGCCAGCATCCTGTCTCCTCCGGTCGCCTTGCGGGGGATGAGCACTCGTTCGATTGCGGGGGGGGGGAGGTGTAGGGGGGGAATCGCGCTTCGGTCGGCACCGGCAAAGCTGCAGAACGCCTCGGCCATCATACGGACTGCGTTCAACTTCCCGTCGAGGGAATAGCCCGCGATATGGGGCGTGCCGATGAACACCCGGTCGAGAAGATCGTGCGCTATCGCGGGCTCGCCCTCCCAGACGTCCAGAACCGCCGCCGAAAGATGCCTCGCGCCCAGAGCCTCTGCGAGGGCTCCTCCGTCGACGACCGCGCCACGGGAGGTGTTGATCAACACCGCTCCGGGCTTCATCATGTTCAATCTCTTCTCATCGAAGAGATGAAGCGTCGGATCGGTCCCCCCTGCGCTCAGAGGCACGTGCAGCGTGAGGAAGTCCGCCTCCATCAGCGCCTCGAGAGGAACGAACTTCTTGTCCCCCGTCAACCGTGCCAGCGGAGGATCGTTGAGCAGGATCCGCATGCCGAGCGCCTCCGCCTTCTTCACCACGTTGCTCCCGACGTTTCCCACGCCGACGACGCCAAGAGCCTTCCCCCGCAGCGTGGCTGCGTTTCTCCCCGCAAGGGCCAGCAGTGCCGCCGCGACGTACTCCGCCACGGAGTTTGCGTTGCATCCGGGAGCGCTGGCAAAGGCGATCCCTTCTTCCGCCAGATAGGGGATGTCGATGTGATCCGTCCCTATGGTTGCCGTCCCCACGAACCGGACGCAGCTTCCCCCGAGAAGCTCGCTCCCCACCGGCGTCTCCGAACGGACGATCACCGCCTCCGCCTCGCGTACGAGCTGCGGAGTGAACGCGCCCGTCTCAACGGGGATCACATCGCCGAATCGTTGAAACATCTCCCGGACATACGGTATGTTCTTGTCGACGACGATCCGCAAGGAATCCTCAGTGTCACCGGGGAGTTATTTGCCGGGAAGCGGGAGGGGGATGCAACACCTTGTCTTCCGTGAATGGCTTTAAGATAGAAGGAGATGGGCTACATAGTCAAGGAGAAACTGATTCCATTCTACCGGCGAATTTCCTATGTTACAGGTGAAACAGCCGGAGAGCCGTCACCTCCACGTCCTGACCTCATGCGCATATCAATCGCCGTTCTTCTTTTCGTTCTGGCCCCCTTGCCGCGGACCTGCGGTGCCCTTCTCCCCGACACCCTTTCGTTCGGCTCCGCCCTCATGATCAAGGGGCCGCCGGGTTTCCCCGATGAGATCGCACGGCGGGATCCGCTCGAAGCAGCCATCGTGAACGGAACGTGGGCTCCCCCCCGTGCGGGAGAATCGATCGGCTATGACGACACCTCACGGGGGACATGGGAGACCGTCACCGCTGATTCCGCGGGATGGTATGAGCATCCGTCTCTTCGGGGGGGGTATGTCTACGTCGCGGTTGACGTGCCGGGCGACACGACGATGCTTCTCGAGGCGAGGGGAAACTCCATGGCATATGTCAACGGAGTTCCCCGGTCGGGAAACCCCTACGCATACAAAGACGACTACGAGTCCTGGGAACCCCGGTTTGACTACTCGCTGTTGCCGGTCCGGCTCACAAAGGGAAGGAATGACTTCCTTTTCCCCTGCACCCGCGGGCGCTTCAAAGCAACGCTGATCATGCCCCGGAGGGAGGTGCTCCTCAACACCCGGGACCTGACCCTCCCCGACCTCATCGCAGGGGCCGACTTCAACGATGACGCCGCCGTCGTCGTCATGAACGCCCTCGGAACCACGCTCGTGGGGTGGACGCTCCGCTGCTCACCGGGGGCCTCCTCCTCCATCCCCGTTCCCCCCCTGATGCCCTTCAGCGTCCGCAAGGTCCGCTTCCGTTTCAGCGGCCGCGCCCCCGCTGAAGCCGGTGCGGTCCCCTTCCGCCTGGCCCTCTGCTCTCCGCAGGCCCAGGAGATGGATTCGGCGACGATCGTTCTCCGGGCGGTCACCCCGGCGGAGCCACGCAAAGAGACATTCGTGAGCTCGATCGATGGGAGCGTGCAGTACTACGCCGTCACCCCGGCATCATCGAAGACCACGCCGACCGCCCTGTTTCTTTCACTGCACGGCGCGTCGGTGGAGGCGATCAACCAGGCGCGCGCCTACGCACCGAAATCATGGGGGGTGATCGTGGCCCCGACCAACCGGCGGCCGTACGGGTTCAACTGGGAGGACTGGGGACGATGGGACGCACTGGAGGTGCTCGCCCTCGCCAAGAAAAAATTCTCCGTCGACGAAAGCCGGGTGTACCTCACGGGTCATTCGATGGGGGGACACGGCACCTACCATCTCGGTTCCCTTTTCCCCGATCAGTTCGCGGCCATCGGACCGAGCGCCGGATGGATCAGCTTCTGGACCTACCGCGTGCGCGGAAATTCGGGGAACCCCTCGCCGATGAGGGAGATGCTGATGCGGGCGACGCTCCCCAGCGCCACGCTGACCATGGCCGCCAACGTCGGCCGGCTCGGCGTCTACATCCTTCACGGGAGCCAGGATGACAACGTGTCCGTCGAGCAGTCGCGCATGATGGCAAGGCATCTCGGAACATTTCACAGGGACTTCGTCTATCGTGAAGAGCAGGGAGCGGGACACTGGTGGGATAATTCCGACACGCCGGGGGCCGATTGTGTCGACTGGCCGCCGATGTTCGACTTCTTCGCACGTCATGCCCGCCCCACGCCGGAGCGGATCCTTACCGTCGAGTTCATCACACCGAGCCCCGGTGTTTCCTCTTCATGCGACTGGGTGTCGGTCGAGGCCCAGGCTGTGCAAGGCAGGCTGAGCGGGGTGAATCTGCGCTGGGAGCCCGGTGTGAACCGGATCACTGGAACAACGGAGAACATCGTGCGTTTCTCCATCGACACCAAGCCGTTGCGGCCCACGGGACCGATTGTTCTCGACATCGACCGGCAGATACTTTCGGGCATCACCCCCGAGGACGCCGACGGCCGTGTCTGGTTCAGCAGGAGAGACCGACGGTGGGAGGCGGGGATCGATCCGCGGGGCAGGCTGAAGAATCCGGGCCGCACGGGAACGTTCAAGGATCTTTTCAGAAACCGGGTCCTTTTCGTCTACGGCACCTCCGGAACGCCGGAAGAGAACAGATGGGCGAGTGCCAAGGCCCGCTTCGACGCGGAACGATTCTGGTACGAGGGGAACGGCTCCATCGATGTGCTCCCCGATCGGGAGTTCAATCCGGAGCTCACGAAGGACCGCAACGTGGTCCTTTACGGAAACGCGAACACCAACCGTGCATGGAATGCCCTCCTTGGCAAGAGTCCCGTCCAGGTGACCTCCCAGGGAGCCACGCTCGGCAGCGCGTATTTTACCGGCGGAGATCTCGCCTGCCTGGTGATCCGTCCGCGCCCGGGAAGCACGACCGCCTGCGTCGGCGCCGTCGCGGGAACCGGGATCACAGGGATGCGTCTGACGGACAGGATGCCCTACCTCCTCCCCGGCGTCGCGTATCCCGATCTCATCATCGGGCGGGTGTCGATGCTTACCCGGGGAGAATCCGGGATCGAAGCGGCAGGATTTTTTGGGGAAGACTGGAGCGTCGAGGGGGGCGAGTTCGTGCGGAAGTGAGACGCCCCCCCCCTCCCGGCGTGCGTCCGTTTGTCTTTTCCCTGTCTTTTACTACCTTGTCGTGAACCGGGACAGTCCCCGGAGATGAACCCCGATGATCCTCATGGACCACATCACCTCTCTCTGCGAGTTTCTTCCCGATGCGGTCGTCCTGACCGATGGTCAGGGCGTCATCACCGGGGTCAACCGGCGGGCGGGGGAACTCTTTCGCTATGACCGTCAGGAGATGCTCGGGAGGGAAGTCGAGCTTCTTGTCCCCGAATACGCGCGCGAGGCGCACCGGGAGCACCGCTCCCTCTATAATAGGCACCGCGACGTCAGGTCCATGGGGGCCGGACTCAAGTTGATGGGACGTCGCAAGGACGGAAGCAGGTTCCCGGTCGACGTTAGCCTGAGTCCCGTCGTGACCTCCGCAGGCACCTTTATCATCAGCGTCATACGTGACACGACCGAACGGATAACGCTCGAAGAGGCCATGCGGGAGAGCGAGGAGCGCTATCGTTCGCTTGTCGAGCTCTCCCCCGAAGCGATCGTCGTCCACGCCATGGGGAGGATCATCTACGTCAACGATGCGACGGTCCGCCTGTTCATGGCCAACTCCCGGGAGGAGATCATCGGCAAGGCGCTCCTTGACTTCGTCCCCCATGAGTATCTCGGGGCGGTGAGGTACCGCCTGGAGCATCCCGCAGCCCCGGGAGAGGAGAGGGCGCCGATGCTCATAAGATCCCGCCGGCGGGACGGTGAGGAGTTTTTCCTCGAGGCCCTTGCCTCCGTCGTGACCAACAGCGGTGCGCCGGCGGGTCAGATCATCCTGCGCGACATCACCGATCGCGTCCGGACCGAACAGGAACTCACATCCTCGCGCGAGCAGCTTCGAGAGCTCTCCACCTATCTCCAATCGGCCCGCGAAGCCGAGCGGACGTCCATCGCCCGTGAACTGCACGACGAACTCGGCGGCGCGCTGACGGCTCTCAAGATGGACCTCGCCATGTTCGAAGACGCACTGCAGGCCGACGACATCCGTAAGGCGATCGCCGGAAGGGTTGATTCGATGTCGGCGCTCATCGACGGCACGGTCAAAACCATGCGCCGCATCATCACCGAACTTCGCCCGGTGCTGCTCGACAGTCTGGGACTGAATGCAGCGATCGGATGGCACACCGAGGAGTTTCAGAACCGCACCGGTCTTGTCTGCGATGTGCGCATGCCGATAGAGGACATCGCAATCGACCGGGAGCGTTCGACCGCCGTCTTCCGCATCTGCCAGGAGACGCTGACCAACGTCGCCCGTCACGCGGGGGCGACCCGCGTTGACATCGACCTCCGGGTCGACCGGGGTACTCTCTTTCTCACCGTGCGTGACAACGGGAGAGGAATCAGCCCGGAACAGGAGACGCACTCGAAGTCGTTCGGACTGCTCGGCATGCGCGAGCGCGCGCTCATTTTCGGAGGAGAGGTGACCGTCCGCGGGACACCCGGGCAGGGGACCACCGTGGCGCTCACCCTGCCCATCCCTGATCCGCCATGATCAAAGTCCTCATCGCCGACGATCACCCCATCGTACGCGAAGGCCTCAAACAGGTGATCGAGAAAGCCTCCGACATGAAGGTCAGCGGGGAGGCGCTCAACGGCCAGGAGGTGCTCGACCTTGTCTACCGGGAGGAGTGGGATGTCCTGATCCTCGATTTCTCCATGCCGGGCAAAGGAGGACTGGACGTGATCCGTGAGCTGCGGCGCGAGCGGCCGAAACTGCCGATCCTGGTCCTCAGCATGCACCCCGAAGCGGAGCTCGCCCCCCGCCTGCTGAAGGCGGGGGCCGCCGGGTACCTCACCAAGGAGAGCGCGACCCGGGAGCTCGTCGCCGCCGTCCGGAAGGTTTTCACGGGAGGACGGTATGTCAGTCCCGCCCTCGCAGAGAAGCTCGCGATGGACCTCGCCGTGCCTTCGGACAAACAACCACACGATCTGCTGTCCGACCGCGAATACCAGGTGCTCCTGCGGATCGCCGCAGGACGGACCGCCGCTGAAATCGCCACGGAGTTTTCTATCAGCATCAAGACCGTGCGCACCTACCGGGACCGCATCATGGAAAAGATGTCCATGAAGAACGACGTCGAATTGACCCGCTATGCCATGGACAACGGACTGATCGTGTAGTCCGGGGACTACATACAAACCCGCCTTTTGCCGATTGTCCCCCCCCTGCTGAAACTCTATATTACGTCCATCGTTTAAAGAGTTCGGACGTCCATGTCGTTACCACTGAAAGTACTGATCGTCGACGATTCGCTGCTGCTGCGCGAGCGCCTCTGCTGCAGCCTGGAACGGATCGACGGCATCGAGGTCGCGGGAAAGGCCTGCGACGTCCAGGGAGGCATCGAGGCATTCCGCCGGCTGCAGCCCGATGTCGTTGTGCTTGATCTGCAGATGCCGGGGGGAACGGGGATCGACGTGCTGGAGGTGATCAAGCGCGAAAACCCCGCAACGAAGGTCCTGATCCTCACCAACCATCCCCACCCGCAGCTGCACACAAAGTGTCAGGACGCAGGGGCGGAATGGTTCTTCGACAAGACGGAGGAGAGTGGCAGGGTAGGAGAGGTGTTAACAGGGCTGGTGAAGGAGAGGAACCTTTCAAGGGCCCAGGAGGATCACCGACCTTGAAGAGCGGCACGGACATCGCCCGGCCCGGGCGACAGCAACTTTTACGGGAGATTCGAACTATGAATTCACGCATTCTTACCTTCGCGCTGGCGCTCTTTGCGACTGCAACCGCCGCGGCACAGGAGACCCTCACGCTGACCGTCGAAGAGGCGATCCGCATCGGCATCGAAAACAGCAAGGTCCTCCGCCAATCGGCCGACAGAGTCGCGTACGCTGACGCCCGCTCGGGGGAGGCCAATGCTTCCGCCCTTCCGAGCCTCAAGGCCGCGGGAAGTTACACGCGATTGTCCGAGGCCCCCCCCTTTCAAATCGACAATCCGCTCCCGTCGGCTGGTGCGAGCAAGATCACACTCGCCCCTTCCGTCATGAACTACTACAATCTCCGGGTCTCACTGCAGCACCCCCTCTTTACCGGCTTCAGGCTCGACGCCACCAAGGAGGCGGCCCGGGCGACCGCCGAGGCGACGGGGCAGGACTACGCCAGAGACCGATCGGACCTCGTCTATAACGTCACGAGCGCATACTGGAATCTTTTCCGGGCCCGTGAATTTAAAAAGCTGGCCGATGAAAACGTGGACCAGATCACGTCTCACCTGAACGATGTCAAGAACCTCATGGACCAGGGGCTCGCCACGACCAATGACAGGCTGCAGGCGGAAGTCCAGCTCTCCGATGCCCAGCTCGGGCAGATCGACGCAGTCAACAACGTGCGCCTCGCACAGATCGGACTGGACAATACGCTCGGGATACCGCTGACGATCAGGGTCGAGATCGCCTCCGTCATCACGCAGGCCCCGCAGTCGCCCGCATCGCTCGACTCACTGATCCTCAGGGGAATCGAGGCGCGTCCGGAACTCAAAGGCATGGACGCCCGCGTGAAGGCGGGCGAAGCGGGCGTCACCGCCGCGCGGTCGGGGTGGTGGCCGCAGGTCTTCCTGACGGGCAACTACTACTATGCGCGGCCGAACACGCGCATCCAGCCGACGCAGGATGACTTCAGGAAATCCTGGGATCTCGGGCTCAGCTTCTCGATCGACCTGTGGAACTGGGGAACGACGGTGCACCAAACCGACCAGGCGCAGGCGCAGCTCGCGCAGGCGCGCGACGCCATGGGACAGATGAAGGACGCCGTCACCCTTGACATCACCAGCGCGTATCTGACCCTCAACCAGATGCGCGAGCGGATCGCGGCGGCAAAGAGAGGACTTGCGCGGGCCGAAGAGAACTACCGGGTCACCAACAGGCGCTACAAGGAGGGACTCGTCATCAACTCGGACATGCTCGGCGCGGAGTTCGCCCTCAACCAGGCGAAGACGACATACACACAGTCCCTGGTCGACTTTGAACTCGCCGGGGCGCGTCTGGCCCGGACGCTCGGCGAGTGAGGCAGGAAGCCCGTCGCAGACAAAAAGGTTTATTCCCAAGGAGAACACAGCATGAAACGCACCAGAGTCATCGCCTTCAGCGCCGTCATCGTCGGCGCGATGATCTTCATCCTCGCCAATAACCGATCCAGGATCAGCGCGAAATCACGCAACGATTTTCAGACTGCGATTCCGGTCTCGGTCACCGAGGCAAGAGCGGGTACGGTCAGTGAAACCCTCTCGCTCACCGGCACCATCACCGCCAACAGCGATGTCGCCATCGTCGCCGAGACGCAGGGGAAGGTCACCGCGGTGCTGGCACAGGTGGGCGACTTCCGTCCCGCGGGAAGCCCCCTCATCCAGGTGGACGACGAGGTCAAGAAGGCGGCCTATGAACAGGCGGAAGCCAACTACCACAGGGCGATGAAGGATGAAGAGCGCTTCACCTTGCTCCTGGCCGAGCAGGCGGTCACCGAAGCGCAGAAGGAGAACGCCCACGCGGCCTTCAAGACGGCCGAGGCGCAATACATCCTCGCCCGCCGGCAATACCGCGACGCGAGAATCACCACGCCGATCGCCGGCATCGTCACCGCCCGCAATGTCGACCTCGGGAGCATGGTTTCCGACAAGATGGTCGTCGCCAACGTCGTGGATGTTGCCCGGCTGAAGGTCAAGCTGAACGTCGCCGAACAGGACGTGTTCAAGCTCAACACCGGGGACAGGGTGGGCGTCACCACCGACGTCTATCCCGGGGTGACCTACGAGGGACGCATTAAATCCATCAGCGCCAAAGCCGATGAAGGGCATACCTATCCGGTCGAGATCATGATGGACAACAGCAGGACGCATCCGCTCCGTGCCGGTATGTTCGGGCGTGTATCATTCGAAGCCGCGGCGCCGGTCGAAGGCCTCTCCATTCCGCGTGGAGCGTTGGTGGGCAGCATGCGCGAAGCGCGCGTGTTCGTCGTCGACGGCGCCCTAGCGCGCCGCCGTGACATCGTGGTCGGCACTCAGACGGGATCCTGGCTGAGCGTCCTCTCCGGCCTCAGGGCGGGAGAGGTCGTCGTCATCAACGGGCAGAATAACCTGAAGGACTCTGTCGCCGTCGAGGTTCTGAAGTAAGAACGGGACGCACCCGTCGTCCCCCTCACCAATGACTTGAACTGGATTTCTCTCATGACACTCACCGAACTTTCCATCAAGCGTCCGACGCTCATCGTCGTGATCTTCGCCGCCCTCGCCGTTCTCGGCGTCTTCAGCTTCCTGCAGCTGAAGTACGAGCTGATCCCGAAGATGAATACCCCGTACGTGACGATCACCACCGTCTATCCGGGTGCGTCGCCGGAAGAGGTTGAAACCTCCGTCACGAAGGTCATCGAGGACGCCATCTCGGGCATCGACAAAGTGTCAACGGTACGCGGTTCGTCGCGCGAAGGGGTCTCCTTCGTCAACATCGAGTTCCTGCTGACGGCCGACGTCAACATCGCGCTCCAGGACGCCCAGCGCAAGGTGAACGAAGTCCTCAACCGGCTGCCGGCGGAGGTCAAGCCTCCGGTCATCACGAAGTTCGCCCTCGACGAGCTGCCTGTGCTCCGCATGGGGGCGACGGCAAACATGCCGTCCCGCGACTTCTACCAGCTCGTGAAAGACCGGATCCAGCCCCGGCTCTCGAAGCTCGCGGGCATCGGACAGATCACCCTCGTCGGCGGCGATGAGAGGGAGATCAGGGTCAACATTGATACGCGCAAGCTCCGCTCCTACGGCCTCTCGCTGCTCCAGGTGGCGGCGACGATCAAGACCGCGAATCTGGATTTCCCGACGGGAAAGATCAAGGAGGGGGACAACCAGTATATTGTCCGCGTCGCGGGTAAGTTCGTCTCCGTGGACGACCTCCGCCGCCTGGTGATCGGTCAGACCCGGCAGGGAGGCGACATCACGCTGTCGGACATCGCGGAAGTCCAGGACGGACAGAAGGACTATGCGACCCTCTCCCGCATCAACGGGAAGACCTCGGTCGGCGTCATCGTCCAGAAACAGTCCGACGCAAACTCCGTCGACGTCAGCGCGATCGTCCGGGGGGCTATCCCGACGATCGAGAAGGACTATGCGCACCTTGGCCTGAAGTTCGACATCGCCCAGGACGGCTCGACGTTCACACTCGACGCCGCCAACGCAGTCAAGGAGGATCTTGCCGTCGCGGTCCTGCTGGTCGCCATCGTCATGCTCGCGTTTCTCCACAGCATCCGGAATTCGCTCATCGTCATGGTTGCGATCCCCGCCTCGCTGGTATCGACGTTCATCGCCATGTACGTCTTCGGCCTCACGCTCAACCTTATGACGCTGCTCGGCCTGTCGCTGGTGATCGGGATTCTCGTCGACGACTCGATTGTCGTCCTGGAGAACATTTACCGGCACCTGGAGATGGGCGAGACCCAGCGCGATGCGGCGGTCAAGGGGAGGAGCGAAATAGGTTTCTCGGCCCTCTCGATCACCCTGGTCGACGTCGTGGTCTTCCTCCCGCTGAGCCTTGTGAGCGGCCTCGTCGGTAACATCATGCGGGAATTCGCGCTCGTCGTCGTGTTCTCGACGTTGATGAGCCTCTTTGTGTCGTTCACCGTCACCCCCCTGCTGGCTTCCCGCTTCACGAGGCTCGAGCACCTGACGCGGGGGTCGCTCAGGGGAAGATTTGCGCTCTGGTTCGAAGGGGTGTTCACCACCATCACGGCAACCTATGTCGCGACGCTCCGGTGGGGGCTCGCCCACAAGATGAAAGTGCAGGCGGGAATGTTGGCGACCTTCGTCCTGTCGCTCGCCCTCGTCCCGTTCGGGTTCATCGGAACCGAGTTCATGTCGGTGGCCGACCGCGGCGAATTCACCGTGACCCTCGAACTTCCTCCGGGAGCGACCCTCGAGAACACCAACTACGTCACGCAGCAGGCTGAACGGGTCGTGGGGGGAATGCCTGAAGTCGCCAAAATGTTCGTCAACGTCGGCGTTTCGAGCGAAGGCCTCGTCGGTCAGAATACCAACAACAATGCCGAGCTGAACGTATCGCTCGTCCCCCGGACGGACAGAACGAGGTCGACCGACGAGGTGGGCGATGCGATCAAGACACAGCTGGCGAAGCTGCCCGGCGTGAAGACCAGGGTCAACCCGATCGGCATCTTCGGCACCGCCAACCAGACTCCCATCCAGCTCGTTGTCAGCGGCGGGACCGCCCAGGAGACCCGTGAGGCCGCCGCGCACGTGGCTGATATCGTCCGCCGTATCCCGGGAAGCGCCGACGTCCGCCTCTCCAGCGAAGAGGGAAAGCCGGAGACCCGCATCGAGATCGACCGCCAGAAGATGGCGTCGCTCGGATTGTCGGTCGCCGATGTCGGCGCGACGCTCCGCGTGGGGCTTACCGGCGATGATCAGTCGAAATTCCGCGACGGGTCAAATGAATATGATATCCGGATATTTCTTGATGAGTTTGACCGCTCGCGCACATCCGATATCGGCGACCTGACGCTCATGAGCCGCAGCGGCACGCTGGTGCAGCTGAAGCAGTTCGCCACCATACTCCAGTCCACCGGACCCACCAAGCTCGAACGAACCGACCGGAACCCGTCGGTGACGGTGTTCTCCCAGGCCGTGGGACGACCGAGCGGCAGCATCGGCGCCGATATCAGGGCGCAGCTCGGCAAGGTCGACCTCGGACCCGGGATCACGATCACCTACCAGGGGGACCTGAAGAACCAGTCGGAGGGCTTTGGTTCGCTGGGGCTGGCTCTCATGGCAGCGGTTCTCTTCGTCTATATGATCATGGTCGCGCTCTACGACTCGTACGTTTACCCGTTCGTCGTCCTCTTCTCGATTCCGGTGGCGATGATCGGCGCCCTGCTCGCACTGGCACTCACGATGAAGTCGCTCTCGATATTCTCGATCCTGGGCATCATCATGCTGGTCGGACTCGTCGGCAAGAATGCGATCCTGCTTGTCGACCGTGCGAACCAGATGCGGGCCACCGGTCTCACCCCGCACGACGCGGTGATCGAGGCCGGCGAGACGCGGCTGCGCCCCATCCTGATGACGACGGTCGCCATGGTCTTCGGGATGCTCCCCATCGCCCTC
>Ga0315273_10008771_pt1 | contig 12786 bp, 11 predicted proteins | sample YL17G02_0_MG_FD_205753 | JGI IMG/M metagenome (GOLD analysis project Ga0315273, IMG submission 205753) | Sediment microbial communities from Yellowstone Lake, YNP, Wyoming, USA - YL17G02_0 | ecosystem: Environmental > Aquatic > Freshwater > Lake > Sediment | place: USA: Wyoming | collected...
TGTGGGATGACTGGCCCCTCTCTACCGCCCATCCTGTCCGCCGTTTCCGCGTGATATAGTCGATTTTGGTGGGTGTTTCCTTCAATCCCGCGTTGGCAACGTGTCCCGGTGCAGCGCCCGCCCGGGCGTGCTATCGGGCCGTCATCGGCTGAGATCGACCGCATGCCTCCAGAAGACGCCGATCGGGATCGACCGCAAGATTCCGCCTCCCCGGCGCAGGTCATCAACGACTTCAGCATCCAGGTCGCCACCGTCAACGGGTCGGGCAGCCAGACTGCCAACCTCGTGCTCATCCGGTCACTCTTTCAGATGGGGATCCCGGTTTCCGGCAAGAACCTGTTTCCCTCGAACATCGCGGGACTCCCGACCTGGTACACGATCCGCGCCAGCAAGCACGGCTACCTCGGCCGCAAGAAAGAGATTGACCTGCTGGTGGCGATGAACCCGGAAACCGCGAAGGAAGACGTTCTGGCGCTCGATGCTGGCGCGGCCGTGATCTACGACGAGCCGCTGAGGTTGCAGGATCTCCGCAGCGACCTCACGTTCTATCCCGTGCCGTTCGACAAGCTGGTTGCTCCCGTCTGCCCGGATGCGAAGCTGCGGCGCCTGGTCCGCAACATGATCTACGATGGCGCGCTCTCGAAACTGCTCGGCATCGAGATGGCCGAGATGGAGCACGCGCTGGGAAGACAGCTTGGAAGAAAGGCCAGGGCCGTCGCGCTCAACCTGGCCGCCCTCAAGGCGGGCTACGACTTCGCCGCCGCGAGCCTTCCGAAGCGCGATCCGTTTTGCGTCGAACGGATGAACGCCACCCAGGGAAAGATCCTCATCGAAGCCAACGCCGCGGTGGCGATTGGCGCCATGATGGCCGGCGTGACGGTCGTCACCTGGTACCCGATCACGCCGTCTTCAACCGTGTGCGAGACGCTCATCGAGTACATGAAGCAGTACCGGCTGGACAAGGAGTCCGGGAAGGCGACGTTTGCCATCGTTCAGGCCGAAGACGAGCTGGCCTCCATCGGCATGGCGCTTGGCGCGGGCTGGGCCGGCGCACGGTCGATGACGGCGACATCCGGACCGGGCCTCTCGCTGATGTCCGAGTTGACGGGCCTCGGCTACTACACCGAGGTGCCGGCCGTCATCATTGACGTGCAGCGCCTGGGTCCATCCACCGGGCTGCCGACCCGCACGGCGCAGGGCGATATCCTGTCAGCGGCGGTGTTGTCGCACGGCGACACCAGGCACATCATGCTCATCCCGCACTCGGCCGAAGAATGCTACGAGTTGACGATGACGGCGTTTGATCTGGCGGAACGGTTCCAGACGCCGGTGTTCGTGATGACCGACCTCGATCTCGGGATGAACACATGGGTGTCCGACGTCTTCACATATCCCGATCGGCCACTCGACCGCGGCAAGCGACTGGATGCCGAGACCTTGAAGCGCCTGGGGGAGTGGGGCCGGTACGTGGATGTGGACGGCGATGGGATTGCCTACCGGTCCGTGCCAGGCGATGGCATGCCGGCCTACTTCAACCGGGGTTCGGGCCATAACACTCGCGGGCAGTACAGCGAGCGCCCCGACGATTACCGGAACAACCTGGACCGGCTCGCCCGCAAGTTCGAGACGGCGCGACAGTGGGTACCGAGAGAGGCGGTGGACGTGGATCCCGAGGCCGAGATCGCGTTGATTGCCTACGGCTCGAGCCACTGGGCTGTCGAGGAAGCGCGCGACCAGCTTCGAGACGAAGCGGGAGTCAGAACCTCCTACATGCGCCTCAGGGCGTATCCCTTCACCACGGAGGTCGAGCGGTTCATCGACCGCCACACCCGGGTGTACGTCGTCGAGCAGAATCGCGACGCGCAGATGCTCAGCCTGCTCAAGCTCGACCTCACGCCCGGACAGGTGGGCAAGTTGCGCAGCGTGCTCTACTACACGGGCCTGCCGATCGACGCGCGGTCGGTCACCGATGAGGTGCTGGCGCAAGAGCGGGCATAGCCAGGCATTCGATCATGACCACAGAAACACCAGCCGCGCCGGCACCAGGCAGAAAGCTCAACCGGCTCAATCTCGACGTCCAGTCGTATCGCGGCGGCAAGAGCACGCTCTGCGCCGGCTGCGGCCACAACGCCATCTCCGAGCGCATCGTCGAGGCGTACTTCGAGATGGGCATCGACCCGACCGGCGTCATCAAGCTCTCCGGGATTGGATGTTCGAGCAAGAGCCCCGCGTACTTCCTCGGCACCTCCCACGCGTTCAATGCCGCGCACGGGCGGATGGCGGCGGTGGCGACAGGGGCGGTGCTCGCCAACAAGCAGTTGAGGGCGCTCGGCGTCAGCGGCGACGGCGACACCAGCGCCATCGGGGCCGGCCACTTTGTCCACCTGATGCGCCGCAATGTCCCGATGATCTACATCGTCGAGAACAACGGCTGCTACGGCCTGACGAAAGGGCAGATCTCGCCGACGGCCGATCTCGGATCGACGCTCAAGAATGGTGTCGTCAATGATCTGCCGCCGATGGACCTGTGCGCGCTGGCGATTCAACTCGGGGCGACCTTTGTGGCACGGTCGTTTTCAGGCGATAAGAAGCAGCTTGCCTCGCTCCTGAAGGCCGCGATTGCCCACCGCGGCACGGTGCTGCTCGACGTCATTTCCCCGTGCGTGACGTTCAACGATCACGAAGGGTCGACCAAGAGCTACGCGTACGTGAAGGAGCACGACGATCCGCTCGGCGAGATTCTCTTCGTGCCGTATTTCGACGACATCGTCGTGGACTACGAGCCTGGCACGACCAAAGAGGTGAAGTTGCACGACGGTTCCCGCGTGTACCTGAAGAAGATCGAGGAGGGCTACAACCCGCAGGACAAGCTGGCGGCGCTGAGCCTGCTCGACGAAACCGCGCGGAAGGGCGAATTTGCGACAGGCCTGCTCTACATCGAACCCGACCGCAGGAGTTTTACGGACCTGCTGAACCTGGTCGACCAACCGCTCTCCATGCTGCCTGAAGAGGCGTTGCGACCGTCGAGGGAGGCTCTCGAGCAAATCATGGAGCGGCTGCGGTAGTTGATATAATCAAACAAATATGGAACGAACATTTGCCATCATCAAGCCCGACGCCGTCGAACGAAAGCTCGCCGGCAGGATTATTCAGCGCATCGAAGAAGCGGGGTTCCGCATTCGCGGGTTGCGCCTGGTCAGCCTCTCCAAGGCCCAGGCGGAGGGATTCTACGCCGTCCATCGCGAACGTCCGTTCTTCACCAGTCTGACCGACTTCATGTCGTCAGGGCCGGCCATCGTGATGCTGCTGGAAGCTGAGGGCGCCATCAGGAAGTGGCGCGACCTGATGGGCGCGACCGATCCATCGAAGGCGGCGCCAGGCACGCTGCGCGCGGAGTTCGGCAGCAGCATCCAGTGCAATGCGACCCACGGGTCGGATGCCCCCGAGACGGCCGCGGTCGAGTCGAACTACTTCTTCGCGGGCATCGAGACGATCTAGCGCTCGCGGGCAAAGGCCACGCCATGGCGGTGGGACGGCTGCTTGTGTTCTTCGGCCTGCTGGTGACGGCGGCAGGGCTGCTGGTCTGGTTTGGTGTGCCCATCGGCCGGCTGCCGGGGGACATCCTGGTGCGTCGCGGGGGTGTCTCGTTCTACATCCCCATCACGACGTCGATCATCGCGAGCGTCGTCCTGACGGTGTTGCTGGCGCTGTTCCGACGGTAGATTTATGATTCCAGCCATTCGCGGAACCCACGACATTCTGCCCGGCGAGGTGGAGCGCTGGCAGCGCGTGGAGACCATCGCGCGCCGGATTTTCGAGCGCTACGGCTACGCGGAAGTGCGCACGCCCGTCATCGAACGTGAGGAGTTGTTCGCCAAGGGGACCGGCGAGACCACCGACATCGTGCAGAAGGAGATGTACGCCTTCACCGACAAGGGCGGTGAGCGCATCACGCTGCGCCCGGAGGCGACCCCCAGCCTGGTCCGTGCCTTCGTCGAGCACAGCCTGGAACAGGCGATGGCGGTGCCGAAGATCTACCTGATGGGGCCGATGTTCCGTTACGAACGGCCGCAGAAGGGACGCTACCGGCAGTTTCACCAGCTCGACGTGGAGGTGTTCGGGATCAGCGATCCGGCCGTCGACGCCGAGGTGCTCGATCTGGCATGGACGTTGGTAGCCGAGCTGGGGATCGCCAACGTCGAACTCGTCATCAATTCGGTGGGCTGCCCGTCGTGCCGGCCGGCCTTCGGGGAGGCGCTCGTCAAGGCGCTCGGCGACGATGTCAAGGCACTGTGTGCCGACTGCCAGCGGCGCGCGACGGCGAATCCGTTGCGCATCTTCGATTGCAAGGTGCCGCAGGATCAGCCGGCGATCGATCGGCTGCCGCACTCGACCGACTACCTGTGCGAGTCGTGCCGTCAGCACTTTGACGCCGTGGTCCGCTATCTCGGTGTCTACGGCATTCCGTACCGCATTTCGCACCGGCTCGTCCGCGGTCTCGACTACTACACCCGCACGACGTTTGAGATTCTGGGCGGCAACATCGGCGCGCAGAATGCGATCCTGGGCGGCGGCCGCTACGATGGCCTCGTGAAACACCTGGGGGGACCGGACCGCGTGGGAATTGGTTTTGCGGCCGGGATCGAGCGTCTCGTGCTCGCGATGCCCGAAGAAGCTGGTGGCGCCAGCCGGACGCCCGTGTTCGTGGCCGCGATGGGCGAGGCGGCGCGGGACGCAGCGATTGGCCTGCTCCGGGACCTGAGACGCGCCGGCGTCGAAGCGCACATGGAATACGAAGGCCGCAGCATCAAGTCGCAGATGAAGCGTGCGGATCGGCTCAAGGCGATCCTCGCACTCATCATCGGAGACGACGAACTCGCGGCGGGTGCGGTGACGGCCAAGGACATGAGGACGAGCGAACAGGTCCGCGTGCCCCGTGACCGCGTCGTGGCGCATGTCGCAGGACTTCTCAAGGCACGCGCCTGAGGCTGCGGCCTGGGGCCGGGCGAGAACGTGGCGAGTTCACCGGGGGCGGTCCGACCCTGGGATCGCCGGGCTCCAGCCCGGCAGTCGGCGAAGTTGAAGAGGGGCGGTTCTGACGTGGTCGACAAACTCGGAAACTGGATCCGGACGCATACGTGCGGGGAGCTTCGGGCGGAGCATGTCGGTCAGGACGTGCTCCTGCTCGGATGGGTGCACCGCGCACGCGACCTCGGGGCCCTGGTGTTCATCGACGTGAGGGACCGCCACGGTCTGACCCAGATCGTCGTCGATTCGGCGAGTCTCGCCGACAAGGCGAAGCACCTGCGAGCCGAGTTCGTCATTGGCGTAAAGGGCCGGGTCCGTCCGCGCGCCGCCGCCGTGGTGAACGCGAAGATGCCGACAGGCGAGGTCGAGGTGCACGCGGCCGAGATCAAGGTGCTCAGCGAGGCCGCCGTTCCACCGTTCGTGATCGCCGACGAGGTGACCGCGTCCGAGGAATTGCGGTTGCGCTACCGCTACCTCGACCTGCGGCGTCCGAGACTCCAGGCCAATCTCGGCTTGCGGCACAAGGTGACGCTCGCGGTGCGGCAGTATTTCGACCGCCAGGGATTCTGGGAGATCGAGACGCCCATTCTGACCAAGTCGACACCCGAGGGGGCGCGCGACTACCTGGTTCCCAGCCGGATTCATCCAGGCGAGTTCTACGCGTTGCCGCAGTCGCCGCAGATCTTCAAGCAGATCCTGATGATCGCGGGCACGGATCGCTACTTTCAGATCGTGAAGTGCTTCCGCGACGAGGACCTGCGCGCCGATCGGCAGCCCGAGTTCACCCAGATTGATGTGGAGATGTCGTTCGCCACGCGCGACGCGGTGTTTGGCGTCATCGAGCCGCTCATCGCCGAGGTGTTCAAGGTGATCGGGCGCGACATCACGACGCCTTTTCCGCGGATGGCGTACGCGGAGGCCTTGGCCTGGTACGGATCGGACAAGCCGGACCTGCGCGTGGGGATGGCGATTGCCGATCTCTCACCCGCGTTCGCCGACACCGGTTTCAGCGTCTTCCGCGACGCGATGGCCGAGGGCGGCGTGGTCCGGGGATTCGTGGTGCCGGGCGGGGCTGCGTTTTCGCGCAAGCAACTCGACGCGCTCAGTGAGCAGGCGAAGTCGCTCGGCGCGGGCGGGCTGGTCTGGGCGAGGCGAAGCCAGGAGGCCGTCCAGAGTTCGGCCCTCAAGGCGGCGGGCGAATCGCCGATCCGCGCGGCGCTCGATCTCGCCGCCGCCGGTGCCGCCGACCTGCTGTTGATGGGATGCGGCCAGGCCGACGCCACCTCGAAGATGCTCGGGCAACTGCGGCTGAACGTCGCCCGCGATCAAGGCTGGCTCAAGGCCGACGACTTCGCGTTCACGTGGGTCGTCGACTTCCCGCTGTTCGAGTGGGATGACGAAGAGAAACGGTGGGCGGCCATGCACCATCCGTTCACCTCGCCCATCGAAACGCACATGGATCGGATGGAGCAGGACCCCGGCCACGTGCTCGCCCAGGCGTACGACCTGGTGCTCAATGGGAGCGAGATCGGCGGCGGCAGCATCCGCATCCACGACAATGCGCTCCAGCAGCGGATGTTCAGAACGCTCGGCATCAGCGACGAGGACGCGAAGCTGCGGTTCGGGTTTTTCCTCGAGGCCCTCCAGTACGGCACGCCGCCGCACGGCGGGATTGCGCTCGGCGTCGATCGTCTTGTCGCGATTCTGGCCGGAGAGCCGTCCATCCGCGACGTGATGGCGTTCCCCAAGACCGCGCAGGCCGTGGACCTGATGTCGGGGGCGCCGTCAACGGTTGACGCCCGCCAACTGCGTGAACTGCGGCTGCGGTCGGACACGTGATGCCTGATGAGACCCGCACCATCGCGCTGCCCGACCAGGGGCTGGACGCGATCTTCGGCTCCTTCGACGAGAACCTCAGGTTCATCGAATCATCAGCGGGCGTTCGCCTGAGCACCCAGGGACACATCCTGCTTGCCGAAGGAAACGCGACCGGTGTGGCGCGCGTCGAGCGCCTGATCGGCCAGTTGGCGGCGCTGCAGCAGGAGGGCTACCGCATCTCGAATGGTGACGTGAAGACCGCGTGGGAGCTGCTGACGCAGGATCCGGCAGTGAACCTGCGCGACTACTTCCTGAAGGCGTCGATTCGGACCACCGGGCGACGGCAGGTCGTCGCCAAGAGCATCAACCAGCGGAAGTACCTCGAGGCGATCGATCGGTACGACATCGTGTTCGGCGTCGGCCCCGCCGGCACCGGCAAGACCTACCTGGCCATGGCGCAGGCAATCTCATTCTTGCTCGCCAAGAAGGTGAGCCGGATCGTCCTCGTTCGGCCCGCCGTCGAAGCGGGCGAACGGCTGGGGTTTCTTCCTGGCGACCTGCAGGAGAAGATCAACCCCTACCTCCGCCCGCTCTACGACGCGCTCTACGACATGCTCGACGGCGAGCGTGTGGAGCGGCTGATCGACCGCGGCACCATCGAGATTGCGCCGCTGGCGTTTATGCGCGGCCGCACGCTCAATGACGCCTTCGTCATCCTGGACGAGGCCCAGAACACGACGACCGAGCAGATGAAGATGTTCCTCACGCGCCTGGGATTCGGATCGAAGGCCGTCGTGACCGGAGACATCACGCAGATCGATCTGCCGGGCGGCAAGACGTCCGGGCTGATCGAGGCGATCAGGGTTGTCGGCCAGATCGAGGGCATCGCCTTCGTCTATTTCGACGAACGCGACGTGGTGCGTCACAAACTCGTGCAGTTGATCGTGAAGGCGTACGAGACGTATTCGACCGCCAAGGAAGTCCTATAGGTGTAGGGGCACGGCATGCCGTGCCCTTACGACCCCGGGCTGCTCGTCGAGACAAGTGGATTCCGGTGCAGCAGGCATGGCCGACACAGCAAAGACGCGCCGCAGTGCCCTGACGGTCGAGGTGACCAGTCATACCCGCCGCCCCATCAGGGCCGTCGGTCTGGCGTCGTGGCTGTCGCGGGCGGCCCCGGCACGCGTCCGGGGTGAAGTCTCGGTGGCCCTGGTGAGCGACGCCAGGATCAGGGCGCTGAACCGTCGCTACCGCGGCCTCGACTACGCCACCGACGTGCTGTCGTTTCCCGCTGCTGACGGCGGCCCGGCGCCGGGCGGCTCAGCCGGCGTGCGGCGAGCGCCGGCCGCGCCCCGAGCGGCCGGCCGCGACGAACGTGAGCCGTCCGGCGGTGCGCCCTTCCTCGGGGACATCGTCATCGCCGTTGGTGTTGCTGCGCGGCAGGCGGCTGTCGCCGGTCACCCGCTTGGCACCGAGCTACGGGTGCTGGCGTTGCACGGGTTGCTGCATCTGGCGGGGCACGACCACGAACAGGATCAGGGAGAGATGGCGGCGCTCGAAGCACGGTTGCGTCTGCGGGGCGGGCTTCGAACCGGCCTGATCGAGCGGGCCGTTCCCGGATCGGCGCGCAAGGAGCGTCGCTCATGAGCAAGGCCGGGCTTGTCGCGCTGGTCGGCCGTCCCAACGCCGGAAAATCCACGCTCCTCAATGCGCTGGTCGGCACCAAGATCGCGATCGTGTCAGACAAGCCGCAGACCACGCGCACCCGCATCGTGGGCGTGCGCAATCTGCCGGAAGGGCAGATGGTGTTTGTCGACACCCCTGGGATCCACCGGCCCCTTCACCGGATGAACGTCCGCATGGTCGACGTGGCGGTGCAGAGCATGAACCACGCCGACCTGGTGTGCGCCGTGGCGGATGCCGCCGAATCGATTGGCGGCGGCGACGAGTACCTGGCTGGCCTGCTGGGCAAGGTGGCCGTGCCGCTGGTCCTCGCGCTCAACAAGATGGATCTGGTCGAAAAGACCGCGCTGCTGCCACAGATGCAGCGGTGGGGACGGCTGGCGCGCTTCGCCGACATCGTGCCCGTCTCGGCGCTCGCCGGCGACAACGTCGACCGGCTTGGCCAGGTCTTGCTCCAGCATCTGCCCGAAGGCGATCCGATCTATCCGGCCGACTTCCTCACCGACCAGCCCGAGCGGGTCTACGTGGCGGAAATCGTCCGGGAAAAGCTGCTGCAGCACACGCACGACGAGCTGCCGTTTACGAGCGCGGTCCTCGTGGACCGCTTCGAAGAGGCGGATACCCGCGGCCTCATCCGCCTGTACTGCACGATTGTCGTCGAACGCGAGTCCCAGAAGCCGATTGTCATCGGTCGCGCGGGCAGCATGATCAAGCAGATCGGAACCGAAGCGCGGCTCGAACTCGAGTCGTTCTTCGCGACGAAGGTCTTCCTCGATCTTCGCGTCAAGACGCGGGCCGGCTGGCGGGAGGATTCCCGCGTCCTGGACCAGTTGGGCGTCATCGACGAGGATTGAAGGTCCGGCCGCGCCGGGGCGGCTTGTCCTTCAAGCCGGCGATCAAAGCAGGATAGAATAGATGATTCCGTGATGCCGCTGTATACGACCGAAGCGATTGTTCTTCGCACTTACAAACTCGGCGAGGTCGATCGGATCGTCGTCTTCCTGACTCGGGATCGCGGCAAGCGCAGGGGAGTGGCCCAGGGCGCCAGGCGCATGCGCTCCCGCTTTGGCGGCGCGCTCGAGCCGCTCACGCGTGTGGGCGTCACGTATTTCGAGAAGGAGAGCCGCGATCTGGTCTCGCTGAACTACGCGGATCCGATCAGTTCGCCGCTCATGTCGACCGGCGGCGAGGCGCTGGGCTACGCCGGGTACTTCGCCGAACTGATCGACGAGTGGGCGCCCGAGGCGGATCCCAACGAGACGCTGTATCGCCTCGGCAGCGCGATGATCGATGCGCTGGTGTCAGGAGCGTCGGTCGAGCCGCTGGCGCGGTATTTCGAGTACTGGCTGCTGCGGCTGCAGGGCGTCTACCCGTCGGTGCTGGCCTGTGGGACCTGCGGCGCCGCCCTCGGACGGGACGAGGAGACGGCGGCCGTGCTGATGCCGGGCGACCACCAGTACCTGTGCGCGGGATGCGCCAGATCGGCGGCGGGAAACGCTGTCGCGCTGTCGGGTGAGTCGGTCGCGTTTCTCCGGGCGTCTGGCACGACCTCGCCCGGCCGGATCGGCGCGGCCACGGTGTCGGAGCGGGCGCTCCGGGAGCTCGAACTGGTGCATCGGGCCTTGATCGCCACGCACCTGGAGAAGCAGATCAAGTCGGTACGCGTGCTGCGCGAAATGCGCGGGCGCCCGTAGCTTCGGACATTGGCGACAACAATCCTGTGACCTTCCAAGACCTCATCTCCACGCTCTCCCGGTTCTGGGCGTCGCAAGGCTGCCTGATCCAGCAACCGCTCGACCTCGAGGTGGGCGCGGGAACCTCGCATCCGGAAACGACGCTGCGGGTGCTCGGGCCGAAGCACTGGAACGTGGCCTACGTCCAGCCGTCGCGGCGGCCCGATGACGGGCGCTTCGGCGAGAATCCGAACCGGCTGTTCAAGCACCACCAGTTCCAGGTGATCATGAAGCCGGCTCCCGACCAGATTCAGCAGCTCTACCTGCAGAGCCTCGAGGCTTGCGGCATCGTGCCGCGCCAGCACGACATCAGGTTCGAGGAAGACAACTGGGAATCGCCGACGCTCGGGGCGTGGGGCATCGGCTGGCAGGTGATGCTCGACGGCCTCGAGATCACCCAGTTCACGTACTTTCAACAGGTCGGGGGCATCGACCTCGCGCCGGTGTCGGTCGAAATCACGTACGGGCTCGAGCGCATCGCGATGTTCCTCCAGCACGTTGACAACGTCTACGACCTGGCGTGGGCGCCGGGCGTGAGCTACGGCGACGTGCGCCTGCGCGACGAGATCGAGCAGTCGAAGTACGCATTCGGTCAGGTGGACATGCCGCGCGACGCTTTTGTCGCGCTCCACCGGGAGCTGTTCGACAAGTACTTCGGTTTTTCGGAAGTGCTGCTGCGATCGGGGCTGGTGCTGCCGGCGCTGGAGCATTGCCTGAAGTGTTCGCACCTGTTCAATGTGCTGGACGCGAGCGGCGGCATCGGCGTCACGGAGCGCACGGCCTACATCCTTCGCGTGCGTCAACTGGCCGTGGCGATCGCCAGGGCGTACGCCGACGGTGAGATGAAGAGCCCTGATGGCACCGCGCCAGGCGGGCAATCACTCCCGGAGTGATTGTCCGGTCGTCGGGACTAAGTGAGAGGTGTATGGATCGTGAGCTCTTGATCGAACTCGGTTGCGAGGAAATTCCAGCGAGCTGGCTGCCTCCGCTGACCGAACAACTGGGCCGATGCACATCCGCCCGGCTGACGGAGTTGCGGCTCCTGCCAGAAACGCCGGTCGAGACCTACAGCACCCCGCGCCGGCTGACCGTGCGCGTCGAGCGGATCGCGGAGCGTCAGGCCGACCTCGAAGACGTCCTGATGGGGCCGCCGGTGGCGGCCTCGTTCGGAAAGGACGGCCAGCCCACACCGGCCGCTGCGGGCTTTGCGCGCAAGCACGGTGTCGAGGTGACAGGTCTCGAACGGGTGGAGACGCCGAAGGGCATCTACCTCGCGTTCAGAAAACATGTGCGCGGAAGAACGGCGATTGACGTCTTGCCGGACGTGCTCACCGCGGTGCTGCGCGACCTCACGTTTCCGAGGCAGATGCACTGGGACGCGATGCTCGACGACGGGCGCGGGGAGTTGCTGTTTGGCCGTCCGATCCGCTGGATTCTGTATCTCCACGGCGGCCGCGTCGTGCCGTTTGCGATCGGCCGGCTGGAGGCCGCGCAATGCGGGCTCGTGCAGGACATCCGCTCTGGCGCGGTCACCTACGGCCACAGGTTCCTCGCGACCAGCGGCAGGGCCGGCCACGCCATCAAGGTCCGGTCGTTCGCCGAGTACAAGAGCAAGCTCGCTGAGCACTTTGTCATCCTCGAGCGCGAGGACCGGCACGCGAAGATTGCCCGCGAACTCGACGCCCACGCCAGGCGGCTCGGAGGCCACGTCAGCCAGGCGGCCGCGGCCGAGTCCCGGCTGCTGCTCGAGGTGCCGGACCTGGTCGAGTACCCCTCGGTGGTGGCAGGCAGCTTCGCGGCGGAGTTCCTCCAGCTGCCGGAGGAAGTACTGACCACCACGATGATTCATCATCAGCATTTCTTCCCGGTGGTCAATGAGCACGGGCGTCTGCTGCCGGCGTTTCTGGCGGTGGTCAACACGGAGCCGGATGACGACCGGACCATCGCGAGCAATCTCGAACGCGTGCTGGTCGCGCGATTGCGCGATGCCAGGTTCTTCTGGGATGCCGACCGACGGACCCCGCTCGAATCTCGCTTGCCCAGGCTCGACACGATGCTCTTCCACAAGCGGCTGGGCAGCTATCGCGCCAAGGCGGAGCGTCTGGAGAAGCTCGCAGGATGGATCGCGGGCGAGGTGTTCTCCGTGCCTTCGGCGGTCGCGACTTCGCGTCAGGCCGGCCGCCTGGCCAAAGTCGATCTCGCCACCGACATCGTCCGCGAGCTGACCGAACTGCAGGGCACGATGGGCGGGGTCTACGCGCGAGAAGAGGGCTTCGGCGAGGACGTCTGGCGCGCCATCTACTATCACTACCTGCCGGTGGGCGTCGAACACGACGCGCCGCCAGCCCGGGCCGACCTGGGCTCGGCCGCCGTCACGTGGGCGGCCGTCTCGGTGGCCGACAAGCTGGATACGGTGGTGGGGCTGATGGCCGCGGGTGAGCGTCCCACCGGGACGCGCGATCCCTACGGGCTTCGCCGCCAGTCACAGGGACTGCTTCGGACGCTTATCGACCTGCCCGAACTG
>Ga0315273_10008772_pt1 | contig 12786 bp, 7 predicted proteins | sample YL17G02_0_MG_FD_205753 | JGI IMG/M metagenome (GOLD analysis project Ga0315273, IMG submission 205753) | Sediment microbial communities from Yellowstone Lake, YNP, Wyoming, USA - YL17G02_0 | ecosystem: Environmental > Aquatic > Freshwater > Lake > Sediment | place: USA: Wyoming | collected...
AGCGAATAGAGGACGCGGATGCGGACCTTGCCGCCCTCAGCCCCGCGCGCCTGGCGGGGGTCGCCCAGCAGCGCCGCGCCCGCACAGGCCGCGCAAGCCCCCAGGAACGTGCGCCGCGAAAGCCCGCGCATCGGACATCCGGAAGACAAGTTGCGCCTAGTCATGGTATCGCCCTTTCGTGCCGCAGGGGTCGCGTCCCGAAAGCGGGTGAAAACCCGCCTGAGGCGGGCAGGTTTGGGGTTCGGCGCGACCCGCCTCCGAAGCCCCATCCGAGTCGTTCGACCCACCCGTCGAGAGCCTCTCGTTCGACCCAGAGGCTCTCGACGGGCGGGCCTACTGGCATCTTACGCGGCCTCCTTGAACCTGTCAAGCGACGCAAAGCGATCCCCGCGGAGTACCAGACATTCACCGGCAGACGCGGAGACAACGAGTTGATCGCACTCGGCTATTTTGATTTCAGTTCAAACCACCGGAGCGCAACACCTCTCTGGAGAGGGGCCGAAATGCGTAATGTCTGAGCGCCCTTGTTAAGTTTCATATCCACCGCCTCTGTCGTCGTCCACAATCCAGTCGTGTTGGGGATGTTGATTGTCGCAAACTTGTTTGTACCGGAGCCGATATCCAACACTTGGTCGACGTTTACTGCCGCGACTCTCATTACGATTCCATAGGTTCCCGTCGCGGGCACGTCGATGGTGTAGTCGATCCAACTGGTCGTCATGTTCTTCTGAAAATTCGCCTGTTTGCCGCCTGTGAAACAATCATAAACGCAAACACCGGACATTTCGGAAAACGCTTCGGCCTCGACGTGTATCACGCCGGGTGCCGCCTTGAAAGGTTCTTCCGGTATTGCCGGCGCTGGCGCCGGTGCGGGCGCAGCAGCCGGCGGGGGCGCCGATTCCCGAATCTTGTTGGCTACCGCCCTGACGGCTTCCGACGCTTCCTTTGCGGCAAGCGTTGAGGCAAGCCATCTCAAATGTTCAATCTGCGAGAATTCCGCTAGCGCCAACTCCTTAACCGCCTCAAGAAAGAGGAGGCCGCTTGTCCCATCGAGTTTTGACACTTGCCATCCCGCGCCTTGATGGACTTTCCAGGCGCTGCCGGGCTGGGGCTCCATTTCAGGGCAGGCTGATCTTGCGGCAACACAGGCATGGGAAGGCTGACTTACCCCTATAGCCGGGATGCCGAACGCCTGACATACAAATACGGCCCACCTTGCTCTGGGACCGCATTTTCCGCCGCCTTCCAGCACTGACGGCATATCTGTATAGGGATGCGGCGAGTTTCTGCGCCACACCTCTCTTGTCGACTCAACAACCTGCTCCTTGATTCTCAAGTCGGGCCGCCAGGTGTTGATCATTTCTCTCGCCCAGGTGATATCACGGTCAGACGCCTGAACCGAGACAACCTTTGTGTATTCCCAAACGGTCAGATTGTCGAAACTTGGGAACAGTTCCTTGTTCTTGTGCGCCGACTTGAAGTGCTTGTACCGCCCCACAGGCTCGGCGGGGTTGCCGGGGGCGGCAATGGCCGTCGCGATGGCAAGCCTCTGATAGATGCCGTCTTTTGAGTCCGGATCGGCATTGAGAATCTTCCTCCAAATGTCCAGTGTTTCAGCAGGGACCGTGTAACTGTTCGCTTCCCTGTCAGCGATAGCCGTAGGTCCGACAGCTTCCAGAAACAGATCCATGACCTGCGTGTTCTTGAGAAGCCAGGCCAGGAACTCCCGGTTGGCGGAATCGGCTTTTGCAAAAGCTCCTATCTCCCCAACACCAAGTTTGGATATGAGCTGTCTTTGGTCCAGGGTGTTTACGAAAACAGGATCCTTGAGCAGGGCCTTCGTCGTTGCTTCTGATATCTTGCCCGGGTCGGCGGGCACTTTCTGACTCAGCCACGCAGAGATGTTGCTGAAGTATCCGGTGAAATCACCCGTGTTGATTGCCGTGTCCAAATCCTTGGCATTGGGTTCCCAGGCATAGATGTTCATGGGGAGCGACAAGAACACGATACAGACGATGAGTAGTTGTGCCGTTTCTTTTTTGAGTATTTTCATAGTTTGCCTTTCTGCTGATTTAGCCTGTTCCCCTGCGATGGACAGTTTCCAGCCTGGAATAAGGCGGAACCGCCACCTTGGATGATGTTCCCGCTGATGAGTCTTTGCATAACCGCTCCTCGTAAGGCTTTTTGTAACCGCTTAATACCGTTTAATGCCGTCTGGCAGGTGAGAGTTTCGGCGAAATTCAAATTAATTTTCGGTGGGCGTCCACGAGGGACGGCGGTGCCGCCAGGCACGAATTTAGGTGGTGGCGCCCCGGACCGAAGTCGCGGCTCGACGCCTCCGGGTCGGTGGCGGTCTGGCGAGCGGCCCTTCTCGATCATCTTGATGAGCGTTTTGAAATGAGCGTTTCGAAGGTGGCGCCTCGCCCGCTGGGGTTCCGCGGATGTTTAAGGGATATGCGAAAGGAGGCAGCATGTCGCTGTCGGGTACTCGCCGCATGTGGCGGGAAATTTTACCGAGACCGCCGGGTTCCGCGGATGTTTAAGGGATAGGCGCGCGGGAGCGGGCCGCGAGGATGGGACTTTCGAAGGCAAAGGAGATTCCGTATGAGTCGCATGCGTTGGATGTCGCTGGCTGTGGCCGTGGCCATTAGCTTGGCGCTGGTGGCGGCCCCCGCGTTGGCGAAAGGCACGACTCCAAAGGCCGATGGCAGGAAGGGGAATGCCCCTTGGCTCCCTTGGCCGAAGAAGTACCTGGTCGGCACGATCACGGTGGCCGAGGACGGCAAGGCGGTTGAGGAACTTCAGTGGAAGGCCGCCCCTAGCGCGGCCGCCCCTGGAGCCAAGACCGAGAAGACCGAGGCGAAGGTCGAACTGCCTGAGGCCGCCGCCAAGGCCGTCAAGGAAGCCTTCCCCGCCGCTACGCTCAGCGAGACCAAGAGCGGGGAAAAGAACGGCGTCAAGGTGTTCGAGGTGAAACTGAAGGACGGCGAGGCCGAGTCCGCGGTCGTCGTGACGGCCGAGGGCATGATCGTGACCGTCGGGGCCAAGGTGGAACTCGAGGACGTCCCCGAGGCGGCCGCCGCCGCCATCAAGAAGGCCGCCGAAGGCGCCAAGATCAACAAGGTCGAGAAGATCGAGGTCCGCGCCGAGGCCAAGGACGGCGAGGTCGCCAAACTCGAAAAGGCCAAGATGGTTTTCGAGGCCAAACTGACCAAGCAGAAGTAGCCGGGCGCGTTTTTCCAAGCCCGCCGGCGACATATTTTCCCGGGAAGCGTCCCCATAGTATCGCAGCCTATCGGGCGTGGCCCTCGAAACGTTCTGCGCGACGAAAGACGCCGAGCGCCGGGCCGAGGCTGTCGCGCTCCTCGAAAGCGCCGCCCGCCACTGAGACGACCTCGTCGCCGTCACGGATCCGGTTTATCCCGAGCGGCCGGTCATCCACCGGAGCAATGAGAATTTTTCGTGGAAGGGCCTCCGCGGCCTTGTACAAGAAGACATCGTGGTCGCACGAAAGGGAGAATAGCATGAACGGTGTCCTCGCCCTGGCTGTCGGGCCTGTCGCCCTGCTCTTTTTCAGCACGCCTTCTGCGGTCGCGGCGGAGGCCGGGGGCGCGGCCGTCTGCCGAAACACCGACTCGCCCCTGGTCGAGTTTGCGGCCGAGGAGATCCAGACCGCGCTGGAGGCGAACGGTTTCGCCGTTTCCCTCCTGGCGCCGGATGCCGCGCCCGCCGGCGGCGATCCGCGCATCATCCTGGAACTGAAACCGGACTCGGGCATCGCCGCGCAAGGCTATGCCATCCGCGCCGGGCCGGGCAAGGCCTGGCGCGTGACCGGGTCGGACGAGGCGGGCGTGATGTACGGCGGGCTGCAAGTCGCGGAGGACGTCCGGCTGGGGAAGGGCCTGGCGGGAGTCCGCGACGCCGACGGCCGGCCCGCCATCGCGCGGCGAGGCCTGAAGTTCAACATTCCCCTGGACTCGCGGACGCCCTCGTACGACGACAGCGGCGACTCGGCCCAGACGAACATCGCCGAGATGTGGAACTTCGATTTCTGGCGCGAGTTCCTCGACGACATGGCCCGTCACCGCTACAACGTCCTGTCACTCTGGAACCCCCATCCGTTTCCTTCGATGGTCCGGCTGCCGGATTATCCCGACGTCGCGCTCGACGACGTGTGCGTGACGACCCTTCCCGTCACCTCCAAGCCGGGATCCATCGGCGACCACATGGGCGTCAGCGACGCGGTCCTTAAGAATCTGAAGGTCGTGCGGAAGATCTCCATGGACGAGAAGATCGACTTCTGGCGCCGCGTCATGAAGTACGCCAAGGACCGCGGCATCGAGACCTACTTCATCACCTGGAACGTCCTCGTCAACAGCGCCGCCGGGAAGTACGGCCTCTCCGACGCCCAGGACAACCCCAAGACCATCGCCTACATTCGCCAGTGCGTCCGCGAGTTCATCCTGACGTACCCCGACCTCGCGGGCATCGGCGTGACGGCCGGCGAACGCATGCAAAACCGCCAGGACGAGTTCGCCAAGGAGAAATGGCTGTGGAACGCCTACGGCCTGGGGGTGCTGGACGCGAAGGCGAAGGCGCCCGGCCGCACCGTCCGCTTCATCCACCGCGTCTGGCAGACGGACGTGGACAAACGGATGGAGGATTTCGGCACGAAGTACCCGGACCCGTTCGAACTGAGTTTCAAGTACGCGCATGCGCGGCTGTATTCCTCGCCGACGCCCGTTTTTGCCGACGACCTCGCCAAGGACCTTCGGAGGTATGGCCTTCGCTGCTGGTGGAACCTCCGGAACGACGACATCTTCTGTTTCCGCTGGGGCGACCCCGACTACGTCCGCGCGTTTTTTGCGCACTTCCCGGCGGACGTGACGGCCGGCTACTACATGGGTTCCGACGGCTACGTCTGGGCGAGAGAGTGCATCGCGCTCGCGCCCGAGACGCCCCGCACCCTGGAAATCCGCAAGCACTGGTTCTCTTTTTTACTCTGGGGCCGGCTCGGATACGACCCGACGCTCGACCGCACGTTCTTCGAGAAGGTCCTCGCCGACCGGTTCCCGTGGGCCCCCGCCCCGGCGCTGTACGACGCGTGGGCCCGGGCCTCGAAGATCATTCCTCTGGTGAACCGGTTCCATTGGTGCGACTGGGACTATCAGTGGAGCGTCGAAGGATGCGTTCGCCAGGGCGGCGGGTTCCACACGGTCCGCGATTTTCTCAAGGCCGGCACCATGCCGGGCCAGGGCCTCGTCTCCATCGCGGACTTCGTCGAGAAAGGCAAGGCCGACGGCCGGACGCCGCCCCAGGTCGCCGCCGAACTCCAGGACCACGCGGCCGCGACGATCCGGCTCGTCGAAGAGATTCGCCGAAACGCGCCCGACGCCGGCAAGGAACTCCGCGAGACGCTGGGCGACCTGGAGGCGATGGCCCACCTCGGCAACTACTATGCCTCGAAGATCCTCGGGGCCGTCGAACTGGCGCGGTTCGACCGCTCGAAGAACGAGAAAGACCGCGCCGCGGCCGTCCGCCACATGGAGTCGGCCGTCGGCCATTGGCGGAAGTATGCCGAAACCGCGACGCGCCAGTACCGCCCCCAACTCCTCGCGCGGACCGGGCGACTGGACTGGACAGCCCTCCTGGAAAACGTCCGGGCGGACGTCGATCTTGCTCGAACTACGCAGTAGGCTCGCCAAGAAACGGTCGGACCAGGCCTCCAGGCTTGCGAGGGGCAGGGGCCGCGATAGAATGGGCCTTCCGTGGCCCGCGGCTGTCGCGAAATCCCGTATGAAAGGATGATGGACCATGACGAATCTCAAGCGGCGCGATTTCCTGAACGCGCTGGGGTTGGGTGCGGTGGCGGTGAGCCTGAGGCCCGGAAAGGTTCATGCGGCAGACGCGGTGGGCAAGCCCAACATCGTCTACATCCTGGCAGACGACTTCGGCTACGGCGACGCGGCCTGTTACAACAAGGACGCCAAGATTCCCACGCCGAACATCGACCGGCTTGCGGCCGAGGGGATACGTTTCACCGACGCCCACTCGGCGTCGGCCGTCTGCTCGCCTACGCGCTACGGCATCCTGACGGGGCGGTACGCGTGGCGTACTCGGCTCAAGCGCGGCGTGCTGGGGCCGTACGATCCGCCGCTCGTCGAGCCGGGGCGGCTTACCGTGGGGGCCCTGCTCAAGCAGCACGGCTATCACACGGCCTGCATCGGCAAGTGGCACCTTGGCTGGGACTGGCCCAGCGAGGACGACCGGAAGGTCTTCGACCGGCCCATCGCGAACGGCCCGACGACGCGGGGCTTCGACACCTACTTCGGCACCGACGTGCCCAACTACCCGCCGTACTGCTTCATCGAGAACGACCGCACGGTGGGCCTCCCGACCGCCCTCAAGGAGAAGAGGGATCTCAGCGGCGCCCCCGGCCCCATGCTGCCGGGCTGGCGATTCGACGCCATTCTGCCCAAACTGGCCGAAAAGGCCGTCGAGTACATCGGGCAGCGTGCGGCGGATGGAAAACCGTTCTTCCTCTACTTCCCCCTGACCTCGCCGCACGAGCCCATTGCGCCCTCGCCGCGGTTCCAGGGCAAGAGCGGCATCAGCGCGCTGGCCGACTTCATGATGGAGACCGACTGGGCCGCGGGCGAAGTGCTCCAGGCGCTGGACCGGCACGGCCTGGCGGCCAACACGCTCGTGTTCTTCACCGCCGACAACGGGCACGCGCCCTACACCGGGCTGCCGGAACTTCAGCGACACGGTCACGAGCCCAGCGGGCCGTGGCGCGGCTACAAGTCCGACATCTGGGAGGGCGGTCACCGCGTTCCGTTCATCGCCCGCTGGCCCGGCAGGATCAAGCCCAACACCGTCTGCGACGACACCATCTGCCTCAACAACCTGCTGGCTACTTGCGCGGACATCCTGGGCGCCACACTGCCCGACGACGCGGGAGAGGACAGTTTCAGCATCCTGGGGCCGCTGTGCGGCGAGACGCCGGACAAGCCCAGCCACGAAGCCGTCGTCCACCACTCGGGCCTCGGCGTCTTCGCGATCCGGCGCGGGCCGTGGAAACTGATCGAGGGAAGCGGCCCCGGCAAAGAGGCGGGCACGGGCGACAAGGCGGCCGGCCCAGCAGGCCAGCTCTATAACCTGCGGGAGGATCCCGCCGAGAAGGAGAACCTCTACGACAAGCATCCGGACGTCGTGAAAGAACTCCACGCTCTGCTGGAAACGTACAGGACCAGCGGTCGAAGCCGGCCGGTCCGCCGGCCGTCGTAAATCGCCAGGGACAAGAGGGGCGCTGTAGGGGTTCTCATCGCCGCAGTTTCACGACGACATACGGCGTCTGCTCCTCCAGGTCGGGGTAAATCCGCCCGCGCCCCCGGTTGTCCATCACCTCGATGTAGTACATGAAGTCCCACTGTGGGTCGATCTTGTCGGCCGGCACGACGGCCTGGTATTCATCCGGCCGCCCGGTCGGCTGCATTGGCAGCGTCTCGTAGTCCAGGTGCTGGTTCACGCTGCGATAGCGCAGGCGGACCCATTGGACGCCCGATTCCGCGCGGACCGTCGCCGTCACGGTAAGCGGTTCGCCGGCAGGCAGTTCGCCGACGCTCTGATGTCGGACCTGCGGGGCCGGCGCCTCGCGCGCCATCGCCTCGGCCAGGCGCTTCAACGCCGCCGTGGCGGATACGCCGGCGCCGCCTTTGATCTTGCCGCGATCGCGATCCAGGGCCGCCAGGCCGCTTTCCAGCCCCGCCAGTTCGTCCTTCCAGTGGCCGCACAAACCCGCGCGCCGGTTCCCCATCGCCAGGTCATCCGTGTAGACGTCCCCCGCTGCCGCCACCAGTCGCCGCCACGCTTCCACGGCCAGGCGCTCGTGGGCGACGGCCTCGTCCAATGCCGCCACGTCGCCGCTGCGAATGTAGAGGCGGTAGGCCACCGCCGCCGGAATCCGCCGCGAGTGAAACGCCGCCAGATTCGACAGAATGTTCAGGTCGACGACCGTGCTCTGGAACTCCTTGCCCGGCGGATCGCCGGCCTTCTTTTCCGCTGCCGCCACCTCGGACGCGATCTCCTGCGAGACTTTCGCCAACCACCGGCTCGTCTGGGGCGGGCGCACCTTCGCGGTTTCGCCGCCCGTGAGCAGGTTCTCCGCCTCCTCGTCGAAACTCGCGAACTGCGCCACGTCGCTCCCCTCGGCCTGGGCGTACTTCGGCAAGTCTCCGAGCGGCTGCTTTTCCGCCCAGCCGCGCGTCATCGGAAACAGTTTGTACGGGTAACACGCCGCCACGATGCGCGGCAACACGGCGCTGGCGCGGTGGAGCGCCTTCGCGACATGCGGCCCCGCTTCCGCGCCGAACCGCCGCTGGAATTCCTGCTCCCACACCTCCGCAGGCGTGGCCGGGTTGTATCCCAGCCGGCCGAACACCTGGAAGAAATGCCAGTACCGCTCAAACTCGTAATCGTAATAGCGGTACTTGGCGTTCAGCAGGTCGAACGGCTTGAGGTCATGGGCCTGGGCCTGCATCTTGGTGCACAAAGGCTCGTTGATTTCGAACCCGTCGCCGTCGTACAGCCGCGTGCTCTCGACAAACCGCCGCGCGTAATCCGGATCCCCCCACACGAGCACGCGCGCCGTGCCTCCGTTCCACATCCGCCAGTGCATCTTGTACCGCTGCGGGTAGCGCAGCAGGTCCGCGTAACTGTGCCGACGGTTGCGTTGGTCCGGCGGGTTGATGTGTGTCGGATGGAACGGCATCCCCATCTGCTCCATCCAGTATTTCGTCGTCACCCGGACGTGAACGCCGCTCGCGATCCCCGCCTCGATCACCTCGTCGGGCAGTCCTTTCGCCCTCGCGTCGAAACGCATCTTCGGAGCGTGCTCCTTCATCAGGGCAAAAACCTCTTTCCAGAACCCCACCTGCTCGCTCATCTTCAGGCCCGATTCGTCGTGCATCCGACACTGGATGGCATCCACCTCCGGCGCCAGGCGGAACAGTTTCGCCAATGCCGCCTTCGTGTACGGCACCAGGTTCTCCGCCGTCACGCCCCACACGAGGTTCGGCGTGGGCTCCTGGAGCGCGCGTTCCGAGCCCGGCGTCGCGTTGGCCTGCACCCCGCCGCGATAGATGTGATCCCAAATCCCCAGCGTCACCGAGATCCCGCGAGCGTGCGCCATGCCTATCAGCCGATTCAGCGCATCGAGGTTCCGCTTCTGCTGCTGCGGCGTGATCCCCTCCATCCGCACGCCGGGAAACTCCTCCACGTCAAAGAAGTACGGATACGGCGGCGCGAGGAACCCGCCATTCTCGTATCCGAAGATCACCGCCAGCGTGTTGAACCGGTTGGCGGCGAGCATGTCCAGATACCGCTCCCAGTACGCGCTGTCGTAGAAGCGGCTCTCGAAATACGCGCGGTTCATCGTGTACAGCGACACCGCGCGTTCCGGGGCGTAGGGGGCCTCCACGATGTCCCGTACCTCGCTCAAGGGCTGCGCGCTATCCGCCGACCATCCGATCCGATCCGCCACGTCCAGACTGCCGTACATCACCCCCCGGTCGTCCGACCCCGCGACAAGCACGCCCGCCTTGCCGCCGATCTCCATCCGCTTCACCAGCAAACCTTCTTTTGCCGGCGGCACGTTGAGCCTGCCGGCCTTGACCAGTTCCCCAGCCGCGCCGGACCCCGTCGCCAACCCCGTCACCACGATTATTTTTCCCCGTGCTGCTTCGATCGTCTCGGCCTTTTCCACCGCGACGCCCCTGGCCTCGAGCGCCGCCACGATTTTCGCCGCCCCGTGGACCGCCGGCGCGCCGGGATTCGCGTCTGTCACGACCGATACGCCCGGCCCCACGTCGGCCGCCGGCACGCGCGGTCCGCTCACCATCAGGATTGCTGCCGTCGCCACGATCCGCCACATCCTGGACCATTCCATCGTTGCCTCCGCTTCCATTCGAAACGCCCGCGAGACCATCCGCCGCCGGGCGATCGGACAGCCATCATACTGCCCCCCGGCCGCGTGCGCCTACCCGGTGCCCCGCGCGCCCCTTGCCAACCGCCCGCCCGCGGGCTATGCTGAGCGGCGCACAACGCTTGCGGAGCCGGACCGATGCTCCATTACATTTTCAAGCGGCTCCTGTACTTCATCCCGACGCTCCTCATCATCTACACGGTCGCTTTCCTCATGATGCGGGCCGCGCCGGGCAGCCCCTTCGCCCAGGAAAAGGACCTGCCGCCCGAAGTCCTCCAGGCCCGGATTGAAAAGTACTACGCCGACCGCCCCGTCTATCAGTATTTCCGCTACGCGTGGGACCTGGCGACCCTTCGCGGCATGAACTCCATCCGATACCCCGATCGGAACGTCGTCCGCGACATCCTCGTGCCGGCGTTTCCGGTGAGCCTCTCGCTCGGCATCTGTGCCCTGAGCCTGGCGCTGGTCGTCGGGACGGCGGCGGGGGTTACCAGTGCCGCACGCCCGCGGTCGCTCGCCGATTACTCCGCCATGGCGGGGGCGCTGGTGGGCATCAGCCAGCCGTCGTTCGTCATCGCGGCCCTCTTGCTCGCGGTCTTTTCGTTCTGGCTCCGCTGGCTCCCCGTCGGCGGATGGGGCAGGCCGAGCCAGTTGATCCTCCCGGCTCTCGCGCTGGCGGCGTTGCCGGCGGCGTACATCGCGCGGCTCGTGCGGACGGGGATGCTCGAGGTCCTCTCGGCCGACTACATCCGCACCGCGCGCGCCAAGGGTCTTCGCGAGCGGACCGTCCTCCTGGACCACGCGCTGCGGAACGCCTGGCTGCCGGTCCTCGGGTATTTGGGTCCCGCGGCGGCGGCGGTGTTCACCGGCTCGTTCGTCGTCGAGAAGATTTTTGCGATCCCCGGTGTGGGGCAGCACTTTGTGGACTCGGCCCTGCACCGCGACCATCCGCTCATTCTCGCCACGGTCCTCCTCTATGCCGTGCTCCTGGTCGCCTTCAATCTCCTCGTGGACATCGCGTACGCGTGGTTCGACCCGAGGATCCGTTATGACTGACCCGTCGTTCGACAATCCGGCCGTGCGGCGAGGCCTGGCAGGAACCGTCCGGCCGGCGCTGTCGCCGACGCGCCTGGCGCTTCGGCGATTCCGGCGGAACCGACTCGCCCTCGCGGGCCTCGTGGTCCTCGTGGCGATTGTGGCCGCGGCGATTGGGGGATTCGTCCAGGATCGCCTTGCGGCCTGGCGCGGCGAGCCGGAGCCGTATCGCACTTCCCTGCCCGGCATCCATCCCCAGCCGCCCAGTCTCGACCCATTCCGCCCCTTCGGGACCGACCCGCTCGGCCGCGACATGCTCGCGCGGACGCTGGTCGGCGGATGCGTGTCGCTCGGCGTCGGGCTGGCGGCGGCGATCGTGAGCGTTCTCGTGGGCACCGTCTGGGGCCTCGTCGCCGGGTACGTCGGCCGCGGCGTCGATACCGTCATGATGCGCGTCGTGGACGTCCTCTACGGCCTGCCGTACATTCTCCTCGTCATTCTGCTGCTGGTGCTCTTTACGCAGCAGTACGCCTGGGTCCGCGTGACGGCCCTGTTTCTGGCGATCGGGGGTGTCTCCTGGCTGACAATGGCGCGGGTCGTGCGGGGCCAGGTGCTCGCGCTTCGCGAGGCGGAGTTCATCCAGGCCGCCCGGGCGGTCGGGGCCCGCACGGGAAGGATTATCTTCCGCGAGATGATGCCGAACCTCGCCGGCACCATCCTCGTCTGCGCGACGCTCACCGTGCCCCTGGCGATCCTCCAGGAATCGTTCCTTTCGTTCCTGGGTCTCGGCGTGCCGCCGCCGCTGGCCTCCTGGGGAACGCTGGCGTCCGACGCGCTTGGGGCCCTGAACCCGGTCCAGGCGTACTGGTGGCTGATGGTGTTTCCGTGCGCTTTCCTGGGGGCGACGCTTTTGGGCCTGAACTTCGTCGGCGACGGGCTCAGAGACGCCTTCGACCCGCGGGCGCGCTAGGCCCGCGGGGCAAAGGATGGCAGACTGGCGGGGCGCTGCGCGAGGGAAAGCAAGCACGGGCCGGTCGGAAGGTTCCCTTTTCGCTTGACCCCTCCCTCGAATGAGAGTACTCTACACGGTGATTTGAGTGCAGTTCCACTTCCGCCAGGTTGGCTCAGGCAGTTCACATTCGAGCGCGCGGAATCCGGACAGCGTACAGGGGCCGGGGATAGCGGCCGACAGAGGATCGGCACTTGGTTCTTCCGTGAGTGCGAAAGGAGATAGTCATGAGAGCCTTGGCCTTCAGGCGGACCGAGTGGGTGTTTGTGTTTACGGTCCTGGCGTTGGTTTCGGTGGCGGCGTGTGCGGCAGAGGTGGCGAAGCGCGCGAAGACGAGTTACGCGCCCGTCGCCATTGAAGAGGATTTCAGCACGACGATGGCGCGCATGAAGGCCGCCAAGGCCGGCATCATGAAGCAGCACATGGCCTTGCTCGAGCAGCGCTACGACCTCGGGGACCGGCCGGCCCAGGGCGTGACGATGACCAAGGGCAAAGCGGTCCAGGAGGGCGTTCGCGTCCGGCTGCCGGAGGGCATGACGTGGGGAAAGTTGGCCGCGATGAGCCCCGAGGAAATCCGCGAGAAGGACCTCTGGCCCCAGGGGTTCCTGCCGTTGCCGCACCCGAACCATCCGGAAGGCGGCATGGTGTTCCCGAAGTTCCACATCGACGAAATCAAGAAGCAGGAAGGGCGGGATCTGACGCGCTTTGACCTGGACTTTGATTTGCCGGACCATCTGCTGCCCGAGTTTCCGCCGCCCAT
>Ga0315273_10008773_pt1 | contig 12785 bp, 7 predicted proteins | sample YL17G02_0_MG_FD_205753 | JGI IMG/M metagenome (GOLD analysis project Ga0315273, IMG submission 205753) | Sediment microbial communities from Yellowstone Lake, YNP, Wyoming, USA - YL17G02_0 | ecosystem: Environmental > Aquatic > Freshwater > Lake > Sediment | place: USA: Wyoming | collected...
CTCAAGTTCGTCGAGCCCGGGTCGGGCGAGGTGGTGGCCATCCGCCCCGACATCACGCCGCAGATCGTGAGGCTCTACGCGGCGCGACCCGACGCGCTCCCGGACCCGGCGCGCCTCTGCTACGACGGCCCGGTCCTGAGAGCTCGCGAGGCGCGCGCCGGACGCCCCCGCGAGGTCTACCAGGCCGGCGTGGAACTTCTCGGCGCCGGCGGGCCGGGTGCGGACGCGGAGGCGCTGACGGTCCTGCGGCGAGCCCTCGACGGCGTCGGACTCGACGGCGCGATCCTCGAGGTCGGGCACGCCCGCTTCGCGGGTGCGGTGCTGAAGGGTGCTGGCCTGCGCGCGGCGGCCCGCGCCGAGGCCGAGGAGGCGCTCTCCCGCAAGGACGAGGCGGCGCTGACGAAGCTCGCCGGAAAGGCCAAGGGGAGCCTGGCGGCGCGCAAGGCGCTGCCCGCGCTCGCCACGCTCTACGGGGAGGGCGCCCTCTCCCGGGCCCGAGCGGTCGCGCGCAACGTTCCGGGGGCGGCGGCGCCGCTCGCCGAACTGGAGGCGGCGCTCCGCCTGGCGCGCCGGCGCGGGGTCGCGGCGGTCGAGGTCGACCTGGGCGAGGTGCGCGGGCTCGGGTACTACACCGGCATCACCTTCGCCGGATACGCGCCGGGCGCCGGGAGCGCCGTGGCCTCGGGCGGTCGCTACGACGGTCTGCTGGCACGCTTCGGACGTCCCGGGCCCGCCATCGGCTTCGCCGTCGACCTCGAGTACGCCACCCAGGCGCTCGAGCGGCGCGGATCCCGGGGAGCCCGTCGATGACGGTGGCCCTGGGCTGCCACCCCTGGTAACGTCGTCCATCGCGCGCGCCAACGAGACGGCGCATCGCTGCGAGGAGCCAGGCACATGCCGAACGTGGTCGTCGTCGGCGCCCAGTGGGGCGACGAGGGGAAGGGCAAGATCGTCGATCGGTTCACCGAGTTCGCCGACGTGGTGGCCCGGTACCAGGGCGGGAACAACGCGGGGCACACGCTCGTCGTCGACGGCGAGAAGACGGTGCTCCACCTCATCCCGGCGGGCGTCCTGCACCGCGGCAAGACCTGCATCATCGGCAACGGCGTGGTGGTGGATCCCGCCGTCTTCATGATGGAGATCGACCGGCTCAAGCAGAAGGGGTACCTCGCCGACGATTCCCAGCTCGTGCTCTCCCTCGACGCACACGTGATCATGCCGTGGCACAAGGCGGTGGACCTTGCGCGCGAGAACGCCATGGGCGCCGGCAAGATCGGCACCACCGGCCGCGGCATCGGCCCGACCTACGAGGACAAGGTGGCCCGGCGCGGCATCCGCGTGCGCGACCTCCTCGACGAGGCCAAGCTGTCACGCAAGGTGAAGGAGCGCCTCCCCGGCGCTCAGGACGAGCTGCGCCGGCTGGGTGCCAAGGATGAGCTCGACGCCGGCGTCATCGCCCGGGAATACGCGGTTCTCGGGAAGCGGCTCTCGATCTACGCGAAGGACGCCTCGCGGGTGCTGCACGGCCTCATCCGGCAGGGGCGCTCGGTCCTCTTCGAGGGGGCCCAGGGAACCATGCTCGACGTGGATCACGGGACCTACCCGTTCGTCACCAGCTCCAACACCGTGGCCGCCAACGCCGCCACCGGCACGGGCGTCGGCCCGACCTGCATCGACGAGGTCATCGGCATCGCCAAGGCCTACAGCACGCGGGTGGGAGGGGGGCCGTACCCCACGGAGGAGAAGGGGGAGACCGGCGAGGAGCTGCGCAAGATCGGGCAGGAGTTCGGGGCCACCACCGGTCGCCCTCGGCGTACCGGGTGGTTCGACGCGGTGGCCATGCGTTACGCGGCGCGCGTGAACGGGCTCGACGGGCTGGCCATCATGAAGCTCGACGTGCTCTCCGGCTTCCCGGAGATCAAGGTGGGCGTGGCCTACCGGCTCGACGGCAAGACGGTGGACGAGATGCCGGGCGACCCGGAGGACCTGGAGCGCTGCGAGCCGGTGTACGAAACGTTGCCGGGCTGGTCCGAGCCACTTCGCGGCATCCGGAGCTGGGATGCGCTCCCGACCACGGCCCGCTCCTATCTGAAGAGACTCGAGGTCCTCACCGGCGTGCCGGTGATGGCGGTGTCGGTGGGCCCGGATCGGGAGGAGACCATCCTCCTGCGAAACCCATTCGCAGCCTGATCAGGCGGCTCGCCGTGCGGCGGGCGGTCGATTCTAGGGAGCCAGGATGACGGCGGCCGCGGCCGCGAGGAGGGCCGCGACGAGAGCCGCTCGCGCCAAGCGGCGCCGGGGTGATCGAGCCCCCGGTCCCGGTGCGGGAGGGGAAGCCGGTGGTCCAGCAAGGGTGGCCACCCCGAGTGCAAGCACGGTGCGGCCGGCCCTGACCTCGTCCCCCGGTTGGATCTCCCGAAGCGACGAGAGCCGGCGCTCCCGTATCCAGAGGCCGTTCTTGCTGCCCAGATCCTCGAGAAGCACCCGCGGCCCGTCGAGGCGGATTCGCGCGTGAATGCGGGAGAGCGACGGATCGCCGAGCCTCAGGGTCGCCGCCTCTCCGCGACCCAGCACCCCGTCGCGCAGGGGAAGCCGGCGCCCCGCCTCCGGCCCTCCCAGGACGGAAAACCCCTGTCCGCAGTCCGGTTCCTCGCCCCGAAGGGCGGCGAGCAGGAGCGCCCGCGCCTGCGCCGCCGTGCCCGGGTCGTCGCTCCCGGCCAGGATTCGCGCCTCACCGACCTGGGCGGCTTCGCCCGGACGGAGCAGCCATCGCTCGCCTCCCGCCAGGACCCGGCCGCGGATCCTTACTCGAAGTCCGGACCCCTCGACGACGACGCCCGGCGCCTGGGCGCCCGAGACGAGCACCGAGGGAAGGGCCTCCACGGTCGATCCGGGCGGAAGGATGATCTCTCGCTCCGGCTCTCCGGGAACCTGCACGAGGGCGCGGGAGGGCACTGGATCTACCTCCCGGCGAGCAGCGCCCAGGCGTCGAGTGCGGCGCCCGGGTCGGACCGCCAGATCGTACGACCGTCGGAGCGGAAGCGGACCGGCCCCTCGTCGGTTCGGAGGATCTCGGCGCCGACCTCCCTCCACCGCTCCACCGTCTCGGCGTGGGGAAAGCCGTAGCGATTGCCGGCGCCGACCGGGAAGACCACCCAGCGAGGCCGGGTGGCCCCGACGAGGGCGCGACCCGAGCTGGTCCGGCTGCCGTGGTGCGGAGCCTTGACCACGTTGGCCCGGGGAATCCCGGCGGGGACGAGCGCTGCCTCGCCCGCCGACTCGACGTCTCCCGGCAGAAGAAATGACGTGTCACCATAAGTCACGTGGAGGACGAGCGACGCGTCGTTCTCCACCAGGCGGTGGTCGCCTCGCGGGGGACCGAGGACCCGGAAGCGCACCCCGGAGAGGGAGACCTCGTCCCCGGCGGCGAGAACGGTGGCGGGCGGCATCCGCTCGAAGGCGGCGCGCGCGGCGGGGTCGCCCCGGTCGAAGGAGGCGTACACCCGGTCTCCCCCCAGGCCGCCGACCACGGACGGGAGTCCCTGAAGGTGGTCGGGGTGAGGATGAGAGACGAAGGCGGCGGCGAGGCGCGAGACGCCCATGTCGCGAAGGAAGGGGAGCACGTCGCGAGCCCCCGGGTCGTAACGTCCGGCCGGGTCGCCCCCGGCGTCGATCACCACCCCCGACCCGTCGGGGAGGCGGATGAGCGTGCAGTCCCCCTGACCGACGGAGAGGAACACCACCTCGATGCCGTCGCGTTGACGCGCCGCGATGAGGCGGGCCGGCCCCGGAAGGAAGACCGCCGCCGTGGCGGCTGCCGCCAGGATCCAGCGGACCCGGCCCCGGGCGCGCAGCGCGCCCGCTCCCAGGGTGTAGGACGCCGCGAGCAGGCCCCAGCCAGGCGAGGCGACCCCGACCGAGGCGAACGTCGGCGCCGCGAAGGCGTCGTTCACGGCGAGAAACGCGGTGGCGAAGGGGCGGCAGACCCAGAGGAACGCCGTGGCGAGGGGCGGTGCCGCGGTGGCCGCCAGGAAGGCCAGCGCGGCGAGCACGGTGAGGGCGGAGGCGAAGGGAAGTCCCACCACGTTGGCCGGGATGGCCAGCGTGGAGAGCCGGCGGAAGTGGAGCGCCAGGAGCGGCGCGGTGACGAGCGTGGCGGCGGCGCTGGCGCAGCACCCCTGAAGACCCGCCTCGAGCGCGCGGCCGCGCCACCGGGTGCGGTCGGGCTCGATCGGCAGCGCGGCGCGAAGCGGGCCGGCGAGGAGGAGCAATCCGGCCACCGACACGAAGGAGAGCTGGAAGGAGATGTCCACGAGCGAGCCCGGGTCGAAGGCCAGGATGGCGAGCGCGGCCACCGCCAGGGCGTGGCCGGCGTCGGGGCGGCGCCCGAGCAGCACGGAGCCGAAGATCAGGCCGGTGGCGACGGCCGAGCGGATCGCCGGCACGGACGCGCCGGTGCCCACCGTGTAGAGCAGCGTCACCGGGAGTGCGGTCGCGGCGGCGACCCGCCGGACGTCCACGCGGGCGGCCAGCGGCTCGACGCGCGAGAGGAGCGCCAGCAGCAGGCGCCAGGCTCCCAGGGCCACCACCGCCAGGTGAAGCCCGGACACCGACAGCACATGGGCGAGGCCGCTCCGCGCGAAGCGGTCCTGGGTCTCGGCGTCCACCGCCGATTCGTCGCCGGCGCCGATGGCGCGGACGAGTGCGGCCTCGCGGGGCGGAAGGACGCGGGAGGCGGCCTGGCCGAAGGCGATGCGGGCGGCGGCGACGCGGGAGAGGGGCGACGGAGGCGCCGTTCGGGCGGGTGCCGTGCGGGTCGAGGCCTGGCCACCCAGGCCATGCGCGCCGAAGGCGAAGGCCGGGTCACGGCCGCCGGGGTTCCGGGCCCCTCGGAGCTCCCGGAGGTCGGCCGACAGAAGGACCTGGTCCCCGAGGGCGAGGGGCGTCGTCAGGTCCGGCGAGGAAACATCGACCCGACCAGTCGACGCATCCTCCACCACGAAGCGCGCCCGGCCGTCCTGGTGGCGGGGCATGGAGACCACGGGTCCACGCAGGGACGCGGCGAGCACGGGCGGGGTGGTCTGGGACGTTCGAGTGGCCCCTCCGACCACCCAGCCGGCCGCGGCGAAGGCGAGGGGAGCCGTGGGTGCCGAGGTCAATGCCGCGGCGGCCGCTACCGTCCCCCCCAGGATCGCGAAGGTCCCTGGTTTCAAGGAGATGGCTGCGCCGACCCCGGTGGCGAAAAGGGCGGCCCGGCCCGCCATGCCGCCGAAAGCCTTCAAGAAAAACCCCACAAACGACCAGTTTCCTCAGTGTTGACGGGGCTCAAGCGTTGTGCTAAGGTCCGCGCTCCAGGCCCAGCGCCCGCCTGCCCGAAATTCCGGGTGTTGGCGAGATCGGCAGCGGGGCGGAGGAACGAATGACGGCATCTCAGAATCCGCCAGGCCCGGCCTTCAAGGTCGGGGACAAGGCAGTCTACCCCGGCCAGGGAGTCGGCGAGGTCATGGGGATCGAGCACAAGGAGGTGGCCGGCCAGCGGCAGTCCTTCTACGTGCTCCGGATCCTCGACAACGGGATGAAGATCATGATCCCGATGAACAAGGTCGGCTCGGTCGGCCTGCGCGAGATCATCGGCGACAAGGAGGTCCGCAAGGTCTACAGCATCCTCCGCGAGAAGGAGGTATCGGTCGACTCGACGACCTGGAACCGCCGGTACCGGGAGTACATGGACAAGATCAAGACCGGGTCGGTGTTCGAGATCGCCGAGGTGCTGCGCGACCTGTACCTGCTCCGCTCCGACAAGGATCTCTCCTTCGGCGAGCGGAAGATGCTCGACACGGCTCGCTCCCTGCTGATCAAGGAGCTGGCCATCGCCAAGGACTGCGACGAGCAGGACGTGGAGACGGAACTCAGGAAGATCTTCAACATCAACTGACGCCGCGCGGCCGGGGCGGCACGCCGCTCTGGTCCGATCGCGGAGACGTCCGCCGCGCGGCCTATGGCCCGCGCGGCGGTCTCGTTTCCAGGGCACGTAATGCGTCGCGGCGGACCAGGCGGGCATCGACGCCTGGCCAGAGCACGGACAGTGCCAGCCCGGGAGCGGAGGCGGTGTGATCGGCAACGAGAGGGTGGGAGCGATCCTGGCGGCGGGAGGTTCGGGGCTTCGCGCGGGCGTGGCCAAGCAGTGGGTCACGCTGGGCGGCGAGACGGTGCTGCGCCGGGCGGCGCGGGCGCTCGCGGCCTCGGGGGTCGTCGACGAGGTGGTGGCGGTCGTGCCGGCGGGGGAGGAGCAGCGCGGGGAGGCCGACCTCGGCGGACTCGGCGTCCCGGTGCGCGCGGTGGCCGGCGGCGCGGTTCGCTCCGATTCGGTCCGGGCCGGACTCTCGGCCCTGAGGGCCGTCGACGTGGTGCTGGTCCACGACGCCGCGCGCCCCTTCGCGACTGCCGCGCTGGCCCGCGCCGTGGCCGAGGCGGCGGCGGCTCGCGGGGCGGCCCTGGCAGCCGTGGCGGCCACGGACACCGTGAAGCGCGGCGGGGGGGATCGGCTCGTCGAAGAGACCCTCGATCGCCGTTCGGTCTGGCTGGCGCAGACGCCGCAGGGCTTCCGGGCCTCGCTCCTGCGCCGGGCCTTCGAGGCGGCCGGGGCCTCGGCCGCGGAGGCCACCGACGAGTGCCAGCTCGTCGAGCGGCTCGGGGAGCCGGTGGTCCTGGTCCCGGGCGAGGCGGCCAACTTCAAGATCACCGGGGCCGAGGACCTGGCCCGGGCCCGGGCGATCGTGGAGCCGGCCGTGGCCATGGGCGTGGGCTACGACGTCCACGCCTTCGCGCCCGGGCGCAAGCTCGTCCTCGGCGGCGTGGAGTTCGAGGGCGACGGCCTCCTCGGCCACTCCGACGCCGACATCTGCGCCCACGCCATCTGCGACGCGATCCTGGGCGCCGCCGGGCTGGGAGACATCGGTCGCCTCTTTCCCGACACGGATCCCCGCTGGAAGGGGATCTCCTCCCTGCTCCTGCTCCGGGAGATCGCTGCCCGGGTGGCGTTGCTGGGCTGGTCGGTGGGGAATTGCGACGTGACGCTGGCGGCCCGCCGGCCGAAGATCGCTCCGCGCGCCGACGAGATGCGGGCGCGGCTCGCCGAGGCCATGGGGGTCGCCCCGGGGCAGGTGAACGTGAAGGGCACGACCGGGGAAGGGCTGGGATTCGTGGGGCGTGGCGAGGGGATCGCTGCGCACGCCGTCGCGCTGCTGGTGAGGAGGTAGGCGACCGAGATGGCCATCCAGATCTACGACACGCTCGCCGGGGAGAAGCGCGAGTTCCGGCCCATCGTGCCGGGAGAGGTCGGGCTCTACGCCTGCGGCCCCACGGTCTACGACCACGCCCACCTGGGTCACGCGCGCTGCTACGTGGTCTGGGACGTGGTGGTGCGCCACCTCCGCGCCCGCGGACTTCGAGTGAAGTACGTCCGGAACTTCACCGACGTCGACGACAAGATCATCCGGCGCGCCGCCGAGCGGGGCGAGGACCCGGCCGAGCTGGCCTCCCGGTTCGCCGACTCCTTCCTCGAGGACATGGACGCGGTGGGCTGCCTTCGGCCCGACGCCGCTCCCCGCGTCACCGGCAGCATGCCGGCCATCGTGGCGCTCATCGAGCGGCTCGTCGCGCGCGGCTTCGCGTACCCGGCGGGAAAGGGGGACGTCTACTTCGCGATCCGGAAGTTTCCGGCCTACGAGCGGCTCTCGCGGCGCAACCTCGACGACCTTCTGTCTGGCGCCAGGGTCGAGCCCGGGGACGTCAAGCGGGACCCGCTCGATTTCGCGCTCTGGAAGGCGGCCAAGCCCGGCGAGCCCTCCTGGGACTCCCCGTGGGGAAAGGGGAGGCCGGGCTGGCACATCGAGTGCTCGGCCATGACGCTCGAGCACCTGGGTGCGCCCTTCGACATCCACACCGGAGGGAAGGACCTGATCTTCCCGCACCACTCGAACGAGATCGCCCAGTCGGTCGCCGCGCTCTCCGACCGGCTCGAGCCGGAGGAATTCGCCCGCTACTGGATGCACAACGGCTTCGTCGAGATCGACCACGAGAAGATGTCCAAGTCGCTCGGGAACTTCTTCACCGTGAAGGACGTGCTGAAACGCCACGACGGCGAGGGGCTGCGCCTCCTGCTGCTGGGCACCCACTACCGCAATCCCATCAACTTCTCCGACGGCCTGCTCGTCGACGCCGAGCGGCGCCTCTGCTACCTCTACGAGACCCTCGAGAAGGTCGATCGGCTCGGCGCTGGCGCCGAGCCCGGCCCGGGGGCGTCCGACTGGGCGGAGGCGGCGCGCGCCGCCCTGGACGACGACTTCAACACGGCGGCCGTGCTGGGCATCCTGGCGGACGCCTTCACGGCGGCCAATACCGACGCCGACCGCAAGGGCAGGAGGAGCCCGGAGGACCGCGCCGCGCTGGCCCGGTTCGCGCGGGACGTCCGCGCCGTGGGGGCCGAGCTGGGAATCCTGCAGCGGCCGCCGGCCGGCGCGCTCGAGGCCCTGCGCGGGCGCGCTGCGGCGCGGCGCGGGATCGACGCGGCGTTCGTGGAGGCCAAGATCGGCGAGCGGGCCGAGGCACGGCGTGCGAAGGACTTCGCTCGCTCCGACGCCGTCCGCGCCGAGCTGGCCACCCTGGGGGTGGTCCTGATGGACGGTCCCTCGGGCACAACCTGGAAGGTGGAGTAGCGAGCAGGGCGTTAGGATCCCCCGGTGCCCCTCGACATCCAGTCCGACCTCGCCCCGTGCGGAGACCAGCCCCGGGCCATCTCCGAACTGGTCGCAGGGCTGAACCGGGGTGACCCAGCACAGGTCCTGCTCGGCGTCACCGGGTCGGGGAAGACCTTCACCATCGCCCAGGTCATCTCGGCGGTGAAGCGCCCGGCGCTGGTGCTGGCCCACAACAAGACGCTGGCCGCCCAGCTGTACGGGGAGTTCAAGGAGCTCTTCCCCACCGCGGCGGTTCACTACTTCGTCAGCTACTACGACTACTACCAGCCGGAGGCGTACGTGCCCTCGTCGGACACGTACATCGAGAAGGACTCGTCCATCAACGACGAGATCGACCGCATGCGCCACGCCGCGACGCACGCGCTCCTGACGCGAAACGACGTGATCATCGTGGCCTCGGTCTCCTGCATCTACGGCCTGGGCACCGCAGAGGCCTACTTCGGCCTCCTCCAGCACATCGAGCGCGGGAAGGAGTTCCTGCGCGACAGGTTCATCCGCTCGCTCGTCGACATCCAGTACGAGCGGAACGACACCGACTTCCACCGGGGGACGTTCCGCGTGCGCGGCGACACGGTCGAGGTCTTCCCGCCCTACGAGGAGTCGCGGGCGATCCGCATCGAGTTCTTCGGGGACGTGGTCGAGCGCATCTCCGAGTTCGATCCGCTGCGCGGCCTCGTCCTCTCCGATCTCGACAAGGTGGCCATCTTTCCCAACAGCCACTACGTGTCGGCGCCCGAGGTGCGCCACCGGGCCATCCAGGGGGTCCGCGGCGAGTTGCTCGGCCGACTTCGAGATTTGCGGGGGTCGAACAAGCTCGTCGAGGCCCAGCGGCTGGAGCAGCGGACGATGTTCGACCTGGAGATGCTCGAGCAGATGGGCTTCTGCTCCGGGATCGAGAACTACTCGCGCTGGCTCTCGGGTCGGAAGCCCGGCGAGCCGCCGCCCTGCCTGCTCGACTACTTCGCGAAGGACTGGCTGCTGGTCGTCGACGAGTCGCACCAGACCCTTCCGCAAGTGGGAGGCATGTACCGGGGGGACCGCAGCCGGAAGGAGACGCTCGTCGAGCATGGCTTCCGGCTTCCCTCCGCGCTCGACAACCGGCCGCTCAAGTTCGAGGAGTTCGAGGCCCACACCGGGCAGGTCATCTACGTGTCGGCGACGCCGGCGGCCTACGAGCTCGCCAAGGCGGGCGGCGTGGTGGTGGAGCAGATCATCCGGCCGACCGGCCTCGTCGATCCCGAGGTGGAGGTCCGGCCGGTGGGTACCCAGGTGGACGACCTGCTCGGCGAGGTGCGCAAGCGCGCCGAGGCCGGCGAGCGGGTGCTCGTCACCACCCTCACGAAGCGCATGGCCGAGGACCTCACCGAGTACTACACCGACGTGGGCGTCCGTTGCAGGTACCTGCACGCCGACATCGAGACCCTGGAGCGGAGCGCGCTCATCCGCGACCTGCGCCGCGGCGAGTTCGACGTGCTCATCGGCATCAACCTCCTCCGCGAAGGGCTCGACATCCCCGAGGTCTCGCTGGTCGCCATCCTCGACGCCGACAAGGAGGGCTTCCTCCGCTCCGAGGTGTCGCTGGTCCAGACCATCGGTCGGGCCGCACGCCACCTGAACGGCCGGGTCATCCTCTACGCCGACTCGGTCACGAAGTCGATGCTACGCGCCATGTCCGAGACGGACCGGCGCCGGGAGGTCCAGCGGCGCTTCAACGAGGAGAACGGGATCACCCCGCAGAGCGTGAAGCGGAACATCAGCGACCTCTCCATGGCGGTCTACGAGGCCGACTACGTCACCGTGCCGATGGGCGGCGACGGGGCCGAGTACCAGCCCGACCAGATCCCGGCCATCGTCGCCGAGCTGGAGGCGGAGATGCGCCGGGCCTCCGAGGCGCTGGAGTTCGAGAAGGCCGCGCAGCTGCGCGATCGCATCCTGGGGCTTCGGGATCTGGCCCTGGGCGTGCGGCGGAACACCACCGGGTCGAAGGGAATGCTGGGGAGCGGGGCCATGGCCGGGGCCTTCTCGACCGGACCGGCTGCCCGGCGCCCCCAGCGCCGCCGGCGTCGCTGACCCGCCATGGACGCCGCCCTCCGCAGGAAGATCGACGAGCTGCCCCACCAGCCCGGGGTCTACTTGATGAAGAACCGGGCCGGCGAGGTGGTCTACGTCGGCAAGGCCGCCTCCCTCCGCTCCCGGGTCCGCAGCTACTTCGACGCCGGGGGGGACGATCGCCACTTCGTGCCGCTGCTCGAGGGCCTGCTCGGCGACCTCGACGTGGTGGTGACCCGATCCGAGAAGGAGGCGGTCCTCCTCGAGAACGAGCTCATCAAGAAGCACAAGCCGCGCTTCAACGTCCGGCTGCGCGACGACAAGGACTTCATCGTCCTTCGCCTCGACACCCGCCACCCGTTCCCGCGCCTGGAGGTCAGCCGGGCCCGGCAGCGCAAGGACGACGGGGCGCGATGGTTCGGCCCCTACTCGAGCGCCAGCAGCATCCGGGAGACGTTGAGCGTGGTGAACCGGTGGTTCCAGCTGCGCACCTGCACCGACCACGTCTTCGACCACCGGAAGCGCCCCTGCATCCTCCACCAGATCCACCGCTGCCCGGCCCCCTGCGTCTACGAGATGCCCTCCGGGGAGTACGGACGCGGCGTGGAGGACGCGGTGGCCTTCCTGGAGGGAAGGGAAGGGGAGCTCACCGAGCGGCTCCAGGCGCGCATGCGGGAGTTGGCCGGGGCGCAGCGCTTCGAGGAGGCGGCGCGGGTGCGCGACCAGCTCCGGGCGGTGGAGCGCAGCCTGGAGACGCAGCGGGTCCTCATGGACGACCGGGCCGACCGGGACGTGCTGGGCATCCACCGCGAAGGGCCCGACCTGGTCTTCCAGGTGCTCTCGATGCGAGGCGGAAAGCTCCTCGACTCCCGCGCCCACCCGTACGCCGGGCAGGAGTTTCCTGGCGACGAGCTGCTCTCGTCCTTCCTCTCCCTGTACTACGAGCGCGTCATCCCGCCCGACGAGGTGTTGCTCCCCATCGAGCCGGCCAACGCCGACGCGCTCGCCGAGGTGCTGTCGGAGCGGCGTGGACGTCGAATCAAGCTCCTCTTTCCTCAGCGCGGCGCCAAGGCCGACCTGCTCGACGTGGCCAACCGCAATGCCGAGCAGTCTTTCCGGGGCTGGCGGGAGGATGGGGGGCGGCGCGCCGACGCGCTTGCCGCGCTGACCCGCTCGCTGCATCTCTTCCGCGAGCCGCGCTGGATGGAGTGCTACGACATCTCCACCTTCCAGGGCTCGATGGCGGTGGGCTCGGGCGTGTCCATGCGGGACGGCGAGCCCGACCGGGGCAGCTACCGGCGCTACAAGGTTCGGGGCGTGGCCGGCCAGGACGACTTCGCCATGCTTCACGAGGTGGTCACCCGCCGGCTCAAGCGGGCTCTCGCCGAGGGCGCCATGCCCGACCTGATCGTCATCGACGGCGGAAAGGGGCAGCTCTCCGCGGCGCTCGCCGCGGCCCGCGACCTGGGGGTGGCGACGAAGCCCGACCCGGGAAACCCCGGCCTCCCCTCCGTCCAGATGGTGGGGCTCGCCAAGAGCCGCAACCTGGACGCGGCCACCCTCTCCACCACTCGCGTGATCTCCCGCCGTTCGGTCCGGAGCGCCGGGCTGGCCGACGCCGCCGAGCGGGCCGGCAAGGGATTCGTGGCCGAGGCGGCCCGCACGCCGGAGCGGGTCTTCGTCCCGGGGCGCAAGGACCCCATCGTGCTGCGGCAGAATTCGGCCGAGCTCTACCTGCTCGTCCGGCTGCGCGACGAGGCCCACCGCTTCGCCGTCGAGTTCCATCGCAAGCTGCGCAGCGTCCGGAACCTTCGTTCGGGGCTGGACGAGATCCCGGGGATCGGCGAGCTGCGGCGCAAGGCCCTGCTCCGCCACTTCGGTTCCCTGCGCCGCGTGCGCGAGGCAACCGAGGACGAGATCGCCCGGGTCGATGGGATCGGGGCGGCCCAGGCTCACCTGGTCCGGGAGTTCTTCCAC
>Ga0315273_10008774_pt1 | contig 12785 bp, 9 predicted proteins | sample YL17G02_0_MG_FD_205753 | JGI IMG/M metagenome (GOLD analysis project Ga0315273, IMG submission 205753) | Sediment microbial communities from Yellowstone Lake, YNP, Wyoming, USA - YL17G02_0 | ecosystem: Environmental > Aquatic > Freshwater > Lake > Sediment | place: USA: Wyoming | collected...
GACGACTGAGAGCTGACAGCACTCACATAATGGCATCATGTAAGCAGGTGCCAACGGACTCATCTTGGGTTGCGGCCGCAGGCTGCGTTACGGTCTTTGCGGTTTAGCTTTCTTTGCCAAATCCTGGATCTTTGCACAGCCAATGCCTCCCTTTGGGAAGCTTGCTGAGGCCACCCGCTCTGCGGGTCGAGACTCACTAACAACCGAAGTCAGAACTTCTACGTTGGCGGCATCTGCTGCAGTGCTGCATTTGCGTCGGCCACAATGTCGTCCATTGCGGAAAGATTGAGGCCGAGCAGTTTTGCTTCCTGCAATTCATGAAGAACTATCGCCGGGGTGGTTTCAAAGCCGATGCCCAGGAAGGCCATAATCTTATTCGCCAAAGATGTGATGTGGACCAGCTGCTTATGATTCGGTGCTGCTTCTGGATCGTGGTGAAAGCCGATGGCCTCTGCAAGCTGCGGGGGAAAACTCCATCTCTCTGCCAGAGTAGCTCCTACCTGTGCGTGTGAGAATCCAAAGACAACGAGTTCGGCCTCGTAAAAGGTGATCTCGCCCTGGTGCACATCCTTGGCAATCGGAAGGTATCGATCGCCCAGGTTCCTGAGCAGGACTGCCTTTCCGATATCGTGCATCAGGCCGGCAAGCAAGGCCTCCTCCTCCTCTGCATAACCGACCTTCCTGGCAATTGCCTGGGCGCACAAAGCCGTTTCCCAGGAATGATCCGCGAGCAGCTTGTTGCCAAAGGGCCAGGATTGATTTTTCCCGGCATTGAAAACTGCTGTACGCAGGCGGCGGAGAGCAGGTAGCGCGTGGTATTTAGGCCCAGAATGGCGACCGCGTGAGAAATAGTGGCAATCTTATGTTCCAGGCCATAAAGGCCGGAGTTTGCCATCCGGAGAATTTGCGCCGTGAGGGCCTGATCCTGGGAAAGCGCAGCCTGGAGATCCTGGATGTCTACCTCGGGATCTTCGCTCATTTTCAGCGCTTTCAGCGCGATGGATGGAATGGGCGGAAGCTCGCCGGTTTTGGCGACGATGAATTCGATGCTGACCTGTGCCTGACCCGTTAACTGCCTGTCATCCGATGTCTGCATTCGAGGATCTCCCATGTTTGATGGCAAACGGCCATCCGGATACAACATCTTGGGCACATTGTCCATCAAAAATCAAACGCCTATCTCATCGGGAAAGGGTTTTCACATTAGTAGTGCAAATTCCGATCTGAGTTTATCCGCGTTTCTCTTGGGTGTTGAGGTTTTCTCGATGTGGTCCGCCCAATGACGGCCTCCTACCGGCTGAGGCTGCGAATTGAGCCGGTATTTATTTCCTGCCGCTCAGGTCGAAGGCATCTATCGTTTCCCCCTCGAGATCGAAGGCTTCGATCTTCGCCAGGCCGCCCTCGATCCGGACTCTTACGTAATTCTCAATTTTGAGCGCCTTTAGGGTAATGTCGGGTATCGGGCTGACATCATAGAGAGGGGCCCCGCCGCCGCCGGTCACGATGAAGTGGATTCCGGATTTGAGATGGTGCTGATAATTGTGATCATGCCCGGCGAAGACCGCGGTGACGCCGCCTGCTACCAGCACCGGTTCCAACTTGGCAGCCATGTCGGCTGCGTGAGCCCTTCGGCTTTCTACTGCCGTGTAAAGCGGGTGGTGCATGAAGACGAAGGTGATGGGCCTTTTGTTGCGCGTGAGATCCTGGCGGAGCCATTCGACCTCTTCATCAAGGAAAGCAGCCCTTGCCTGCGGTGAGTCGCCGATCTCGTTGGTGTCCACGGCGGCAATGTGGACCGAACCCCAATTGAAGGAGTAGCGATGACCATTTCCTCCGGGGAAGGAGAAGTACCTGAAATACACCAGGGCATTGCGCTCATGGTTTCCCGGTGTTGGATAGAACGGAATGTTGCTCAGTAGCTCTTTTTCAATGTCGAAAAACTTGTCCCAGTCCTCCGACTTTAAACCGTCACTCACGAGGTCGCCGGTGTGGAGCACAAAGCTTCCTTTTTCCGCGACGATCCTCTCCTCGGCTTTCCGATGGACTTCGTGCCGGGTCCGCGTGTCTCCGAAAACGACGAAAGTGAACGGAACGTCTTTTGCCGGCGCGGTGGTAAATGAGGCCTTTGCGGCGATCCCGCCCTCATTCAGGCTCCAGACATATGAAGTTCCCGCTTCCAGTCCCGTCAATTCCAGTTCGTGGTACTCCGACTCGGAGACGTTTACGGCGTCGTCGCTTCCGGCTTTGTGGATTGCACCGGCCGGTTTGCCCGTCACCCAGGTTATGGTTGCGCGATCCGTCTGCACGTTTTGGATTACCGGGCCCTTGGTGAGTTTTTCCGACGCGGCCTTCTTGTCCTGCGCAGGCAGCAGGAGCAATCCCAGGGTGAGGGCGTAGAAAAAGACGAGTACGTGTCGGCGCCTGAGGCGGGGACTGCTCATGATGAATGTCTCCTGAAATCTGTTTGGCGTATTGCGAACAAAAAGCACACCCCGACAATACAGCAAAACAATCCTCAGTCAATGCTCCCCCCCCTTCTTATTGCAAATTGCAAATTGCAATTTGGCGATTGCGGTCAGGGAAGGGTCAGCACTTTCCGGGAATCCAACAATTGGAAGTGAGCAAAGGCGAATGGGATTTTTAATCCGCAATCCGCAATCCGCGTCTTGCCACCGCAATCCAAAAAAGCGGTCCTGACCCCCAAGGGGTGCTTGTTTCTTTAAATGAAAAAAACCGTGAATTGTGACACTCTTGATTATTCAGGATCCGTGCGCCACCGAGGTTGATGGATGAACAGCAGAGAGCGCGTCGCTCGTGCCATGCGGCTCGAAAAGCCCGATCGTGTCCCGGTGATGTGCCAGCTCTCCCTGGGGCACTATTTTTTAAACTGCCCGATTCCGGCGATGGAGATCTGGCATTCCACCGCAGGCTTCGGCGAGGCGCTGATTTCCCTCCAGAAGCGGTACCGCTTTGACGGGATTCTGATCAACCTGCCGGGCCGGGATCCCGGCTGGCGCTCCCACATCCGCCGGATGGAGACCCGCGGGAACGAAGTCGTGATTCACTGGGAGGACGGCTGGTACACGGTTTGTCCCCATGACGACAATCCTCACGTCTTCCGCGCCAGCGGCGAGCGCTATCAGGCGACTTTCGCAGAGCTTGAACCGGCCGGCCTTTTTTATGTCGAGCCCCATCATCTGCAAGGTGTCCGATATCCGTACTGCTGGGATTTTTCGCGCGACCCGGCGCGCCGGGATGATTATTTCCCTCCCTGGCAGTTCGATACCATCGATTATGTCCGCAAGCGGGTCGGCGACTCGATCTCGGTTCATGGAGAGATTTTTTCACCCTTCTCCCAATTGCTCGAGCTGATCGGATACACCGATGCGCTGATGGCGCTGATGGACGAACCGGAAAAGTGCGAAGCCTGCCTCGAGGCCCTGAGCGAAGGGGCGATCGCGCTCGGGCGCGGACAGGCCGCACACGGGGTGGACGCGGTGTTGATATCCTCGGCATTCGCGGGCGCGGGTTTTATTTCGCCGGGCCATTACCGCCGCTTCGTCTTGCCGTTCGAGCGGAAGGTCATCCGTGGAATTCAGGAATCTCGCGCTCTGCCGGTTTACACGCATACCTGCGGAAGCATCGGCGACCGGCTTGAACTGATGGCCGAAACCGGAACCGGCGGAATCGACACTCTGGATCCGCCGCCGCTCGGGAATGTCGAACTCGAGGACGCGAAGCGGCGCATCGGGAACCGCCTTTTTATCAAGGGCAACCTCGACCCGGTGAACACCCTCCTGCGCGGCAGCCGGTCGCAGGTCGAGAGGGCTGCGCTGCGGTGTATCGAGGCCGCCGGAGAAAACGGAGGGTATATTTTGAGCTCCGCCTGCTCGGTTTCCCCTCGCACAGCGCCGGAGAACCTGGCCGTTCTGGCCGAGGTCGCGGAAGGAAGACGCGATTGACGATTGACGATTGCAGGATACATCAGTGATGATCATTAATATCGTAAATCGTCAATTCGACGCACCTGGTCATGGATGCAGGATCTCAGTAATGAGGAAGGAGCAATCCAAATGGGACAGAGCCTGTTGGATGCAGCCCGGAAGGAAGTCTTGCTGGCAGACGGGGCAATAGGGACCGAATTGTTGAGATTGGGGCTCGAAGCCGGGGAATTCGGCGAAGCCTGGAATCTCGAGCACCCGGAGCGGGTAATGTCGGTCCATAAGGCGTATTTTGATGCCGGCGCGCGGCTGCTCACCACCAACAGCTTCCGCGGCAATCGCTCGACGCTCGCCGCCCACGGTCTGGCGTCCCAGGTCTCCGAGATTAACCGGCGCGCGGCGGAAGTGGCGCGCGCCTCGACAGATGGGGACGGCTGGGTTCTCGGGAGCATCGGGCCATTTGGCGGTTTCCTCGAGCCGCTGGGCGCCACCACGGCGGATGAGGCGCACTCGCTCTTCGAGGAACAGGCCCGCGCGTTGCTCGAAGGGGGAGCCGACGGCATCGTGATCGAAACCATGATTGCGAAGGAGGAGGTCGAGGTTGCTATACGCGCCGCGCGGTCTGCGGGCGCACCGGTGGTGATCGCAATGATGACCTTCGGCAAAACCGCGAAGGGATATCGGACCATGATGGGCGTGTCTCCGGAGGAAGCGGTCCGGATCGTGTCGGAGGCGGGCGCCGACATCCTGGGGAGCAACTGCGGGCAGGGCCTCTCGATGACCGAATACGCGGAGATCGTGCGCCAGTTCAGGAGCCTGACAGACAAGCCGGTGATCATTCGCCCCAACGCCGGGCGGCCTGACCTTCTGGGCTCGGATATTCAGTATCACCAGACGCCCAGGATAATGGCCGATCAAGTGTGCGCGCTGGTGCGCGCCGGCGCCAACATTGTCGGCGGCTGCTGCGGCACAACTCCCGAGCACATCCGGCTCTTCCGCGAGGCGCTTCAGAGAGTTTAGGAAGGTCCTCGATGCAAATCAGGCCCCCAGGGCTCACCCCGGTTATCTCCTCGTGTCCCGGTGTCCATGCGGCTGGCGGAGCCGTTAATGATCACCGCCGGGACGCGAGGGCGCGAGGGCGCCATCAGCCGTACTTGTTTCAAGTCCCGCCGGTGAGGTTCGTCAGCATATCGGCGCTGGCCCTGCTGGCCCTTTTTTCATCGGCCGCGGCTTCGGCAAAAGCCACGCCGCCCAAACCGGGGTATGTCCTCCATTTTGATTTCATCACAAATGCGTCCGAAGGACTCGCCCTGGTCGACGTGGCCGTTCGCGGCGGGGCGAAGGTGATCAATCTTGTTCCCCCGGCGCACATCTGGGACAGCCGCTCTTCGCTCGAAGCGCTGGACAAGATCCTCGCCGAGATCTCACGTCGGCATTTGAGCCTCGTCTTTACCCGCATCGATGCCTCTCCCTTGCCGGACCGGAACGGCAGTCGATTCAATTACCTGTACGGCCGCATCCTGACCGAACCCGGCAGGATGCCCAGCGGGAAGGCGACGGCGGAATATTTTCTGACCACCGCCGGTCGCGAGGGTTACGGGGAATGGATGGAAGACGAGACCCGGTTTTACGCCAAACGCTATGGCAAACTCCCCAATCTGCTTGGGATCAATCTGGGTCCATTCAGCGAGCCGGATACGGCCCAGAGATGCGGTTTTTTCGAGTATGAAGATGAAACCCAGCGCTACGAGATCACCCAGTACACGCCCGCCGGCGAACGGGTGTGGCACCGATGGCTTGCCGCGCACTTCAGCAGCGCGGTTGCGCTGAGCCGGGAGTACGCCGCAGGTTATGCCTCTTTCGATGCCGTGCCGCTCCCCCTCAATGACAAGGATCGACGCTTTGGCCGTGCGGACCTGGCCTATTATGATTTTGCGCGCTCCCTCAACGACTGGTTTGTCGAGCGCTACCATCGCTGCCGCTCGATCTGGCACGAAGTCAGCGGGAGAAACGATGTTCCTTTGATCCTGCAATTCAGCGGCGGTGCGGCCGAAAAGTTCATGCTCGGGCGTCCGGGCTTCGCGGCATTCGATCTGCCGGGCTGGGTGGCGATGGCCGACGCTCTGGGGCTTTCGGTGTATACCAACAGCGGATTCCCGAACATGGGGCATGCTTCCATCCTGGCGACGCTGAACCTGATCGCCGTGGCCGGCGACATGGGGAAGGACATCTTCGTTCTCGAAGGAGGAAACGAGGCGCCCAACGTGACGCTCGATCCCGTAGAGATGGCGTTTTTTGGCTCCGTCGCAGCAAAGGTCTCGCCGCGCACCTACATCTACGAGTTTCTGAAAGACAAGTTTGACGAAGAGTACTCTTCCAATCCCGGCAAGGTGGTTACCGCCGCGGGGGCGATCCGGCGGCCCGCATTCAACGCACTCCGCAAATTGTTCCGGCAGATCGAAGCGCGCCCTGTTGCCCCGGAGACTCCCGCGATCTATCTCCTCTTCGACTCCATGGCCGCGCGCGGCAACTCCGCAGTCGGGACGATGTATGCGGCGATGTATGATCTGGCTGCCTCGGTTCCCGTGCGCTGGATTGCAAAGGGCCGCGAATCCGCCATGCGTTCCGGCATCCCGGTCCTGCATCCCGACGGTTCGGCAACGCCGCCCAACGAGGCGCTTTCCCGCCTGATGACTGCGATTCCCGATGTCGGCACCGTCGCCCGGGCTGAATGGCGCCGCAACGTTTTGAAAGTCCTGTCAGAGCCACGCCCGGAAATGCCAACCGCAAAGACCCCGAAGAAAATGAACCACGGATAAACCCGGATCGGAAGAGCTCGTGTCGCCACTGGTGAATCCATGGTCAATTCTTTTTTAGAATAGCAAAGAGCACAAGCATCCTTATGTAATCCGGAACTCAATCGGTTCATTTGCGGTATTCCTGGGGGCGCCGGGCGAGACGCAAGAGCATAAAGAGGATGAAAATCAAGCCGTAGATCGAGGGCAGGAGATGGTCGGCTTTGACCTTCCACCAGAAATGGACCACGGCTGCCGCTGCGCTGATGTATATCAACCGGTGCAGAAGTTGCCAATAGCGCCCGCCCAACCTGCGCACTGCCCCCCCCGTCGATGTCGCGGTCAGCGGGATCATCAGGACAAAGGCGAGAAACCCCGCCGTGATGAACGGGCGTTTTGCCACATCCTTGATCATCTCGGGCAGATCGAAAAACTTATCCAGCCAGATGTAGGTTGTGAAATGGAGGCAGGCATAGAAAAATGCGAAGAGGCCGATCGGCCGTCGCAGCTTGATGAGCCAGTTCTGATGCGTGAACCTGCGCAGAGGAGTGATGCTCAATGTCGCCAGAATGAGGACGAGCGTCCAGGTGCCGGTAGACAACGTGATGAATTCGATCGGGTTTGCCCCCAGCCCGCTGGTCAGGCCCTTAAAGAGCAGCCGGCAGACCGGCGCAAGGCAGGCCATCCACAAAACTGTCTTAAGAATCACCAGCGATTTGCGGTTCACGGAGCTCAGTAGTATTTGCGCAGGTCCATGCCGGCATAAAGGCCCGCTACCTGATCGGCATACCCATTGAATATCAGCGTCTTGCGTTTGAAAAACTCCCCGATGCGTCGCTCTTTTGCCTGACTCCAGCGCGGGTGATCCACCTCGGGATTCACGTTGGCATAGAAGCCGTACTCCTCCGGTGCGGAGAGGTTCCAGGAGGTCGGCGGCTGTTTCTCCACAAAACGGATCTTTGCGATGGACTTGATGCTTTTAAACCCGTATTTCCAGGGAACGACCAGCCGAATCGGAGCGCCGTCCTGGTTGGGCAGCAGCTCCCCGTACAGTCCCACTGCGAGAATCGTCAGCGGATGCATCGCTTCGTCGAGGCGCAACCCTTCCACATACGGCCACTGCAGCGCCGACCTGCGCTGCCCGGGCATCTGGGAAGGATCATACCGGGTTTCGAAGGCAACGAACCGCGCCTTTGATGTTGGCTCGACCGATTTGATGACGGAACTGAGGGGGATGCCAATCCAAGGAATCACCATGGACCATCCTTCGACGCAGCGCATGCGGTAAATGCGCTCCTCCAGGGACGGGTGCATCCTCGTGATTTCGTCCACGTCGTAGCTTCGTGGGCTCTTGACCTGGCCTTCGATGGCGACCGTCCAGGGGCGAGTGCGGAAGTTCTGTGCATTGGCTGCCGGGTCCCCCTTGTCGACCCCGAACTCATAGAAATTGTTGTAGCTGGTGATGTCTTTCAGTGGCGTAAGCGCCTCTCCCTGCGTGCTGAGTTCGCTCTTTTTGAACTGCAGCCCGGCGGCGACCGCCCGGCGAGCGATCCCCGAAATCCCGATTCCCGCAAGGACCGCGGTTGAGATCGTTCCCCAACCTTGCATGAATGCGCGCCGGTTAAGGTAGATTTCCTTTGGAGTTATTTCGGAAGAGCGAATCTCCGACCACTTTTTCAGCAGCATGACCGTTCCTCTTTTTCCGAAGCCCGATTGGTTTTTCCCCGAGCAGACCGCAGCTGGCGGCAGCCCTACACCCAGTAAGAGTATAAAAGCCGGATCGGATGCATACAAGACCGCATACGCGGGTGGGCGGTAGGTAGTGGATAGCAGGCAGCGGTGAATGGGACCATGTTCATCCCTTCATTGCCCACTGCCCACTGCCCGCTGCCCGCTGCCCGCTGCCCACTTTTCTTCCTTTCCAGTACCTCCGGACCGCCAAGCGATGCTATCCTCTCCCACGGACCCACGGATTCGATTTCATGACAGAGCAGGTGATTTCCCACTATCGCATATTGGAGAAGTTGGGCGCAGGAGGCATGGGTGTCGTCTATCGTGCCGAAGATACCCGGCTGGGACGGAGCGTCGCCCTCAAGCTTCTTCCGGAGGAGCTTGCGGCGAATCCGCTGTCGCTCCAGCGCTTCCAGCGCGAAGCCCGCGCGGCTTCGGCGCTCAATCACCCCAATATCTGCACGATTTATGATATCGGCTCGATGGAAAACTCGCACTTCATCGCCATGGAGCTGCTCGAGGGCCAGACGCTCAGCCGGATGATCCAGGGAAAGCCTGCGGCGCCCGAGCGCATCGTGGAAATCGCCTTACAGGTCACCGAGGCGCTGGAGGCTGCGCACGCCCGCGGCATCATTCACCGGGATGTCAAACCGGCGAACATTTTCATCACACAGCGCGGGCAGGCAAAGGTGCTCGATTTCGGTCTCGCCAAGCTCGCGCCGGCTGGAGCCGAGCCGGGGGACAGCATCGGCGGCCCCGGAACCATCGACAGTGCCACGGGTGCGCAGTTTCTCACCTCGCCCCACACACCGCTCGGCACGGTTCCTTACATGTCCCCGGAGCAGGCGCGGGGGGAAGAGCTGGATGCGCGGACCGACTTGTTCTCCCTCGGGCTGGTCCTCTACGAAATGGCGACGGGAACGGCTGCGTTCAAAGGCAACACGCCGGCCATGATATACCATGACCTGCTCAGCCGCGATCCCCTGCCGGCGCAGCGTCTGAACGCGGAGATTCCTCCCAAACTGGATGAAATCATCGCCAAGCTCCTGGAGAAGGACCGCGAACTGCGCTACCAGACGGCCTCGGACTTGCGCGCGGATCTGCGCCGTCTCCGGCGCACCCTGGACTCGCAGCGCGGCCTGACCGTCAGCTCTGCCTCGGGGAGCTTCGCGCGGGCCGATACCTATCCCGGCCTGTCTACCGGCGCCGGGAACGATGCTCCATCAGGCGCGAAACGGTTCGGAATGTTCCTCAAGAAGGCTGTCTCGGGATTGCGGATTCTGCTGAAGCCGAAGATCGCCGCCGGAGTTCTGGGCCTGCTGCTGATCCTTGCGTTTGCAGCGCTGGCGGCGCTGCGGCCCTCCAGCTACTACCCCTGCATTCTGTTCACCGAGTTTGACGGCGGTTCCGAATCGGTCCGTCCTGACCTGATCAGTTTTGCGCTCCAGCGCACGCTTTCGCAATTCCCGGACATCACGGTCCTGGATCGGCAGGAGTTCGCCCATTTTCTGGCCCTGGAAAAAAGCCGGCGCGAGGCTCCGGCCAAGTCAGAGCCGTCGCTCCCGATACTCCGCTCGGCGCACCAGTGGTGGCATCGAGAACCCCGGCAGCCGGCGCTCGTGGTGTCGGCGCACATCCGGGATTCGCTGGGCGCCCTCGAGCTGCAGATGGATTTTGCGGACAAGGGCCGATCGCACAGCTCCACGAATCGCTTCAAGAGCGTCGACGACCTGATCACGAACGGCATCGACGCAATGGTCCTTCATGTGCTCGAGATGTATGACCGCGGGCTGGCGGAGCGCGTGATAGGCAGGCAGGTGGAGTACCGGCCCGCTGCACAGCTGCTGTCGCGAAACTGGAACGCGCTGCGGCTCTACTGGCGCGGCGCGGAGGCCTGGAAGCGCCTGAACATGAAAGTTTCAGAGCGCGAACTGCGCTCGGCGCTCGACATCGACCCGAACTTTGCCCTCGCTCATCTGATGCTCGTCGAGGTCCGGGTGTTCCAGAACCAGTGGGATGCCGCGCATTCGGAAATCGTCGCGGCGCGCAGGCAGTCCGAGTCGCTCACGGAGATCGACCAGTTGCGCATCGAGGCGTTTCTCGCCCGCGTTTCCGGCAAGCCTTCCGAAGAATGGCGCTACCTGCAAAAGCTGATCGGACTGCAGCCCCACCACAAAGAATACGTTTACGAGCTCGCCGAATCCTATTTCCACACGGCGGACGTGGATCAGGCGATCAGCACTTATCTGGATGCTCTCAGGCTGGACGACCGCTTCGCCCTCGCCTACAACCACATCGGCTACTGCTATGCCTGGAAGGGTGAGCATGCGCAGGCGGTCGCCAACTTGAATCGATATCTTGAAATCGACGGTTCGCCGAATGCCTATGACAGCCTCGGCGACGCGTACTTCAACTCCGGCGATTATGCGAAGGCCATGGAGATGAAGTCCAAAGCAGTTCAGAAGGATCCCTCCCTCTACTATGCCAGCCGGAGCCTGGCTTTTATCGATCTGTTGCAGGGTCGGAACCTCGCGGCGGAACAGAGACTGAAGCAGCTGGTCGAAGGAACCGAGGACAAAACCGAAAAGGCGAGATATTATGCCGCCCTCGCGTTTCTCTACTACCGCAAAGGCAACCTCGGGCTGGCGTCGAAAAACTGCGAGCTGGGGCTGCAGCTCATGAAGCCGGGTCAGTATGACGCTCCGGGCGATGAACTGATGTGGATGAACGGGTTGATCGAGCTTCAGCGCAGAAACCTGCCCGGCGCCCGGCGTATACTGGAGCAGATCCGGTCGATAGTCAACGTCAACGCCATCACCGCCACAAACTACAAGCCGATCTACAAGTACTGGCTGCACCTTCTGGCCAGCCTCCGTGCCGAAGACGGGCAGACCCAGGAGGCGGCGGCGGCCCTCGACGATCTCCAATATGTCAGGAACAGGCTCGGATACTGGAGCACGCCCTATGACCGGGCTTTCTTCATGGATGCGGCGGGGCAGATATACGAAAAGCTGAAGAAACCCCCGGACGCCGAGCGCGCCTATCAGGACGCGCTGGCCTACAACATGCGCTTCGGATTGGCTCGCTTCCACCTGGCGAGCCTGCTCAAAGCCACCGGCCACCCCGCGGATGCCCGGCGGGAGATGCAGTCCTTCCTGATGGAGTGGAAAGACGCCGATCCCGATTCGGCCGAACTCGTCACCGCGCAGCAGATCCTCGGCGCCCTCTCCCGCCCTTGACGCCCCCGGAGTCGCAACCAAAACAGCGGGCAATGTTCCCGGGGCGGCATAGCCGCAACCAAAAATAAGAGCTCACCGCAGAGACGCAAAGGAACGCAGAAGAACATTGAGACGCGGATTCACGCGGATCAAACCTGGTTTTGCTCCCACCGCATGGGCTGCCTCCGGCAGACGTCATGGTCCAAGTTCCGCGGGAAAACGCGCCTCGTTCGCCTAACCGGATCGGAATCAATTATAACTTCCGGGCGCGCTTTCCCGCCGAACCTGGACCATGCGGTGGGAGCAAAAGTTCGGCCGATCCGAATGCATTCATTGATCCGCGTGAATCAGCGCAAATCCGCGTCCCATTATTGCTCAGCGTCCTCAGCGTCTCTGCGGTGACAGAATTCTTTCCCGGAGGAAAAGGACTTTCACATTAGTAGTACAGTTCGCAGTAGCGGGCCACTTTTCCGAACGACTGCGAACTGATACTGCGAACTTTGTGCGGCTATGCCGCCCCAAGTTTATCTGCGTGCATCTGCGGTTCCAAAATCTTTCGGTCACTGCAGGGGGTGGAGTTTGATGTCGCGGAACGCGGCGCCGGTCATCCAGGTGGCGATTCCCAGGGGCTTGGAGAGTTCCACCTCCGAACGGATATCGATCTGGTGCCCCTTTGTCACCACGTCAGCGAGATTCTTGTCGTCGAGCCATGCTTCGATCTTCGTGGGCGTGACTTTTACGCGAATCCTGTACCAGCGGTTCTCGGGAAAGTTCATCACCTGTGTCGTCTCATTCTCGGAAGCATCGTGGCCGTCGATGCTCGAGAGACCCACGATCCCTCCGCCCCACCCGCCGACGATCAGGCTGCAAAACGAATTCCCGACGGGAAATGTGAGCCCGCAGAAAAAGTCGCTCCCGTCGGTTTTTTTGGCTTCGAGGCTGATCTCATAATTCGTCTTTGGCAATGCGGCGCCTGACCAGGTGATTCCCGAAAGGTTGGCGCCGGCTTGGATGTTGATCTGGCCGTTCGAAACCGTAACCTTCCCCTCGCCGCCGAACTCGGTCGACTTCCACGGACCCAGACTTTTACCGTCAAAAAG
>Ga0315273_10008775_pt1 | contig 12785 bp, 9 predicted proteins | sample YL17G02_0_MG_FD_205753 | JGI IMG/M metagenome (GOLD analysis project Ga0315273, IMG submission 205753) | Sediment microbial communities from Yellowstone Lake, YNP, Wyoming, USA - YL17G02_0 | ecosystem: Environmental > Aquatic > Freshwater > Lake > Sediment | place: USA: Wyoming | collected...
CATCACGCAGGTCGGTATGCCGAAGTGGGATGAGGCCGACCAACTGTTCGCCAAGGCCGTTCAGCGCGAGCTGAAGCAGGCCGAGCGCGGACTCGAGACGGGAGTGGGCAAGCTCAGCGAGCCAATCAGAGAAGAAGACAAGCGCGGCGGCGGGTCTGACGATATCGGAGACGTGTCGTGGACGGTGCCCACCATCACCCTGCGCTACCCGGCGAACATCCCGGGCACGACGGGACATCACTGGTCGAGCGGGATTGCGATGGCAACCCCGATCGCGCACAAGGGCTCCACCGCCGGCGCGAAGGTCCATGCGCTGACGATGATCGATTTGCTGCTGAAGCCGGCCATTCTTCAGCAGGCGTGGGAGTACTACACCACGGTCCAGACCAAGGACCAGAAGTACATTCCGCTCCTGAGACCGCAGGACAAGCCGCCGACGTTCCTCAACGCGAGAATCATGGAGCAGTACCGCGAGAAGATGAAGGCGTTCTACTTCGACCCGTCGAGGTACAAGACGTACCTCGAACAACTGGGCGTGGCGTATCCGACGCTGTCGAAGCCGGCAGGCAAGTAGGAGGACGGCCAGTCCACGTGGCGTCCCCGCTCACGCAAGCCGGCAAAACGCGCCTTGCCGGGATCTGTGGCCGAGTCTGCGTGGGGGCCCCCATCCCCACGCTTGTCCCGGCCCTCACGGCGCATTTTGCAGACTGACGCTGTCGGCTTGGTTCGAGGGGCCGCCACACGGACTGGCCCGTCCTCCCTGTAATCAGCGCAGTCGGTAGATGAAGAATCGCGCGTTGCGGTAGGCGATCGGCAGGTCGAGCGTCCGCTCGCTGACCAGGTAGTCAATCTCGAAGCGTCGAGCCAGTTCCGTCGCCGATTGCAGCGTCAGCCCATCAAATGAACCGAGGGCCCTGGTCCGTTCGGCGACGCGCATCGCGACTGGGCGCGAGTAGATCGCGAGCGCCGCGTCCTTGACCTCTTCCAGATAAACATCGCGCAACGCCGCCACGCGCACACTGGTGCCGTAGCGCCACGCGTGTCCCGGGTCCGCCAGCACATGGGTCGTCGTCGGCGTCGCCTTCAGCCAGTCCATCGCGTCCTGCCAGTCGGTCGACGGCAGCGACAGTTCCAGCACCGGCCGTCCGGGGTGTTCAATCCACATGACGTACGCCCCGCGACCGGCCGCCGCACAGACCATGACGAGGGCGACCAGCCGGGCTCGACGGGCTGTCAACGTCGCGGGGCGCGCGGTCGAGGTCGCCCACGGCCGCGGTCCGTCGGCGACGGCCCACGCCAGGTAGATTGTGCCGAGCACGTCCAGCATCCAGAACAGCCTCGAGACTTGCAACTGGACGGCCAGCGCGATCCCGCGCGCGACCAGCGGAAGAGTGACGAGAAAGATCCCGACCAGCACCAGGGCGCCAATGACGAGACCGGTTTCACGCGCGTGCAGGACGCCGGTTGAGCGGCGAATCAGAAAGACCGCGAGGACGACCGCCACGTAGACACCTGCGACGAGCCACATGCTGGCGGGCCAGGCGTTCGCAAACAGATAGTCCTTGGCCGCGAGCACCGCGAGCCACTCGGCGTCCATCCGCACGGTTCTTTCGGCGAGTGGACCCCATCCCACCATCCAGACCATTCCCACGGCGGAGGTGGCAGCGGCCGAGGCGAGCAGCCTCCGCCATTGCGGTTCGCTGAGGGAGATCGCCACGCCGAGCCACACCGCAAACCAGACGGCCGTCGTCGGATGCACGATCGCGGCGAGCGCCACCAGGCCGATGGACAGCCAGATCCGGGACCGCAGGTACGTGCTGATGGCTGCCATGCCGATGCCGAATGCCAGCATCCTCGGCTGCGTGTAGCTTTCGAGCGTGTTGACGCCGGTCAGGCCCACGCGATGGCGCAGCGTCATGGCCGCGACAAGGGCCACCTGAGCCCATGACGACAGGCCCAACTGACGCGCGACACTCAGGCTCGCCGCCAGGAGCAGCACGAGCGCGAGCAGGTACACTCCGGCGACGAGCGTCGCGACGGTGATTCCGGTATTCGACACCACGATGGCCGCGATGCGGTTGACCAGAGTCAGCTCGTCCTGGGCCTCGATGACCACGCGATCGCGAGGGAACAATTCGGGAGCGAGACGGCGCTCGATGGCTGGGAGGTGGAACGCCTGGTCGCCCACGCCAAACCGGTAGCCGCCGCTGTTGAGCGTGGCCACGAGGCAGAAGGCCAGCGCGGCGAGACCGTAACGAAGCGGCGTGAACGGCGAACGCGTCACAAGGGTGGCCGGCGGCGTCCGCGTCAGGTCAGCTCCGGCACGGGCGCGCGGATCGCGGCCATCAGGATTCGTCGGCGCTCGGGCCGTAAATGCCGGGCACTTTGGAGCCCGTTTGCCTGAGGTAGACGCTCAACTGGCCCCGGTGATGGATCAGGTGGCTCATCACAAACGAGCGCCAGGCCGCCGCCCGGGGCATTGTGAACAACTCCTTGCCGTCCTGCTTAAAGGTCCACGGACTCATCAGGTCCGCGTCGCTCATTCCCGCCAGCAGTCCGCGGATCTTTTTCAGGTTGTCGTCGAACAACTCCAGCACACCGGCCCGAGTCGCCATCGTCCGAGGCACGTAGGATCCGGGAATCATGTCAAACTCCGCGTCCTTCAAGATCGTATTGCCCCACGACGGGACATCGGCGACGTGCGAGGCCAGACGACCAAGGGTCATCGACTTCTCGTGGGGCTGGAAGCCGAACCGGTCTTCCGCGACCCGCTCGAGCACCGTGCGGGTGACCTTCATCTCATGATCGAACTCGGGGAGCAACCCATCCCTCATGGCCATCGTGATCTCCTTCTGGAACAGTCGCGCGGTGAACGTGTCGTTACTCGAGAATCCGGACGTAGCAGCCAAGGTGCCGCCGATCGGTGCTGCCGGGTTTCGTATCAACAGGATAGAACCCGTTCTCGGGCGTGATCACCAGCCGCACGGTGCCATCGAGTAACGTGGGCTTGATAAAAATCTCCCGTTCCTCGTCTGCCGCCATGTGTTCAGTCCAGACGCGATCCGGCATCTCGAGATGGATCGTATTCGGCACGAGCGTGTGCAGCACCAGCCGCAGGTCCGAAATCAGCAGGCCCGATCGCGAGACGACCGACACTCTGGCCGCGCTCGCGCCGCGCACCCAGAATCCGGTCGCGTCGGGATACGCCTGGTCGTCGTGAAACAGGAACAGCAGGCGGTCGAACGCCGCGGCAGCGCGCACGTCGTCAGCGGCAATCCGATCCAGAAACGGCACGACCCGGTACGGCACGATCCGGAGTTCCCTGACCTGTTTCCCGAGCTTGCCCGATGTGGCGAAGCTCACCATGCCCATGTCGGCCGGCAGATCGAACGTCTCGGTCCACTGCCGCGAGTCGGTACCCTCGATCTCCCAGCCAATCATCGAGCCGCCCCAGGTCCCGGCTCGAAGCGCCAGCCGCCCCGAGAGCGGGCTCTCGTCCGACAGCGACGCCCGTCCGATCACCTGGATGCGGTACCGTCCCGCGGGCAACGCGAATCGGGCGTTAAACTGCGCTCCTTCCTGCTCGCCGGCCCCCTGCGCCACGGGCCTGGCGGACAGCTCGAACAGGCGCGGCACGGTCTGCGCCTCGACGACCGAAAGCGGATCCATTCGCAGCGCAATCGGCCGCGCATGCGGATCAAAGCTGTCGAGCATCTCAAAGCGGCTTCGGTCGCGCGCGTCCGGAGCCGGTTTGAGCCACGAGCCGATGATGAGGGGCATGATGCCGGTCGCCAACACGACCGCGAGCAGGAACCCCGCGTCAGCTCGCAGGAAGGCGGGCCCGCGTCCGATCCGCGATTCTGCCGGCCCTCGGGCTTGTGTCCAGAACCAACCGACCAGGCTCGTGCCGGCCAGGACAGCCGCCAGCCAGATGCCAGCCTGCGCAAGACCGAGCCAGGCCGACTGCCCGACCAGGTCCGGTGCGTACACCGCGAGGTGCCAGTCGGGCGACAGCCATTCGATCAGGCGAGACACTCCATCGTGCTCAAGCGCCATGAGCCCACCACCGCCGACGGTCAGCGTCGCGACGGTCGCCCCGAGGCCCATCAAGAGCAGCAGCCGGTAGACGGCCCGGCGTTCGGGGTGCTGCCCGGCTCGACGATATTCGCAGGCCAGAGGCAACGCGGCCACCAGAAGCGCAGGCAAGGCCAATTCGCCAGGACGCGACGGGCCGCCGTGCCAGGCGTTAACGACAGCCGCCGCGCCGACGAGCGCACCGAGCAGCAGGCTCAATTCGATCGCGAATGCGCGAGCCTGCCCGCGTCGTCTCCACAGCTCCAGGAGTCCGACGATGGCGATGGCGAGGGCCGGCGCATAGCTCATCGCGCCATACTCCTGATCCACCAGCAGCGCGAACGCATACCGTCCGACCAGGTTGAGTCCGGGAAACGGGGCCGAACCTCCGAAATACGCGGGCGACGACCAGAGGGAACCAGTTGTGGCGACATTGAACGTCAGCCAGCCCGCCACACTTGCCGCACACGGCGCGGCGATCAGGCCGACGCATGCCACCGGTCGCCGGCGGCCAGCCGGGCGTGACGTCTGCCAGCAGCGCCACACGCCGATACCAGCGATGACGCCTGCCGCCGGAAGATACGCGGCGTGGAACCACGGCAGCGCTCCAGCGGTGAGACCAAGAAGAACCGATCGCCACGAACCCAGCGCTGGCGCGCGGCCTGGATCTCCCGCGATGGGCATCGACGCGGCCCACAGCGCCCACGCCCCAGCCAGCACGAGGAGCAGTGCGGCTGGAACATCGGGTGACACGGTGACGCTGCCCACCACGACCGGCACCGACAGCGCGGTTGCCGCCCAGGCGAACGTCGCGGCGGAGACCGAACCGGTCACCTGTCTGGCCCACACCCAGACCACGGCGGCAGAGAGAGCCGCCAGCAAGCCCAGCAACAGGAGGGCACCCGAGTAGCCGGCGATCGAGAAGGCAGGCACCAGTATCAGGGGCAGCCCGATCGGCAAGAGCGTCGAACCCGCCGGCGTGGCGCGAGCGTCGAGATCCTTGGCGTAGTACGCCGAATACGACCGCAGTCGATAGTTGTTCTCGACGTTGAGATCACCATCGTTGACCAGGCTCTGCGTGGCGACCAGGTAGTGAGGCTCATCGCCGCCCGGAAGCAATCCGGACGGCGCCAGCCCGCGAGAGGCGCCGACCAGCACGAGCGCGGTGGCCGAAAAGACCATGAGGAACGCGCGAGAAGCGGGCAGCACGTGCAGTGCGGCAACCACCCGGCGCCCGCCGCCCGATCCGAGGACGGCCCACACCACCTGGGCGAGCACGATGACCCACACGAGATACCGGCCCGGGCCGGCGAACACCCGCAGGACGGGCAATCCGTCTGCAAGCCACGGCAAGTAGGGGAGCACCAGCACCGCCAGCCCGTAGAGCGGCACGACTGGATCGGTCGTCTGTCTCTCGGGCGCGGCGCGGAGTTCAAACAGGACGCCGAGCAGCAGCGCCAGCGACACGCTGCCCGCCAGTTGTGCGAGCCCAGGCAGCATCGCAATCCGAACGGTGCCTGATGGTCCGTCGACCACGTCGAGCACACCGAGCGAGATCCACAACGCCACGCCCGCCGTGGCCCATGCGCCCAATGACCGGAATGTCACGATGTTCTCTCGCAGTGCACCCTGCAACCGATGTTCAGGCCCGTGCCGGCGGCTTGGAAGTGGCCCGCACACGCAGGTCCTGGAACCGTTGCCAGTAATTCTACCCGGGTTGACGCCATCGTGGGAGAATCACCAGACGAAGCCCTCAGGTCACATGAGCCATGAATGACGCGACGATGGAACGGCGGGGGCGGGTGACGATCGAGCCGGCGGCGCTGCAGCAGGTGATCGATACGCTGCGGGCGGATGGGTATCGGGTTCTCGGTCCGGTTCTCGGCAACGGCGCCATCGTGTACGACGATCTGGAATCGACCGAGCAATTGCCAGCCGGGAAGACCGACCGGCAACTGCCTGGATCGTACAAGCTCGCCTCCGGCGAATCGGGTGCGTGGTTCGGGTACGCCTCGAGTCCTCACAGCTGGAAACGGTATTGCTTTCCGCCGGTCTCGCGGCTGTGGCGGGCGGAGCGCAAAGGCTCAGGCTTCACGCTCGTCGCCGAGACCGACGCGTCCCCGCCGATGGCGTTCATCGGCGTGCGGGCGTGCGACATCGCCGCCATGCAGGTGCAGGATCGCGTGCTGCTGCAGGGGCCGCACGCCGACCCGGTGTACCGGCACAACCGTCAGCGGGCGTTCGTGGTGGCAGTGAACTGCGGCGACCCCGGCGGCACCTGTTTCTGTGCCTCCATGGGGACCGGGCCACAGGTCACCGGCGGATTCGACATCGCGCTCACGGAAGTGGTCGACGGCGAGCGGCACTATTTTGTCGCCGAGAGCGGGAGTGATCGCGGTCGGTCCGTGCTGGGCAGCGTGGCGAGACGGCCCGCGACGGTCGAGGAAATCGGAACAGTCGATGCCATCGTCGCCAGGGCCGCCACGCACATGGGCCGGTTGGTGACCACCGACGGGCTGCAGGAGCGTCTGGCGCGCAACGTCGAGCACCCGCGCTGGAACAGCGTGGCGCAGCGATGCCTGACGTGCGCCAACTGCACGATGGTCTGCCCGACCTGCTTCTGTGCGACCGTCGAGGACGAGACCGACCTTTCCGGCGCGAATGCCTCACGCGTGCGGACGTGGGATTCCTGTTTCCATCTCGACTTTTCGTACATCCATGGCGGCAGTGTCCGGCCGTCGCCCTACGCGCGATACCGGCAGTGGCTGACCCACAAGTTCAGCACGTGGGTCGATCAGTTCGGCACGTTCGGCTGTGTCGGGTGCGGCCGCTGCATTACGTGGTGCCCTGTCGGCATCGATGTGACCGAAGAAGTGCGGGAGGTCGCCGGCGAGAGCCCTGCCGAGCCGCCTGACGCGCCCGTGTAAGGAGAAGCTGATGCACACGCTCGAACCCATCCTCGCCGAGCATCCGTTCCTGAAGGGCCTGCAACAGGAACACATCGAACTGCTGGTCGGCTGCGCCTCGAACGTGCGATTCGAGGCCGGCGCGTTCGTGTTCCGCCAAGGCGAGGAAGCCAATCACTTCTACATTCTTCGCGACGGGAAGGTGGCGGTGGAGTTGTTCGCGCCGCAGAGGGGTGCCGTCGCCATCGACACCTACGGTGAGGGTGACGTGCTCGGCTGGTCGTGGCTGATCCCGCCGTATCACTGGAGGTTCGACGCGCGCGCGATTGAACCGACGCGGGCGATTTCGCTCGATGCCCGCTGCATGCGGACCAAGTGCGAGAACGACCACGACCTCGGGTATGAACTGATGAAGCGGTTCGCCAGGATCATCGAACAGCGCCTCGACGCCACCAGGTGGCAGCTGCTCGACGTGTACGGTGTGCGTTCCTGACTGGGTGCAGGTGATGAACGGATTGGATCTGAGCCCCATGCTGCCCGACCTCTACAAGGTGCAGCAGGTGCGCCGGGAGACCGATGACGCCTTCACGCTCGAACTGGCACTGGCGGCCGGGCGGCGGCCGTTCCGATTTTCGGCCGGGCAGTTCAACATGCTCTACGTCCACGGGACGGGCGAGGTCCCCATTTCAATCAGCGGGGATCCCGGCAGCCTCGTGACGCTCGTGCACACGACGCGCGCGGTCGGCGCGGTGACCAGGGCCATGCGAGGGCTGAAAGCCGGCGACATGCTCGGCGTGCGCGGGCCCTTTGGCGTCGGCTGGCCGGTGGAGCAGGCGGTGGGGCACGACGTCCTGGTGGTGGCGGGCGGGATTGGCCTGGCGCCCCTGCGGCCGACGATCTATCACCTGCTCGCCAATCGCGATCGCTACGGCAAAGTCGTCATCCTCTACGGTACCCGCACACCGGCCGACATCCTGTTCCGCAAGCAGGTCGAATCCTGGCGCGCGCGGCTCGACGTCGAAGTCTACGTGACGGTCGATCACGCCACTGAAGGATGGCACGGCAACGTCGGCGTCGTCACCAAGCTCATCCCGAAGGCGCCGTTTGACCGGACGCGGACGGTGGCGATGATCTGCGGCCCCGAGATCATGATGCGGTTCACCGCGCTGGAGCTCGAAAAACGCGGCATCGACACCGACCACATCTATGTGTCGATGGAACGCAACATGAAGTGCGGTATTGGGCTGTGCGGCCACTGCCAGTGCGGCGCCACCTTCATCTGCAAGGACGGGCCGGTGTTCCGATACGACGCGATCCAGGGACTGCTGTCCCAGCGGGAGATCTGACATGGCACGCAGGTCCACACCCAGGCTGGCCGTCTGGAAGTTCGCCTCGTGTGACGGCTGCCAGCTGTCGCTGCTCGATTGCGAGGACGAACTGCTTGAGATCGCCGGTGCCGTGGAGATTGCGAACTTTCCGGAGGCGTCGAGAGCCGTCGCAAAGGGGCCGTACGATATTTCGCTGGTCGAAGGCTCGATTACCACCCCGCACGACGCGGAGCGCATTCACTCGATCCGCCGCGCATCGCGCGTGCTGGTGTCTATCGGCGCCTGCGCGACCGCGGGTGGCATCCAGGCGCTGCGCAACTTCAAGGACGTCAAGGACTATGTCTCGATTGTGTATGCCACGCCGGCGTACATCGAGACGCTCGGCAAGTCGACCGCCATCGGCGACCACGTGTCTGTCGATTTCGAACTGCGCGGATGTCCCATCAGCAAGACGCAGCTGGTTGAAGTGCTGAGCGCGTACCTCAACGGCCGCAAGCCGAACATCCCGAACTACAGCGTCTGCGTCGAGTGCAAGTTGAAGGGGAACGTGTGCGGGCTGGTCGTCTTCGGGCCGACATGCCTGGGGCCGGTGACGCAGGCCGGCTGCGGCGCCCTCTGCCCGACCTTCCACCGTGGCTGCTTCGGATGCTTCGGTCCGAAAGAAGCGGCCAACACGGCGTCGCTCGCCGCGGCCTGGCGGGCGCAATCGGTGACGAACGAACAGCTCGTTCGGCAGTTTCGCGGCTTCAACGCCTGCGCCGAGGCCTTCCGCAAGGAGAGTGAGGCCAATGAGCAGTAGGACGATCAAGGTCGACATGCTCGCCCGCGTCGAGGGCGAGGGTGGCCTGACGGTGAAGGTGAAGGACGGCAAGGTCACCGACGTCAAGTTCACGATTTTCGAGCCGCCGCGGTTCTTCGAGGCGTTCCTGCGCGGGCGGTCGTACGACGAGGTCGTCGACATCGTCGCACGCATCTGCGGCATCTGCCCGGTGGCCTATCAGATGAGCGCGGCGCATGCCATCGAGGACGCGTTCGGTGTCACCGTGTCGGAAGAGCTGCGCCAGTTGCGCCGGCTGCTCTATTGCGGCGAGTGGATCGAAAGCCACATGCTCCACGTGTTCTTCCTGCACGCGCCTGATTTTCTCGGCTACCAGGACGCGATCGCGATGGCCCGGGACCACTTGCCGGTGGTGCAACGCGCGCTTCGGATCAAGAAGACCGGCAACGATCTGGTCGCGCTGGTCGGCGGACGCGAGATTCACCCCGTCAGCGTGCGCGTTGGCGGGTTCTACAAGGTGCCGACCAAGGCCGAACTCGCCCCCCTGGGCGAGAAGCTCAAGTGGGCGCGCGATGCGGCGATCGAGGCCGTCATGTTCACGGCCGGACTGCCGTTCCCCGACTTCGAGCGCGACTACGAGTACGTGGCGCTGCGCCATTCGCACGACTACCCGTTCAACCAGGGGCGTCTGGCGTCGAACCGAGGACTCGACATCTCAATCCGGGAGTACGACCAGAATTTTGAGGAGCAGCACGTCGCCCACTCGACCGCGCTTCATTCCATCCGTACGGGACGAGGCCCATACCTGGTCGGGCCGCTGGCGCGCTACAACCTGAACTACGACCGGCTCTCGCCGATCGCCCGCGAGGCCGCGGCCAGGGCGGGTCTCGGGCCCACCTGTCACAATCCGTTCAAGAGCATCATCGTGAGGGCGGTCGAAACCGTCTACGCCGCAGACGAGGCGCTGCGCATCATCGAGTCGTACGAGAAGCCCGCCAAGGCCGTCGTCGACTTCAGGCCCGCACCTGGTGTCGGCTACGCGTGCACCGAGGCGCCGCGCGGGACCCTCTTCCATCGCTACCGCATCAATCCGCGCGGGCAGGTGCTGGACGCGAAGATTGTCCCGCCGACCTCGCAGAACCTGAAGATGATGGAAGCGGACCTGCGCGCGTTTGTCACGCCGCGTATCGAGACGCCGGTCGATGCCCTGACGTGGCAGTGCGAACAGGTGCTCCGGAACTACGATCCCTGCATTTCGTGCGCCACGCACTTTCTGAGACTCAATGTCGAACGCGAATAGCAAAGCCGCGCTGGTCATCGGCATCGGCAACCAGTTCCGCCGGGACGACGGGGTGGGCATTGCCGTCGCGAAAACGGTCAGGGCCCTGAGGCTGCCTGGCGTTGAGGTTCACGAACGGTGCGGCGAGGGCACCGACTTGATCGCCTTGTGGTGCGATCGCTCCCTCGTCTTCGTGATCGACGCGGTCAGTTCCGGCGCGCCGGTCGGGACCGTCCACCGGTTCGAACTCGCAGCGGGGCAGTCCGTCGTGCCCATCCCGCGCGAACCGCTCGATCCAGCGTCGACGCCGGATCGGCCCCCCGCGCACATCTTCCGCGGCACGTCCCACAAGATTGGCCTTGGCGAGGCCATCGAACTCGGCAAACTGCTCGGGCAGCTTCCATCACAACTGGTGATCTACGGCATCGAGAGCGCGGAATTTCGCGATGGGGTCGGGCTGTCTCCGTTGGTCGCACAGGCCGCCGCCGAAGTCGTCGCGCGCATCACCGCGGAGTGTGCGGAGCCGACCCCACGCTAATCCAGGCGCAGCAGCGCCAGCGACTGGGGGTTCAGCAGATACACGGCCGCATCCGCAGGCGTGCCAGCAACGGCCGACCTGTCGCCATGCGCCGACGTGCTAATCGCCGGCGGCGCGCCGGCGGTATCGACGAGGCACGCCCACGCTCGTCCCGCCGCTGATGAGGGAAGCGTAAAGCGGACCGGCGCCGCGTCGGCATTCAGCAGGATGAGCAGTGTGTCGTCGCGGACCGGTGCTCCGCGGTCGTCGATTTCGGCGATCGCGTCTCCGGCCAGCATGGCGCCCAGCGCGCGGGCCTGGGGCGCATTCCACGTCGCATCGGTCATCTCGCGCCCGGCAGGATCGAACCACAAAATATCGGTGACGCGTTGACCGCGACCGCTGCGGCCCTGGAAGAACGTCCGGCGGTGCAGGGCGGGATGGCTCATCCGGAGCCGCACGAGGTCGCGGACAAACGCCAGCAGTTCTGCCTGCTCGCGGTTCAGGCCCCAGTCGAGCCAGCTGATCTCATTGTCCTGGCAGTAGGCGTTGTTGTTGCCGCGCTGTGTGCGGCCGAACTCGTCACCCGCGCACATCATCGGCACGCCTTGTGACAGCAGCAGCGTCGCCAGCAGATTGCGCATCTGCCGGGCGCGCAGCGCCGCCACGGCCGCATCATCGGCCGGTCCTTCCACCCCGCAGTTCCAGCTCAGGTTGTTCGCCTCGCCGTCGCGATTGCCTTCGCCGTTCGCCTCGTTATGCTTCGCCTGGTAGCTGACCAGATCGCGAAGCGTGAATCCGTCGTGCGACGTCACGAAGTTGATGCTCGCGTACGGACGCCGGCCGCCTTGCGCGTACAGGTCGCTGCTGCCCGCCAGCCGGCTGGCCAGTTCGGACACCTGCCCGCCGTCGCCGCGCCAGAACCGACGGACCAGGTCGCGGTACTGGCCGTTCCACTCCGTCCAGCCGGCGGGGAAATTGCCTACCTGATATCCGCCCTCGCCCAGGTCCCACGGTTCGGCAATCAGCTTGACCTGCGAGAGCACCGGATCCTGCTGAATGATGTCGAAAAACGATCCCAGCTTGTCGACCTCGAACAACTCGCGAGCCAGCGCACTGGCCAGATCGAACCGGAACCCGTCGACGTGCATGTCGACGACCCAGTATCGGAGGCTGTCCATGATGAGCTGCAGCACGCGCGGGTGGCGCATGTTCAGCGTGTTGCCGCAGCCGGTGAAGTCCTGATACAGACGTGGCAGCCCAGGCATCAGGCGGTAGTACGACGCGTTGTCGACACCCCGCATCGAGAGCGTCGGCCCGAGGTGGTCGCCTTCGGCGGTATGGTTGTAGACGACGTCGAGAATCACCTCGAGACCCGCTTCGTGCAGCGCCCGCACCATCATCTTGAACTCGCGCACCGCCGCCATGCGCCCCCTGGCCGAGCCGTAGCGGACATCGGGCGCGAAGTACGCCAGCGAGTTGTACCCCCAGTAGTTGGCGAGGCCGCGGGAGACCAGCCGGCGATCGGTGGCGTGGAGATGGACCGGCATCAACTCCACCGCGGTGACGCCGAGATCCTTCATGTGCTGCAGCGCGGCATCCGACGACACGCCCAGGTACGTGCCCCGCAGCAGCTCCGGCACGCCCGGGTGGCGGTACGTGAAGCCCTTCACGTGCAGCTCGTAGATGATCGTCTTGTGCCACGGCGTGGAAGGCCGGCGATCGTCGCCCCACGTGAAGGCCGGATCGATCACCGCCGCGAGCGGCGCAACCGCCGCGCTGTCGCGGGTGTCGGGCGTCAGATCCTGCTGGCTCGCGTCGGGCCGGAATCCGAAGATCGCCTCGTCCCACTGCATCGTCCGGCCGATCGCCTTGGCGTACGGATCGAGCAGGACCTTCGCGG